>RCNG010003978.1_pt1 | contig 18087 bp, 23 predicted proteins | sample 2041371 | NCBI WGS metagenome assembly RCNG01 (sample SAMN09708227, study PRJNA481090) | Marine sediment metagenome, whole genome shotgun sequencing project. | biome: marine sediment; feature: ocean; material: sediment; isolation source: Sewage treatment plant 1 marine sediment (STP1) ... | reverse complement strand
AGAACAGCTTTCATGTTCCCTGGTTTTGACGGGTCTATACCACTAATTTTCTTAGTAGTTTTATAGACTTCTGTCAGTAATTCTTTCATGATTATAATTCCTCCATTGGTTTATTAACGTTAACAAACGTACTTAGATAAGACGCTCTATAATTTGAATTATGTTCTAATAATTTGAAGGGGTTGGTTCACTGCTTTGGTTAGGATGCGATGTGAGTTAGAATCTCAAGCATTGAGAAACTGACTGAAGGTATGATATTAACGGGAGAATCTTTTATTGATCATTTGCATTGTTGTGGCTAGCTGTTGATCAAGTTTATCAGCAGGTAATTTATCAATAATTTTCAATAGGATAACTGTTTCATGCTTCAAAGTTCCATCGTATGTAAGACCAGATTCAACGAGTTTATCTAATCTATCAAGTAGCAATGAAACCTTCTTTTTTCGCTTAAATTCAACCATTAAACGCTCTATAGTTTCTTTCTCAACTTTCAGTTCACTTCTTTTATTCTTAATCATTCCTTTTATAGAGGTCGATGCTTCTAATTTCTCTGTATATACGCTATCGAATAAAGGATATACATTTTTAATTATATTATCGGCCAAAATTCTTTTAGACAATAGTATATTATCCCCAGTTACATCCGGAATTTCAGTTTCTATGATATTCATATTTCACTCCCCAATTCTTCTAATAATCTACTTTTCACATCATAATTCTTCTGTTCTATCAGGTCTATTCTTTTTTGAAGATCAAGTCGAATAGCTGTGGATTTATCCAAAAGAGCTTTTTGTCCTCTTAATTTCCTTTTCAACGTACCGACTTCCCCCTCGATTTCTTTTATTCTATCTTTAAGGGGGAAGTTTGGATCTGTTTTACAAATTGAAAAAATACGCAATAATATTTGTGGTAAAAGTTCCTTGGATTCGAGGTTATGAGATTCACTGATGATTTCCATTATTATTCCTTTATGATTTTTTCTTAAAGTCGTCTCTTAATTTTTTGGCTTTTGGAAGTTCACCTTCGGCACTTCTTGCCATAGCAAGCAACTTTTGTTGACACGATGAATTTCCTTTACATTGATGTTCTGATGCATATTTCAAAGCAGATACAAGCGATGGTATATGTTTTGCTATTGCTCTAAAATAACAATAATGATTTTGATCCTTTGAAGGCGAACCTCCAAATGTTTCTCGTTCGCATTTATGTAAAGAATGATTTATTTTAGTAGAGTATATATTATAATGCTTTACATATAATTGTGTCGGATTCGGACCGAACAACTCTTTTAAATAACTTTTATACATTTTTTCTTTCATGTTGTTATACCCACCTATCAAAAAATTTAATCATTTTGGATTCAACCAATTTATCAAAATAATTTGGCATAAAGCATTTACCGTTCATACAAACGATACCACCTTTACTTTCAAACAACATGCTGCTTTCAAACTTCATTTCATTGAAATCAACAACTGCAGATTTATGAGATGGAGCTGAAACTGCATCAAACGCAATAATTGTTAATGGGGATTTTACAACATTATGGTCTGGCATTTGTTCAAGTTCAGCAAGACCTCTCATGCTAAATCCAACTCCAGTCTGATCTCTAAGAAGACCAAATAGAATACCACCGTTTGGGGTACTGGTTGTTTCCATTTCCCCTACTAGTTGATTTCCTTGAAAATCATATTCTCTAACAATGGATACTTTTTCAAGAGAAACAGTTGTTTGTCTTATCCCATCTATTTGATCATTTCCTGATGGTAGAGGATGATCGAGTTCCGAATAAAAAGCTCTTCTTTTAATTCTTGATTCACAGTTACCCATACTTTCTTTTAGAACTCCACTTGGGTACATTCTGCGATTTTGATTAACTTCGTCCACTGATTGTATCGGACATTTAAAAATTGCTTTTGTTGGTGTGGTTTTTATAATTTTTGCTTCAGAAAAAACACTATGTTCAACAATTAATTTTGGTCCTGTCATTTTTTTAACTCCTTAATCACTTATACTTTTATAATATTTTTTAATTGATTCATATACGGTATCCAGAAATTCATAGAAGTTAACTATTATCTCATCAACATTCCCTTTATACTGCTCATAGTTCGACATAACAACTTCAAATAGATCAATTGATTGAGCAACATATTTTCTTAGTTCTAATATTGATTCATCCGTTGCTCTTGATAAATATGATTCAATAGATGCAAGCCTTGAATATATTTTTTTAAGTTCATACACTCGTCCAATTTGGCTGGATGTTAATTTTTCTTCTTCTTGGCCGCCCATTCCACCCATGCCAGTCATATCGCCACCCATATCTCCGCCCATACCACCCATATCTCCGCCTGCTTCTGCGCCCATATCAGCACCCATGTCAGCACCTACTTCTGCTCCAGCTTCTGCGCCTGCTTCTTCTGGATTTGGCATATCTTCTTCGGGCGGTGCTGCTTGTTCAGATGCTACTTTTGGTTTCATACTTGATGGCATTCTAATTATTCTGCCATCAGCACTTTGTTCACCAAATCCAAGAGGCTCTTCTTGTTCAAGAGGTTTGTGAGTGACAAATCCTTTTGGGTCATCAACATATGGAAAATCAACATATCGATCATGGTTACCTTGATAATCCCCTCTATCTCCTTGAACATTCGGCGGTGTATATCTGGTGGTTTGCTCAAGCAAGTGTTTAAATTGTTGTAAAAACTTATTATAATCCATTACATTCCTCCGCCAATTCCACCCATGCCACCCATATCCATGCCGCCCATGCCACCCATTCCATCATCACCATCTTTCTTTGATGGATCAAGAGTTTGATCAATCTTTTGGTTAACGTCATATTTCTTAACTTCTTCCCAATCAATTTGTGATAGATATTTTCGTGTAGAATATTCTTTCGGAATGCCGATTCTTTCAAGGTTTTCTACTAAAGTAGAAAGTTCATTCATGTATCTTGCTTCTCTTTCAAATTGTAATGATCTTGGTACAGGTAATGCTACTTCAACATGATCTAGGATAGTAAGAGCTTCCTCTGGATCAATTATATCAAAAACTTTTTGTACTAATTCAACTATTTGATGAGTTAGATATTTTTGATGTCCGATAACTGTTCGTGCGAATAAGATGTTCTCCTCGCTCAATGCTGCCTTATTAGACAGATTTTCCTCAATACCCAAGAAGCTTGGAGGAACACCCAAATTAGAGACCATTTGATCTCTCATAAATTTTAACTCATCAACTTTACTTCTGACATCTACATTTCCTTCATTGAATGTTGAAATATCAACAAATGGTTTCCCATCTTTCTGTGGAATGTAAACATCTTCAAATGTTGTAATCATACTCGGAATTGTATCAACAGTTCCGAAACTATCAAGACTAACCTTTCTTTTTCTAAACTCTTCTTTCATTAACTCAATAGCTTTTCTTGCATCTCTTGGAAGACCAATTTCAATAGCAATCTTACGTTTTTCTGTTGATCTTGATAATCTTTGTACTGCTAGTGCAGTTTCAAGAGATATAAATACTTTAGCAGCATATTGAACACCATCAAATATTCCTTCGCCATATGGATAATATTTAGTGGTAGGAACCTTAAAATGAACCATCATATCAGGTGGTACATATCTAATTTCCATTGCTTTATTTAAATCAGCATTGCCAACTAAAGCAGTAAGAATATCTTTTAATTCTGAATCATCTTTAAATTCCTTCATTTGAGGAATTTTTTGTTGTAAACTTTTAATGATTGATAAACAAATATTATTAATTGCATCATCCGCTAATGCTGTTCCTGGCATAACAGATTGTACAGGAAATATCAAATAACCAAAACAAATTGGAAACATAGCACTTTGAAGTTTAACAACAAATTGAGGATCATGAAATACCATTTGAAGATTTGTAAGAGTCTTCATTTTCTTTTTTTCTTGTGTCTTAGACTTTGGCGTTTTATCATCTTTTTTAACTTCATATAAAGATGAATAATTTATGTTAATCTCTATTTTGTCGTCACCAACATTTTGAATAATCTTTTCTCGTGCACCTGATTTATATTGATCAGTAATTGTTTGTAAATATTGGCTACCTTCTGCTAATAGTGTTTGGCTTGTTAATGCAACTTTTGGTCCTGCTAATTCACAAAACAAGTCGCCATTTAATAATGTACTTCTAACAATTAAGTCCAGTTTTCTTTCTAGTTCAAGAAATTTTATAACTTCTTTAACATATCTAACTTTAGATGCTGCTGGAGTATCATCAGTTAAAAATTCTTTTGCTTTTACTTCAAGAGCTTGTTTTGTAATATCATCTGGTGAAAGTATGTTGTCAACTAAAACATTTAATGCTCTCATACAATAGTTAACTTGAGACACAATTGCTTGATAAGCTTTATATCTTCCTATTCTTGCACCTTGACCAAATGCTGTAGGAGTTACTCCTTGTGAAAATAAACCACCACCAGACCCAGAAATTTTAACATCGGCGGTCTTTGAAATTAAACTACGGACCAACTCAATATAACCGACTCTTCCTGAATGACTTTTATACGAAACAATATCTTTAACTGCTTGATCTAGTTTTGCATCAATCTTCTTAGTCTGTGTCTGAACGATTGTTGTCTTTAGTTTGTTGAGTACACTTGATATACTCGCCATATTTATCTCCTTGCTCTACTTCTAACTCTTGGGGTATACTTCTTTCTAATCATTTCTCTATATTTGAAGTATTGTGTTCTAAAATATACCATTCTTTTATATAAAGGGTCTTTTTTCTTTCTGGCCATTGCAGTGCCAAGTTGCCCCGTTGCTCGCTTTATTTTGGTTTGACGAGAAATAGTTGATCTAGTAGTCCTCTTCGGTTTTTCATTTAAAATATCAAGATATTCCTCAAGTATTTCCATCTTAAGTCTCCAACTGGGACTCAGACTCCATCATATCGCTAACAGATGTTTTTCTTATTTCATCATCTTCATATCTTGTACTGAAGTATTCAGCCATTATAAATACAAATGTTTCATAATTCCCATAAAGAAAAAGAAATTCTTTATGCAGTCTTGGTCCTATTAATTTTTGAACTAAATTGATAAAATCTTTTGAAGCTATATTTATCTTTTCCTCAGGAACTTTTGTTGCTTCCAATGAATAAACAAGAATACGATCTTTGTGGATCATATCATATGCTTTTTCCATGTGATATTGAAGTACAGTTGTATAATCTGTAAAGTCTTTTATCATATGACTTCTTCTTATAAAGTTTAGAATCCGTTTCAAACCAAAGAAAAAACATACGACGAAAGCAACAATTCCGAATAAAATTAACGTCGATGTGCTAAACATCTGTTATAATATCCTCAATTTCTTTTTTTGGTTCTGCTTTGGATTCCTCAGGGGGGGTAATTGGTAGGGGTTCTTGCTGTAAAGATGCATCATCTTCAACTTGAATTCCAACGACTTTACTGGGCCTGAGGATTACCGAAGCACTACTTGTTTTTAAGATAGCAACATTTCCCATTTTCATTAAACTTGATAAACGATTACAATATTCATCTAATGGTTCATCGCTATCATCAACAATCTCAATTTTTTGACTTTCATTCTGATGAATTATTATTTTTCTCATTTTTCATCTGCCTTTTCTTCTGCTATTAGTCGACCCATGATTGAATCCGAATCCAATTTGGGATCATATAATTCTTCGATTTTTATATCAGTCTTTTTATGTGTTATAGGGGTGGACTTTTCATGCTCGATTTCTGATTCTTTAACAATGTCATATTCTAAAGAGCCTCTATGTAATTGCATTCTAATAAGATCCAGTTCATGACCAAAAACATTATGACACACAACTGGAGTGCGAATCTTTTTTTCCCTAAATATAAAAAAACAATTCGGTGTATATATTTTAACTCTATACGTTACATCACCATCCATTCTTCACTCCTTTACTAAACGGTTGAGTGGGAACTATTGTTCCCACTCAACATATATTTAGAAAGACTATTTATTTTTCGTCTTTTTCTGCGTCTTCGTCTTTTTCTTCTTCTTCTTCGTCTTCTTCTTCTGTGATTGCTTCTTTAAATAGTTTAAATGCTTCTGAATAGGCACCTTCGTCGTCATCTTTGTCCTCGCCTTTATCATCTGGGCCAGGTCCACCTGGAACTGCACTTGGTGGTGGTGGTGCTTGTTCTTTAGCCATTTCCTTATCTACATCAAGTTCCTCTTCATCATCTTCAGGAACATCTGGTGCTGATGGTGGTGCATCTTGCTCAGCAATTTCTTGCTCTAATTCAGCAAGAGCTGCTTCGATCATTGCATTTTCATCAGTGTAGTTTTTAGGTTTGACCATTTGATCTGCTACGTCTTTACGAGGTGGGACTTCACCAGCATCGGTTCCAGTTCCAGCTTGCTCGGTTCCAGCGCCTTTTGTATCTTGCTCTGGTCCTGTAGCTTTCTTTTCATCTGGAGCACTCATGCCAGGTTTTACACCATCACCTGTATAGTCCATTACTTCAGCTTCTGTTTTAACTTCATCTTCTTCTTCTTCATCTTCATCTTCCATCTCTGAAATCAGTTTTTCAATGATAGCATTTTCCATTTCAAGTTCTTCAGACTCATCTGTATATTCTTTGTCTTTTGGAACTTCTTTGTCATTCAATTCTTTTTCTTCTAATGGTGCTTCATCATCATCACCAACTTCATCTTCATCTTGCTCATACTGAAGATCTTCTTTAGCAATGTCTTTTTCCTTTTCAGCTTTTGAAGCTAGAATAGATGCAGCATCACTTGTGCCAGCTTGCTCAGTTCCAGTTCCTTTAGCATTTTTCATTGCTTCACCTGATGCCGACCCCTTATCATTCTGATAAGCAGCTTCTAGTTCTGAACCTTCGTCCATAACTTTAACGCCGGAATCATTGTTTTCATTAAAATAATACCTTTCAAGAATGCTTGCAGCATCTTTGAATACGGGGAGTTCCCCGCCACCGTCCCATGACAAGATGGGATCGAGCATCGGTCCTTTTACTTCTAGGTTATCGCTGGTATCAAACTCAGCAATGGCTTCTTTTAATAAGCTCATATAGGATTTTTTCGTACTCATCTTAATTTTTCCTCCTGTGGAATATTAACAACTTACTTCATAACATTTTGGGTTTTTGTTCTAAACTTGTATGCCATTAGCATTGAGTTCGTTTCTTAAAACTTTACACCCATTCCATCAAACTTTAATGCATGTTGATCAGTAACTGATGAATCTAATTTATTTTTATTCGCTGCCACTGATGCATTTGTAAATTTGAATTTTGAAAAATCAACATTAAACTGTAAAGCAATGTTACTTTTTCCCGCTCTATTTTTTCCAACTTTGCCATGTACTATAGAGTTATCATTTTGATCCTTTCCCAATAGACCCACAAAATCTGCATGCTCAACTTTCTTAATTGATTCGGACATTTGATCAAGACTTAACTCTCTTGACTCTTGAATATTATACACTCTCCTTGATAACTGTGTTGCTGTTATTACAGGGATATTGTATTGAACTGCTAATGTTTTTAACGCTAATGTAATATGACCAAGTTCTAATCTGTATATATCATATTTAGTATCAGTTTTTAATAAATCTAAATAATCAACATATAATCCAGCAATTGAATCTTGACCATATTCTTCAATTGCTTCATCAACAACTCCCATTAAATCAAGAGTGCTGACGCTCATTGCTGGAAAATATTTCATAATGATAGTTGAACTGTTTTTCCCCAACTCACTTTGAATTGACTCACCGATATTCACGCCTGTCTTAATATCAGTAATCATTTGTGGGATTGATTTATCGAACATTGGTTGATATGTTCTCATTAGGGCTTCTTCAATTGTATTCTCCATTGTTACATAAAGATAAACGTGATGAATCTCGCCTGGTACTGGAGAAAGTGCTGTTCCATCAAGCGTAAGAGTTTGATGTGATAACGCAGCTCTATATATTGAATTATTCAACATGGTTGATTTACCTGCTCCAGATCCTCCACCCCAAACATACAATCTTGATGGTTCATACCCACCATTTAAATATTCTGGTCCATCAAGCAATTTGAATCCGCTTGGAGTTTTGTTTGTTACTTCATACTTCTTTGTAATCATTTCAACTACTGAAGTATAATCGTCTTTCATTAAATCAAGTGATGCAGCAGATTCAATGGTTACTGCTCTATTACTTTCCATCATATTTGTATAAAGGGTTTTGATTGTTACTTCATAATCATCCACCAAATCATCAATAGAATCGAATGAACCATCCTTTATTGACTCTAATACCTTGTTTAGTTCATCATAATTTTGAAACAATGCTCCAATCTTCTTCCTGATTCTTACCTGTCTTAAGTAGTCTTGAAACACAGCTTCTTTCAAATCTTCATTGATTTTTAAATCTAAGAAATCTTGATGTTGCTTAAATTTTTCGCTTAAAGATACACTGTCTCTAACACTCTCAGACGTTTTTCCTGCAAGCAGCATTTCAGTAATTTTCTTTAAAAATTCTAATTTGCTTTTAACAGGCAGGGGAATTTCATAGGAATCTCTTGTATCGCTAAACTCTAAAATATCAAGTACATCTCGATATAAAGCTCCAGTTTTCTTTAATTTTGATCCGTTGTTTAATAGTAAAGAAAAACATGAATTAAGAAATGATTCTGTTATCAAAAATACCCCCCAATTTTTTAAATACAGTCGCTGCTGCTTTCATTTTATTAGTCTTTTGTTCCGAATCCAGTAGAAAGGATTCTAGAATTTCTTTGTCTATTTTATCTGCAAGCCGTTTACTCATTTTGTTTAAATCTTTTTGTTTAATGGGATAATTTGAAAATTTCATTCCAGAAATAGTCATAGTACTTGAAGAATCAAACATATTTGGTACTTTTTTACCAATAACATTTTCAATCCAATCGAGTTTGCCAACTCCATCACACTTCTTACATGTAAATGCCATTGTACTTGCATTTATTTTAGAAGACAAACTGCCACTCCCATTACACTTATTGCAAATGATCTCGCCTTCTTTAAGTTTCATTCTATTGTCCATGTTCCTTTTAAACACCTGTTTCTTACAACAATCTCCATTTCTTCTATTTGAATATCAACACCTGGAGTTTCAAGTTTTTTACCAACAGCACATTCAACCCAATCAAGCTTTCCATGGCCAAGACAATCTTTACATATTAGAAGAGATCCTTTTTTATAAGGTCTCTTTGATCTAACCTTTCCTTCACCATGACAAGTTTCACAAAACTGTTCACCTTCTTTAAGTTCAGTAAAAGCTTTCTTTAACTTATTATATCTTTTCAAAATGTAGGAACCTTAGTTCTTGGATCATCAAACAATTCAATAAATTCATCTTTCGCCAAATATTTCTTTACTAGATATTCACAACCATCTTCATCCAAGTTTGTCAACATATCAAGAGACACCGGAATACTAAATGATTTAATTTTCTGTTTTTTAGTTAATTTACCTTGATTAATAACTCGAGTAATATCAAAACATTCTTCATAAAATTCTTCCAGAGCACCAGATGCATACATTGGGTAAACTCTTTCTGCAAATGCTCGCATTTCATTGTGAATTTCAGAGTAAATATTTAATGCATATAAAGTTGAATATGCTTTTACATCTGCATGAAATGTTTCTGTATAAATACCAGATTTATTTTTATACATTCCATATCCACTATCAATATTAATTCGTTTAAATCCCCATTTGTCTGCTAATTGATCCATCAGATATTGATAATGAGTTTCAGTTGTTATTCCATCACTCCCATCACCATTTTCAAATTCTCCTGTATCCAACCGTTCTCCATGATAAAATCTTTGATGCATATCTTTAGGTTTAATACTCATCTTTCTAATATAACCTGCATTATCTTTAGCATGTAAAAATCTAGCGTGCATGACTTGTTTATATGGACCAGATGAATCATATGTCATATTCAAATCGAAGTTGTGTTTCTTTTTCATTGTGATTTTGAATAGTTCATAGAATAAAACGTCTCTGAAATTTGCTCCACCTAAAACGTGAAAATTCAGATAGTTTCTACCGTATTTGATTGCTTGGTTAATAAGAGGTATTAAAGGAAGGACGTAAATAATACACGGAATTGACATATCACTTGACATATTAGCAACGATGCCACCTGTACCATGATATTCAAAATCCGGAAACATTTCAGTATCTTTTAAAATTTTTGTATATATCTCCCACAGTTTAGGAGTTCTAAAGTGATGGACATATATAACCTTTTTTCTTACATGGTCTGGTAAGTTTCTTGCTTGTTCATAAGAATCAAGATTTTGTTTATATACATCTTCAAAATTGTGGAAAATTTCACATCCAGGTCCCGGAGGAATATCTAATATAAATGCTTTATCATATACTTGATGGTGTTCCTCAAGAAATTCATAGTACATTTTATATAATAAATCAGACTCTCTTCTGGTTAATTTTCCAACTGAAATTTGAAATCCACCACTATCTACTATAAAATTACAGTCATCAAAAATTCGCATATCTCTACACTTTGTAAACATATTCGCTTCACTTTGACTGTATTTATCATATTTCTTTTTACCTGGAAAATTCTGTCCATATGAATGTAAAAACCCTGAGCACGTACTGGATAGAAACCTTGAAATATCTTCTCTGGAAAAATTGTCATTCCACCTGCCACGTTGACCGTCATAAACAAATCCATGATAGTTGCTAAGGTTTCAAATCCAGCAAGCACATATCCACTTCTAATCATTCGCGTTCCTCCATCGTTTCTTTATTCTTTGTTCCCAATTCACGGTTACTTCGACTCACTAATCTTCAAGGAACTCTTCTGTAATAAATGGGGGTCCTGTTGACATATCATACAACGATGCTGCCCCCAATGCTACCAATATTCTTTTCTTATGATTAATTAAATTTCTAGTTGTGTATAAAGATCCTAATGCAAAACTTGAACCTGATCCAATAGATGTATAATCTTCAATTTCATTCATTTGAAAATCAAGTAAAATTTCAAATAGTTTTCCATCCGGAGTTGCAATTAAAAAATTTCCTTCTTGGATCGGTATTTGATTTTCAGCATTTATTGCCAAACATCCTTTGTTTTTATATTGATCAAACATGGCGTCTGGAAAATCCATAACGTCAGCGGGCGGAGTAAAATATTCTGGTTTAAGTACTTGACCAGTTCTTACACTCCCAATAAAACCAATAAGATAAGGACCATTTACAAATATTTTCCTACAAATTATTCGTCTTCGTTGCCCGTCCATTGTGGTGGCGAAACTGTCGGCACCCATCCATACTTTTCCATTATCAACAATACCAATGACAGTAGACATATTATTCCCCTTTCAGTTTAATATCATCTTTCATTCTTAAACATTTTGCAAGATCAAATGAATAATCATAAATGTGGAGACCTTTACTTGCAGCAACTATCTCCCCATCTTCGACACCAATTTCTGATGCAACATATTCTTTAAGTAATTGAATACCCCCGAGATTTGCAGGAAATCCACCCCACAAGTCCCAGCTCCTAAAATAAGGATAAAAATGAAGTTTTCCATCTTGAATACGAGTATCTATTTGTCTCAAACAAGGGGGATCTTGAAGTAACATATCAGTTGGGTGTGCTACTTGTAAAACCATCTGATTGTTTCTGAATCCCTTGTTTTTGTACGTCCATATAAGCAATTCAATTTGATTTAAATGCCATCGTCCTGTTGAATAAATGATTCCTTCCTTAACCAATTCATCTATTTCGCTAATCAAAATATTTGGCCAATGACCTTCTTTCGCCATCTGTAAAGGATAATCAATTGGGTATCCTGTTAGACGTTGACCATATGTATAAGATTCATCATTTTTCAACTCTGCCGTCATTAAATAAGGAAGATAATCATCTAAATAATCGTCTGCCACAGGATTGGGGACTCCATATGATTCCCCAATCTGAGGGAGTAACGGTCGAACACCCGGGCTTGTAATTTGAACAGTTAACCAATCAAACTCTAGTCTTTTCTGCCCAGCATATGAACCACGGTCAATCTTAAATACTGTTCCTTCCTCCAACATTTTAAACAACGTCTGATGCCAAGCATCGTCTAATGTAGTTGCTTTTATATGCTGTAAATTAAGCTCCTGCAATGACAACACCCCCTCCAGCTGGAACAATTCTTGATGCCTCTTTTGCTTCAAACTTAAGAGGTTCAAGTCTATTTACCAATTCATCATCCTCAAGAATTCCATAGACTTCCTCATATTTCAAAACTTTTTGAACTGTTTTGTTGAGGATTAAATCCATGCCTGCTCTTTGATGAAAAACAAGTATACTACCTTCTTCGATTTTTGTTTCTGCAAGCATTTCACCAACAGAAAGTACTTTGCCGTATCCCTGTGGATCTTGTGCTGAATCAGGAATTATTAGTCCCGTCTCCGTCTTGGTTGTCCTTAGAAACTCCACTACTATTTTGTCTGCTACTGCTTTTATCATGTTGAACTCCTTTCCGTCTTCTTTCCTTATCTTGTATTTTTTTTCTTTTTGCTTTCATCTTCCTATATCTTTCTTTCATTTCAAGCGCTTTTTCTTCTTCACGTTTTATCAACCTAATCGATTGCAATCTTTTACGTCTTTTCTTGTCGCTTGGTTTTTCAAAAAACATGCGATCTCTATACTCTTTTGCAAGACCACTTTTTGAGAATTTCTTTCGGAATCTCTTTATAAAATCCTCATCTTTTTCTCCCTCACGACGAACAACACATATTCCAGATTTCTCGCTTGGATGATAATGTTTATGATAACTTGCCATTCGGATACCCCTCACCCCCCTTTATTACACAAAACCAAATATGATATGGCTTCGCGATGAAAAATTAAATTTGTATTTCTCACATGCATTAAATACTTCTTCTGAATTTCTGATTAAATCAGCTCTTGTTACACCTTCTGGCATTAACCAAACCTTATTTGAATTTTCTACATCTATTATCTTAGATAACCAATCCAAATACGATAGGACTAACGCACGATTCTCATATACAACTTTAATAAATAAATTTGGATACTGTAGGAGAGATGCTGTTTTCTCTTTTGCTTCATCAACATCTGCAGGTGTGAAAAGTTTAGGCGAGTACATAAAGTGGATGTTTTTTGTAATGTCTGTAACTCTAATCATTTTTTCAAGTTGAAAACCATTTGATTCAACATTGGCCACTGGATAATCTAACCCATTCAACAATGCTACTGCTTCATCAAAATGTTTTGGAACAGTTGGTTCCCCACCAGTTATAAGAAGTCCTGCTCTATTTTCATTAATAGATTTCTGTATTTCTTCTAACTTGTATGGAGCTTCTGCTGAAATTCTCATCTTCACTGAGGTATCACACCAAGAACATTTTAAGTTACATGTCTTGAACCTCAAAATAATCATCGCTTGTCCACTGTCTGGACCTTCTCCTTGCCAACTTACAAAATTCTCAATTAATCTTACTTCATTCATTTTATATTCCTTTCATAATTATGTTCTAATTAAAATGTTAGAACTTCCTTCTTTTTGACTGTTACTTCTAATGGTTTCAGCATTAATTCGTATCTGTCCTTAAATGTAAACTTCAATGCTGCTTGTTTATTTGGTATAAAATATTTAGGAAGTCTTGCTTCCTCATCTGGAATTGCAATGACTTCTAATTTTTTACCATCCTTAATAAATTTATGATATTTTTCTCTTAACTCTTTTGGAGCAACTTCAATATCAATACCCTGAACCCAAAACATATATGCCTTGTTTCCAGTTTTATGAATATCATACATTAAAGTATTCCAAGCTTCCATCGCCACAACACCCTGTGGAATCATCTTATAATCCTTTAATTTCTTTCCATATGATACAGGGCGAGCACAACTCTTATCGCCCTCCATGATAGCTTTGACGAACCCCTGCTCCTCTCTATTAACAAATTCCAACAACTTAGGTAATGATACTTTTTCTGATTTTAATATTAATTCTGAAAGACTTTCTAAAAATTCTTTTGATTTACGTGGGTAATCTGATCTCTTTATTTCAACCCCCATATAGTTAATTTTATCAACAACTTTTCCTTCATTATTAATAACTCGAATAGCATAACGTTTTTTAGCTAAAAATAGACCCCTTGAAATAACCAACTCGTTTTTCAATTTTAATCTATTAAAATCCATATCAACATTATGACTCTTAACTACATCAATAATTTTATCTTCATTTAAAAAATTCTCTATTTCTGCACACCATTTTTGAATATTACCAACTGTTATTTCATCATTAAAGTTTTCAAAGCAACAGAAAATTGAATCTGTATCTCCAGTTAAAATATATTCATTGCTTCTTTTTGGCATTTTACCTGAAAACATTTCTTCTTTTGTGATTGGTATTGGTTCAACAAATGGTTGTCCTTTATCAAGATGTCTCATATAAGCATCGCCTTGAACAATTGATGTTTTTAATGCTTCTTGCCCACCAAGTGTAACTGCTGATGCCAAAGATGTATCATAAAACCTAAATGCTTTATTTGCAACAACTCCATATAGTGTATTTGCCAACACCTTATATACCAACTGTCTTGTAAAGAAAAAGTTTTCTGAATCTTTATCCTTTGCTTCAATAGCATCAAACATCTGTCCTTTATATTCTTTTCTTGAAGTCATTAACATGTCAACAACTTCACCGAATACTGAAAGCTCTTTTTTATGAGGTTGAAAGAAACACCCATTAATTGTGCTAACAAATTGATATTTTTCTACATTTTCAAATAACTTTTTTGTATTCATCTTTACTGGCTTGTTTTCATATAAAGGATCAATGATCATATCTATTGACTCAGGAAGACCTTCTTTATTATGAATCAGATCATACCCCACATGTGGATCTTTGGTTTTCATTACAAAACTATTTACACCAATGTTGTATGTAATCATTAAACTTGGATATAGAGATGCAAAATCAAAGTCTGTAATCCAATCATAAACACCCGGAATTGGATCAAAAACAAATGCTCCTGGATATGCTTCTTTAACAATATGAGGATCACTATTCTTTGATGCCAGTCCCTTGTTTCTTAAATATGATACCATAAGAGCATCAATTTGACCAAATGATGAAGTTGATTCAAAATTAGCATTGCAGATAATTCTTAGCTCATTTAAAAGATTAATGTGTTTTAATTTATCATCAAGCTTTTCAAGCAGTACAGTATCTCGAATATTATATTCAATTGTCTTATTTAACATCTGCCAGTACATTTCATTAAATGCTAATGGTAGTTCAATTTTGGTTACACCCAATTCATGTTGAGCAATGAACCCCAACTTATAATTTTCCATTTTTGTAAATGTAAATGTTCGATATAAGAAATCCTGATCTATTGCTATGGTTCCTGGTATGTGACAAACATATCTAGCACCTTCAACATAAAATTCACCAAATGAGGTCATGCTTGCTTGATGTATGGCAAGCTGTGGTAATCTATTGAATATATATGAAAGATCGAAGCTGATACAATTCCACCCTGCCATAAAGTCTGGAGCACTCTCTTTAAAATCTTTAATGAAAGTTCGTAAAAATTGTTTTTCACTTTTAAAGATTTTATAGTCAATGCCTTTTTCCTGTTGTATTGGTTCCGTTTTATTATCAACAACATAGCAAGTTGTAACTCCATTGAAAATCGTAGTTAGCATATTAATTGGGAATGCTGCATCTTCAGGAGCTGGAAAAACTCTATCATCTCCAGTATCAATCTCAATATCAAAAAACATGATATTGGATAATGTTTTCTTACACTCCCCTTTGCTATAATGATAATAATCCATGGCATGTTTAGTTGCTAACCTTACATCACCTTCATATGTAATATTCGGATCTAAATTATATCTATCTTTATACTTAACGCATATTTGATTTAATTGATCATACGGAACAAGTTTTCTTGCTTCGACTCCCTTTGGAGCTTGATAACACACATGATCATCATTTTCTTTATGAAATATTTTATTGTTATCTTTATCCCTAAAGATATATAATATCTGACTTGTTTTATTTAAAAATTGAACGTCAACGAGTCTATAATCCTCTGTATAAAACTTTTCTGGAATTGTATATCTATATATACCTTTTCCCATCGATTTTGCTTTTACTTCTTTTGATACCTGAATTTTTTCTCCTCCAAGCATCTCTGCTATTCTAGCCATTGCAGCTGAAAATTTAGGTTTCCATGTTTCATTTCTATTAACAAATGAGGGATTAACAATTACCATTGTTTTATATCCTTCCCATTCAAAGACTTCATATCGTTCATGAATACTTGTAATCCCTGCTTTTGCAATTCCAAATGCTGCCATTGGACTTGTACCCATTAAAACAACCAACTTGGGATCACAACTTTTAATTATGGCCATGGCATTTTCTTTACATAAATTTATAGTTTCTGGCGTTGGCCCATCTTCCTCCATTGTTTGACATAAAACAATATTGGTTAAAAGATAGTTCATTTTATTAATTCCAAATCTTTCAAAATATTTTCTGAACAATCTACCAGCTTTTCCTACTAATGGACGTTCTTTTTTAATTTCATCTTTACCAAGATTCTCTGCTACAAAAACAATATCAACCTTACTAAGATCTGCTTTACAATTAGTTTCAAGGGCACATGATTGTTCATCTAACAGGTCACAAACTGAACAGTTTGCAAACGAATTTTTTATTGAAATCAAATAATTACCTCCTTTTGTATTATGTTCCTATTTTAATTTTAATCATCTATATATATTAATTTATGAAGTAGTAAGTTTGTGTTACTTATTTTTACTTAAGTTGGCAAAGGACTATTTTTTAAATTAATATAACTACCAAAAAAACGGTATGGAGGTGCCGAAGTATGCTCTAATTATGAAACCTAAAAATTTGAATCAGAAAAACTTTGTGATGGTGGCTGCAAGGGCATGAGCGAGCTGAGTGAGATAGCAAAATAGAATTGGGCGGGAATCTGATTATCAGTCCCCAATTATTGCTATCAATACCAACTGCCACGACCTCATGCCCTCTCGGATTCAATCACATTTAATTTTTTATAAACCACTATTGAGGGAAAGGAGTTACAGATGACAAATGAACACATTATTTCCGAAAGTCCGTCTCATGAAGCTATCGCAGGATTTGAAAAAATGTTGGGTGTCGGAAAAGTTTATACTCCAGAATATGTCTTGAAATGCTTTGAAATAACTCATAGCATCAAAGAAGAAAATGGTGAACTGGAAGATATGCCTCCTTACATGGAAGCAAAAACAGAACTGATAAGGCATCTGGTGTCATCCCAAATGAAAGCTCAAAGGTATTTTGAAATCGTCTCACCATTTAAAGATTCCTGTGTTTCTTGCAGAGGTGCCGGTGAAATCTTTAAGTTCAATCTAAAAGAGGTCATTGTAAACTGCCACATTTGTGCTGGTAAAAAGACAATCAAAGTCAAATGTGCAAAATGTAAAGGAACAGGTCGCTTTAAAAAAAAATGGAAATCTGGTGGCGGGATAGATGTTACATGTAAACTATGTAACGGAAAGGGAAGTCGAGTTGTTTCATGTCTTGAATGTGGAGGGCACGGAAAGAAAATGAAACTTGTCAAGGCACATACTCTCAAATCTACGACTCCTTGTAAACATTGTGATGGACTCGGTTTCACCAAAAACAAACCGAAACTGAAAAATAAAATTCCCAAACCTTCAAGACCTCCTAAGAGTGCTGTTCATTTTCGTAAACCGGACAATCCTGTCCTCACATCAAACCTGGCTGAACAGATCAAGACTTCTATCGTTCAATCAGAATCGACTGTTTAATTTTTGGTAAAAGCACTTCTCTTATAATACGGAGAAGTGCTTTGCCATAAATTGTTTCAATGAAATTTTATTTTTTTTGATTTTATTTTTAGTCGTTCTCAATTTCTTTTTCTTTGGCATTTCAAGACCAATAGATTGATATATTGCACTTTTCTCATCTGATTTTTCAATCAATTC
>RCNG010000481.1_pt1 | contig 18090 bp, 9 predicted proteins | sample 2041371 | NCBI WGS metagenome assembly RCNG01 (sample SAMN09708227, study PRJNA481090) | Marine sediment metagenome, whole genome shotgun sequencing project. | biome: marine sediment; feature: ocean; material: sediment; isolation source: Sewage treatment plant 1 marine sediment (STP1) ... | reverse complement strand
ATATCGAACAAATATGGAATGAAGTTGCGCCGGGACAACCTTTCAGTTATCGTTTCATGGATGAATCTTTCAATACCACTTTTGAGGCTGAACAAAGATTGGGTAAAATTTTTATAGTATTTACCGTATTATCTATATTAATTGCCTGTTTAGGTTTATTTGGCTTAGCAGCATTTAATGCGCAAAAGCGCACTAAAGAAATCGGAATTCGAAAGGTGCTGGGTGCAAGCGTCGGCCAAATAACCTATCGTCTGACCGCCGACTTCCTGAAAATGGTAGGCATTGCAGTTCTAATTGCGATACCGATAGGTTGGTTTGCGATGAACAAATGGTTAGAGGATTTTTCATACCGGATAGAAATTGGCTGGTGGGTTTTTGTTTTGGCTGCTTTTATAGCTGTCGCCATCGCGATCATTACAGTAAGTTACCAGAGTATTAAAGCAGCTATTGTAAACCCTGTAAAAAGTTTAAGAACCGAATAATCCCGCTACGATCGGGAATCAAAAAAACGAGAACCATGTTTAAAAACTATTTGAAAATCGCTTGGCGGAACTTACTAAAAGACAAACAGCAGACAATTATCAATTTGCTGAGCCTAACCATTGGTACGGTAAGTTGTCTTGCCATTCTCTTATTTGTTTTTGACCAAATTGGTTACGACCAACATCATGATAACGCTGATTCTATTTATCGTGTAAGGATGATAACTGATGGCAGCGGAGCAAGTATCGAAACGATTAATGCCGCTACTACAGGGCCGCCAATAGCCTTTGCTTTGAAAGAAGATTTCCCAGAAGTGGAGCAGGTAACGCGGGTAATAAATATCGATTTATTCAATATCGATATGCTAAAAGCTTCTGGATCTGAAGAAGGTCTGTACGAGCCAAGGGCTTATTTGGCCGATTCTACCTTTTTTGAGGTGTTCAATTATAAATTATTGGAAGGCAATTCGAAATCGTTGAATGAGCCTAGTACACTAGTTCTCTCATCTAATTTGGCTAAAAAATTATTTGGCAAGGAGAATGCGATGGATAAAGTGGTGGAGATTTCAGGATTCAGTGGAGAACCTAATAAATTGACCGTTAAAGGGGTTTTTGATGAGAATACAGGAAAATCACATTTAAATCCGAATTACATTATAAGCATGAATACGCCAGGTCTTGGGGCGTATGTAAGGGGGGTTACTGATTATGTAACGAACACTTTTATTTACACATATGCTAAATTAAAACCAAGCACAAATGCACAGGGATTACAACAAAAACTGCCTGAATTTTTGAAATCCCGTGCAGGAACACAACTTGAACAAAGAGGGATTAAGAGGCAACTACTACTCCAAAAAGTTACAGATATCCATTTGCATTCAACAGGAATCACTTCTCAAATCGATAAGGTTTCTGATATTCAGTACCTCTATTTGTTATCGATCTTGGCGCTGTTTATCCAATTGATAGCCTGTATCAACTTCATTAATCTCAGTACTGCTAGGGCTAATAAAAGAGGTAGGGAAATAGGCATTCGTAAGGTAATTGGGGCCGAAAAAAGCGCATTGGTTTTTCAGTTTTTAGGAGAATCCTTACTGTTATCTTTCTTTGCAGTACTGATAAGTATTCCAATAACCATAGCACTACTACCCTTTATCAATGAGCTTGCGGAAAGTAGTCTTACCTATCTCGACTTATTAAATAGCGGTATTATTTTTTCATTGATCTTACTTGGTTTGTTCACGGGGTTGCTTGCTGGTATCTACCCGGCCCTAGTATTGTCATCGGTTAAAACTGTCTCAGTTTTAAAGAATGTGATTACCAAAGATTCTAAAAGCGGCAACTTTCGTAGGGCATTGGTAGTTTTCCAATTTGTGCTGTCTATTGCTTTGATTAGCGTTGTGATCATCATTTGGCAACAATTCAATTATACCCAAGAAAAGAATTTAGGGTATAATAAGGAGAATTTGATTTCGCTGGAGTTGAATACTGAAAGTGCTAGAACTAATTTCTACCCTTTAAAGTCGCAATACGTGAATATTCCGGGAGTAAAATCCATAACCGGAAATTGGGTTTCTCCTTCAGAAGAAATCAATTATCAATTAGACTTATATCTTCCGGGTAAGAGTGCCGAAGAACATATTGAAGGTAATTTGAATTGGATAAGTGAAGATTATACAAAAACCGCCGGTATTACCTTGCTCGATGGCAGGGGATTAAGACAAAACGACAGCACGCAAGTGCTGGTAAACGAAGCTACTTTAAAAGTTATGGGTATTCAAAAGGAAAGGGCTATTGGGTCAAAAATTTTATCGGCCAGCGATGATGGAGACCGTGAATTTGAAATTGTCGGCGTGGTTAGTGATTTTCATTATGCGTCTTTTATGGAGGCTATTGCCCCGCTAATCCTCCAAAGAATTGCAGCACCTCGAAGAATGTTGATTCGATTAGATACGGACAGCATAGAGGATATCTTGGCAAAAATGCAACAGATTTGGAAATCTACTGTGGTCAGTACTCCCTTTACGTATTCTTTTGTCGATAAAGGCGTTGAAAGGCTCTATACAGAGGAAAAGCGAATAGGAAAAATCGCTGCCTTTTTTACTATTCTTGCTCTTCTCATCAGTGCGCTAGGCCTTTTCGGTTTGGTTTCTTATACTGCCGAACAAAAGAAAAAAGAAATCGGTATTAGAAAAGTACTCGGTGCCAGTATCAAATCCGTGGTGCAATTATTGACCAAAGATTTCATTAGGCTATTAGGAGTCGCTTTTGTAATTGCATCCCCGATTGCCTATTATGTGATGCAACGCTGGTTGGAGGATTTCACCTATCACATCGATATTCAATGGTGGGTGTTCGTCATGGCGGGAGGCTTTGCATTGGTCATAACTTTGTTTACCGTTGGCTTTCAATCCATTAAATCCGCGTTGGCAAACCCTGTAAAAAGTTTAAGAACTGAGTAAGTATAAAGTCATGCTAAAAAATCTTTTAAAAATAGCATTCAGAAACATCTGGAAAAACAAGATTTTTTCCTTACTAAACATTTTTGGCCTATCCGTCGGCTTAAGTGCTTCCTTTGTCATCGGGGCCATCATTTACTATGATTTGACATTTGATAAATTCCATGAAGATGGAGACCTTATTTATAGGGTTACCACAGAGTTCACATCACCGGAGGGTAATTTCTATAATCCCGGTGTTTCGGTCCCGTTGGCACAAACCGTTGAAGAAGAAGTTCCCGGGGTTCATATTGTAAGTCCTTTTTATACCAATGCCCCCTATAGGGTCCAGATCAAGGAAACAGAAAAAGTGTTTATAGAACCTGAAAACGTAATCTATTGCGATAGCAATTATTTTCAAATTTTTGATTACCAATGGTTGGCCGGAGACGAAAAAGCTGTCTTAAGCCGGCCAAAAGAGGTCGTTCTGAGTGCAAAAAGAGCAAAACAATATTTTCCTGATCTGGCCCCGAACGAGATTGTAGGGAAGACGCTCGTCTATAATGATTCCATACCGATCAATATAACAGGTGTTATCGAAAGATTTAAAGATCGTAGCGACCTAATTTTTGAGGAATTCATATCCATAAAGACTCTTGGCACCAATGGCGCAAAAAATTTGATGGGCGATGACGGATGGAACAGTACGAACAGTTCCTCCCAGTTATTTTTAAAAGTGAAAAAGAATGCGGATATAGCATCCTTGGGAAAGCACTTGAGCGATTTGGCCAATGAGCATCAAGATAAGGAAACCGCCGCATTCGGACAGGGAAGGGATTTTTATTTACAGCCCTTGTCTGACCTTCATTTTAATCCCGATTACGGAACTTTTGACTACAGCAGAGATCAAGCCAGTAAATCCGTTTTGATTGGTCTGGCCTTTATCGCCCTGTTCCTTTTGCTTTTGGGCTGTATCAATTTTGTCAACCTGAATACCGCACAGGCCACTCAACGTGCTAAGGAAATAGGTATCAGAAAGACGTTGGGTAGTTCCAAAAAACAACTGATTTTTCAATTTTTGGGCGAGACCTTGCTATTGACCATGGCAGCCGTAATCATATCGCTGTTCTTTTCGTCTTGGTTACTTGGGTTATTTACAGACTTTGTACCGCAAGGCGTTAATTTTGCACTTTTTAAAAGTCCTGCACTTACTGTTTCCGTTATCGTCCTAATGTTGGTCTTAACCCTCTTATCAGGATTTTACCCTGCATTGGTGCTGTCGCATTTTAAACCTGTATCGGTATTGAAGAATCAAATTTTACCCGGAAATGACAAAGGTTCTCTAAGAAAATATTTGACGGTCTTTCAATTTACCATCGCCCAGATCTTCATCATCGCTACCTTTTTGGTAGGCAAGCAGATCAATTTTTTGATGACCAAGGACATGGGCTTTAAGACCGATGCCATCGCCTATATGCGAACTCCATTCTATGACCTTTCAATGGACAAAAAACTTCGTTTTATAGATGGGATAAGGATGATTCCAGAACTTAAGAAAATCACCTTGAGCGGCAATCCGCCGGCATCAAGAAATACGCATTCTATGGGCGTTGTGTATAGGGATGGGGAAAAGGAAGTCAGATCGAATCTGCAATTGCTCTATGGCGATTCGGAATATCAGAATCTTTACAACCTGAAACTATTGGCCGGCCGTATGCCCCTCAACGATACCATTCGTGAATATGTCATCAACAAGACCTTTCTGAAACAACTGGGATTCAAGGCACCACAAGAGGCGGTAGGTAAACTATTGGGCGAAGGTAAGGATGCCTATCCCATCGTTGGCGTGATGGAAGATTTTTACCAACGTTCCCTAAGAACGGGTATCAAACCTTTGGCACTAGTCGGCGATTGGAATCGGGACGACTATGCACAATTTAATACAGTGCATCTTTCATTTGATGTAGATGCTAATGGTGATTGGACACAAAACATTTCAAAAATAGAAGCGGCTTGGAAAAACGTATATCCCGACTACGATTTTGAGCCCAAATTCATGGATGATACTATCAAGCAATTTTATGAACAAGAGCGCAAAACCTCTGTTTTATTAAACTGGGCGACGGGCCTTGCTATTTTAATAAGCTGTCTTGGTTTGTTGGGTCTCGTCATCCACACCACTGAACGCCGTACCAAGGAAATCGGGATTCGAAAAGTATTGGGTGCATCATTGGCGCAGTTGAACCTGTTGCTCTGTAAGGAATTTTTGATTCTGGTTGGCATCGCCTTTGCCATCGCCGTGCCCATCGCCTGGTGGGGCCTCAGCAATTGGTTGCAGGATTTTGCCTATAAAACGGAACTCAGTTGGTGGATTTTCTTGTTAAGTGGAGTCTCCATGCTGTTGATTGCTTTGATTATTATAAGTATTAGAACAATTGCGGCTTCGAATAGAAACCCGGTAAAAAGTTTGCGAACCGAGTAAAAGTCCCTTCCCTAACTCCCCCGTGGGGGATTGGGAGGGTGACTTTTCAGGCAGAATCGTTGATTGAATAACGAGATTAAGAAAAATCTTAAAGGTTAGTAAAAAGAACAACAAGTTTAAAAAAAGAGAACACATGACATCCATCAAATCATACCTAAGACATCTTTTAAAGAATAAACTTTATGCTGTTGTAACAATTATGGGATTTGCCATTTCTTTGACTTTTATTTTGTTGTTGAGCGTTTATATCGGAAATGAAACATCGGTCGATGATTTTCATGTGAATGGAGATCGTATCTATCGTATAGAAAACGAATCTGTTGACTTTTCACCGCCCATTGCGGTGGATCTTAAGAACAGCATTCCCGAAATCGAAGATTTTAGCAGGACTTTGGAAAGCGATGGTAGGGTAAATATTTCTGGTGGACAAAAATTAAAAATCAACTATTTAGGCGTTGATACCGCGTTCTTCAATATTTTCTCATTTCCACTTTTAAAAGGAAAATCGAAAGAGGTGCTTCAGATGGCTAATAGCATCGTACTATCAAAATCGATGGCGATTAAATTGTTCGGCTCCGACGATGCCATGGGTAAATCGGTATTCATTGATGGCGAGAATAAATTTATAGTTACCGGGATTATGGATAACTTTCCTGAAAATACGCACTTTGTTCAACAAGATGCCATACTGAACATACAGGCTTTTACCGATTTATGGGGCCTGCAAAAAAGTCTATTAGAGGAATATGGTTTTGCTTCCTTGAGCATCTATTTTTTGGAAAAGGTAAACGCAGACCTCCCCTCAAAAACGCCTGAAATACTTAAGAAATTTAAAAATGATTATTGGCTATATTCCGAAGGCTGGGCCAACATTGTGGAATTTACCCCACTAAAAGACCTTTATTTTAGTCCGAAAGTTGGCAATGGTACTAAAAGCAACAGCAAAACTTTAATCGCCGTACTATCAATAATTGTGCTGCTCATATTATTGCTCGCGGTTGGCAATTACGTGAATTTGACAATTGCCCAAGCCACCTTTCGCGGTAAGGAAGTGGCCATAAAAAAACTGTTAGGAGGTTCTAAAAAACAATTGTTTTTTCAATTTATTAGGGAATCTGTTCTGCTATGTATGGTAGCTGTCTTGTTGGCCTTAGTTTTGGCAAAATTGATAGAGCCTATTTTCGATTCGTTGTTGAATACACATTTGAATTTAAACGAAAAGGCAAACGTTGTAAATCTGACGGTCCTAATTGGAACTTTCACTTTGATTGGATTGTTTTCAGGGATTCTGCCTGCCAGTAAAATAGCCTCTTTCAAACCTCTTGAAGTGGTAAAAGGTACTTTTCGCACCAAAGTAAAAAGTGTTTACGGGAAGGCTTTTATTACTTTTCAATATACTGTAGCCATCGCTCTTTTGGCCTGTAGTTGGATTATTTTAAAACAGACCGATTTTCTGAGAAGCAAGGATTTAGGTTTTAAAAAAGACAATATCGTTCATCTGGAATATTTAGGAAACATGAACCAAAAAGATGTGATTAAAAATGCTTTGTTGAAAATTCCTGAGGTTCAGGACGTATCGCTGACATGGCAAAGCCCATTGAGTGGGGGTAGCAACCAAACTTTTGAAAATAATGGCAGATCGGTAAGCTTTCAGGAATTTGCGGTCGATTCTTCCTTTTTTAATGTATTTGATATAATAGTAAATCGTACCGAAGTTGCTTATTCTGAAAATGGTAGGTATCTCAACGAAACCGGAATAAAGGAATTAGGGCTTCAAGACAATCCGATTTCCTTTAAAATGGAAGAAGATGAGATACCTATTTTAGGTGTTGTAAACGATTTTAATTTTAAGGAGTTGCGGGACAAAATCGGCCCTTTGATGATTCGCCAACAAATCGGGGATTCTTATGCCGAGAATATATTTCTGAAAGTCAACAGCCAAAATATTTTTGAAACAGCAGATAAGATTAAATCCACCTACAAAGAATTGGTCGATGATGCAGAATTTGAATTAACGTTCGTTGATGATACCATCAATCAATGGTATGAAAAAGACGAACGTACGGGTAAGGTCATCGGGTATTTTACACTCTTGTCTTTTATCATTTCCGCGATGGGCATTTTGGCCATGTCCACTTTTTACATGCAGCAACGCAGAAAAGAAATTGGAATAAGAAAAGTCAACGGCGCAACAATTACACAAATTCTATCTCTTTTAAACATAGATTTTGTCAAATGGGTCGGGCTGGCCTTTATCATAGCCGTACCCATTGCATGGTATGCCATGTACAAATGGCTCGAAGGCTTTGCATATAAAACAACCATGAGTTGGTGGATTTTTGCCTTAGCCGGAATCACTGCATTGGCAATCGCATTACTTACGGTCAGTTGGCAAAGTTTTAGGGCGGCCGTGGCGAACCCGGTCGAATCTTTAAGAGACGAGTAATTATCATCAACCTGTTCGCCTTCTGGCGGATTAAAAACATAAGGAAATGAAAAAAGCAACAACGTTAATAGTAGCAATCCTTTGCATAACCACGATCAACGCACAGAAAAGAATAAAAGGGAACGGTTACATAGTGACCATCGAAAGAACTACAAACGATTATGATGGTATTTCCGCCAGCGGTTTTTACGATGTGGAACTCATCGATGGCACCGAGGGAAAAATTACACTCACGGGCGAGGAGAACATTTTGGACTATATCGAAACCGAGGTCAAAGGAGGTACTCTGGTAATCAAATCAAAGGACAATAAGAATCTAATTCCTTCCAAGGGCGAAGGGGTTTTTATAACCATTCCTGTTGATGAAATCGATGCGATTCGGCTATCGGGATCGGGAAATTTTGTTGGGAAAAAGACACTTAATACAAAGGACATGGATATTCGCGTGTCAGGTGCAAAAAATATAGATCTGACCATTGATGCGACCGATATTTCGGTTGAGACATCCGGTTCGAGCAATATTGCCCTGAAGGGGAAAAGTAAAGAACTTTGGATCAGGTCGTCAGGTTCCTCCAACGTAAAGGCTTACGGATTGGAGGTTGAGGAGGCAACATTGGAACTTTCCGGATCTTCCAATGTGGAACTAATGGTAAACGAGTCACTTAATTCAAGGGTTTCCGGTTCGGGGAATATTCACTATAGGGGCAATCCTGAAAAGGTTCGCAACCAAATATCCGGATCGGGTACGGTATCCAAAGAATAATCAGGAACATTATAAATACACATCATGCTTAAACATAACCTATTATTATTCTTTCGGAACATCAAAAAGCACAAAAGTACTTTTTTGATTAATGTCATTGGTATGTCTACCGGACTAGCTTGTGCCTTGTTCATCACGATATGGGTACTAGATGAATTGAGCGTGGATCGTTTTCATCGAAAAGGCGATCGGCTTGTACAGATATTACAGAACCTGCCCACTCCCAATGGTATAGAAACCGATGATGAAACCCAAGGACCGTTGGCCGAAGCTCTTATCAATGAATTTCCGGAAGTGGAACAAACGGTTTCGGTATTGGATAATTCGTGGTTCGAAGGAGAGAAATTCCTGTTATCTGACGGGGACGATAAATTCTTCAGCGCCGATAACCAATTTGCAGGCAGGGATTACTTTTCTATTTTTTCGTTTCCGCTGCTACACGGAAGTCCGGATCAGGTGCTAGCAAATACAAATGGTGTTGTCATCTCCGAAGAAATGGCAAAAAAACTGTTCCAGACCACCGACGCAATGGGCAAAACAGTCGAATGGATCCACGATGAATACGGTGGCACCTATAACGTTTCGGGTGTTTTTAAAGAACTTCCCAAAAACTCCACGGCACAATTCGATGCCGTGTTCAATATGGAAGTTTTTCTTGCTCAAAACGACGATCTTACGGAGTGGAACAACAGTGACTTAAAGACGTATGCTGTTTTAAAACCAAATACAGTACTAACTTCGTTCAATGCTAAGATCAAAGGTTTTTTACAGACCAAGGACAAAAATATGCCCGAAACCTATTGGGCACAACTTTATGGCGAACGCTATTTACACAACAATTATGAAAATGGTGTGGTTTCTGGCGGAAGGATACAATACGTAAAACTATTTTCCATCATTGCCATATTAATATTAATTATTGCCTGTGTCAATTTCATCAATATGGCTACAGCAAAAGCTTCTACCCGAATCAAGGAAATCGGGGTAAAGAAATCTGTCGGGGCACAACGAAAAAGTCTCATGGTTCAATTCACCGTAGAATCCCTTGTGATTGCTGGTATCTCAATGGCATTGGCATTGGTCATAGTTTCGTTGCTATTACCGCAATTCAATGTTATTTCTGGAAAAGAGCTCGTATTGCACTTTAATGCAAATCTTTTCTTGGGAATCCTTTTAATCACATTAAGTGCTGGTTTTATATCCGGCATTTATCCGGCATTATATCTGTCCGGGCTGTCAGTACTCAAAGGATTAAAAGGAAAGTTGCCCAAAAATAGCGGAGGGCATTTTATCAGAAAAGGATTGGTCGTCTTTCAATTTGTAACCTCGGTTGTATTGATTGCTTCTGTTTTTATCGTGTATAAACAAATGGATTTTATTAGGGATAAAAACTTGGGTTTCAACAAAGAACACATTATTTGGTTTTCCTCCGGGGTTTTGGAATCCAACATGAACGAAGCCGATGGTGAGGGTGGATTGACCGACGAGCAAATCGAAAACTTTCTGCAAATAATGAAAAATACCCCCGGCGTTGTAAATGCCTCGAATTTCAGGCACACGATGATGGCCGATTTTGGCACGACAACAGGATTGGATTGGCCGGGTAAAAGCGAAAATCAAAATGCCCAGTTCGCCCAAATTTCTGGCGGGTATGACTTCATAGAGACCATGCAGATGCAACTCAAAGAAGGGCGGTTGTTTTCAAGAAAGTTCAAGAGCGAAAAAGAAAAAATCATCTTCAATGAGGAGGCCATTACGCAGATGGGCATGAAAGACCCCATCGGAAAAGTCATAAATCTCTGGGGCGACGAAAAAAAAATTATCGGGGTCGTCAAAGACTTTCATGTCGATAAACTGTATAACAAAGTGATGCCCGTTTTTATGAAGTTGGATAATAATAATTTTGCTTCCAACATTATGGTCAGAATTAAACCCGGTGATGAGACCGCCACCATTGAGCGCATAAAGCAGGCCTATCAAAACTATTTTATCAGGGGTATGCCTTTCGACTTCCGGTTTTTGGATGAAAATTATCAGGCTCTCTACGAAGGTGAAAAGCGGGTGGCGACTTTATCAAAATATTTTGCAGGGTTTGCTACTATCATTTCCTGTTTGGGTTTGTTCGGCCTTGCTGTATTTACGACACAGCGGCGAAGAAAAGAAATCAGCATAAGAAAAGTATTGGGGCAAAGTGCCGTGCAGGTAACTGTTATGCTCTCCAGCGAATTTGCGAAACTTGTTTTAATCGCTGTTTTGATTGCATTGCCCATTGCCTATGTATTGGCGAACAATTGGCTTTCGGGTTTTGTGTATAGAATTCCATTACAAGTTTGGTATTTTATTGGTGCAGGTTTGGTGGCTTTGATCGTTGCCATGCTTACGGTAGGCAGTCAGGCGATACGGGCCGCGAACAGGAATCCTGTGAATGCTTTGGGAGAAGAATAATAGGTATCAATAACATTAAAATATGATTAGAAACTATCTAAAAGTTGCCTTACGAAACATTTTAAAACATAAGATGTTTTCGCTGATCAATATATTTGGGCTCTCCATCAGTATGGCAACCTGCCTGCTTATTATGCTGTTGGTGTACAGTCAAAAAAAGGTAGACAGCTTTCATAAAAAACAAAATAGGATCGTTCGCATTATAAGTGAAGAAGATTCCCGTTCATTTGCCTCTACACCTTTGCCCCTAGGTACGACGCTGTTAGAGGACTATCCCCATTTGGTGGAAGATGCCGTGCGGATAAAATCCAGCTTTGTAGGAGGAGATGTGGTGTATAGCGACAGTCGGATTCCTTTGGCCGGCCGTTACGTGGATGAACGTTTTTTTAAAATCTTTGATTTCACGTTGATCGAAGGAGATGCTGAAACGGCTTTGAAAGCACCATTTTCCATGGTACTTACCAAAAAAGCAGCAGAGAAGGTTTTCGGAAGCCAAAGCCCAATTGGAAAATCGGTCAAGTTGAATGATGTTGGCCTTAATACAATGGGAATTGATTTAATTCCCACGGAAAACCAAGAAACCATGTTGGGTGACTTTGTGGTTACTGGCGTAGTCGATAACGCATTACCATCACACATTCAATTTGATTTTTTGGCGTCCATGTCCACCATACCATCTTTGGTGAGACAAAACAAAAGTGATGCGACGTTTGATAATTGGAAAAATTATTTTGATAGCTATCTATATGTACTTTTAAAAGAAGGTGCAAACAAAAGAGATTTAGAACCAATTTTGAGAGACCTTGCCACTACAAAATATGGCGCTATTGAAGAGGTAAACATCACTTTTAACTTAGAACGGCTTTCAGATATTACCCCGGGAACTTTTCGTCAAAATCCGATTAGTTTACGGATGCCTATCGAAGCTATCTATTTTCTTTCGTTTTTAGGGTTGGTCGTTCTCTTTTCTGCTTGTTTTAATTATGTAAACCTTTCTTTTGTTCGCTCGTTAACTCGGTCAAAGGAAATTGGGGTTAGGAAAACCTTGGGCGCTGCACGATACCAAATATTCATGCAATTTATGATAGAATCTATAATTGTTGGGCTCCTATCATTGGTCATAGCCTTTTGCGTCCTTCAAGTATTGAGTAGTGCATTCTTAAACCTTTGGATCAATCAGTTCTTGATTTTGGATTTTACCCTGGATTTTACACTCTTTGTAGTATTCATTGTTTTTAGTATTGTTGTAGGGGGTGTTGCCGGATTACTGCCGGCCTCCTTCTTATCCTCTTTTTCACCAATCAAAACCCTTCGTAATTCTTCCGGTATTTCGCTTGGAAAGGGCAAACGCCTCACTCTTAGAAAAGGATTGGTAGTAGTACAGTTCTGCGTCTCTCTATTTTTTATTATCACCACACTCTTGATTTTCTCACAATTGAACTACTTGCTGGAGAAGGAATATGGTTTTGACCAAGGCAATATCATTAACGTAAAGCTTCAAGGTGTAGAATATGAAACATTGGTCAATGAACTACGCCAAAATCCATCTATTCAAACCATTTCCGCCAGTTCCTACCTTCCCGGTACCGGAGGTTATAGCGGGAGTGTTGAAATTAAAAAGATGACATCGGCAAATGAAGATAAAAAGCTCGAATCGAACTTCATGGCGGTGGATCGGAATTTCATCCCCAATCTAAACCTACAACTCAAAGCTGGAAGCAACTTTCCAAAGGCAATGCCAAAAAGCAATGAAGAATTGGTCATCGTTAACGAAGCAGTAGCCCACTTATTGGGATACAATGAACCAAAGGCAATTGTGGGTAAAACCATCCTAATTGGAGAAGAGGAAAAGGCATTACAAGTCATCGGCCTTACCAATAATTTTATATTTGATCTATTGACAGAAGCCGAACAAGACGAGCCTCTCCTTTTACGATACCTGCCAAGCAAATTTGCATATGTGAGCGTTCGCCACCATCCAACAGCCAACATCGAATCGATTATCTCATTTATCGGGCAGAAATGGAAGAAATTGGACAAGGTACATTCGTTTAAATATGATATCTACGAAGATGAACTAAAGGCCACCAATTCAATTTTCTCGGATATTATTTACATTTTAGGGTTTATTTCTTTTTTGGCCATCACAATATCATCTCTTGGCCTTTTAGGAATAGCGGCTTTTACCGCCGAATCAAAAAAGAAAGAAATAGGCATTCGTAAGGTACATGGTGCACAGTTAAAAAACATAACATTTTTACTATCCAAGGGCTTTTTGCGGTTATTTTCAATAGCTATCTTAGTGACTGTGCCCATCACGTATTTTATAAATGCGATTTGGTTGGAAGAATTTGCATACAAAGTCAATTTTAGCCCTTGGATTATTGTATTAGGGATTGGCATTATGTTCTTAATCGGTTTTGGCACCATTTTGTCCCAAACAATCTCAGCAGCTACAAACAATCCATTAAAAGGACTTAGAGAAGAATAAAAACTAAAATTAATTAAAAAGATAGCTAGCATGCTTTTACAACTAAACAACATTTTTAAATGGGTACAATCGGGAGGGCAGCGCATCTTCCTTTTAAAAGATATTAATTTGGAAGTCGAAGAAGGAGAATTTATCTCGGTAATGGGGCCCTCGGGTTCAGGGAAATCCACTTTGCTCAACGTCATCGGAATGCTCGATGATTTTGACGAAGGGAAATATAGTTTTTTGGACGAACCTGTTCACCAACTCAAAGAGAAACACCGCGCGAATTTGTATAAACAATATATCGGTTTTGTTTTCCAGGCTTATCATTTGATCGATGAACTTACGGTCTATGAGAATTTGGAAATGCCCTTACTCTATAAAAAACATTCCAGTTCGGAACGCAAGGCAATGGTTGCTGATATGCTGGATCGATTTAATATCGTCGGCAAAAAAGATTTGTTCCCGACCCAACTTAGTGGAGGACAACAACAGGTAGTAGGCGTTGCCCGTGCCCTGATTTCAAAACCCAAACTCATCTTAGCGGATGAGCCAACGGGTAATCTGAATTCCAATCAGGGCGAGGAAATAATGGAACTTTTCAAACAATTGAATGAAGAAGGTGTAACCATCATCCAGGTGACACATTCGGAACGAAATGCGGCTTATGGATCGCGGATTATTAGTTTATTGGATGGGAGAAGTGTTTAAAACTAAATTTTTTATTTCTATATCACGGGTACAAATGAAGCATATTTCTTAACCCGGTGCATATACACTACTTTGTTGATTTTCTCGAGCAATACGTAATTGACTAGCTGATAAAAGCAAATACATTAATCCAACTAATATGATAACCAATTGGTTTAAAATCACTCTGCGTGTTTTATTCAAACACCGTTTGTATACCGGCATCAGTCTTATTGGACTAGGAATTGCCATAGCTTCGTTTTGGTTTATCGCTAACTTTGTCAAAAATTCAAATGAGTACGACACTTTCCAGTATAACTCGGACAGAATATATAGATTGAGTACGGAAATTATCGCCGGAGGCGACACAGAGCACTATGCTACTAGCGGAAAACCATTGGGAACTTTATTGAGTGAAAATTATACAGGTATTCGTGCTTATGCAAGGTTGAATTCTTATGGAAATACGGTCGTCAAAGTAAATGATGAACTTTTCAATGAAAAAGGTTTTTTTGGCGCTAATCCAGAAGCCTTGGACGTCTTCACTTTCGATTTTATATCGGGAAATGAAAGCACCTCTTTTTCAATTCCGAACTCAATAGTACTTTCAAGGTTTTTGGCCGAAAAATATTTTAATAGCATCGATGTCATTGACAGGCTAATAACAATTGGGGAAAATCAGTATTCGATTAAAGGTGTTTTTGAAGATTGGCCTGAAAACTCACACTTGAAACCAGATGCCCTGCTGTATTCTGAGGCCGTAGCATCGGATTATGAAATACAGGACTGGTTTGATATGGAGAACTATACTTATGTGATGCTTGACCCATTGTCCAACCAAAGAGATCTGGATGGCAAATTAGTGCAGTTGAAAAATGATTATTTGAAAACCGCCTTGGAAGGTTCGGGAATCGATGTGAAATTTCAATCCCAACCTCTTTCCGGTCTATACTTTGAGCCCGGTTTAATAAGCGATGTGCCAAAAGGGAATCCGAGATACATTAGTGCATTGGGAATCGCCGGATTGTTGGTTTTGTTGATTGCCGGCCTGAACTACATCAACTTATCCTTGACGCAATCCACGAAACGTTCAAAAGAAATTCGCTTAAAAAAACTTCTTGGAATATCAAGAAAGCAGCTTCTGTTCCAGAGTGCAATAGAGTCATGGATAATGGCTTTGTCTTCGCTGATTATTTCCGGTATTCTAATAGTGGGTTTTGACAATTTATATTTTCAATATTCAGGCTTTCATGCACTTGATATAGTGGCCAATTGGCCTCTTTTGATAATTGTTCTCTTGGTCACGTTTGTGTTCGGTATGCTTGGTACTAGTTATTCAGGCTTGTATCTTTCATTTTCAAGCGCACTTATAAATACGGAGAAAAAATCGGTCAACACTTTTAAGAAAGTTTTACTCGGATTCCAGTTTGCTGTTGCTTCCGTTATAATTATCGCAACGATAACGATGAACAAGCAGATTGATTTTATGAAAAATAAGGACCTTGGCTTTTCAAAAGAGCAAGTTCTGATCATCGGTCTTCCACAAAATGAGGAACTGAAAAGTAAGTTGATCCAGTTTAGGGAACGGGTCAAAAGCTATGCGGAAATCGAACACGCATCATTAATAAGTTGGGGAGCCTTGCCCGGCGAGGACAATGGAAAAGATCTATTTCAAGTAGCTGTCGATGGAAACGAAGTTGAAAAGGTATTCAACATTTATCGTATCGATGAAAATTATTTCGATCTGTTGAATATAAAATTCGCCTCGGGACGAAATTTTCAGACCAATAGAGAGAGTGATAAACAAAATACTGTGATTATCAACCAGTCATTGGCAAAATCATTGAAGTGGGATGACCCATTGGGCAAAATACTACAGTACGGTGGCGAATCCAGAAAAGTTATAGGGGTGGTTCACAATTTTCATAACAAATCCCTTCATAATATAATAGAACCTATTGTATTTATGTATGATGAGAATTATTCGTCCAACCTGCTCATTAAAACACAAATATCCAACATCGATAATATCGGAGCGTTGTGGGCTGAATTTTTTCCTGATACACCTTTTACGCTAACGTATTTTGATCAGTTTATAGATAAAATGTACTCCAAGGAGGATTATCTCTCAAAACTTCTTGCGTTCTTTTCTTTAATTTCTTTGGGGCTATGCTGTATGGGGCTTTTCGCAATCTTCTCGTTGCATATATTACACAAAACAAAGGAGCTAAGCATTAGAAAGGTACTGGGTGCGGATGCAATGAATCTTACAAAAGCGGCAACGAAGAGTTATGTAAGGATTACTGTGTTGGCCATTGGTATTGCTATCCCAGTTGCATGGTTTTTCATGAACGATTGGTTAAGTGAATTTAGTTATAGGATTGATATGAATCCGCTGATTTTCATTTTTTCTGCTTGCCTGATTTTATTCATGAGTTGTGTAACTTTAATGTATCATGTTATCAAGTCTTTAAATATCAATCCTGTTGATTCCTTAAAGTGCGAATGAAGAGAGCAGGCAGTACATTGCATTCAGTATCTTGTTTGATTAATAAAAGGTCTATCTGCCCTGAAAATTTAGAGCTTTCTGCTATCCTTATTTAAATAAGGATGATTTTGTGGTATCTAGCCCTCGACATAATAGGACACCTTGGTTTTATCAAAAGGCCGATTAAAGGAACGGATTGAAGAAGAAAGGCTGTGTCCCAAAAAACGTTGGTTATAAGGGACTTTTAAAAATGATGATATGATAATGATTTTTTCATCAGATGTTTTTCCTAGTGTCATTGTCCGCACCATACCATGACAGATGTGAGTTAGTTTATGTGTGCAATTTTCGGACTTATTTATAAGTTGTCAAATAAAAATTAACTTTTTCAGTCAAATAACAAGCGAGTGCCTGTGCTCATCTAAATGAATATTTCGATTTTGTTTCCTTCGTTCGATCAATGTTTGTTGTTTGATCAGTTTTCTTCGTTATAATTTTCTTTCCCCTTTTCCGTAATAATATCTTTACTATTCCGAAGATGGTTCAAATAATATAAAGTTGCTTATCGTTGTAGTAATTTCATGGAGGCAACATCGAGAACCGCCCAGCATATATGCATCAGGGATAGCGTGTAAGTCCATTTAAAGGGATTCCCGACATGCTTGGAATGAGGAAACGAAGGGCAGCTGCCGGAAGACCAAAAGCTGCTCAGAACGATTTAAAATTAGTGCAACAATAGCCCGATTGATGCCATACTACTTTTTTTCGGAAACCACTTTTCTATATTCCTTCAGTATGGCTTCGTACAAAACCCCCAAACGGCTGTGAAAACTCTCGGTCATGTTAATGGCAAAGCCATTAAACCCAACTTGCAGCGTTTCCCCCTTTTCGACCATACCGTACATCAAAAAGGCTTTGGGTTCTGTCTTAGATTCTTTGTTAACCATTCTTTCGTAGGGCTGGGCGGCAAAACCCAAACGTTCGGGATAAAACCGATTTAGGTTATACGATACGCGAAAGTCAATCCCCTTATATTCTTTGTAGTACTCCATTTATTCTTCATTGCCAAAGCGATTTTTAGGTCTTGGGGATTTGCACCAAATATAGGGCGTTGTTCCCAAATTTCAATTTCGCAAGCTCATTGTTTTTTGGAGAGCGGCCACGCCCATCGGAAGGCTTAAATCTCAAAATTCAGGAAAATGAAAAACTTTGGAACAATTTTGAATACAGGTGAAGAAGCGGCGAAATACATCCAAATCGACAATCCGGATGAAATTGATGTAAACGAACCCGAATCTTTGTAAAATGGGCGTATTTGCTCACAAAACCCGTAAATTGTCCAAAACCAAGAGGGAAATCCTTTCTTTGGCGGTTCTTTTA
>RCNG010000480.1_pt1 | contig 18121 bp, 14 predicted proteins | sample 2041371 | NCBI WGS metagenome assembly RCNG01 (sample SAMN09708227, study PRJNA481090) | Marine sediment metagenome, whole genome shotgun sequencing project. | biome: marine sediment; feature: ocean; material: sediment; isolation source: Sewage treatment plant 1 marine sediment (STP1) ... | reverse complement strand
GTTGAGTTGGTCGCGACGGCCGAGATAGAAACGGAGTCTGATGGAGAAATTACGGTCTCCGGTCGCAAGCTCCTGGATATCTGCCGAGCGGTACCCGAAGGCACGGATATCAAGGTGAGCCTTAGCGGAGAGAAGCTCTCGGTGCGAGCGGGGCGAAGCCGGTTTAACCTCGCGACCCTGCCGTCAGCTGAATTCCCGGTGGTCGAAGACATTAAGGCGGGCCAGACAATCCAGGTGTCTCAGGAGGTGCTGGGGCGGCTGATTGAGAAAACACACTTTTCGATGGCGCAGCAGGATGTTCGGTATTACCTGAACGGCATGCTGTTGGAGACCAGTGGCAAATTTCTTCGGGCAGTGGCTACCGATGGTCATCGGCTTGCATTGAGCCAGGCTGAGCTGGCTGTGAGCTTCGATGAACAGCAGGTCATCGTGCCGAGAAAAGGAGTGCTTGAGCTGCAACGTTTAATGAGCGGTGACGGCGACCTCGATATAGAGCTGGGAGCGAACCATGTTCGCATACAGCTTGAAGGGATCCGCTTTACGTCGAAGCTCATCGACGGGCGTTTTCCGGAGTATGACCGTGTTATTCCGAAGGAGTCGTCGAACGAGCTGAAGGCCGACAGGGGCGAGTTTCGAGGCGCGTTGCAACGGACGGCGATTTTATCTAACGAGAAGTACCGCGGAATACGCCTTGTTATTCGGGATAGCGGCGTTGTTTTGCAGGCCCACAACCCGGAGCAGGAAGAGGCTGAAGAAGAGCTGGAGGTTGAGTACAGCGGTGAGGACATAGAAATAGGCTTTAATGTGAATTATCTTCTCGATGCGCTGGGTGCGGTAGAGGGCGATGCGGTCACGTTATCCGTGCAGGACAGTAATTCGAGCTGCCTGATTCGGCAGCCGGGCAACGACGACAGTAAGTTCGTGGTTATGCCTATGCGGCTCTGACGCCGACCTTTCCGGTCGGTTTTCAGGACGATGATTCGCCTATTCAGGGCCACGAACTTTCGCTGTCTCGAGAGTATCGAGATCCATTTGGCCTCCGATTTCAACCTGGTTTACGGTGCGAACGCCTCCGGCAAAACCAGCTTGTTGGAGGCGTTGGCCTATCTGGGCCGGGGAAAGTCGTTTCGCGGCGCCGGCACGGCAGACCTGGTTAGGCACGGCCATGAAGAGTTCGTGCTCTTCGGCCAGGTTCATGCTCACTCTCGGACACGCAACCTTGGGGCGAAGAATAGCCGCGGTGGGCTCGAGGTCCGGGTTGACGGCGACAGCGAGGGAGGGGCGGCGGCGCTGGCAGAGGCGATGCCGCTACAGGTAATTGATCCTGAAGTGCACAACCTGGTGGCGGGCGGGCCAGAGCTTCGGCGGCGGTTTCTCGACTGGGTGGCGTTCCACGTGGAACATGAGCACTTGCAGGCCTGGCGCCGCTTCAAGCGTGCGCTGAGGCAACGAAACGCAGCGCTGAAGGCTAAATCTTCCACCGCGACAATACGCAGCTGGAACGCCGAATTCGTAGATGTTGGCATGCAGCTGGACGAATCGAGGCGGCGCGCACTTGCGGGGCTGCTGGGCGGGCTGACGAGTTTCGGCGAAAAGCTCCTGGCGACGGAGCTGCATTTTGACTATCAGCAAGGCTGGGGCCGGGAGAAAGGCCTCGGTCAGGCGCTGGAGGACGGGCTGCAACGCGACATGCTGCTGGGGGCGACTCAGCACGGGCCTCATCGGGCCGACCTGAAGATTAGCTACGATGAACGTCAGGCCCGAAAGCTGGTCTCCCGGGGCCAGCAAAAGTTGCTCGCAAGCGCGATGATCCTGGCCGCGACCGAGACAGCGCAGACCGCCCTCGAGAGACCGCTGTTGTTGTTACTGGATGATCCCGCGGCCGAACTGGACGGAGATTCGCTGTCCCGACTCATGGATGCTGTGTCGGGGCTGGGTTGCCAGGTTGTCGCAACCAGCCTGGCGCCGGACGCGCTCCTGGTGCCGCCGGGCGCCGCCGTGTTCCACGTGGAACACGGCGGCCTGACCCCCATTCGGGCGCCCGAGAACGCGCCCTGACGGGGCGCTAGAGCGGCGGATCAAACCCAGCTAAAAAGACCCGTTTCAGGGTACTTTCAAGGCCCCGTTTTGATACAATGTATCGGTTGCGCCCAGAGGATATGGAATGACCGAGGACACCAGCTATACTTCCAGTAATATCAAGGTCTTAAAGGGCCTTGAGGCAGTACGAAAACGACCGGGTATGTACATCGGCGACACCGATGACGGCACCGGCCTGCACCACATGGTTTTCGAGGTCGTCGATAACTCTATCGATGAGGCGCTGGCGGGCCATTGCAGCACGATTACTGTCACGATCCATGCTGATGAGTCGGTTACGGTCAGCGATGACGGCCGAGGTGTTCCGGTGGATATACATCCGGAGGAGGGCGTTTCTGCTGCCGAGGTCATCATGACCGTGCTGCACGCGGGCGGTAAGTTCGACGACAACTCCTACAAGGTCAGCGGCGGACTGCATGGCGTGGGCGTCTCTGTCGTGAACGCGCTCTCGGAAAGCCTCCTTCTTACGATTCACCGCGAAGGCAAGACTTTCAAGCAGGAGTATCAGTTCGGCGAGCCCGTATCACCGCTCGCCGAGACCGGGCCATCTGATCGCACCGGAACGACGCTCAGGTTTCGGCCCAGCGCGAAAACGTTTACCAACATCGAGTTTCACTACGATATTCTGGCGCGCCGGCTCAGGGAGCTATCGTTCCTCAATTCCGGCGTCCGCATTCGCCTGGTCGACGAACGAGACGCCAAGGAAGAGGTGTTCGAGTACCAGGGCGGCATCCACGCGTTCGTCGAGCACCTGAATCGCAACAAGACGCCGGTACACCCGTTGGTGTTCCACTTCACGACCATGAAAGATGGTGTGGGTGTGGAGGCTGCGCTGCAGTGGAACGACGGCTACCAGGAAAACATGTTTTGCTACACCAACAATATTCCGCAGCGCGACGGCGGTACCCACCTGGCGGGTTTCCGCAGCGCGCTGACCCGGACGCTGAACAACTATATCGAGTCTATGCCCAGCACCCGCAAGGACAAATTCACGCCCAGCGGCGATGATGCTCGCGAGGGACTTACGGCCGTGTTGTCGGTGAAGGTCCCGGATCCAAAGTTCTCGTCACAGACCAAAGACAAATTAGTTTCATCTGAAATTAAAGGCATTGTCGAGCAGGCGATGAGCCGGGGCCTTGACGACTACCTGCTTGAGCACCCGCAGGACGCCAAAGCGATCGTCTCGAAGATCATCGATGCGTCCCGGGCGCGCGAGGCGGCACGAAAGGCGCGCGAGATGACTCGCCGGAAGGGTGCGCTCGATATTGCCGGCCTGCCCGGCAAGCTCGCCGACTGCCAGGAAAAGGACCCGGCGCTTTCGGAACTGTTCCTCGTCGAGGGCGATTCCGCTGGCGGCTCGGCGAAACAGGGTCGCGACCGACGCACCCAGGCAATACTGCCGCTGAAGGGCAAAATTCTGAATGTTGAAAAGGCCCGCTTTGACAAGATGCTGTCATCCGCCGAAGTGGGAACGCTTATTACCGCGCTGGGCTGTGGGATCGGGCGGGACGACTTCGATCCGGATAAGCTTCGCTACCATCGCGTCATAATCATGACTGACGCTGATGTCGACGGCTCGCATATCCGCACGCTGCTGTTGACCTTCTTCTACCGACAAATGCACGAGCTCATAGAGCGTGGTCACATCTACATTGCGCAACCACCGCTCTACAAGATCAAGCGAGGCAAGCAGGAGGTCTACGTTAAAGACGACGCGGAGCTGAACAGCTATCTTCTGAATGCCGCAATGGACGGCGCTGCGCTACATGTCAACAATGAGGCGCCACCGCTGTCCGGCGTTGGCCTTGAGGCGCTGGCGCAGGAACACATCGCTGTCGAAAACATCTATGCGCGCATGGCTAATCGCTATGACGAGGTGGTGCTCCGAGCGCTCAGCGATCTTCCCGCCGTCACGCCCGAGTTGACGGATGATCTCGATGCGCTTGATGCATGGACAGCAAAGCTCAGTGATGCGCTGCCCAAGCATTCCGGCGATCGTGCCGCGAACGGCAATGCTGGCAGCTACACGGCGGCACTGGATCGCGGCGACGACGACGGCGAGGGCGTGCGAATTGGTATTACCAAGTTGTTGCACGGCCTTGGCACTACCCGCTACATGCCGCGCGAGTATTTCGCCACCAGCGAATACCGGCACATCATGTCGCTGTCAGAAAAGCTCAAGGACCTGCTGTCGGAAGGCGCCAAGGTGCGGCGAGGCGATCGCGAGATGCCGATCGATTCGTTTGCCGACGCCGTCGCCTGGTTGATGAATGAAGCCCGGCGCGGACAGTCGATACAGCGTTACAAGGGCCTTGGTGAAATGAACCCGGATCAACTCTGGGATACAACGGTCAACCCGGAAACGCGACGCTTGCTGCAGGTGAAGATCGAAGACGCAGTTAAGGCCGACGAAATCTTTACAACGCTGATGGGCGATCAGGTCGAGCCGCGGCGCGAGTTTATTGAAAAGAACGCACTCACGGTCGAAAACCTCGACGTATGATTGAGCGCCGCCTTTTCGTGCACGCGATCGCCCTGACGATCGCGCCGCTCATCGTTGCCTGGTTTGGCCTGTCGGTCCCCGCCGCAATATTGTTGGTCTTGCTGCTCTTGCTTTGGCGCTGGCTCGTTGTGCTCAGCGGTTGGGTGCTGCCGGCAAAAACGCCCAAGCTGGTTCTCGCAACGATTTCTGTAAGCCACTTCGTGGAGAAGGTGCGCTGGAGCATGGACCGGTTGGGGCTCGACTATACCGAGAAGGTGTCGGGCGGCACGCTCGGAGCATTCTTCCTCGGTCGGACCGTGCCGCAATTGAAAATCCGTACGGGTGCGGTGCAGTCGAGCATTGGCAACTCTGCGGAAATACTACGTTACCTGTGGGGACGGTACGCCGTTGACGAGCCTGAAATCGCTGCGTTCCTTGAGCCTACCCGGGAGCGCATCGACTATGAGTCAAAACTGGATCGCTACGGCGCCAGCCTGCAAGTCTGGGTCTACTACCACATCCTGAACGATCGCGACGTAACGCTGCACGCGTGGGGCGCGAACAGCCCCGCGACACCGGCCTGGCAGCGGCCGTTGCTGCGGTTGCTATTCCCCGTGCTGCGGCTTCTTATTCGGAAGTCGTTTCGCATAACCGAGCCCAACTACGAACGCGCCACCGCCCGCATCGAAGACAGGCTCGCCGAGGCGGACGCCTGGCTCGAAGACGGACGCACGTCGCTGCTCGGGGGTGACACGCTGAACTACACAGACCTCGCCTTTGCTGCAATGACCGGCGCGCTGTTGATGCCGCCGGGCTACGGCGGCGGCAAGGCCGAAACGGTTCGATTGAGTCGTGAGCAGATACCCGGGGGCATGCGGCAGGACATCCAGGGCTGGGAGGCCGGCCACAAGCGCGCCGTAGCTTTCGTAACAAAGCTGTACAACGAAGAACGGCAGCCGACGTCGGCGCCGAACTTTGCCAGCTAGGCAGGTCCAAAAGCTGGTAAGGAGACCGTGAAGATGCGACTGAAATCTGTCCTGCCTGCAGTGCTAACAGCGGTGCTTTGGCAGGGCTGCGCGACCCCGCAGGTTGCCGACGAAAACGTCGCAATCGACGACTTCATCGTCGTGTCCGAGCTCGAGCCACTAAAGGTCGCGCGGTTTCGTCACCATTACAGCTACAAGCAGCTCACGGAACACTACGTTGTTCTGAATGCGCGTGACGATTACTACCTTGTGGGATTCAAGCGCCGCTGCCGCGAACTCAACATGAGACCGATAGAGCCGGACGTACGTTACGAGAGGAACACGCTGCGCGTTGGCGCCGATACAATACGCGGCTGTTATATCAACAGTATTTTTTCGATCGACAGAGCCCAGGCCGAAGAGCTGGAGCACATTGGACAAGGACCCTGACATTAATACAGGGGGAGAGGAAAACGAATGAACAAACTGATTCTCGGCGCTGCGGCGCTGCTTATGGTTGCCGCGTGCGGCAAGGCGAACGACGACACGGCTGCGGCGTTGCCAGCGGCGGTAACCTCCGGTATCGATCTGCAGTACATGGATACCAGCGTAAAACCCGGCGACGACTTCTTCGCCTATGTAAACGGTACCTGGTTGCGGGATACAGAAATCCCGGCGGATCGTTCGAGCTATGGTGGTTTCGCCGTGATCAGCGATGAGGCCCAGGAAAATGTGCGCGCCATTATTGAGGAATCGGCGAGCGGCGACTTTGTTAAAGGCACAGATGAACAAAAAGTCGGCGACCTCTACAAGTCTTACCTCGATTGGGACGCGCGCAATGCGCGCGGCATCAGGCCGCTGCAGCCAGAGCTCGATCGTATCGACAGCATCAGCGACTACGGCGATCTCGCTGTTTATTTCGCAGAGACCGTCAAGCGCGGCCTCGACGCGCCGTTTAGCCTGGGGCAATACGCAGACTTCAAGAACCCCAAGACCTACATGATCTACGCATCACAGAGCGGCCTGGGCCTGCCGGATCGCGAGTACTACCTGCTTGACGATAAGAAGTCCGTAAAGCTGCGCGAGCAGTACGCCGCCCACATCGAGGCTATGTTCGGGCTGGCCAGCCTGCCAGGCGGCACTGATGCGGCCAACGCGGTCATGGCGCTGGAGACGCGACTCGCCAAAGAGCAGATGAAGAAGGAAGACACACGCGACTGGGTGGCGCTGTACAAAAAGATCCCGCTCTCTGAGCTGCCGCAGTTGATGCCGCAATTCAACTGGGATGGTTACCTCTCAGAAGCTGGCCTGGCTGAGCTCGACGGCCTTGTCGTGATGATGCGCGATTACATGCGCGCACTGGACGACATCGTTGTAACGACCGACCTCGACACCTGGAAGACGTATCTTCGCTGGTCTGCCTTGAACAATATGGCCGGGCGATTGACAGAAGGGCTCGACAGCCAGAACTTCGAGTTTTACGGGAAGACGCTCAACGGCACGCCCGAACAACGGCCGATGTGGCGGCGCGGCGTCAACAGGGTTAACGGTAACCTGGGTGAGGTTGTCGGCAAGGTTTACGTCAAGCGGCACTTTCCACCTGAGGCGAAAGAGCGCATGTTAGGCCTCGTGAGCAACCTGATCAGCGCTTACGAAAAAAGCATCAAGGAACTCGACTGGATGACAGACGAGACCAAGACCCAGGCGCTCGACAAGCTCTCAAAATTCACGCCGAAGATCGGCTACCCGGATGAGTGGCGCGACTACTCGGCGCTCGATATTGAGCCGGATGATTTATACGGCAACCTGGAGCGGTCAGCCGTTGCAGAGCACGAACGGCAGCTCGCCCGCCAGGGCGGACCGGTCGACCGAACCGAGTGGGGCATGACGCCGCAGACGGTAAACGCGTATTACAGCCCCGCGCTAAACGAGATTGTATTTCCAGCGGCGATTCTGCAGCCGCCGTTCTTCAACATGGCCGCCGACGACGCCGTCAACTACGGCGCAATCGGCGCCGTTATCGGTCACGAGATAGGCCATGGCTTTGATGATTCTGGCAGTACGTTTGATGGCGATGGTGTTTTGCGTAACTGGTGGACCGATGAGGACCGGGCAGAGTTCGAGGCGCGCACCGCGAAGCTCATTGAGCAGTACTCGGCGTTTCGGCCTTTCGACGATCTTGCGGTGAACGGTGAATTTACACTAGGCGAAAACATTGGCGATCTCGGCGGCATCAGCATCGGCCTGCTGGCTTACAAGCTGTCGCTAAACGGGGCGGAAGCGCCGGTGATCGACGGACTCACTGGCGTGCAGCGAGTGTTCCTCGGCTACGGTCAGGTCTGGCGGGCCAAGTCTCGTGAAGAGGCAACGCGCGTCCGCATCGCGACGGACCCGCATTCGCCGCCCCAGTACCGGGCCAACGGCGCGGTCAGGAATGTGCCGGAGTTTTACGAAGCATTCAACGTGCAGGAGGGTGATGCCCTTTACCTTCCGCCTGAGGAGCGCGTAAAGATCTGGTAGGCGACTATTTGTGTTGTATAACCAGAAGAAGGGCCTCCATAGCGAGGCCCTTTTTTTAGTGCCTGCCAAGCGCGGCGCTCAGTGAGGCCGGTTCTTTACAAGCAAGGAATTTATGTCTGCGACAATACCGCTGAGCGCCGCGGCTGAGTAGCCTGCATGTCTAAACGCGATTAGCCCATCGACGGCGACAACAAAAATATTCGGTACCGTCTTGACGCGAAAACCCCTGGCTATTCGGCCTTTCTTGTCGTGCGAAAAAGTAATCTCAAAATTCTCGTAGGCCTTCATTGCCTTTCGAAACTGCCTGCGAGGCTCTTCGAGGTTTATGGCAATGACGCGGACGCGATCGGCCCCGGCATTTTTTTGAATGGCATTAAGTACCGGCAGTTCTTTCAAACACGGCGGGCACCATGTCGCCTAAAAGGACACGACGAGAATTTGTCCCTCGCTGTCCGAGATATTGAGCTTGTCACCCTGCGCTGATCGACCAAGGTACTCTGGCGGCCTCTGTCCCACTTCGACACCCGCTTTGTGCTCGGCCGCGACGGGCGGCGCCATGGCAAGGATCGCGGCCACGAAAAGCGCGCCGACCCTCACCCCCGCCCCTCGGGCTGGTCATTGTAGGCAATGCTGATCTCTTTCATTTTGCCCTCGATCCAGTCCTGCACGATCAGGTTCGTTTCTTTCGGGGGCTGCGCCGACGCGTCGATCGGCGGGCCTATACAAAAGCGTACCGTGCCCGGCCGCATCGAAAAGAACTCATGTCGGCGCCAGAAGTCGCCCGCATTCTGCGCGACCGGCACGATTGGCACACCGGCCTCCTTTGCAAGCGCCGCACCACTAATGCCATATTTCCGCGTTTCCCCAAAAGGCACGCGCGTGCCCTCCGGAAAAATCGTGACCCAGATTCCATCTGCCAGCCGTTTCTTGCCTTGGTGGATGACTTGCTTCACGGCGGAGCGACCGTTTTTCCGGTCAATTGCGATCGGGTTGAGGACGAGAGCGATCGCCCAGCCGATGATTGGCACGCGAACCAGTTCGCGCTTCACGACCCAGGCCGTTTTCGGAAACATCGCCACGTGGCCATAGGTTTCCAGGATAGTCGTGTGCTTGATCATGATGACGCACGGCGTGTCCGGAATGTTTTCCTGACCCTCGACGATCACTTTCATGCCACATAAGAAGTCACCGGTCCAAAGTGCAAACCGGCAAAAGCTAACCAGGACGGCACGAGGCCAGCTTGATGGTGCCCAGAACAACAACAGAATGGTCGTGGAGGTGAGTAGCGCCGCGGAGATCACGACAATTACCATGGCGAGCGAGCGCAGCCAGCGAATCATGTCATCGCTCCCTGATCAGCGCCGCGGCGGCCGCTGAGAGATCATCAAAGACCTCTGTGTTCGCGAGCGCGGTGGTCAGCGCACTCTCGGTGTTACGGCCGTTGCCGGTGCGAACGAGGATTGGTCTCGCGCCAGCCGCACTGGCTGCCTCAAGGTCTCGCAGCGAATCACCGATGACGGGGACACCGTCAAGCGCAACGCCAAAGTGGCGGCCAAGCCGGTGCAACAGGCCTGGTTTTGGTTTACGGCAGGAACAGCCTTCGTTCGGACTGTGTGGGCAGACCTCTATGCGCGCGACGCGTCCGCCCTCTGCCCCGACCAGGCGGCGCAGCTTACGGTGCATTCCGCGCAGCGCCTTGCGGTCGAAAAGCCCACGCGCCAGCCCCGACTGGTTGCTCGCAACAGCGACCGTGAATCCTGCGCCGCTGAGCGCAGCGATGGCCAGGATGCTGCCCTGCAGCGGCACCCATTCGGCCGGCGACTTCACGAACGCAGAGGAGTCCTGGTTGATGACGCCATCGCGGTCCAGTATCACAAGCCCCCGGCTCAAACCCAAGCGCCCCTCAACTCAACGAAAGCCGAGATATGTCGGCAACATCGAGGAAAAGAGCGCGAAGTTCGCCCAAAAGCGCCAAGCGGTTGTTTTTGACCGCCTCGTCATCCGCCATGACCATGACCTCATCAAAGAAGCGGTCAACCGGGTCGCGCAGATCGGCAAGTGTGCTCAGTGCCTCTGCATACTGGCGCTGCCGGATCATCGGCCTGATCTTGTCGCGGGCATTTTCCAGCGCGTTGAAAAGAGACAGTTCGGCCTCATCCGACAGCAGCTTCCGGTTGATCTTCAATCCCTCGGGCTCCCCCGCCTGCCGCAGGATATTCGCGGTGCGCTTGTTGGCCGCGGCAAGACTTTGCGCCTGTTCCATGCGAGCAAAGGTCTGCACCGCCGCGAGACGCCGATCGAAATCCAGCAGGGATTTCGGCTGCCGCTCCATGACGGCTTCGAAAGTCTCTGTCGCCAGGCCCGTGTCGCGGTCGAGGAAATAACGCCGCAGTCGGTCGCTTATGAACGACGCGAGCTCCTCTACCAGGGTGTCTTTATCGATCTTGCCCTTGGGTTGACGGTCTACGGCTTTCGCGATGAGCTCTTTTAGCTCTACCTCCATACCGCCTTCGATGAGTATTCTGATGATGCCGAGCGCGGCGCGTCTCAGGCCAAATGGATCCCGGTTTCCTGTTGGTTTCTTGCCGATGGAAAAAACGCCGGCCAGCGTATCCAGCTTATCGGTGACCGCCAGGATCCGGCCGGCGTCCGTTGATGGCAGGTCGTCGCCCGCGAAGCGAGGTCGATAGTGTTCGCCAATTGCATCGGCGACGGCGTTCGGCTCTTTGTCACAAAGCGCATAGTACCGCCCCATCGTTCCCTGCAACTCCGGAAACTCGCCAACCATCCCGCTGAGCAGGTCGCACTTCGCAAGCTCGGAGGCCCGTTCGACAACGTCTTTGTCGGCGCCAAGCTTTGACGCAAGCCAGGCTGCGAGCTTCTTGATGCGCTTGCTCTTGTCTGCAAGGCTGCCAAGGCCGCGCTGGTAAATAACGTCGTGCAGTGCGCCCTGGCGGCTGTCGAGAGTGTGGCGCCGATCGTTGTCCCAGAAGAACGCCGCATCCGCAAGGCGGGGCCGAATAACGCGCTCATTGCCATCGCGCACCTGGTCAGGATCCTTGCTCTCGAGGTTGGCGACGGTAATGAAGCGTGGCAGCAAGGCGTCGTTTTTATCGGCGACCGGGAAGTAGCGCTGATGACCGGTCAATGTCGATATCACGACCTCACGCGGAAGCGCCAGGTACTGCTCGTCAAAACGGCCGAGCACGGCAACCGGCCACTCGACCAGTGCCGCAACCTCGTCGTACAGGGCTTCGCCGTCCACAACCGTGCCGCCCGCTCTGGCCGCCGCGGCGTCGACACCGTTTCGGATTATTGTCCTGCGGCGCTCGAAGTCGGCGATAACATGACCTTTGCTCTCGAGCGTATCGAGATAGTCTTTTGCTTCGGCAATAACAATCGGGCCGGACGAGTGGAAGCGATGACCTCGTGACACGTTTCCGGCCATCGTGTCCATGACAGGCGCCTCGATCACGCGCTTACCGTGCAGCATGACGATCCAGTGCACAGGGCGCACGAACTCGGCGTCACCGGCGCCCCACCGCATGCGCCTCGGTATAGGCAGTGCGGCGAGGGCCCGCTCGATCAGTGCCGGCATCAGCTCGGCGGCCGTCTTGCCTTTCTCAAGCGCCTCGAATACCAGCCACTCGCCCTTTTCCGTTTTGCTGGTGTCCAGCGCCGATACCTCAACCCCGCACTTCCTGGCAAATGCCGTCGCGGCAGCTGTTGGGTTTCCGTCCTTGTCGAACGCGACCCGTGTCGGCGGACCCTTATGCTGCAGCGTGCGATCCGCCTGTCGGTGTGCGAGCGCTTCGATTACCACAGTGAGGCGGCGGGGGCTGGCGTAGGTGTGCACGTCGCCGTGTGCCAGCGGGGCATCGTCGACCGCCGCGGCGAGCTCGGCGCCGAAGGCTTCCATCAGTGAGCGCAGTGCTTTGGGCGGCAGCTCTTCGGTGCCGACCTCGATCAGAAAGTCATCTGTCGTGCTCATTCGGCGCCCCGTCCGTCTTTGACCGACTGCGTCATAGGAAAGCCGAGCGCCTCACGGCTAGCGTAGTAGGTGTCGCAGATCGCACGGGACATCTTACGGACGCGAAGTATGAAGGCCTGGCGCTCTGTTACGGATATGGCCTGCCGCGCATCCAGAAGATTGAAGGTGTGCGAGGCGGTCAGCATTTGCTCATAGGCGGGCAATGCCAGGCCCAGCGCGATGAGTCGCGCGCTCTCCTGTTCCGCCTGGTCGAATGTTGAAAACAAGGCATCCACATCGGCTTCTTCAAAGTTGTAACGCGACTGCTCGACCTCGTTCTGGTGATAGACGTCGCCATAGGTGATTCGACCCAGTGGGCCATCGGTCCAGACCAGGTCGAAAATACTCTCGACGCTCTGCAGATACATCGCGAGCCGCTCGAGGCCGTAAGTGATTTCGCCGGTTACCGGGCGACACTCGAGGCCACCAACCTGCTGGAAGTACGTGAACTGTGAAATCTCCATGCCGTTCAGCCAGACCTCCCAGCCAAGGCCCCAGGCGCCAAGCGTTGGAGACTCCCAGTTGTCCTCGACAAAGCGGATGTCATGCACGAGCGGATCGATGCCGATGGCCGACAGGGACCCGAGGTACAGCTCCTGGATGTCCAGCGGTGAAGGCTTAATCACCACCTGGTACTGGTAGTAGTGCTGCAGCCGGAAGGGGTTGTCGCCATAGCGGCCATCGGTCGGCCGCCGGCTCGGCTGCACATAGGCGGCTGACCAGGGCTCCGGCCCCACCGCGCGCAAAAACGTAGCCGGATGGAAAGTACCAGCGCCCATTTGCATGTCATAGGGCTGCAGAATGACGCAGCCCTTGTCGGCCCAGTATTCCTGCAGCCTGAGAATAAGGTCCTGAAAGCTCAATCGATCAGGCGGTGTGTTCGTGCTCATTTACTGTCTTGTCCTGTCCTGGCGTATTTCTGTGACGCTGAATCCATGCAAATTACTCGGACAGGGCATTGGCCGGTGTCGCGGTGGCGGAAACGCGCGAAGTATAACGGCTTGCGGCCTTTGGTAGGAGGCCCCATTTCGGCCTCGACGCGAACGAGGGTCTACCTGCACGCCAAAGGCGGGTGCGCTCACGGCCATTCTGCACTAGAATGGTGCGACACAACGACGGCTTGCACCAAAGTGGCGCACGTGGTGGTGGTGGTGAAACACAAACGCTAATAAACACAACGACTTATGTCGAGCACCGTTTTGGCACAATAAATGCAATTTACCTGAGCTAGCGGGCCGCAACGCGTGGCCCTTTACACCCGCGCATCAAGAACACTGGAGGAAAGATCCATGACGCCCGCAGAGGTACAAGCCCTTATCAAAGAGGCAGAAGTCAAATTCGTCGATTTTCGTTTCACCGATACAATCGGCAAAGAACAGCATGTAACGGTGCCCGCCCACACAATTGACGATGACCTGTTTGAAGACGGCAAGATGTTTGACGGATCTTCGATTGCCGGCTGGAAGGGCATCAACGAGTCCGACATGATCCTGATGCCGGACCCGGCATCCGCTGTCGTTGACATTTTCCCGGACGAAGTGACTCTCAACCTGCGTTGCAGTGTCGTAGAGCCAGCAACCATGCAAGGCTACGATCGCTGCCCGCGATCCCTCGCCAACCGTGCCGAAGCGTATCTCGCATCGACCGGCATAGCAGATGCGGCTTTCTTCGGCCCGGAGAACGAGTTCTTCGTGTTCGATAGTGTGGCCTGGAACGATGATATCTCGGGCGCATTCTACGCGATCGAGTCTGGCGAAGCCTCCTGGTCATCGGGGAAACAAAGCGAAGAAGGCAACACCGGGCATCGTCCCGGCGTGAAGGGCGGCTACTTCCCGGTACCACCGGTCGACTCGCTGCACGACATTCGCTCTGCGATGTGCCTCGCGATTGAGGAGCTCGGTGTAGAGACCGAAGTTCATCACCATGAGGTCGCGACGGCTGGCCAGTGCGAAATCGGCACTAAATTCAACACGCTCGTTCGCAAGGCTGACGAAGTGCAGGTCATGAAATACGCGGTACACAATGTCGCTCACGCGTACGGCAAGACCGCGACGTTTATGCCGAAGCCGCTCGTTGGTGATAACGGCAACGGCATGCATGTGCACCAGTCTTTGTTCAAGAACGGCGAAAATCTGTTCTCGGGCGACGGCTACGGCGGCCTGTCAGAAATGGCGCTTTATTACATCGGTGGTGTTATCAAGCACGCCAAGGCCATCAACGCGTTCGCGAACCCGGCGACCAACAGTTACAAGCGTCTCGTCCCGGGCTTTGAAGCGCCGACGATACTCGCGTACTCAGCGCGCAACCGGTCAGCCTCTATTCGCATACCGTTTATCCCCAACCCCAAAGGCCGGCGCATCGAAGTTCGCTTCCCGGACTCGATGGCCAATCCGTACCTGGCCTTTGCATCACTCATGATGGCCGGACTCGACGGCATCCAGAACAAGATCCACCCTGGTGACGCGATGGACAAGGATCTTTACGACCTGCCCCCGGAAGAAGAGAAAGAACTGAAGCTGGTCGCTTTCTCGCTCGATGAGGCGCTTGAAGCGCTCGATTCGGATCGCGAGTTCCTGAAAGCCGGCGGCGTGTTCAGCGACGATCTCATCAATGCGTATATCGACCTGAAGATGAACGACGTCACGCGCCTCCGCATGACGACGCACCCGGCTGAATTCGACATGTATTACAGCCTGTAAAAAACGCAAAAAGTGTGAACCGGGCGGCATTTTGCCGCCCGGCCACTAGCCCCGCCAACCTAGACGCTGCTATGCTCATTGAATGCGACTACGACCGATTTTCATCCTTCTGGCACTCTTCGCCGCCGATAGCGCGCTTGCACAGGCCTACACGTGGATCGATGAGAACGGTATCGTTCACTATTCCGACAGGCCGGAGCCCGGTGCCAAGCGCATCAATTTGCCGGAATCGAAAAAAACCGGCGCTCCTGCTGCGCCAACACGCACCGCGTCGGGGGCCGCTCAGGATGAAGGGGCGCCCGTCCAGCCTTTCCGTTACGAAACGCTCGAAGTCATCGCACCGGGACCTGAAGAGACACTATGGAATATCGACGGCGTCCTGAGCGTGTCGCTGGCACTGAGCCCGGCGCTGCGGCCCGGACACCAGGTGCGGGTGTATTTCGACGGCGACCCGAGGCTGATGCCCGGCACGAGCTTCCAGCTGGAGGAGATCTATCGAGGCGTCCACAATATTCAGGCCGAGATCCTGGACGAAACGGGCGAGATGAAGATTCGCAGCCTGCCCAACCGGTTCTATGTGCAACAGACCTCGGTAGTCCGCCCGCGGTAAAGTCACGGCGCGGCCGCGGCCCGGATAACGGCGATACGCTTCGTCGTAACGCAAGCTCAATTCTCGATGCGCTGCGCTCAGGGGTCGTCCTGCTCGACGAGCACTTATTGATTGTTGGCATGAACCCGGCGGCAGAGAATATCCTCGGCATCAGCCAGCAACGCGCCCACGGCAAATCCCTTTTGCGACTCGTTGATGACGAGCCAGAGATGCGCGACATTCTGAGCCGCGTTCTGGCCACCGGCAATCACTATGCCAACGAAATGCGTCTTTCGCCGACCGAGGTGCATGCTAAAGAGCGAATAGTCGATTGTCGGGTTTCGCCGATTACGACGGACGACGCCAGCATTCTTGTCGAGTTTACCGACGTTACCCGGCGGTCACAGATCAGTCGCGAGAACGCGTTACTCATTCAGCATGGTGCGGGCCGACAGATGATTCGACAGCTCGCCCACGAAATAAAAAACCCGCTTGGTGGTATCCGCGGCGCAGCGCAACTGCTGGAGCGCCAGCTCGATGACAAGTCGCTGCACGAATATACCGACGTCGTCATTAGTGAAACCGATCGCCTGGCGGCCCTCGTTGACACGCTGCTCGGCCCCGGCGGGCCGCCCAACAAGCAGCCGGTGAATATCCATGAATTGATCGAATACGTCGTCAGGATTGTCGATGCAGAAAACGAACGCAGCCTGAAGATACGCCGCGAATACGACCCGGGACTACCCGATCTGCACCTCGATCGAGACCAGATGATCCAGGCGCTCATGAACCTGATTCGCAACGCCTACGCGGCGCTGGATGGACAGGGCACCCTCACACTCCGCAGCCGCGCTGCAGCCAATTACACGATTGGCGACGTTCGCCACCGCGTCATCGCATCCATTGAAATTGAAGACGATGGCCCGGGTATACCGCTCGATATGCAGGACTCTATATTCTACCCACTGGTTACCAGCAGGCCGGATGGCACCGGCCTCGGGTTGCCGGCGGCGCAAGAGCTGCTCAGTCGCCACGGTGGTTTGATTGAATTCGACAGCCGCCCCGGGCGCACAGTGTTTTACGTACGAATTCCGATCGAATCAATGACGGTGAGCGCGCATGGCTAGTCCTCCACTGACCACCTGGATCGTTGACGATGATCCGTCCGTTCGCTGGGTGCTCGAGAAGGCGCTGAAGCAGGCCGACATTCAAACACGCAGCTTCGAGCGTGCCGAGCATCTGCTCGAGGCCATCCATGACGATGCCCCGGACGTTTTGATAACGGATGTTCGCATGCCCGGAATGAGCGGCCTCGCCCTGCTCGAGCGGCTTAGCGCTACCCTGCCCGACCTGCCAATTATCGTGATCACGGCCCACTCGGATCTGGAAAACGCTGTCGCCGCTTATAAAGGCGGGGCGTTCGAATACCTGCCGAAACCCTTCGATATCGATGAGGCCGTGGAGCTTGTGCGAAAGGCGGCGCGAGCCGACGGCAAGCAAAGCGCGGCCCCGGAGGCGAGCCCCGACACCATCGCCTCAATGATCGGACAGGCGCCTGCCATGCAGGAGGTGTTTCGCTCGATCGGTCGTCTCGCGGGATCGAGCATGACCGTGTTGATTACCGGCGAATCGGGGACCGGCAAGGAACTGGTAGCCCGCGCGTTACACGAGCACAGCCCTCGTTCTGACAAAACCTTCGTAGCCCTGAATACGTCGGCGATTGCAGCCGAGCTGCTCGAATCCGAGCTGTTTGGTCACGAGAAAGGGGCGTTCACCGGCGCAGATTCGAGGCGAATCGGCCGATTCGAGCAGGCTGATGGTGGCACCCTTTTCCTCGATGAGATCGGCGACATGTCGCCGGCGCTGCAGACGCGGCTCTTGCGGGTTCTTGCAGAAAGTGAGTTCTATCGCGTGGGCGGGCAGACCCCGTTAAAAGTCGATGTCCGCGTCATCGCGGCAACCAACCAGGACCTGGCGCGTGCGGTGAAAAAGTCGCGCTTTCGCGAGGACCTCTATCACCGCCTCAACGTCATACGCATCAACACACCGCCGCTACGCCAGCGTCGCGATGACATTCCGATTCTCCTGCGGCATTACCTCGCAGAAGCTGCCGAAGAACTCGGCGCGACGGCGAAGACGCTCGATGAAGACGCGTTGGCCGCGCTGCAGTCATTCTCGTGGCCGGGCAATGTGCGCCAGTTGGTAAACGCGACACGACGCCTGACCGTGACGGCACCCGGCGGCGTGATCTCTGCAGCCGATGTTCCAGGCGACCTTGGTGGCAGCGAGTCGCCAAAACGGGCTACGAAAGAATGGACCGGTGTCCTCGCCACATGGGCCGAGCGCCAATTGCACAGCAGCGATGCGCCGCTGCTGGAGACGGCGTTGCCAGAGTTCGAGAAGACACTGATCGAAACGGCCATGTCACAAACAAACGGCCATCGTCAGGAAGCGGCCAAGCTTCTCGGCTGGGGACGCAATACACTCGCGAGAAAAATGAAGGCGCTGCACCTCGACTAGGCGGATCGACGCCTGGTAAGAAACAAGGGCTCGGAAGCTCCGACAAAAAAACGCGAACGATGCTTACCGCGAGCGGACCACTAACGACAGACGGGCTTCCTCAAGCCAGCCTTCCCAGCGCGGGTCGGCACGAACAGGCGCGAGGAACGGAGACACGTTGATCATGAGAAGTTGCCAGCGCCATTGCTGCTCGTCCAGTCGACCACGGAACTGATC
>RCNG010000479.1_pt1 | contig 18133 bp, 15 predicted proteins | sample 2041371 | NCBI WGS metagenome assembly RCNG01 (sample SAMN09708227, study PRJNA481090) | Marine sediment metagenome, whole genome shotgun sequencing project. | biome: marine sediment; feature: ocean; material: sediment; isolation source: Sewage treatment plant 1 marine sediment (STP1) ... | reverse complement strand
GAACCAATGGTGTTCCAGTTGTCGCGCCAGCGGCATTGCTGGGTAGCTAAGTTCGGAAAGGATAACCGCTGAAAGCATCTAAGCGGGAAACCTACCTCGAGATTAGATATCCCTTTTACTGGGAAACCAGTAAAACTGAAGACTCCTTGAAGACTACAAGGTTGATAGGCCCGATGTGCAAGCATAGTAATATGTTCAGCTTACGGGTACTAATAAGTCGTGCGGCTTAGTCATATCTTTAATATATTCATTCTGAACGTTTTTATGTACTCATATCTTAATTCGACCGAAATTACGGTTTTTCGGTGGCGATAGCGAAGAGGAAACACCCGTTCCCATCCCGAACACGGAAGTTAAGCTCTTCTGCGCCGATGGTACTGCATGGGCGACTGTGTGGGAGAGTAGGCCGCTGCCGAGAATTCTTTAAAGCCCGATGTTTCTCAAGAAACATCGGGCTTTTTTTTATGCCATCATTTAAAATCTGGCCCTTTGGGCCAGATCAGAGATATTTGGCTATTTAGTCGCCGGGTTAATAACAACGCTTGATTGCTATTAATACAATCCAACCTTCTGGTCTTCCTAAACAGCTATAAATTGCATAAAGTACGTAGGTGTGATAATTTCTATGAAATAGCTGTTGCTGTTAAAAATTCGGTATACGGAGTATTCATGTTTGCGCGGGCATTGAAAAGCAATGTTATCATCAGCCTATCTGTTTTATTGTTTATTGGCATGATTTCTATCGATTTTGTTGCTGTTCGAATATTTCAGCAACGTGCCATTCAGGCTGAAATAGACAAATGTGCACTGCTGGTTACGATGGTAGAGAATAGCCTTACCTGGCAAAATGAAATTTTGGACGCCCCGCTATCTCCTGAACTCAAAAACAGAATACTGACTGTGTTCCGTGATACTGGCATCGTGTGTGCTCGTATACAGTTGCTTGGCAACCATACGATTTTGTTGTTTGGTGACAATTGTGACGATCAATATCGACTTGAAAAGGCAGTTAACAAGGCCATAGAATCAGGGCAACGCAGGGTCGAATTTTCGGGATCAGTGTGGGGGGTTTACTGGTGGCAACGGGAAAGCATGGTTTTTTCAACACCGATTATGGTTGGAGGGCAAGTTGCCGGTGGTATCAGTCTTGCCGGAAACCTCGAAGTTTTGTATCAGGATCTTCGCAACGCACATAAATATGTGTTTATCTATCTTTTAATCAATATCATTATCCTGACATTCATCGGCTTTCATCGGCTTTTTAAAGTATTCCTGGAACCCATCGAAAGGCTGGCCAAAAGAGCAGAGAATTATCAGGAAACCGATGGGGCTTTTTTTCCTGTCCGGAAACAGGACAATGAATTACAGGTGCTATCAAAAGCCTTGAACAGCATGACCCGGCGAATCACTGAAGACAGAAACAAGTTACAGGATGCGGTTTACAATCTGGAAAAAACCAATACCGAACTCAACAAAGCCCAGGAAGAAATCATTCGTGCTGAGAAGCTTGCCTCTGTTGGTAGGCTCTCTTCAGGGATAGCACATGAGATCGGCAATCCCATTGGTATTATTATGGGGTATCTGGAGTTACTCAAACAGGGCGATATTCAATCCCAGGAAAAACTTGATTATATTCTGAGAACGGAAAAAGAGATCCACCGGATGGACACCGTCATCAGGCAGCTGCTGGATCTGTCGAGGCCGTTGGTTGTCGATTCAAGTATCGTATCCATCCATGACGTTATCGATGACATTGCAAACGTTCTGAATGTGCAACCGCTTATGTCGAATATTGAATTGACCCTTTCCCTTGGGGCTCAATCCGATCAGGTATTGGCAGACCCGAATCAGTTACGACAGGTATTTTTGAACCTTGCCATCAATGCTGCAGATGCCATTGCTGTTGACAGTGAGGAGAAACAGGGTCGGCTTGAAATTACGAGTAAAGTCAACGAAACAAATATAGTTCATAAAAAAGGATTTGCCAAAAGCATAGATATCCGCTTCATGGACAACGGCCCCGGGATACCCCAGGAGATTTTGGACAATATCTTTGATCCCTTTTTTACAACCAAAGCGCCCGGCAAAGGGACGGGATTGGGACTCTATGTCTGTTTCATGATCGTTGAGTCGATGGGGGGCAACATACAGGCTCACAGCACAGACGGGCAGGGGATGACGATGACGATTACTCTACCATTAGCCGAATAACATATTGAAAAAACATTTTTCATATAATTTATGGGCGGTTTATATACATAGTGTCATTACAGCCTTTGGCTGTCATTAGCCCTACGGGCGACATTAGCACTTCGTGCGTTATTCATCGTAGCTGTAGACAACAACAAATGACATGCAGTAAATAACTAATAATCATCTTCCGCTCCCGCATAATTGCATGGTTACAGACTGTTAACTCTGAGTCATTGACCCTTGGCAGTTGACTGATAAAGAATTAGAAACAAAGGGCCAACAGCAAACACTTGGATCCGGGACCCCTTGGATCCTTGAACCCTTTTTATAGAATTAATATTGTGAATGGTGAATTTCATGAATGAGAAAAGTAAGTTAACAGAAAAACAACGTCTCCTAATCATCGATGATGAAGAAAACATGCGGCACATGCTTATGGCAATGCTGAAGAATTTTGGTTATGAAGTTCAGTCAGCTGCTGATGGTCAACAGGGGCTCTTGCTAATGGATGAAACCGAATTTGACTTTGTTCTCTGTGATATCAAGATGCCCAATATGGATGGAATGGCCTTTCTATTGGAAGCCGATAAAAGAAATTATGAGACCACTATCATCATGATGTCTGCATACGGTAGTGTCGAAACAGCCATTGCTGCCATGAAGAACGGTGCCTACGATTACATATCCAAACCGTTCAAGGCCGATGAAGTCCAGATGACGCTTAAGAAAGCAGAAGAACGCGAGCGATTGAAGCGGGAAAATCGACTCTTGCGTGAAAGAATATCACATATTGAAGAAAATTATCGTTTCAGAAATATGATCGGCAAAAGCAGCAACATGCAGGAAGTTTTTAAACTGGTGGAAAAGGTGGCACAATATAATACGACCGTATTGATATCCGGAGAGAGTGGCACCGGTAAGGAGCTTATCGCAAAAGGCATCCACCTGGCCGGAAACCGGTCTGAGCAGAACCTTGTTTCCGTAAACTGCGGCGGTATTCCGGAGAATCTTCTGGAGAGTGAGTTTTTTGGATATAAAAAGGGCGCTTTTACAGGCGCAGACAGAGACAAGAAGGGTCTTTTTCAGGAGGCAGATAAGGGGACGATCTTTCTGGATGAAATCGGGGAGCTGTCTCTGCCGCTCCAGGTGAAGCTTCTCAGGGTGTTACAAGAGAGTGAAATCCGGCCTGTTGGAAGCACCAAGTCGGTCCGGGTGGATGTTCGCATCATTGCCGCGACCCAGAAAAATCTGGAGGATGAAGTGCCCATGGGCCATTTTCGAGAGGACCTGTTTTACAGGCTCAATGTATTGAGTATCCATCTTCCACCGCTGAGAGATCGACTGGAGGATATACCGCTGCTTATGGATCACTTCATCAGCAGATTCAACAAGCGGATCGGAAAGAACATACGATCTGCCTCTGCGGCAGCCATTGCTTATCTCCTCGCTTACCGTTGGCCCGGAAATATCAGAGAGCTGGAAAACGTTATCGAGCGAGCCGTGGTTCTTTCAGACGGGGATCAGATTTTACCGGAGCTTTTACCACCGGCCCTGACGGACAGACACGAGCCGGTCTGTGATGAAGAGATGGACCAGATCTACTCGCTGAAGTATGCACGGAAAATGCTGGAAAAAAAGATGATTGTGCGTGCACTGACGGAGACGCATGGGAATCGAACCAGAGCTTCTAAACTGCTGGAGATCAGTCATCCTTCACTTCTCAGTAAGATGAAGATTTATGAGATTGATTTATAATTTGTAACTTTAGAACGGAAAAGAGCTTTCATCACGAAAACACGAAAGCTCGAAAACACAAAAAAGGACCTAAAAGTTCATGAAAGTTGGTGTGAACCGCAATAGCGAGCGCATTCCCCGTAGCTTGCTGCGAGGTTCTTCAATTGTCTTTGACAGACCTAAACTTTCGTCATGCCTGCGAAGGCAGGCATCCAGAAACTGATGTTTGAAACCTCTGCACGCACGCTTAAAATACTGTCTGCTTTCGTCTGGTATGGCGGCGCTATTTCTCTGATATTCAAAGGAGGAGGTCTGCTGGCTGAAGCGTTTTCGTTGCAGCTGGGTGATGCCTGGCCCTTGGGGGTCGTTGTCGCGGGAATTGTTTTCGGTGGTCTGAAAGCCAGGTATTTTTTCAGCGGTGTGTGTGAGAAAAACCTGCTGCGGATCGAATCCCTGAAACGGCCACGGGTCTGGCAGTTTTTCAGAAAGCGCTTCTTTTTCTTTTTACTGCTCATGATCGTTTTAGGGATCAGCTTGTCACGATGGGCACACCATCACTATGTGTTCTTGCTTTGTGTCTCAGCACTTGATCTATCGATCGGTGTAGCTTTAATGGGCAGCGGTTATGTGTTCTGGAAACGTTAAAATCAGCCACAATGGGCATGGCCCATTGTGGCTGATTTTAACGTAATACTATTTGACTAAAAACGCGCAGAGATTTTAGTCAAATGCCATAAGGCTTATGGCTTTTTGCTTAAAGGCTGATGACCGTTGCATCGCATGCCAGATGGATTAACTCCGCTGCCCCGGCCAGACGTGCATTATCCAGGAGTTCGTTTTCATGTATTTTCCGCGTGGCGGCACAGGGTGTACACACCAGCACCGGTACATCATGGGCCTCAAGGTAAGCCAGGTGGTCGTCTGCGGCATCCCCGGTGGCGGAGCGAAGGTGATCTGCAACACCCTTACGCGCCAGATAGACAGCCTCATCCAGAAGAAACAGGGTCACCTGTTTACCTTCCTGATGCGCAACCATGGCGAGAAAGATAGCGCGGGTTGCGCGATTAGGGTTATCGGTTCCGCAGGCCAGTGTGATAACGACGTGGTTGTTCATTGAAGATTTCCTTTCTTACTTAAATGATCAAATACCGGCATTTTTGAATAGTTTCTCGATATTGAGCTTGTTGATGCTTTCCGTGAAAATATCACCCACAAGAATTTCACCGGCACCCCGTCCCATGATCTTGGTGCGTTCCGCCTGCCCGGACAATTTTTCCCGGGCCGTTTTCTGATTGTCCCCGGTCAGTTTAACCTCATAACTGAAATCCGACTCCCATGTCCGGTCATTTAAATCCAGGAAAAATTGATTCAGGGTTACTTCCAAGAGGGGTGTGTCATCCAAATTGTTTTTCACAACCGTGATTCCCATGGCTTCAAGGCGCTTTTTCATGGCGGTTTCGATCAGACCGGTAAGTGGATATGACGAGATCTCGCCCTTTGGCTTTTTCGGGGTGTTATACAAGGCAAATTTACCATCCCACAAGTTGAATTCTTTTCCGGCTCTTTCGGAGAAAAAGTCCTTTGAATCCCGCCCGTCCAGGATCTGCAGGTTAACGATTTGGCCTTTCAAAGAATCGGATGGCGCTGGTGGTTCATATTTGACATAGAAATGATAGGGTTTCGCACATGCAATCAGCATGAGCAGGATGATGATGGTAGCGAACAGGGTTACAAGATTTGTTTTGTTCTGTTTCATATGTTTATCTCCTCTTAGGCAGGCCTTTAATAGCCTGTTTTCCTCGATGTTTGTCCTTTCAATAAACTAAAAAGAACTATCGGACTTGTCAAGGAAAAGAAGTCAAATAAGCTGGAAAAGCATTGACGGTACCCACAAAATAATTGTTTTTGCTTGCAATATCAAAAGCCTTTGTGTAAATATTATTATTGGTTTATCCTGAAGACTTCGCAGTAGACTGCGAGGAATGTTCTGCCGTACAGCAGTACTTCGCAGCGATCGTAAAGAATTCTGTCTATTTCAAATTTGCTTGCTAACCCCGCGGCATGCGAAGCACTGCCGCACGGCAGAACCCATCAGGAATGCACTCGCCGTTACGGCGAACTGACGCCTGTACATGCACCTGGTTAAAAACGTTTTTCCAGACTGTAGGCGTGCATGAAATAAAGGAGGAAGGCATCCTGTTTCAGTGACGGATGTCATCGCTCATTTGTGTAATCTAACTTTTATGGAAGAAGGAGGACTGTCAGATGAAAGGACTAAAAATTTGTCTTATTATGTTAGCTGTTATCGCCATTACCGGTGTCGCCATGGCCGGAACACTCCAGGATGTCAGGGCCAAAGGCTTCATTCAGGCAGGTGTCAACGGTGATCTCTTTGGGTTTGGCAAGGCCGATGAGAAAGGTGTGTGGAAAGGACTCGATGTGGATACGGCCAGGGCTATTTCAGCGGCAGTGTTCGGCGATGCCGACAAGGTTAAATACACCCCCCTAACCGCAAAAACACGTTTTACGGCGCTTCAGTCCGGTGAAATCGATGTCCTGACCAGAAACTGCACCCAGACTCTTTCACGAGACACGGCCCTGGGTCTCGACTTCTGTCAGGTCAATTATTATGATGGACAGGGATTTCTCGTTCCTAAAAAACTGGGAGTTAAAACCGGAAAAGATCTTGATGGCGCTGCCGTGTGTGTACTCCCAGGCACGACCACCGAGTTGAACGTTGCGGATTTTTTCAGGGCCAACGGGATGAAAATGAGTCCTGTGGTCATTGAGAACACCGCTGAACTGGCCAAGGCTTTTTTTGCCGGACGATGTGATGTCCTGACATCAGACGCATCCCAGCTCGCCGGCACGCGTGCCGTGGCCCCGAATCCAAAAGATTTTATCATTTTGCCGACAATCATTTCCAAAGAACCCTTGGCGCCTGCGGTTCGACATGGCGACAACCAGTGGAAAGACGTTGTCAACTACAGTATACTGGCAATGATCAATGCCGAGGAACTGGGCATAACCTCTCAGAACGTCGACAAGATGCTCATGAGCAAAGACCCGAAAATCATGCGCTTTCTTGGTACGACTCCTGGCAACGGCAAGTCTCTGGGACTGGATGAAAAATTTGCCTATAATATCATCAAGCAGGTTGGAAATTATGGGGAAATATTTGAGAGAAACGTCGGTGTCAATACGCCCCTGGGGATCGAACGCGGCTTGAATGCGCTTTGGACCGATGGTGGCCTGATGTATTCACCGCCTTTTAAGTAAAATGAAATAGATCCATCCGTCATCTTCCTACCTCTACGGAGGTAGGCTCTGCGCAGGCAGGCATCCTGGAGTCAATCTTCTGGACTCCCGCCTGCGCGGGAGTGACCGTAACCTGTGTTGTCGGCTAATATGCAAACACCCCCCCAAAAAAGCCAAGAGGATACAGCTTCCAAAGCGATCCCGTTTTATAACGACCCCAAGAAACGATCGATTTTATTCCAAATCGGAACGCTTCTGATGGTGGGACTGCTGGCTTTTTATTTAATATCAAACACCATTACCAATCTCGAAAAACAATCCATTGCAACCGGTATCGGTTTTCTGCAGAAAGAGGCTGCTTTTGAAATTGGTGAAACGCCTATTGCCTATTCTGCGGCCGATACTTATGGCCGCGCCCTTGTGGTCGGTTTTTTAAACACCCTGATCGTTTCGTTTGTGGGTATTGTCATTACCATCCTTTTGGGTACATTGGTCGGTGTCGCACGGTTGTCTTCTAACTGGCTCATATCAAAATTTGCTGGGGGGTATATCGAACTTTTCCAGGATATTCCTGTGCTTCTTCAGCTTTTTTTCTGGTACGCTTTTTTTTACAATATCCTGCCCTCACCCAAACAGGCCTTGAATCCTGTTCTGGGTGTTTTTTTGAGCAACCGCGGGCTGGTTTTTGGGGTTCCGGCATCACACCCTGTCTATAAATACATGGCACTTGCATTGGTTGTCGCCTGTGTAGGCATCTATTTTTTACGGCGCTGGGCCAAGGCCAGACAGGAGCGGACAGGGCAGCTGTTCCCTGTTTTTCGCGTGGCGTTGACTGTTGTGATTGGGTTTCCGCTGTTGATCTGGCTGCTGGGTGGTGCTCCCACGGCCATGAATGTTCCTGAACTGCGGGGGTTCAATTTTGTAGGGGGAAGAAACATCAGCCCGGAGTTTACTGCGCTTTTGCTGGGACTGATTCTGTACACGGCAGCGTATGTGGCAGAAGTGGTCCGGGCCGGTATTCAATCTGTCAGCAAAGGACAGACCGAGGCGGCCATGTCCCTGGGCCTCAAGCCGGCATTTGTCCTGAATCTGGTGATCTTACCCCAGGCCCTGCGGGTTATTATCCCGCCGTTGACGAGCCAGATGCTGAACCTGACCAAAAACAGCTCTCTGGCTGTGGCCATCGGTTATCCTGATTTTGTTTCCGTGGCCGGCACAACCATCAACCAGACCGGCCAGGCCATCGAAGGTGTGGCGTTGATGATGATCGTGTATTTGACCTTGAGTCTTATCACATCGGCATTTATGAACTGGTATAATACCAAGATGGCGCTGGTGGAACGATAAGACCAGGGTCCAAGGGTTCGAGGGGGATACAAGGGTTGGAGGGTAGCCAACTGCCGTTAGCAAGAGGCACCTAACAGCCTACAGTCTAAAATGCTAAAGGGCTAACAAAAGGTTGGAGGGTAGCCGAGAGCTATTAGCTACCTAATAGTCTACAGCCTAAATACCTATTCGCAATAAAGAGAAAATTGTCAGATGAGTGAAGCCATCACCACAGAATTGACAGATGTTATAAAGCCGCCTGTAACCAGTGTGGGGGTTATCGGATGGGCGCGGGCCAATCTGTTCAACAACATCTTTAATTCGATTCTGACCCTGGTTGTACTTTATTTTTTGTGGCAGGTGGTCCCCCCCTTTATTCAATGGGCGTTCATTGACAGCCATTGGTTTTCCACCGGCGAAGCGTGTCGAGGGTCAAATGGTGCCTGCTGGTCGGTGATCCCGGCCAATATCCGCTTTATTCTTTTTGGTTTTTTTCCCTACGAAATGCAGTGGCGGCCCCTCTTGGCCATGATTCTTCTGGTAGGGCTTCTTTTTTACAGCCGCAACAGGCGGCATTGGAAAAAATCGCTGCTATATGCCTGGATTATCGGTCTGTTTATCATGGGACTTCTCATGAAAGGGGGCATTCTGGGACTGGCGCCCGTTGAAAGTACCCAGTGGGGTGGGCTTCCATTGACACTGTTGTTGTCGGTTTTTGGGTTGGCTGCGGCCTACCCGCTAGGGGTTGCTTTAGCCCTGGGAAGACAGTCCCGGATGCCGGCCATCAAAACCCTTTGTATTGTTTATATTGAAATGATCAGGGGTGTACCGCTGATTACCCTGTTATTCATGTCATCTATTGTCTTTCCACTGTTTCTGCCTGAGGGCGTTACAGTGAATGTCATTTTGAGGGCGCAGGTGGCCATTATTATGTTTACCGCCGCTTATGTAGCGGAAGTTGTTCGTGGCGGACTTCAGGGGATGGCAACGGGCCAGTACGAGGCGGCCGATTCCCTCGGGCTCAACTACTACCAGACCATGCGTCTGGTGATACTACCCCAGGCGCTGAAAATCGTGATACCCCCTACGGTGAGTCAGCTCATATCGGCCCTGAAAGATACCTCTCTGGTGGTTATTATCGCCCTGTATGATCTTCTCAAGACCACGCAGTCGGTACTGTCGGACCCCACCTGGATGGCATTTTCTTCAGAGCTCTATATTTTCGTGGCACTGATCTACTTTGGCTGCTGCTATTTCATGTCCAGTTACAGCCGGCGTCTGGAAAAAGAACTGGATACCGGGTTGTGAGCCGACGTAACACAAAGATTTGGTTCCTTAAATGTAGTCGTTGTATATTTTGTGGGAAAAAGTAAAAGCAATCACGAAAACACGAAATATGAAAAACACGAAAAATTTCATGGTCTTATTCGTGATTTCGAACTTTCGTGTTTTCGTGATAAAAGATTTTCTTCTTTTCCGATCCACCCGGGTTGGGCAATGATTTTATTTTGAATAAAGTAGAGATAACCATGAATGACACCAATGTAAATTTGAATTCCGTACCGACCGGCGATGCCATTATCGAAATTAAGCAGCTCCACAAATGGTTTGGTGAGTTCCATGTCCTTCAGGATATTAATTTAACCGTCCAGAAAAAGGAACGGATCGTCATCTGCGGACCCTCGGGCTCGGGGAAATCAACCCTCATCCGCTGCATCAACCGTCTCGAGGAGCATCAGCGTGGCCAGATTGTCGTGGATGGCATCGAGTTGAGCAATAATTTAAAAAACATTGAAAAGGTACGTACGGAAGTCGGCATGGTATTCCAGCACTTCAACCTCTTTCCGCATCTGACCATCGTTGAAAATCTCGCCCTTGGCCCTATCTGGGTACGGAAGGTTCCCAAGAAAGAGGCTGAGGAGACCGCCATGTACTACCTGGAAAAGGTTCAAATCGCCGAACAGGCTAAGAAATTTCCGGGCCAGCTTTCTGGTGGGCAACAACAGCGGGTAGCCATCGCCCGGAGCCTGTGCATGGCACCGAAGGTGATGCTTTTTGATGAGCCGACATCAGCCCTGGATCCCGAAATGATCAAAGAAGTTTTGGATGTCATGATCGATCTTGCCAGGGAAGGCATGACCATGATTGTTGTAACCCATGAAATGGGGTTTGCAAAAAGCGTGGCCCACCGGGTGCTCTTTATGGATTACGGGAAAATTGTGGAGGGGAATACACCCGGAGAATTTTTTGACAATCCGCAACATGATCGGACCAAACTTTTTTTAAGTCAGATCCTTTAAGTTCTCTCCTTTGCAGAAGATCCCTCTTTTATTCGAGTTACCAAATCTGGTCCTTTGAGCCAGGTCAGAGATATTTGGCTATTCGGATTTAGAATTTATTCCTTATAATGCCTGTTCAAGGGCGGCATAAACCATCCCGGGAATGGTCGCAATTTTAAGTTTCAGGGGGTCGGTTGCGTCCATGCATATCCGTTTTTCAATGCCCACGACAAGGGTCTTGCCATCTTCTTCGTGGGAGATGACATGCTCCAGAGTTAGACCTTTCTTGTTAAGATGTTCAAGTCGGGTGAGGATCTTGACCTGTTGATGATAGCGACCCGCACTCAGGTAGCGGCATTGGGTTTCCGCCAGGCCAAAAACAATACCATGTTCTTTCCACAAACGATCGTGGGGAATGCCGACGGTATCGAAGAATTGATGCGCACAGGCATCGAACCATTCATAGTAGCGCGGGTAGAATACAATACCAAGGGCATCGAGATCACCCCACATGATGCGCCGTTCAATGATGTTTTCCATTATGAATCCTGCGTTAGCCTTTTAGCTGTTTAGGCTGTAGACTATTAGGTGCTTATTGCTGATTGCGGTCAGCTACCCTTTAACCAGTTCCAGTACGCCATTCAATGTCTCGCCCTTGAAGCGGATATGGAGAGCCGCTTCGAGCATATCCGGATTGATCAAACGGTCGTTTTGTGCGAGGAGGCCCAATGCCACCATGGCCATGTCCTGGCGTTTGATCTTTTTTTCCTTGAAATCGATGGATACGATGGTGCCCCGGCAATCCGGGATCTCAACCTTTGAATTCACCAAAATGAAGGTGTCGTCGGTGCAGGAGCTGAATAGCGCTTTTTTCCTGTCGACCCCTTCCTGTCCCAGGGCCAGAACAATATCTGGCACGGCAATGCCTGTGTAATCGATTTTTTCAGGAGATAAAATGACTTCACAGGCTGAGTGTCCTCTTAGAACTGTAATCGGGTAGTCGTTTTTCTGGGTTCCATGGAGTCCTGCTGTGAGCCCGGCATAACACAATATCTCACCGGCTGTAACGATTCGCTGTCCGGCGCTTCCCAGGATCAAAATCTCTTTTCTCTCCTGAAAGAGAGCTGGAAATTGTTTTGTTACCTTTGTGGGTGATGGCAAGGGTTTTTGTATGGCAGCTTTTGCTCTGTACTGGGAGCCGTATTCCTCCCGGGTGTTTTCCTTCACTGCTCCACGATAGGAAGGCAGACTGTCTATGGAGGTCTGGATGGTCTTGAATGTAGTTTTATTTTGGCGGGTATAGCGACCCGGGCAGATACCCCAGATGTCCATGCTGGAAAATCCCTTGAATCGGATGGCCTGTTCCATCTCGGTTGACAGGCCACTTTGATAGGCAGAAATTCGGGTCACATAACCTGCACCGGCGGCACGCATGACCCGGCAGGGATCCATGGGTTTTTCGATCTGGTTGAGAAAACCGGAACCCACCAGCGCATCCTGCGGCGTCGTGGCTGAAAACTGCCCCCCCGTCATTCCGTAGTTGAAATTATTGAGTATCAGCAATGTGATATCGATGTTGCGCCTACAGGTGCTGAGCAGATGAGCGCCGCCAATGCCAAGACCACCGTCCCCCATGGTGACCACAACATGAAGGTCAGGCCTGGCAAGCTTGATACCCGTGGCATATGTCAATGCCCGGCCATGCAGACCGTGAAATGCATGGGTTGTGAAAAAGGTGTCGAATAGACCTGAACAACCAATATCGCTGACGATGACGACCTGATGTCCCTGGATGCCCATTTGCTGAAAGGTTTTGTCCAGGGCGCGGGTTACGACTTCGTGAGAACAGCCAGGGCAATATGCCGTCGGTCTGGTACTATTGATGAGGCTAGGCATGTGTGATGAACTCCTCGATTTGAGATGGTGTTATCAGGTTTCCATCCATCTGGCCCAGGAACAAGATAGACTGACCGGATAGTATTCGCTTGATTTCATGTACATACTGCCCAAGATTCATTTCAATGACGAATACCTGGTTGTAAGCCGCAGCTTTCTTTTTGATGAGCTCTTCGGGTATGGGCCACAGGGTTTTGAGAGTCAGCACCGAGACCGGAGTCCCAGAACAGGAAAGTCTATTGGCCGCGGCCATGGCTGCACGTGAGCTGATTCCATAGGTGATTACCAGTGCCTGGGCATCCTGTTGGTTGTGCTCCTCGTAAAATGTGAAAGAGTCCAGGGCGGATTCCAGCTTGTCGCGAAGACGGGCCTGGCTTTTGGCGATAATTTCAGGATCCACCGTAATGTAACCGTCCGGACCATGCGTGGAAGATGTCTGACGCGCAATGATCTCCCCTCCGATGGGCATAAAACCAGGGACGCCTGATGGGTTTGGTGTTGAAAAGGGGAGATATGGATCATTGTCAGTAGCCGTATCCCGTTGGACGATTGGAGGTAGGGCTACTGCATCCAGGTCGATACTCTCCCTGGTCATGCCGATTTCTTTATTTGAAGCAATGAATACCGGACAGCGGAACCTCTCCGCCAGGTTGAAAGCATGGGCTGTCAGGAGATAGCAGTCCGTTACATCCGTGGGTGCCAGAACGATGACAGGCAATCCACCACTGTTACCCCATCGCAGAAACTGGATGTCCCCGTCAGCACCTTTTGTTGCCGAACCTGTTGAGGGTCCAAGCCGCTGAACATCGATGATGACCATGGGGATCTCAGATCCAATTGCAAATGAGATATTCTCGCTATACAGACTGATTCCGGGGCCGGACGTGGCTGTCATCACTTTCATGCCTGCCATGGAGGCACCAAGACAAAATCCCATGGAGGCGATCTCGTCTTCACCCTGAATACAGATGTTACCATTGGGAGGCAGGAGTTTCATCAGGGTGGTCAATATGGTTGTGGCCGGTGTAATGGGATATCCTGCAAAAAACTGGCAGCCAGCACGGTACGCTCCCCAGGCAACAGCCTCGTTTCCTTCTAAAAGACTCAGGGACATGGGTTTCCTTTCATAAAATTGTTTGACGATTTTATCCTATAAACCAAACATGTGACGCCTGTCACGTGAAAATTTTCTTTTATCGCAATGGGTGATGATGTATACAAGATAATAGCAGTAAGCAATAAGCAGCTTACTGCTTACTGCTTATTGCTTATTGCTTTTAATAAAAACGACAAAACCATTTTTAACCCATAGTTATTTATAAAGAAAGAACCCCTATGAAACCAATTGTTGCTATTATCGGCCGACCCAATGTGGGGAAATCGACTTTTTTCAACCGTGTTACAAAGTCAAGGGATGCGCTTGTTGAGAACTTTCCGGGTGTAACCAGAGATCGTATATACGGCGATGCGAGTTGGAACGACCTTGATTTTCGATTGATTGATACGGGTGGTTTTACAGAGGCAGCTGGTGACTTCGCTCCCCAGATCCGACTGCAGGTCCAACTTGCCATGGAGGATGCCGATGTTGTTCTCTTTATGCTGGACGGCAAGGGAGGAATTTCACCTTTTGATCAGGATATCATTCAGATGCTGCGTGCTACCACCAAACCGGTCATGGTGGTGGTCAATAAAATAGATGGGATTGAGCAGGAGAAGGGCATCTACGAATTTTACAGCCTGGGAATAGAAGACCCCTATCCTGTTTCAGCCGAACATGGGTATGGTATGCATGATTTTCTGGATGGTCTGGTGGAAAGGCTTACCCAGATTATGACTACGAATGCAGAGGATCAAAAAGAGGATTCCGTTAGAATTGCTGTCGTAGGCCGGCCCAATGTGGGCAAATCATCCCTGATTAATGCTATTCTCGGGAAAGACCGACACCTCGTAAGCAACATACCGGGCACGACCCGTGATGCAGTTGATTCGGAATATCGAAAAGAGGACCGTCTGTATCGATTCATCGATACCGCCGGTATCCGACGCAAGGGCAAGGTCCACCAAAAACTGGAAAAATTTTCGGTTATCAAGGCCTTGAGGAGTCTTGACAGGTGCGATGTTGCCTTGATGGTTCTGGATGCAGCCGACGGCATTACAGAGCAGGATATCAATATTGCCGGTTATGCATATGACAGAGGGTGCGGATGCATTTTTCTGTTGAACAAATGGGATCTGGTGGAGAAAGACAGCAATACAGCCAAAAAGTTTCAGGATCAGGTCAAGGATGCCGCAAAGTTCCTGAATTTTGCTCCCGTGTTGACCATCTCTGCCTTGACCGGTGTCCGTGTTCGTAAGATTTTTGACCTGGTAGATTCGGTTTACAGTCAGTTTGATACCCGAATCAACACGGGGAAGTTAAACAGGATCATTGAAAAGGCCACCCAGAAAAACGAGCCTTCCCTGGTCAGGGGCAAGCGCTTGAAATTTTACTATGCCACCCAGATTACCACAAAACCACCGACATTCGTGTGTTTTGTCAATTATCCCCAGGCGGTGCATTTTTCGTACAAACGCTATTTGATGAATCAATTCCGAGCAGGAACCGGTCTCAACCAGACACCCCTACGTCTCATCTTCCGACAGCGAACCGGGCGGTTGAGTAAGAGGAAATAGGGGCGCAGGGTTGGAGGGTTGGAGGGGAAGATCAGGGTCCGAGGATCCAAGGGTTCGAGGGTGGCTGCCAGCTATTTGCGGAAAGCTGCATCCCAGCTTCCAAGCACCCTAGCTTCCCAGCATACAAAAGGGTTTGGAGGGTTGGAGGGTAACTGAAAGCCATAAGCTCTCAGCAACCTAACAGCCTAACAGTCTAAACCCCTAACAAGCTAACACATGGTTTGAGCGTAGCTGACCGCAATCAGCGATAAGCACCTAATAGTCTAAAGTCTAAACACCTAAAAGCCTATAGAAGATGGACCTTTTCGAGTATAACGCACGGCAATCCAGCGCCAGGAGTCAGCCTCTTGCGGAACGGGTGCGGCCCAACAGCCTGAAGGCATTTGTGGGTCAGAAGCATCTTCTGGGTAAAGGCAAACTGATCCAGACCGCGATCGAAACCGACCATATTTTCTCCATGATCCTCTGGGGGCCCCCGGGTTGTGGTAAAACAACCCTGGCCCGTATAATCGCCAGAGAAACCCAGTCCCATTTTGTTCATTTTTCAGCTGTATTGTCGGGTGTCAAAGAAATTCGATCCGTCATCAAGATCGCCAAGGACCAGCGATCCCTGTACCAGCAGGAAACCATTCTCTTCGTGGATGAGATCCACCGCTTCAACAAGGCCCAGCAGGATGCCTTTCTGCACCATGTTGAAGATGGATTGATTACATTGATCGGGGCAACCACCGAAAACCCCTCTTTTGAAGTGATCGGGCCGCTTCTGTCTCGCTGCCGTGTCATTACCATGAAGGTCTTATCGGAGGAAGACATCGCCCAGATTCTCGAATCTGCTCTCAGGGATGAAGAACGGGGCTTGGGAAAGGAATCCTGGCATTTAGACCGGGAGACCATTCGCTACCTGGTTCAAATATCTGATGGTGATGCCCGCATGGCCTTGAACAATCTGGAACTGGTGACCCGTCTGAAAAGAACGGACCAGGAAAAGAAACATGTGACCTTGGAAGAGATTAAAACAGCACTTCAGGAAAAAGCGCTCGTTTACGACAAATCAGGTGAATCCCATTACAATCTTATCTCGGCCCTGCACAAAAGCATGCGCGGCAGTGATCCCGATGCTTCTATCTACTGGCTTGGTCGCATGCTGGCATCCGGGGAGGACCCGCTGTATGTGGCAAGAAGAATGGTCCGATTTGCTGTTGAAGATATCGGGAATGCCGACCCTGAAGCACTTAAAATGGCCTTGAATGGAATGGAGGCCTATCGTTTTCTCGGGTCCCCCGAAGGTGATCTGGCCCTTGCCCAGGTCACTATTTATCTGGCCACGGCCCCCAAGAGCAATGCCATCTACGCGGCCTACAGCAAGGTGCAGGAGACCATCAAACAGACCGGTTCACTTGAAACACCCCTGCACATACGCAATGCACCGACAAAACTGATGAAATCCATTGGCTATGGCAAAGATTACAAGTACGCCCACAACTATCAGGATGCCATCGTCTCCCAGGAATACCTGCCGGAAAAGATAAAGGGTCGCCGGTTCTATCATCCGGTGGACCGGGGCTATGAACAGACCATTAAAAAACGACTTGATCAGTGGCGCAAAAGGACAAGCAAGCTGGGTACATATTCTGATTCAAGCATAGATCATAATATATGATTATAAATAAGAAAAGCCAGAAAAAAACACAAACGGTATGATAATCAAAAGCCAAGGGCTTGTTTTTTATGTTTAATGCCAATACAGGTTATCGTTGTCGACGGTCCCTCGACGGCTTTTAAATGGTTGATTTACCAGCAACCAGCGTGAATGTATGGTGTCTTGTCAACAATCTAAATTTTCCACTGGGTTCTCTATCAAACGTTCGCTCCAAAAAGCGTACATCCCCGTTATGTTTCCATAGGAGAATGGAAGAGCACCGCGTCCCGTAGATATCACTTGCGATGAAAATTGGCGATAATACTTTTTCCCATTCCAGGCCAACGCCGGTATCAGGGAGTTCTTTGTCGGATGGAGTGGATCGGTCTGCCAGGATGGCAAAGATATCTTCTGGGGAAAATTCTTTGCTTTGATTCAGCAATGTATGCAGCTTGAATGTACCTTGGGACGTTTTGGGCCAGGGTGTGTTGAGAAGATGGTTGCTCAAGCCGTGAATACCGGGTTCGACAGTTCGGATGTTTCCATCTCGGTTGGAATAGTAAAAGAGGCTCTTGGTATCGCCGGTGATCAGATTGAAACCGTTATAGATCTGACCCCTTTCCTGCACAGTTTTGAGATAATCGTGGGGCCTTGAATTACCCATCAGAAAATCCTTGACCAGGTCTCCGCGAGAGGGGGCATTTTCTTTGGTTAAACCAGCCTCCCTGTAATTTGTTATGGCGGCAAATCGTCCTGCTTTTGTGATTCCCATCCAGGTGCCGCCGGCCTTGAGGTCCTGCCCGGCAAGAATTTCAGGGGTATCGTCCCAGAAGGCAGCCGGTCGAGTGGGCCGATCATAAAACTCATCGCGATTGGCAGCCAGGATGAGTCGATAATCCGGATGAGATTGGTATGCAATGAGGAGCAGACACATAGCGAAATATTGACCTTTTAGTTGATCATATGATACGTACCCTTACCAGAATAAACCCCAAGGTTGCATAAACAACATGGCAAAGGATAATTAATGGGTTGTTATTTTAACCAATATCATAGGGAAAACACCATTTCCTGGATATTCCACCAGGTGAATTCAAATGATGGGGTCGATTTTACCTTGTTGTTTACCCTACGG
>RCNG010001204.1_pt1 | contig 18211 bp, 13 predicted proteins | sample 2041371 | NCBI WGS metagenome assembly RCNG01 (sample SAMN09708227, study PRJNA481090) | Marine sediment metagenome, whole genome shotgun sequencing project. | biome: marine sediment; feature: ocean; material: sediment; isolation source: Sewage treatment plant 1 marine sediment (STP1) ... | reverse complement strand
AGTTTGGCTGATTTGTCGAAAAGCATAGCCATAGCTATGGTTACAGGCAAATCAGTCGAAATGGCCGCTGAGATTTTTCCAAAAACTGCATAGCAGCCTCCGGTACATAGTGTACTTTGCTGATATGCCAATATTTCTTAATACAATCATAATGTTAAGTTAAAGTTGTAGCGTTCCTATGAAATACCCGGGTTAAGTGCTTATCAGCATGATTTTTGATAGTATCGATAAAGTCCTGTCTATCAATGACTTCTGCACCCAGTGTTTGCAGGTGTCTGGAATGGACTTGAGCATCAACCAGAAAAGGTTTTATTTCAGTGCATAGGTAAAACATGGCAATTTTCGATGCGTCTTTCATTTTGCTAAACATGGATTCACCAAAAAAAATATCACCAAGCACCAGTCCGTACATACCGCCAACCAGTTTATTCTTATGCCAGCACTCAATGGAGTGTGCAATACCCGTTTCATGTAGCTGGCAGTAGACATCTAACATTGCTTGCGTGATCCATGTGCCGGGTTCTTCACTTTTTCCGCCAATGGTTCTTGGTGCAGCACATGCCAGCATGACTTCCCTGAATGCTGTATTGGTTTTGATTTCAAATGGTTTACTGTTAAGGGTGCGTCTGAAACTTCGAGAAATATGAAATTTTTCCGGATATAACACGCAACGTGGGTTGGGTGACCACCATAAAACAGGCTGGCCTGCACAATACCAGGGGAAGATTCCTTTTTTATAAGCGTCGATAACAAGATCAGGTGTTATGTGTTCACTGGCAGCAAGTAAACCGTCAGGCTCATCAAGAGCAATGCTGACATCTGGAAATGTAAAGTTAGTATCTTCTAACCAGAGAATTTGTGACATTTTTTAATGAGCCTAAAGATAAACGCAGGCATCACTCATGCGCAGAATGACAGTGGCGACGGTTTTTTTATCTGTGTTCATCTGTGGATTAAATTATTTTTTTATTTAAAAGGTGAAGAGTCGAGTAATAATTTACCATGCTCTGCCATAGCAGCCGATTCTCGTTGTAAGAAATCATTTATGGCGTCTTTAAATTCAGTATTTGCTATCCAGTGCGCAGACTGTGTTTTAGTGGGCAGGAATCCGCGCCATATTTTATGCTCACCCTGTGCCCCAGGCTCAAAAACCTGCAGCTGATTCTCTATGCAGTAGTTTATGCCGGTGTAATAACAAACTTCAAAGTGCAGGCTGTCATAATTATCGCTGCAACCCCAGTGTCGCCCATAGAGTTTGTTTTTGCCTTTAAAACAGATAGCGGCGGCGACGATTCTGTTTCCATGGTAGGCGAAAATCGCAATAAGTTTTTCCGCGACTGCTTTAAAAAAATCGAGCGTAAGTGTTGCAGCGCCAGATTTTTTCATGAAAGTTACACGATAATAAGCGTATAGCAGGTCCCATTGTTCATCGTTTAATTGCGAACCATTTACTATTTTTATCTGTATGTTGTCTTCTGTTACTTTTCTGCGTTCACGTTTTATGTTCTTACGTCGTTTTGAATTAAGTTGAGCGAGAAAGTTATCAAATGATTTGTAGTTATTATTGTTCCAGTGAAACTGGTAGTCAAAACGTAACATTAATCCACTTTCTGCTAGTATTTTAATGTCATCCTCTTCACAAAATAAAAGATGTGCAGAGGATAAATTGTTTTTATCCGCGTATGCAATTAAGGCGTTAATCAAGCCTTTTTTAATTGTCTCGTTATCAATAGAAACACCGTTGGCATCTTTGTAGTTTTGTTTTGTAAGTAAGCGTGGTCCTTGTGCAGGGGTAAAAGGTATAGTGGTGACAAGTTTCGGGTAGTATTCGAGTCCATTTCTCTGATAGGCATCGGCCCATGCCCAGTCAAAAACAAATTCTCCATAAGAATTATCTTTTATGTAAGCAGGGCAGGCACCAATGAGAGTTTCTTTATCGTAGAGCAAGCAGTGTTGTGGAAACCAGCCCCATTGCTTTAGGCAATCATGTTGTTCTAAAGCGCTCAGGAAGTCGTGCTGGATGAACGGATTTGAATCACCCGCCAGGTCGTCCCAGTGCTCGGCTTCAACACTGCTTATGTTGTCGGTGAAAACAATTTTCATCGCATCTAAGTTGTAATTTTTAAGTTAAAAGATGTAAACCTAAACGCTTATAACTTAAATCTTGTAACTTAAAACTATTTTTTAACAATTGCCCAGGTCTTTACAGATAATATCATCCAGGTAGCGTTCCGCATCCAGAGCTGCCATACAACCGGTGCCTGCAGAAGTGACTGCCTGACGATATATGTGATCGGTGACATCACCGGCGGCAAACACGCCTTCTATGCTGCATGCGGTTGCATTACCGCCAGTGCCACTTTTAACGCACAGGTAGCCATTATGGATATCCAGCTGGTCTTCAAAAATAGATGTGTTCGGTTTATGTCCAATAGCTATAAAAACACCTTGTAAATCGATATCTTTGCTAATGTCATCTTTTATATTTTTTATTCGCATACCGGTGACGCCACTGTCATCACCAAGTACTTCATCGAGAGTACTGTCCCATTCGATAGTGACATTGCCATTTTTAGCTTTATCCAGTAATTTATCCTGCAGAATTTTTTCAGAACGCAGAGTGCTGCGACGGTGCACCAGGGTCACTTCAGCAGCGATGTTAGAAAGGTATAAAGCTTCTTCAACGGCTGTGTTACCACCGCCGATTACAGCAACTTTCTGGCCTTTATAAAAGAAACCGTCACAGGTGGCGCAGGCTGAAACACCTTTGCCTTTAAAAGCTTCTTCAGAATCAAGGCCAAGGTACATGGCGCTGGCACCGGTTGCAATAATTAATGCATCACAGGTATATGAGTTTGAGTCACCGTAGAGTTTAAATGGGCGGTTTTGTAAATTGACCTCTTTTATATGGTCAAAAATGACTTCAGTTCCAAAGCGTTCAGCATGTGCCTGCATACGTTGCATAAGTTCTGGACCCTGAACACCTTCGTTATCTCCCGGCCAGTTGTCTACATCGGTTGTGGTGGTTAACTGGCCACCCATTTCCATGCCGGTAATAATTACAGGATTAAGATTAGCGCGTGCAGCGTAAACGGCAGCAGTGTAACCTGCAGGGCCAGAACCTAAAATTAATAGACGTGCGTGGCGCGATTCACTCATGTTTTTCTCCAGCTGAAATTAGTTAGTTGTTGTTATGGCTATATCTTGCCATGACTGTATTGTTTGGCTGACATATAATCGCACCGCCTTCCTGGCTCCTTGCGAAATACCGCCCATCCATGGACATATTAGCAAATCTTAATGACAATTGTTTTGCCTGAAAGTTTTGTTTTTTGTTGTCAGCTATACTTCGGGAACATCAGCATAGAAATAATGTCTGAGTCATACTTGACTACAGCCATAACAAAGAATAATTAATAACCATGAATATTGGCATGCCGAAAGAAATAATGACGGGTGAAGGACGTATTGCACTGACGCCTGAAGCATGTCAATCACTGGTTAATGCAGGGCACGCTGTGTTTGTTGAAAAAAGTGCGGGTTTAAACAGTGGTTATGCTGATACTTTGTATCAACAGGCGGGCGCTGAGCTTGTAGATACAGCACAAAAACTATACGCGACTTCGCAATTAATCGTAAAAGTAAAACAACCGCTGGCGCAGGATATTGCCTGTTTGCGAAATGATCATATTTTATTCTGTTATTTGCATCTGGCGGCTGACCTTTCACTGGTTCAAACATTATGTGGTATTGGTATGACAGCTATTCCCTTTGAGTCGGTAACTGATGAACAGGGCGCTTTGCCTTTATTGGCGCCAATGAGCAAGGTAGCGGGCCGCATTGCTACCCTGCGGGGTGCCAGCCTGCTATTTAGAAACCGAGGTGGTCGCGGGGTTTTGCTTGGCGGCGTGGATGGCTCAGAGGCAGGTCGGGTGGTGGTACTGGGTGCCGGTGTTGCAGGTAGCCATGCGGTGTCGGTGGCGGTGGCATTAGGTGCAAAAGTTGATGTACTGGATTTGGATGAAAATAAATTACAGCAGTTGAAGTTGCAATATCCATCAATCAAAACCTATCTGTCGACACCGGAAATTGTTGAGACTTTATGTGTTGAAGCGGATTTGGTTATCGGTGCTGTATTGCTCGCAGGCAGACGTGCGCCAGTGGTACTGAAACAGTCTGTGGTGAAGCAGATGCCTGCGGGCAGTGTGATTGTTGATATTGCCATTGATCAGGGTGGTTGCGTTGAGGGCATTCATGCCACTAGCAGCGAACAGCTTAGTTACCTTGAACACGGAGTGATTCATACAGCCGTTCCCAATATGCCAGCAGCGGCAGCGCGCACGGCATCGCAATCACTTTCATCAGTCATTTTACCCTATGTTGAGACGCTGGCCAGTTCAGATATGAGTGTAATGGCAGAATCAGGGTCTGCTGTGCAAACAGCGCTGTACCGGGGGTTGGCTATTAATCAGGGTAAAGTGGTTGATAAGGTGTTGCAACAGGAGATTGAGGTTCGGCAGATGCTCGTGTAATGCGCCAAATTGTTTGTCCGGACTAGAAGCGTCCAGTACCGGATATTGAAGTAAAAAATCTCGACTGATTAAGGGCTAATTCATTGCAAAGCAGACCTTAAAAAATGGACATGACAGAGAATTCTCTACCCTTATGAGACGGTCGAGGTGTGGTTGTCGGATGTTATTCCATACGTCAAAGTAGCCTATTTACTGAATAAGAAAGGTGTCATTGTAAGTTAAAGGAATTGCTACAGTTTGTTGGCAGGATGGTGTTTGTCAGTTTTATACAGACAAGAGAATAATCTCTAAATTCTGATGATGTGACTGGATAAAAACGTGAAGCTTATTGGTTAGAAGCAGAAGGAAAGGGGTTATTTTTAGAATTCTTTAGTTTGACTTAGGTTAGAAAGGGGATTTATACTTTACTATACCTTAAGGAGAAGGAGAAGGAGAAGGATAATGAGCATTAGCCGTGGTGTGAGACGAGTGCGGGCTCGGTTTGCCGCATTGATAAGCATAAGTTTTATCATTCTGGGTTGTGGCGGCTGCGGTGTCGCTGGTGTGGCGGCCATCGTCGGTGTTGTTGCTCTGTTGGGCGCGACAGCACCAGTGGTGGTGCCCCTGGTTGTGTTTCCAGGTGGCGATGCCCTTAAACCGGCGGCTTTGTTGCCATTTAGTGGTGAAGTGAATGCGGTGACCGTAACGCCGGACGGCAGCAAGCTCTATGTTGCTGACAATCTGCATAACACTGTTTCAGTCATTGAAACCAGTACACGCCAGGTTATTGCGGTATTGGACGTGCCCACCGGGCCACGCTTTTTGGCGACGACGCCGGATGGTAACAAGGTGCTGGTCAGCAGTTTCGGTACAGGCAATCTGAATGGCAATTTAGTTACCATAATTGATACAGCTAGTGACACTGTCGTCAAAAGCCTGACAGTAGAAGCAAAACCCTGCCATTGCCATTACCCCGAACTCCAGCAAGGCCTTTGTGGCCAATTCAGCTGGCAACAGCGTGTCGGTCATAGACCTGAGCAACAATAGCGTCAGCAATACCATCGATGCAGGGGACGGTTTTGTCAGTAAGGAGCCTGTCGCGATTGTGATTAGCAGCGATGGTGCCCAGGCTTTTGTCGCCAATCGTCTTAGCAATGAAGTTGCAATCATTGATACCCAGACCGAGCTGGTTGTGCGAACCGAAAAGGTAGGCTCTAAGCCCACGGGACTTGCCTTGTTGCCCGATGACAGTCGCCTGTATGTCAGCAACCGCGATCAGAATACTATCTCCGTGTTGAATACCAGCACTGGTGCAGTGGTCGCCACACTGGAACTGGGGGTGAGCGCCGCCGGGCCGATGGCGCTGGTAGCAAGTATGGACGGTGGACGAGTCTATGTTGCCCATGGATTTAGTGGCCTCGAAGAGGATCTGTGTGGCACAGACGGTGCAACGGCTCAAAACAAAGTCAGTGTGATCGATGTCGCGAATAACGTTGTGTTGCCTGGAAAAGTAACAGTCGGTGATGCCCCGTTGGGTGTAGTAGTGACCGGCGATAATGCCAAGCTTTATTCTGTGTCCGGTTGTGCAAACTCTGTGACGAGAAAAGGTAGCTTGTCCCGTTTGGAGACTGACACAATTACCGACAACGCCAATCTAATTCTAATTGCCAGCAGCATTGAAACCGTGGCACGCGGGACTGGCATGGTGTTGTCGCCGGACAGCTTTGAGCTTTTTATCACTCACCCGCATGCAGTATCGGTGCTGGATGTTGCAAGCGATACAATTGTTGATTCACCTATCAGTGTGCGCGGGGCCGGACCGACAAAACTTGCCCTTACTGCCAACGGAACAAAACTTTACTCTATCAATACGGGTAGTGATTCTGTTTCAGTGATTGATGTTGCTCCCACAAGTAACGATGGCCAGTTTTTATCGTCACTGCCCGTGGGTTCGCGCCCCAGTGATCTGGCAATTACCACACGGCCAGCCAACAACCAGGTTGTTGTCACCAATGCAGGATTTTCGCGCACGCCGGATACACGAATTTCGGTAATTGATGTCACCGGTACTGGCGTCGTGGATGATGTGGTGGACACTATTGGTTTGCCTAACATAAGTCCCGATCCAATCACCGATTGTAACGATCCAGCCCACACTGGGCGTGGTCCCATCGATGTGGCAATCAGTAGCGATAACACAAAAGCGTTTGTCGCCAACTTCGGTGATTTTTTTTCCAATGATAGAGCGCCTGGCTGTTTCCTTTCGCAAGTTGACCTACAAACATTCCAGGTCACTAATTTTAATAACTATGGCCGGTGGCTCCTGTCGGTGACGATTGAGCCTGACACAGATCTTGACGGCAATGGGAACGTGGTTGTAGATGATGTTATTCATACAGCTAATTTTCTGACTGATTCTGATTCTCAGATTGAAAATGGAATTTTCAGAGGAAAAGTCTCTGATCCGGCAACGGCATTCCTGAAGGTCGACCGGCCGATTGGCGTGGCATTGTCCGAATCACGCATGCTAGTTGCTGGATACGATACTAATGATGTGGCAGGTACAGCTTTTACCACCGTGTCCGAAATCGATGTAGACGGTACGCTTGCTGATAAGAAACTCGAAGGTGCCAATCCCGGCAAGATTGCTGTCACTCCAGATGAGAGTACCGCCTTTGTACTGCACAGCGGTGATCGTTCGTTTGTGTGCGGGCCCGCCGCCGATGATGAGTTTTGTAATATAGGCAATACGGTGTCTGTTATTGCGTTGCCATTTAGTAATGTAGTATCGCCCATTACCGTCCCGGTCGGACAACGTCCGACCGATATCGCCTTTACACCGGATGTACCGGGAGTGCCGAAGCGCGCCTATGTCACCAACTATTTCGACGGCACAGTGTCGGTGATTAAGTCCTGGACACTGGACGACTTCATTAAGCCAGCTGTGGTGGCAACATTAAATGTGGGCAAAGGTCCAAGTGGTGTGGTCGTGAATGAACAGGGTACGCGTGCCTACGTAGCCAACTCCATCAGTAACAGTATTAGTGTTATCAGTATCGAAAATGGATCGCCGGGCGCAGTAGTCGGGACGATAACTGTAGATCCCTAAGCACGGATAACAACAACGGGACAATAACAATAACAATAACAATGACAACAAACCCGATTACACGTTGCATTGTGCTTGGGTTGTTGGCGCTGATAATGACCGGTTGTCCGGCAACAACTATCATCAAGAGTGATGAACAACCCGGTACGGTTAGCGACAGCAGGCGTGAGGCAGAACAACAGTCGCATCACCTGGAACTAAAATCCTTGCAGGCCAGGGCGCAAAACTCATCACGCAAGCAGGCAGTGGCTAATGAATTGGCACATACCGGCCTAACGTTGTTTGGCAAAGGCTATTATCTAGATGCCATTGATTACTTCAATGCTGCCGCGGAGATTCAGGAACAGGCCGGTGACGATGCAGGCAGGGCGCATAATCTGAATAATCTTGCCCGTCTGTATACGTTGGTTGGTGATCAGGATCAGGCCCGCAAGCGTGTGGATGCGGCCTTGAGCATTGCTGAGCAGCTGGATTCACTGCCCTTGCAGGCCAGCAGTCTGATTAATCTTGGCAACCTGGAATTAAATCTTCGAAACTATCAACAAGCAGATAAAGCTCTGCAACGCGCCATTCATTTGAGCAAACAGGCAAGCAGAGATGATCTGCGTGCTGAAGCATTGATTGTGTTTGGCGCAGTTTATCGCCAGCAGGGTGATTTTGAACAAGCTTTATCCTTGTATCAAGAGTCACTATCAATTTATAAACGACTGAAACGTGACAATGAGGCCGCAATGACGTTGCGTGTCTTGGGTGAGCTTTATCTGCATCGCGTCGAAGGTGACAGAAAGAAGAATCTTGAACAGGCGAAAAAATTGCTAGATCAGGCGCTGGAAAAACACAAACGTTTTGGTGATCACCTCGGCGAGGCAATGACCGTGAGTCATCTGGGTGAACATGCCTATGAAACGCAAAACTACGCCGACGCCATCAAGCATTACCAGGCAGCGCAGGCTTACTTTGAGGCAAGCGGTTTTCTGGACGGCGCCGGGCGTATGTATATCCATTTGGGCTTTGCTCTGGGTGACAGCGGCCAGTTGCCGCAAGCAATAGAGAGTTTCAACAAGGCTATTGTGATCTACCTTGAATTGAAGGATCGCGAGTGGCAACGCGTGGCCTTGTTCGGTCGTGGACTCAATCAACAAAAATCAGGTGAGAGCGTCGCTGCAGAGAAAAGCTACCGGGAGGCAGTGGATATTTTTGAGTCCATCCGTAGTGACGTTGTTGGAGGTGAAGCTGCGCAAACCTTGTTCACTCAAGTCAATCGTGAGCTCTATGAGCGCTTGGTTGAGTTGTTATTGGATAAGGGTGATGTGGAGGCTGCGCTGGAATATGTAGAGCGCAGTCGTTTGCGCGCGCTGCGTGATAATTTGCTCAATACCCGAGTTAGTGCCCAGACTCGTGACGCCAATGGCATCGACGCGTTAAAAGGGTTATCTGTAGAGCGAGCCTTTGTGCGAGAGAAGATGTTGACCGCGCAAGATCCAGTAGTACGTGAGCGGCTGACTGAAACCCTGGCCCTTAATGATCTTGAGGCAAACAAAGTTGTTTTCAAGTTGAGTCAACGCTATCGAGGTATTGAACATACCCTTGATGTGGTACCAAACACTCGCAGCTTTCGTCATAGCGATATTTTCCCTGATGATCTTGCCATCATTACCTATTTCGCCACGGCCGAGGCTCTTTATGTTTTTGTTGTAAAAAAAGGCAGTGATGTGGTGGTGGAAAAGATTGCTATCACAGGTGAAGAGTTGGCGGATAAAGTCGCCAATGCGATTCTTATGATTGGCAGTAATAAAGATAAACCATTTAAATCGACGGCGAGTGATGATAATGCGTTGGCAGATGTCCTGGCTGATCTGTATGAGGTTTTAATTGCGCCAATCGATAATCGCCTAGTTGGTATCAACAACCTCGCTGTGTTGCCAGTGAAGTGGTTAAATTATTTACCATTTGAAGCTCTTGTCAAACGTGGCAGTGACGGAGGTTGGCAGTTTTTACAGCAATCCAGACAAGTAGTTTATTTGTCCAGTCATACTTATGCCGATCAGGCCTTTTCCTTAGTTAATCCCGAAACTGCTCCTGCCACAGCAGATATTGTTGCCTTTGGCAATCCTGATCTTGGTGATCCTGATTATGCGCTACCGTTTGCCGCTGAAGAGGTGAAAGAGATCGGCCGCTTGTTTCCCGGCACGGTTGTGTTTGTGGGAGAGGAGGCAACCAAGACGAATTTCACTGCCCATTGGGGCCGCCATGAAATTGTACATATTGCTGCTCATGCACAACTGTTAGATGGTCAGGCGCAAATCTTATTGGCCCCAGGTAAAAGTGGCACGATGGCGATAGAAGAGTTGTTTGATCTATCGCCTAATGAAACGACCAGCTTTGTTGTGCTATCGGCTTGTCAAACGGCAATTGATCCCGATCTTACCCGAATTACCTGGCAGCCCAAGGTCGGAGGTGATGGCATTCCTGTATCAGCCAGCGGGCCAGTTGCCAGTGCTGCACACACCTTGTTGTTGGTGGGAATTCCAGCGGTAACGGCAACATTGTGGAAGATCGATGACCAGGCGACAGCATTGCTGATGGGTGAGTTTTACAGCCAGCTAAAAGAGAATCATGATATTTACACTGCATTTCGTCAGGCTCAGTTAAAAATGATGCAACGGCAGGATCTCTATAGTCAGCCCTATTATTGGGCGGCCTTTGTCTATTATGGATTGGAGCGATGAACGTGTTTACATTCAATAAAATCTGCATGGTTGTCAGTTGTTTGTTGATGATGTTCTTTGCGGCAGAGGTAAGCGCAGGCTCACCTGTCAAAATTGCCGTCTCTACTGAGAGCAACAGTGTTTGGACTGGTGAGCAATCCACGCTTGAAGTGCAGTTGCTGGACGCTGACAATAAGCCTGCTGAATCTACAAGACTTTGGGATTTGGTGCTCGAGGTTACCGCGCCCGATGGTACTGTCACTACGCAGTCTCTAGTGATGGAGCCGGGTCAGCATACAAAAACTATTGGTTTTCCAGTGAACAAGGTGGGAGTCTGGAAGGTGGTCGCCAAAGACAAGGAGTTGTTGGATGCCGCTGTTATGCTGAATGCCATGCAGCAATCTTCTGTGCGCGATGTTGGGCAATGTGGTGAAACACTCAGTGTTGAAGATATTCTGGCAGGTCGGCAAGGCGTCAAGCCACAGGTGGAGCTGCGTGTTGCACCACAACGCAAGTTGTTGGCTGATGGCAAAGATAGTGCCACGGTGTATGGTTTGCTTAGCGGTGATAACGCAATCGCCTGCAAGGATATCAAGTTGCGCTTGATAAATTCGGATGGAGTCATGCAGCCCGCTGAAGTATTGATTCCTAAAGGTGAATTTAGTGGAACCACGCAGCTTGTTTCAGAACATCCCGGTGAGGTTGCGGTGGAATATCTGGGTGCAGTACCGGCGGTGAAATTGGTCGGGGACGAACGCCTGTCGGTGTTATTTGGTGCGCCAATCACTAAAATGGAAATTAAAGTAAGTCCACCTAAAATTTCTTTGCTGGAAGAATCTGAGCTGGTGGTGCGCCTGATGGGCAGTGATGGCGTACCACTAGAAACAGATGAAGCGCGTGATGTGTTGCTCACGATTGAGCAAGGTGGCGGTTTGCTTAGTGCGCATGAGTTCATTATCCCAGACGGGAGTGCAGAAGGCCGAACTACGTTTAATCCTACTGAAGTAGGTGAAGTGATATTGGCAGCAGCCTCACCTAATCTGGTTAGTGTGCAAGTACCACTCAGAGTTACCTGGCCAATTGCATTGTTAATTGCTTCTGCCCTTGGCGGGCTTGTGGGTGGCTTGCTTGCCTTTGCCATGGAAAAAGACGCCAAGTGGTGGCGTAGTGCCATCGGTTTGATCACCGGTTTTGTCTTGTACTGGTCAGTTATTTTTCTTGGTATTGATGCCTTGGCAGGTAGTGTGGCTACCAATCCGTTGAGTGGGTTTGTTATTTCTGTGTTGGGTGGCTGGCTGGGGACTAAAGTATTTTCGCCCTTATTGAAGCGCATGGGCTTGTCAGCGTAAAGCTACTGAGTTGTTTTCAGGGTTTGAGTTATTGATACAGTTAATTTTTAGATAAAGAAACCCTATATGATTAAAAAAATTATTTTCTTGGTTGTAGTGTTGGTAGTTGCTGCCAGCGTTGCCTATCAAATGGGATGGCTTTCTTCTAAGGGTGAGAAGACCTTCGACAAGACCAAAGAGTCTGTGATGGAGAAAGGTGAAAAGCTTATCGATATGGGTAAAGCTGCGGTAAAGTGAATTGATTTTTTCGGCTTGGTTAAAAAGGCTAGTGTTCTTTATTTATAGCTTTAGGCTTAGCGAATTAATCTTCAAGAATCCTGTGCGTACTTGCGCGCAGTCGTGATTAAAATAAACTAGTCGAAACACAGAGTTTTACTGCTACGAGAGCGCTGAAATCTTTGTCTAGTTGCATGGGTCTGGCCAGGTTCGGCATTCTGCTTTTTGCTCATGAAAATAAACAAGACACCCAGTGCGCCAAGCGAAGCTGGCGCTAGATTGAGAGTGAAAGTCTCTTACGCAGTAAGGAGTAGTGACCCGCTGCGACCCCGAGTCATGGGCTGTTACCTGTAAGGGTGAGGGCTAAGCGTTGACAGGGGAAGATATAGGCTCAGTATTGAGCTCCGAAAACAATATTACAGACGCTGACCTTGTTGGGTGATAGGGAAAGCAATATAGCATTCACACATTAACCACTAGTATGATGCTGGTCTGTCGGAGTCATAGACCTGATGCATGTATTAATGTCTAGTGTCGGAACTTGGGAGATCCTCAAGGCTGTGGTAACGGCGATGTCCGGGAAAAGTGAATAACAAATAAACCTGGCATAATGTTTTAAGGAAGTCAGACGAGAGCATAGTAGTGATGAAACAAGCGAACAAAGCGGAGCAACAAAAAGCTTACTCAGGAACCATAAGACGGCCAAACTGACAATCTATGGATTCGAGCATATGAGCACGGGAATTAAACACGGACTCCTAAAACCCCAATGTCAGTAAGTTAAGGAAAATAAGTATCATAGTAGGGCGCGCCGTGCGCACCAAAATCCCAGCCAGTAAGAATTTTCACGGTGCGCACGGCGTACCCTGCACTGGAAAACATTCTTAACTTATTGGCATTGCCTAAAACCCTGATTTTTTGTCGTATGCGGAGTATAATCTGGCATCACATTGATCATTATCTGTTTAAAAGGGTGCAAAGCTTTCTTAAAAGCAGGTCTGTATAACAAGTCTGTATAACAAGTTTGTATAAAAGCGGGTACCAAGATTGTCTCAAGCACGTCGTACAAAAACAACAAAAAACTCGGAAAAAAGTACTGTAATCACCACGCAACTGCAACGTGGTCTGCGCGAAGGTGCCATGCTGGTGTTAATGGCACTGGCTTTGTTCCTGTTTACCGCCTTAATTACCTACCATTCTGCTGATCCAGGCTGGTCGTATACCGGCTCAAGAGAAGCTGTGCACAATGCCGCCGGTGTTGTCGGCGCCTGGTTTGCTGATGTTCTCTACAACCTGTTTGGTTATCTGTCTTATCTGTTTCCGGTTATTATTGCTTATAGCGGCTGGTTGGTGCTGAGAAGTAATCATATTGAAGTTGATAAAGACATCGATTATCACGAACTGGGCATACGCTGGGCGGGTTTTTTTGTCACTGTGGCTATGGGGTGCGCCTTAACCAGTATGCATTTTTCGACCGCTGAAGGTCAGCTACCACTAGATGGGGGTGGTATTCTCGGCCTGTGGTTAAGTGATGTTATGGCTGGTTCGCTGGGTTTATTGGGTTCAACCTTGATATTGTTAGCTGTTTTTCTTGCTGGTATCACCTTATTTAGCGGTCTTTCATGGTTTCGATTTATTGACGGTATCGGCCAAACTGCATTGTTCGCCTACAACTGGCTTAAAGACAGCCTGCTCGCTTTTTTCGAAAGCAGGCAGGAGAAAAAGGCCGGAGAAGAAGCAAAACAACAGCGCCTGGAAGTTATTGCTGCAAGTAAGAAAAAACAGGAAATACGCGCTGCAAAAGGCAATGCGGATATTCGTATTGAACCGGTAATGAAAAAAGTTGAAATCTCTGAGCGCATGGACAGAGAAAAACAAATACAGCTATTTGATGCGCCTAGCGATTCTGAATTGCCGGCTTTACGCTTATTAGATCCGCCTAAACCACAGGAAAAAGGTTATTCCAATGAAGCATTAGAAGCCTTATCCAGACTGGTCGAAATAAAACTGGCTGATTTTGGTATTGAAGTTGAAGTCGTTGCGGTACACCCCGGACCAGTGATTACTCGATTTGAAATGCAACCTGCAGCGGGTATTAAAGCCAGCAAAATCACTGCATTATCAAAAGATCTGGCGCGTTCTTTATCGGTGCCCAGTATTCTGGTGGTAGAAGTTATACCCGGTAAAACCTGTGTTGGCCTGGAAATTCCTAATGAACATCGTGAGATTGTGTCGTTAAGTGAAATTCTTATGTCCAAGCAATATGACAACTCTGCCTCACCGCTTACTCTGGGTTTAGGCAAAGATATTGCGGGTCATCCTGTGGTTGCCGATTTAGGCAAAATGCCACATTTGCTGGTTGCGGGTACAACCGGTTCGGGTAAGTCGGTTTGTGTAAATGCACTGCTGCTTAGTTTGTTATACAAAAGTAAACCCGATGAAGTCAGGCTGATTTTAATTGACCCAAAAATGCTGGAACTCAGTGTTTATGAAGGTATAGCACACCTGTTAACCCCGGTAGTTACGGATATGAAAGAGGCTGCGAATGCCTTGCGCTGGTGTGTTGGTGAGATGGAGTCACGTTATGAGCTTATGTCGGGTCTGGGTGTAAGAAACATTGCAGGTTATAACCGTAAGGTTAAAGATGCTATCGCTGCGGGTTCGCCGATTGAAGATCCAACGTTTAATCCTGATCATCATGCTCCGGGTTCACAGCCACAAAAGTTGAAACCATTGCCTTATATTGTGGTCGTAGTTGATGAGTTTGCTGACCTGTTTATGGTCGTTGGTAAAAAGATTGAAGAATTGATTGCGCGTATTACGCAAAAAGCACGTGCTGCCGGTATTCATTTAATCCTTGCTACACAACGCCCCTCAGTAGATGTGGTAACCGGATTAATTAAATCGAACATACCAACACGAGTAGCGTTTCAGGTATCCTCTCGCGTCGACTCACGAACCATTCTTGATCAGATGGGTGCGGAGAATCTGCTGGGGCATGGTGATATGTTGTATATGGAAGCGGGGACCAGTATGCCAGTGCGTATACATGGTGCGTTTGTTGATGACCACGAAGTTCACCGGGTGGTTGCCTTCCTAAAAGAACAGAACGAACCAGATTATATTGAAGAAATCCTTCAGGAAAACTCGACCGTATTACCGGGAGAAAAACCTGCAGGCGGCGGCGCAGACGATGTTGATGCGTTATACGATGAAGCAGTGTCAATAGTTACACAAACCCGTAAGGCTTCAATTTCTTATGTGCAACGCAGGTTGAAAATTGGCTATAACCGTGCAGCCAGGATGATTGAAGAAATGGAATCAACCGGGGTGGTTTCTGCCATGCAGTCAAACGGCTCGCGTGAAGTATTGGTACCAGCACCGCCTGAATAATACGTTGCTAGTTATAAACTGGCCGTTAAGAGTCTTTATTATTTATGAAATCATTTTTTGTTAATATATTTTTTATTTTCGCTGCATTTTCAGTTAATGTTTTTGCTGACGATAAAAAATCATCCACCGGTGAAGTTTACCTCGAAAAATTCCTGGCAAAAACGCAAACGCTGGAAGCAAGCTTTCAGCAAACCTTACGTACCCATGAAGGCGAAGTTCTGCAACAGACAGAAGGCAAGTTTTATCTTAACCGGCCTGGAAAGTTTCGCTGGAATTATAAAACACCGTACGAGCAAGTTATTGTTTCAGATGGTGAGCGAATATGGATTTATGATGTGGAGCTTAAGCAGGTAACGGTGCAAAAACAAAGTGCCGGCTTACCATCGTCACCCATGGCTTTATTGCAGGACAGTGCAAAGTTGCATCAAAGCTTTACTGTTTCTCCGCTGGATGAGCATGATGGTGTGTATCGTTTAAAGCTGGAAAGCAAAACCAAAGAATCTGACTTTACTGAAATTGTGGTTGGAGTGGATGCCAAAGGCCTGCGTTTTATGCAATTGCATGATCAGTTTGAACAGGTAACGGATATTGTGTTTTCTGAGATCACAACAAATATAAACCTGGCAAAAGAAGTTTTTGAATTTATACCACCCGAAGGGGTAGATGTTTTTGGTGGCTGACCTTGTCCACTGAGCTTTTTTCAGAAGATAAGGTTCAACCTTATCGGCCACTTGCCGATAGAATGCGACCGCAGTCACTTCAGGATTATATTGGGCAGGAACATATAATCGGCGATGGCAAAACGTTAAGCCAGGCTATACAAAATCAAAGCTTGCATTCAATGGTATTCTGGGGGCCGCCGGGTACTGGAAAAACCACCCTGGCAAGAATCATCGCTAATTCTGTACAGGCGCATTTTATTAATTTATCGGCGGTACTCTGTGGCGTTAAAGATATACGTGAAGCCATAACGCAGGCAAAACAATGGCAGCTGCAGGGTGATAAAACTATTTTATTTGTAGACGAGGTGCATCGATTTAATAAATCGCAACAGGATGCTTTTTTACCTTATGTAGAAGACGGCACCATTTATTTTATTGGCGCAACCACAGAGAATCCCTCGTTTGAATTAAACAATGCGCTATTGTCACGGGTTAAAACCTACGTTTTAAAATCGCTCACTGTGGATGATTTAAAAACGGTTATCAAAGTAGCGTTAAACAATGATGTCCAGTTAAAACAACTTGATATAAAAATTGACGAAACATCATTAGAATTACTGGCTCAGGTTTCTGACGGTGATGCTCGCCGAGCCTTGAATTTTCTGGAGATTTCCTGTGATTTGGCAGAGCCTGAGTCTGCTTCCGCTTCAGCAACGGATAACACAACGGTATGTCTTATCAATCAGAAAATAATTGAGGACGTTACTTCACAAAGTTTTCGCCGTTTTGATAAAGGTGGTGACCTGTTTTACGAACAGATTTCTGCTTTACATAAATCAGTGCGTGGCAGTAATCCAGATGCAGCGCTCTACTGGTTTGCAAGAATGATAGATGGTGGTTGTGATGCGATTTATATAGCACGTCGCGTAATCCGTATGGCGTCAGAAGATATTGGAAATGCGGATCCTCGTGGATTGCAACTGGCGTTGGCTGCATGGCAAACTTATGAACGTCTGGGCAGTCCGGAAGGTGAGCTGGCTATTGCACAGGCAATTGTTTACCTGGCATCAACGGCAAAAAGTAATGCAGTGTATGTTGCATATAAAGCTGCAATGAAAGATGCAGCTAATTCAACTTCACTTGATGTACCAGAGCACCTGAGAAATGCACCAACACAATTTATGAAACAGTTAGGTTATGGTAAGGATTATCGCTACGCACATGACGAAGAGAATGCTTTCGCAGCAGGGGAAAGCTATTTTCCTGAGATTTTAGGTGAAAAGGAGTATTACTATCCGGTGGCGCGTGGCCTGGAATCAAAGATTAAAGAAAAACTTGACCGGTTAAGAAAACTGAACCTTGTTGCGAAGAATCAGCATGGAAAATAATGGTCGTTTATTAATTTGAAAGATGGGCTGCATCAAAATTACCGTTCATCGAAAACTTTTTCTACTGTGGGTAAATTATTACTATTTTAACTATACTAAAATGAGTGTGACATAAACGAATAATGAACAAAGAACAAATAATAAAGATGAATCGAAATCAGGCTCGAGGATCAGCAGCTGGGTATTGTATACAGGTGCTGATTGTTAATGGTGAGGTGCAGACGCACCTTCCTCTGAAATCGTTTTATATAGAAAACATCGGTAAGGGAGGTTTTCGCTTTCTTTCAGATGTTAATTTTGAATTAGAGGACCGTGTCCAGGTATTGTTGCATTTCCCTAATGGTCATTCACAGGAGGTGTTAGGGCGTATCTGTTATAAGGAAGAAACCAGCAGTAATCGAATAGCTTATGGTTATAGTGTCATCGAAGGCTTTTATTCGCTTCAATCTTCAACTACCTGAGTAACTGGTATTCATTCTTACAGAGCTTCACTTATATTTATTTGTCCCATATCCCCTCTGGTAATACCGTTAAAAGTTCTCAAAAGTGATTCATGTTTTTAAGTTGATAACTCTTAACCCAGATATTTCATAGGAATGCAGGATTTTGGGGAAAAATCAGTGTGTCAGTTTGTACGATTCGCCGATAAAATCGTAGGAACGATTTTACATGAGCGAAGCGAGCCCGTAGGGTGAAGGGCAGGAAGCCTGTAATTAAAACATAGCCATTCGGCAATTGCTCCATGCATTGCCCTACTACCGTACTTCCTGTACATAAGCTATGGTTACAGGGGAATCGTAGAAAATGGCCGCTGATATTTTTCCAAAAACTGCATATACTGCCATGGATGGCAGGTAGTAGGGCAATGCAGGAGC
>RCNG010000476.1_pt1 | contig 18236 bp, 17 predicted proteins | sample 2041371 | NCBI WGS metagenome assembly RCNG01 (sample SAMN09708227, study PRJNA481090) | Marine sediment metagenome, whole genome shotgun sequencing project. | biome: marine sediment; feature: ocean; material: sediment; isolation source: Sewage treatment plant 1 marine sediment (STP1) ... | reverse complement strand
GGTGTCCACCAGCTTCTGCTTGCCGGTGTAGAACGGGTGACAGGCGTTGCAGATCTCGAGCCGCATCTCGGCCTTGGTCGATCGGGTCGTAAAGGTATTGCCGCACGCGCAATGAACCTCGATCTCGTGATACTCGGGATGGATTCCTTCTTTCATCTCACACCTCCACTCGGCCCGATTGAACCGAGGACACAGCAGTTTACACCGTTGGTGCTTTTCTGACAAGCCCTTACCCGTCTCCGTCTCCGTGCCCGTTTCCGTCTCCGAATCGACTCATCGGGCACGGAGACGGGCACGGGTGTCAGTCAACCCGCCACACCGTATCGATCACCGTGCCGTCCACCCACTTGACCACCGCCACCGGGTCGTTCGACAGTTCTGGCTTCGCCGGCACGCCACATAGGCGGTCGAGCTCAACCTTGAGGTCCTCGATCGGCCGGATCGGCAGATCGGAGCCGGCGACGGCATCCAGCAGGTCCTGTCTCTGTGGGTTGACGGCTATGCCGCGTTCGGTGACCACGACGTCTATCAGCTCGCCGGGCCCGCACAGGGTCGTAACCTCGTCGACGATGACCGGGATTCGGTCGCGAAAGGAAGGCACGAGGAGCATCGCACAGCGGGCACCGAGACAGTTCTGCCAGCCCCCGATGCCGTGCAGCAGACGGCCGTCGGAGTGGGTGACGACGTTGCCGTTGAAGGAGAGATCGACTTCGGTGGCGCCGAGAACCGCGACATCGACCATCGAGGCAAAGTTGCCCTTGCCGTGGAAGTTGTAAGAGGTGAAGGGCGAGGTGTCCTGGTGACACGGATCCGATGCCATCGAACGGACCCCGTCGAGGTCGAATGTCTGCCCGTCCAGGATGTACTCGATGAGACCCTCGTCAAGCATCTCGACCATGTGCTGAGTCGAGCCGCCGCGGGCGAAGCGGGCCGTCACGTCGTGTGCGCGCATCAGCTCCGCCAGATAAATGGCGAAGGCGAGGGTCGTGCCGCCGGCCCCGGCCTGGAAGGAGAAGCCGTCGCGCATGATCCCCGCATCGGCGCAGAATCGCGCCGCGAGCTCGGCAATCCGCCGCCGGTCGGGGCTCTGGGTCAGACGGGTCGTCCCGGAAACGATCTTCGACGGATCGCCGATCGAGGAAACCTCGACCACCGCATCGACGTTGTTGCCCTGGATCTGCCACGGCAGGCACGGAAAGGGCGTCAAGTTGTCGGTCACCACGATCACCTTTTCGGCGTAGATCGAGTCGGCGAGGGCAAATCCGAGCAGCCCGCAGGCCGCGGGGCCGGAGAGGCCGTTGGCGTTTCCAAAGACGTCGGCGGCCGGCGCGGCAATCACCGCCACGTCAATGTGGACCTCGCCGTCCTGAATTGCCTGCCAGCGGCCGCCGTGGGAGCGCAGCACGCCGAGACCGCGCATCCTGCCCGCCGAACAGTAATCGCCAAGGGGCCCGTTCATCGAGCCCTCGATGTGGTGGATGACGCCGGAATCGAGGTGCCCGATCTGGTTTGCGTGAACCGGAAAGGAGGCCGACGGAAACCACATGAGGTCCCTCAGCCCCATCGCAGCGGCAGCGTCGAAGGCCGCGTTGGCGACCGCGTCCCCGTTGCGCAGGTGGTGGTGGGTGGAAACCACCATGCCATCCGAAAGACCAACGCGCTCGAACGCTTCGCGGAGGCTCCCGGCGCGTTTGTCGCCGTCGGCCGGGTAGTCGATGCATGACGCGATCCGCGGCGCCGCCTTGCGCCCCTCCGGCCGGTGTTTCCCAACTCCCTTGAACGGAACGCTCTCACGCCCGTTCACCTCGACCGGTACCAGCCGCCCCGCCGCGTTTCTCTCGAGTTTTGCGGTCATTTCCGCTCCTTCACTCCCCGGAGAAAGTTATCAGTGATCAGTGATCAGTAAGAGCCAGGCCACTGATAACTGATCACTGATAACTCACTCAACCTTCGGCATCCCACTCCGCATCGAGCACTCCCCCGGCAACGCCGAGCTCGACGGTGCGAATCGCCTGCCGGACCACCGGTGGGTCGACCATCTTCGAGCCCACCGCTACCGCTCCGAGGCCACGTTCTTCGGCCTCGCGCGCCGCCCTCACGATCCGCACCGCGCGCTCGACCTCTTCCGCCGAGGGCGTCATCTCGCGGTGGACCACCGGGATCTGCCGCGGGTGGATGCACCCCACACCGTCAAAACCAAGACCGCGCTCGCGCCTCACATAGGCGGCCAGCCCCTCCTCATCATTAATATCGGAAAAGACCGAGGCGATCGGCCGAATCCCCGCCGCACGAGCGGCATAGACTGTCGTCTGGCGGCCGAGAAAACTCTCCCAGCCCGCGGTCGTTCTCGGCGCGGCGAGCTCCGCGGACAGATCCTCGAGGCCGATGGTGAGGGCGACGACCGAAGAATCGGCGGCGGCGATCTCGAAGGCATGATGGATGCCGATCGGGGATTCGAGGATCGGCATCAGAAACGCCGCATCTTCCCCGGCGAGCTGTTGCAGGACCTCCGCCGCCCGCCCCACTTGCGCCGGTGTCTCGACCTTCGGCAGGAGCACGGTGTGAGGGTTATCCACGGCGATGGCAGCCAGGTCCTTCTCACCGACGGTGCCCTGGTTGATCCGCACCATCCGCTCGGAGATCCCCCAATCGAGGGCCACGAGGGCGTTCCGGACGAGGACCCGGGCGGCGTCTTTCTCAGCCGGCGGCACCGAGTCCTCGAGATCGAGAATGATGGCGTCGGCGCCGTAAAGACCGCCCGACACCATCAGCTTGGGCTGGTTACCAGGAATATAGAGACGGCTCCTGCGGAGACGATCGCGAACGCGGGGCGCTTCTGATCCCGGCCCTGGTTCGGGGAGGACCGGCGGGCCGTCAAAACCCGCCCGCCGAAGGCAGGATTCGGTGCGGGCCAGAATCACCCACTCGAGAGCGCCGGCGTCGATCACCGTCAGCCGGCCGGTTGTGACGCCGAAGACCTCGGCGACCCGCCGCACTGCGGCTTCGATGGCCTCTCCGTAGAGATAGTCGACCCTGGAGGTCAGCTCGACCGCGAGTCCGCCGGCGCCCGGCTCGTACGCGACACTGAGATCCGAGCGAACCCGATCACCGGTTGGCCCGGCCGAAGCTGGCGTGATTTCGAGCTCGCTCATCCGCACCTCCTCAGGCTCCCAACGTTACAACGTTGAACGTTTAACGTTCAAACGTTATAACGCCCCGATGACGGCGTCGGTCATCTCCGTAGTGGTCGCCGCACCCTGGGCGACGGCCTCCGGTCCGCCTCGCAGCTTGAGCATATCGTAGGTGCGGACTGTGCCCTCGACAATGACCTCTGCCACCGCACCGCGGATCTTTTCCGCAATCTCGGTCTCGCCGAGCCAGTCGAGCATCATCACCGCCGACAGGATCATGGCGATCGGGTTGACGATCGAAGGCGAGAGCGCGGCGTACTTGGGGGCCGAACCGTGGGTCGGCTCGAAGACGCCCACCTCGCGTCCGATGTTGGCCGAGGCCGCAAAACCGAGACCACCCACCAGACCGGCGAAACCGTCGGAGATGATGTCGCCAAACATGTTTCCGGCGACGATCACACCGTAATCCTCCGGATTCTTGGTCAGCCACATCATCTGGGCATCGATGTTGGTGTCCCAAAGTTGGATCTGCGGATAGGCCTCGTGCACCGCCCGCGCCTCATCGAGCATCATCCCGGAGGTCTCGCGGATCACGTTGGGCTTCTCGCACACGGTCACGCTTCGATAACCGTGGGACGCGGCGTAGGCGAATGCCTGCTCGCAGATCCTCCGGCATTTGCCGCGGGTGAAGATCCGGGTCGACACCGCGAGATCGGGGCGAGGCACCTCGCTAAAGGCGGTGAACTTGGGGTGGGTTGCGAGAGCCTCCCACACCTGGTCGGGCGGGTTGGTCCACTCGACGCCCCCATACAGACCCTCGGTATTCTGGCGGAAGATCACCGCGTTGACTCGCGGCTCGTCGACGCCGCCGTCGGCCGCACGGCGGATGAAGTTGAGCGGGTTGCCCGGGAAGGTGATGCAGGGCCTGATCGACACGTCGAGGTCAAAATGCTGGCGAAGACCGACGATCGGCGAGAAGTAGACGTGCCCCGCATCCCTGAGCTCAGTCCGGATCTCCGCCGCCGCCGCGTCCTTCGGCTTCGAGGTGATCGCGCCAAAGAGCGCCGCCTTGTGCTGGGTCAGGAGATCGATTGTTCTCTGCGGCAGGGGATCGCCCTCGCTGATCCAAAAATCCCACCCGATGTCCGCCTCGACCCAGTCCGCGTCGAAGCCCGCCGCCTCAAGAACACGCAGCGCCTCCGGCAGCACCACCTTGCCGATCCCGTCCCCCGGCATCACCACAACAGATCGTTTCGCCATTTCCTGTTCTCCCTATTTCAGATTCTCGGCCCCGCGCCCACCACTATTGAATACATCGAGCTCGCACACAATAGCCAAGACATCAAAGGAACGGAAGAGCGCGGGACCGAGAATCTGAGGAAGCGACGCTCTCAGCCCCGCGACCAAAGATTGAAGCGCAGGATCGACCAGATGGCGGCTACCCCGTCCTTCCAACCGATCTTCTTGCCCTCGGCGTAGGTGCGGCCGTGATAGGCGATCGGCACCTCGTAGATCCGTACCCCGAGCCGCGCGACCTTGGCAGTGAACTCGGGCTCGAAACCAAAGCGGTTGGAGACCAGGGTGATCCGTTCGAGCACGTCGCTCCTGAAGACCTTGTAACAGGTTTCCATGTCGGTCAGGTTGAGATCCGTCAGACTATTCGATAGTAAGGTCAGAAAGGTGTTGCCAAGTTGGTGCCAAAAGAACAACACCCTGTGAGGCCCGCCGAGAAAGCGTGACCCGAAGACGACATCGGCCTGGCCGTTGAGGATTGGCTGCAGCAACACCGGATAGTCGACCGGATCGTACTCCAAATCCGCGTCCTGGATCAGGATCACGTCGCCCGAGGCGACGGCGAATCCGGTTCGCAGCGCGCCGCCCTTGCCGCGATTCTCCCGATGCCGATCGCGTGATACCTCGAGCGAACGGCCGTCGTCTCGGCGTGGCGGTTGCCATCTCTCGATTGCCGCCCAGGTACCGTCCGAGGAGCAGTCATCCACCACAACAATTTCGAGCTCGCCGACAGTCTCCGGCAGTGGCGCCGAGGAGACCTTGGAGAGAAGCTCCACCAGCGTCGCTTCCTCGTTGAAGACCGGGATCACCACAGACAATTTCATCACGCCAAGCCTACCTCACCAATCGTTAAAACGTTTAACGTTGAACGTGCTGACGTTTCAACGATCAATCGACGACCCGTAGCGGGTGTTCGGCAAGAAACTCCGGTTCGACGGCATCCACCAACACGCTCCCCTCCATGTACTGCGCCACCGGAAGGCTGAGGAGATAGCACAGGGTCGGCGCGATGTCGGGAGGACTCGCTTCGGCGATCAGGCGCCCCGACTCCACGCCCTTCCCGAGGAGGATGAAGAGCCCGTCCGGGGAAGACTCTGCCGAGGTGTGCCAATCCTCACCGCCCCCGAACAGCCGCTTGACCCGTTCGACAGCGCCCGGAGGAGCCAGCCCGTAGGGGGACACTACAGCCACCAATGTACCGCGATCAGTCGCGCCCAGGAGGGTCCCGAGCTGGTCATCGACCAGCTCCATCACCAGCTCGAGAAAACGCCGCTCGCGCGTGTGACGGAGGCGCAGTGGTTCGTGATACCTGCGCGCCACCGCCAGGGTCTCGAGGTGGATCCATACATTGCCGGTGCCGGCGATCAGCGCCGTACGGGCAGCGTCGATCCGCGCCTGGTCACGTACGATAGCCGCCCAGATTTCGGATCGGCGCTTGGAAAATCCCTCGAGTGCGGCTTCGAGCGAGGCGTCCATGGATGCCTCGAGCGCGGTTCCTGCGTCGAGCTCTGTCACAGGCACCAGCGCCGGGTCATCGCCCCAGGACCCAGGCCAACCAAAGACCGACGTCGTGACGCCGGAAGCTCCAAGCCGCGCCCACAAAGGAGGCACCGAGGTCGGAGGAGGCGATCGTTGCTCGGCAAGCCCCCACGGCAGGATCATTCTCGACCCTTCAGGGGTCCAAGGAAGCAGGCGAAGGGTCTCCGGGAACACCATCGGCAGATCCCACGTCCGGTGTGCCTTGACACCATGGCGACCCGGATAAGTTCCGGTTGCGGTCGAGGTCCACAATGCCCATCGCAGATACGGTTGATGGGGCACCATCGTGGCCCTCGCGCCCTCCTCCCTGAGCTGCGAAAAACTGCGGTACCTCGAGCTGCCCGCATCTGCGAGCAACACTTTGGCGTCCAAACCCTCGAGACCGATGACCAACAACCTCCGGGCGGGGTTACCGAGGGGACGAGCGGCGACCTCGAGGTACTGTCCAAGAGGCGTCGGCGCCCAGGTCATCCGCGTCATCGGGAGGATGAGCATCACGACCGAAAATGCGATCCTCAACCGGCGTCCGCCACCCAGATGGCGAACCGCGGCGCCGCCGATGAGCGCAATGACGATGGCAACGGACCACGCCACTGCGTCCTGGCGCAGGACGCGATGAGCGCTTGGCGCCAGAAGCGTAGTGTGGAGCTTGGCGTTAACCATGCTGAGCATCGCGCCCGCAGCAAAGATGAGCGCGAAGAACTCAGGCGCGACCCACCGATCTGAACGCGGTCGGAACCGCTCGAAAACCGCGAGCCCGATCGCCAGCGGCACGCCCACCATCAGCATGCCCCACGATGCCCACAGGGGCATGCCGACGAGAACTCCACTCACGGTTTGAACCACCTCCGGGTTCATCCGCAGAACAAGAGCTTCGGCGACCAGGCCGGCCGCGGCCCCGGCGCCGAGAGCGTCAACAAATAATCTCCGATTCATCACAGCTGATGGTACCGCGGCTAGCCCGCACTTCTCACCGGGTTTCGTAGCGAGGGCAGCGAAGCGCAAGTATCCGCTGGGATTGTCGCGAATCGGGCGACGCAGTCGCAGTCGCGCTACGTCGAGGAGCACGATGTGCGACAAGCCCGCATATCTCACCGGATTGCACGGCGAGGGCGGCGAGGTGCCGTGCCCAGTGGTGTTTTCGACCCGAGGGGCGCGGAGTCGTACTCGTGAGTACGTCGAGCACCCCGAGGCGAGAAAACACCGCTGGGTGCGGTGCATCACCGGCCGTAGCAGCAAGCTGATGAGATATGCGGGCTCGCACGGCGGGACGCCGCGATTCGCCGTTCGCAGCAGACACCCGGTGAGAAGTGCGGGCTAAATACCGTACACTCGGCAGCGAGGAGGATCCGTGACGAATCGCGATTCACTGTGCATCGCACTCGACGGCAGCGACCGATCGTGGATCCTCTCCACCGCCCGCACCCTGTCCGAAGAGGTGGGCTGGCTCAAGATCGGTCTCGAGGCATTCGTTGCCAATGGACCGGGGTTGGTGGGCGAAGTTGCGGCCCTCGGACCGCGGGTGTTTCTCGATCTCAAGCTGCACGACATACCCGCCACCGTACGCCGGGCCGCCGCCAACTGTGCCGCCTGTGGCGCGGATATGCTCACCGTGCATGCAGCCGGCGGATCCGACATGCTCACCGCAGCCGTCGAGGGCGCTGCCGAAGGATCGCCGAACCGTCCAGCAAAGGTGGTTGGGGTGACTGTTCTCACCAGTCTCGACCGCTCTGACCTCAACGAACTCGGTTTAGGAAGAGGGCCGGAAGATCTGGTGACCAGGTGGGCGCGGCTCGCCATGGACTGTGCTCTCGACGGGGTCGTGGCATCTGCCCACGAGGCATCGGCAGTGCGCGATGAATGCGGCGCCGGGTTTTTGATCGTGACGCCCGGCATCCGGCCGAAGGCGAGCTCGATCAACGATCAACGACGGGTTGTCACCCCCGCCGAGGCCATCGATGCCGGTGCGGACATTCTGGTCGTCGGACGACCGGTTACCTGCGCGAGCGACCCGGTCGAGGCGGCACAGAAGATCATCGAAGAGATGGACCGGGCGCGCTGAACGATTCTCACCGGGTTTCGAGATAGTACGTCGAGCACCCCGAAGCGAGAAACCGCCGCCGGCAGCGGAGTGAGCTCAGGCCTCATCCGAAGGAGGAGGCCATGAGCCACCCGCTGGCGGTGGTGCTTCGCGACGCCCGAAGGGCGTCTGCAAAACACCCCAGATTGCGGCATATCGCGGGCCGCAGTAGCGAGGTGGTGAGAAGTGCGGGCTAGCCGTTCGGATCAGCCGTTGAACAGCGGACGATCCTGGAAGTGCTCCTTGTGCCAGATGAACGTGTAGCCGGGGAAATCGATCGGGAGGTCGTAGATGACGGTGATCTTGATCCTGTTCGAGGTCCTCTTGATTTTCACGCTCTTCTTGGAGACGGGAAGGTCGAGCGATTCTGCTTTCTTGAGGATTTCCGCCAGGATTCTCTTGTCGTTGTACTCGCGACGGTTGGCGCGATCAGCGAGCACTGAGATCTTGTTGTCGAACTCGCCCACATTGAGGATCACCGGTGCGGCCTTGATCGCCACCAGAACCACAATCAATAACACCACCCCGCTTACCAGGCATCCGACGGGCACATCACCACGCTGAGAACGCCAGCTTTTCATGAATCAGCCTCCGACGTCGTATCCCGCATTAAAAAAATCCTATCATCTTTCACCGGATGAGCCGAAATTCTCTTTCCCAGCGGGTCTTGGTGAAGAAATTGAAAAAGACCTCCGCAAGCTGCTTCAGTCGATGGCCGAGCCCCCGCCATTGCCAGTCATTCCGGCCGGCCTCATATGACCAGTAGATGATCACCGCCCGTCCCTTGACGTAGCTCAAGGGAACCGGCCCCCAAAAGCGTGAATCAAGTGAGTTGTCGCGGTTGTCGCCGAGACAGAAGATCGTTCCGGGCGGCACCGTGAACGGCCCGAAGTTATCCCGGGTGCGGGACGAAATCGGCACTGCGGGCGAGTCATCGTAGACTCTCGCGTCCCTGTGGATCACCTGAGGTTCATCCTGCAGCTCGCCATTGATGAAGAGCTGTTTTCGGCGCAGCTCGACGGTGTCGCCGGCTACCGCGACGCACCTCTTGATGAAATCCCTGCGGGTGTCCTCGGGGAACTTGAAAACCACCACATCGCCTCGCCGTGGCGCACGATAGGGAAAAAGGCGATGCAGAAAGCTGCCGCCATTTCCCGAAAAGATGAACTTGTTGACCACCAGGTGATCGCCGATCAGGAGGTTCTCTTCCATCGAACCGGAGGGAATCTTGAAGTTCTCGAAAACGAAGGTGCGCACGAAGAGTGCAAGGAGGAAGGCCACCAGAATGGCCTCGTAGTACTCGCGCGCGACCGATTTCTTCATCAATCCCCTCCCGTCTCTCGAGATCTTAGCCGATTTGCTTGCTTGCGCATCCCCGGAGGCTGCCATACTTCACGCCCCCGGGCATCGACGCGGCGAGGATCGTCCACGCGTCCCGACCGGTGGGCGAGCTGCCCCGCATGGGCGATCATGACACCGTTGTCAGTGGTTAGCGCGCGTATCGGCAACAGGATCTCAACCCCCTGTCGGGCACCCCAATCCGTCAGGCGATCGCGCAGCAATGTGTTCGCCGCCACCCCGCCGGAAGCCGCAATCGCCTGCGGTCGATGACGCTCGGCCAACTCGTCCAATGGCCTCAGCAATTGCTCCACTACGGCCGATTCGAAGCCAGCCGCCAGATCACGCACCTCCCGGCACCTTCTGCCGAGACCCGCGCCGCGGAGATCGCGGTCATGGACCCACCGAACGGCCGCCGACTTCAAACCCGAAAACGAGAAGTCGAACGGCGCGTTTTTGAGCCGTGGCCTCGGTAGTGGTACCGCCTGCGGATCGCCGTGGCGGGCCAGCTCATCGATCGCCGGTCCGCCCGGATAACCCAGCCCGAGAATCTGCGCCACCTTGTCAAAGCTCTCCCCAGCCGCATCGTCTCGGGTACGTCCCAGGCATCGTCGGCGCCCACCTTCGATGGCGTACCAGCTCGAGTGCCCGCCCGAGGCGACCAACGCCAGCATGCGTTCGGGTTCGGGGCGTGCCGGCCGGCCGTCAAGGGCCAGCAGAGGCGACACGAGATGGCCCTCGAGGTGGTCCACCGCGACCAACGGGACGCCCTTCCCCCAGGCAAGGGCCGCAGCAAACCGCACCCCAACGAGCAGCGCTCCGACAAGTCCCGGACCGGCGGTGACGGCGACCATCTCGATGGGTTCGAGCGCTCCCTCGAGCGCATGCTCCACCAGATACGGCAGGGCCTTCAGGTGTTCTCGCGAGGCAAGCTCCGGAACGACTCCCCCATACGGAGCATGCACTGTGATCTGGCTGGACAGCAAATTCGCCTCGACTGCACCGTCACGGTCCAAAACCGCTACCGCGCTTTCGTCGCAGGAAGTTTCAATGCCTAGAGTGCGAAGCAATTCTGGGGCTCCACCGTTTCCGCTGTCAGCAACCCATGCAAGGGAGGGGATAAACCCCTCCCCTACCATGAGACCCGCAGGGGCGGGGTTTTTCCCCGCCCTTGTTGAATGAGGCCTAATTGATATTTGCCCGCACCGGAATCTCGATCTTCGGGAACTCGGTGTCGGTGGTCTCTAAAGTGAGCACCGCATCCCGTGGGCCGGGGTTGGCATTGGATTTGATGGCCACGGTCACCTGGTACCTCCGACCCTCTTCGATGGTCACGACCTCGGCCTCAAAGGCGGCGTCGTTGACCGTGGCCCCGGTCACATTCACCGGCACATTGCCGGTGCGGTTGTTGACCACGATGAGATTCCGCCCCGGCTCGGTCCTGGCCGACACCGATCCAAACTGGATCTGGGAAGGCGTCACGTGCAGGAGGGCACGCACCACACCGAAGACCTTGACCGGCACCATCTTGGCCTTTGGATGATTGGTCTCAATCTCGAGCACGGCGTTAACCGGTCCCACCGGCGCATCGTTCTTCATCGACACCGAAACCTCGTACTGTTGCGGCGACTTGCCCGCGAGCAGTGCATCTGACGGCAGCGGACGCACGCTGGCAACCAGGAACGGAACGCTGCTTTTTACACCCGTGACTTCGAAGTCCTTGTCGTCGCTTCCGGCAACCACGGTGACTTTCTGATTCATGGGCTCGTGGAGGACTGCGTTGAAACGCACCAGGGGGCGCGGCAGCACCTCCACGTATGGGTGGACATCAGTCTTGATGACCACGGTCATAGTCGGATCCCGAGGGTCGTTGGTCATGATCAGAATCGACTTGGCAATCGGTCCTGAAAAATCTCGGGTCTCGAGCTTGGCCTTGACGTAGCCCGTCTTGCCAGGGGCAATCTCACGATCGAAATCGGCAACGGTGCAGCCACAGGTCGGCCGGACGGCCTTGATCTCGAGAGTCTCGTCACCTTCGTTGACGAGCGCAAAGTCGACCTCGAGCACCTCTCCTTGAGCCACGACGCCCACGTCCTTGATCTTCTCGGGAACCACGAGCTTGGGGCCGTCGGCCGCATCCGCGACCGTGCCGGCCGCCACCGCAAACACGACCAGCGCGGCCGCGGTCAAGAGCACGAATCGGTGATTGGTCATCTGTAGTCCTCCTTGTCATCTTCTCCGCAAACGGGGACAATCTTATGAGCGGGTCTGGCGAGGAGCAACCCAGGGGGGCGCATTTTTGCAGAACTTATACGGTGGTTCCCGAGACAGCCTCTACTTCCTTCCCATCGGCGGTACGGCGATGGCACCGCTGGCAGGCCTTCTCCATGAGGCGGGGCATCGGGTCGAAGGTGTGGACTCGCAGCTCTATCCGCCGATGAGCACCTTGCTCTCTGAGCTCGGAATTACGGCACGCATCGGCTTCGACCCCGCGCTCATTCCCTCCGATCTCGACCGGGTCATCATCGGCAACGCGGTGCCTCGCCACAACCCTGAGGTGGCGGCAGTTCTCGATCGTCATCTTCCCCATCTTTCCCAGGCCGAGGCCGTCGCTCACTACGTCCTGGCCCGCGGCCCGCAGAGCCTGGTGGTGGCGGGCACGCACGGCAAGACGACGACCTCCGCCATGCTGGCCTGGATTCTCGACCAGGCGGGGATGCAACCGTCGTACCTGATCGGCGGCATGCCGAGCTGGAACCCGCGAGGATTTCGCCTCGGCAGCGGTCCCCACCTGGTCATCGAGGGCGACGAGTACAACACCGCCTTTTTCGATCGTGGACCGAAGTTCCTCCATTACCGGCCGCATGTTTTTCTCGTCGGCCCGGTGGAGTACGATCACGCGGATCTGTACCCGAACCTCGACGCCGTCCTGACCGCCTTTCGGGCCGGTTCAGCTCAGGTGCCCCGCGACGGGGCGGTGATCGCCAATGCGTGGAGCGAGGGCGCTCTTGCGGCGTGCCGCGACGCCACCGCGCCTCTGATCAAAGTCGGCCCGGATGCCGACTGCGACCTCCGATTGACCGCTTGGACGGGCAGACCGGAAGGCAGTAGGGCCGACGTCGAGTGGCGGGGGGAGCGGTTTCAACTCGCGCTCGACCACCCCGGGCTTCACAACCTCCAAAACGCCGCAATGGCGGTCGCCGCCGCCATCATGGCCGGCGCGCCGCCGGCAACTGCCTTTGAAACCCTGGCACGTTTCCCTGGCGTCGTACGGCGGATGGAGGTGGTCGGCGAGGTCTCGGGAGTCACCGTGGTGGATGACTTCGCTCACCACCCGACTGCGATCGAGGCCACCGTTGCCGCGGCGCGCCAACGGTGGCCAAATCGCCGGCTGATTATCGCTTTCGAGCCGCGGTCGCTCACCGCAGCACGACGATCGTTCGAGGACGCCTATCTCGAGGCGTTGGCCGGCGCGGACGTCGTGATGGTGACGGCGCCGTACCACCGCGACCGTCTCGACGAAAGCGAGCTCCTGGATCGCACCGCACTCGCCGACAGGTTGACCGGGGAGGGTGTGGTGGCGCTGATGCCGGCCGAAGATGAGGATCCAGTCGGCATGCTCGCCAAGGTCGTGGTCGAGGGAGACGTCGTGGTAGGCTGTTCCTCGGGCGATTTTGGGGGATTCCACAACAAACTGATCACGGTCCTGACCAGTGGAGGGGAAGGATGACCAACAACGCTCGGCTCGCACACGCCATCGCAACGATCGGAGGACTCGGGGATCGCATCCCGGCGCCGGGAACGATCGTCGGCTCGTTACCCGCGTGTCTTCTCTGGTGGGGCGCCTGTGCAGCGTTCCCCTCCACCAGGGCACGCATCGCGATCACAGCCATCGGATTGTTCGTGACCGCCGCGCTCGGAACCTGGGCATCGGAGGTCGAGGCTCAGCGAAGGGACGAAACGGATCCCAGACCGATCGTCGTCGATGAGATCGCCGGACAATGGCTAACCTACCTCGTCGCGCTGCCTTTCGTGCCGCTTCAAAACCACATCCAGCTTGCGGTCTTTGCGCTGGCTGGCTTTTTCCTCTTCCGGTTCTTCGACATCGTCAAACCGTGGCCCATTCGAGCCTTCGAGCGGTTGCCCGGTGGTATTGGCATCATCGCCGACGACCTCGTCGCCGGTTACTTCGCCGCCGCCGTCCTCGCCATAGGTTGGCGGGTTCTGGCGTGACGACGTTGCGTTAGGCCCCCCAACTCAAGAAGATTTCAAATTTCAAATTTGCAGCCCCCCAGCTTGGATCTTCCGCCGGGAAACCTCAGTCAGCGCGGCGGGGCGCGTTCATTGGAGGTGCCTGGCATCCTCTCGCGGCCGCGCCTCCCCGGGACACAAGCACGGACGCAGGCACCCAAACGGGCACAGACCGCGGACGGCGGGCGTTCGGGCACGGAGACGGAGACGGGCACGGAGACGGGTCAGGGAACGCTCAGGAGCTCGTCGAACGGCTCGATCTCGGCGATGAAGCGCGTCGGACCGGTGAAGCGGGTCGAGCAGCAGGGCGGTTCGCCGAGGGCCTCGACCGTCAACCGGTCGCCGGATGCCGGGACCAATACGAGGCGTCGCACATCGTGGGCCGCCATGACGAGCAGCGCCACCGCCACCAGCCCGGAGCCGCAGCACAGGGTCTCGCCCTCGACTCCGCGCTCCCAGCTCCGCACCTGAACAACGCCATCGGCGTCGATTTCGTAGAAGTTGACGTTGGCTCCATTCGGGCCCACGGCCGGATGGCTCCGAAGGGACGGCGCCACCGCGCCAAGATCGATATCCGCGAGGCTCTGCGTCGCCACCGCAAGGTGCGGGACCCCTACTTCGAGAAGCCGAAAATCTTCCAGCGATCCGAAGCTATCGATCGCGGATCGCACCGGCGAGCTCGAGGGAGACGGCAGCTCGAGCGTCACCTCCGACCCTGCAACCTCGGCCGGAATCGACCCCCACCCGGTGTCGACGACAAGATGCGATGGGTGGTCGAGGTGCTCGACCGCGGCGCGCGCGGCGCAGCGGGTGGCGTTGGCGCAAAAGGAAGCCTCGCCGCCGTCGGCGTTTCGGTAATCGATGCGAACCCGCCCCTCTGCCGTTGTGAAAAGAGCAATGACCCCGTCGGCGCCGATACCGAGCCGGCGATCGCAGAAGCGTCGGACACGCGTTGAATCGTGCGCCAGACGGTCGGCCCACGCACCGATCCCGAGCAGAAAGTCGTTACCGGCGCCCTCTACTTTGAAAAGACGTGACCTCACGGCTCGGCGCCCATGACCACCGTGCAGTCGACCGCAACACTCTCATTGCCGGCGCTGTCCACCGCCACTACCACGTACCGCAACGCTCCGAGAGGGGGCGATGGGTCAGTCACCTCCATCACCCGCACACCCTGGGAAAGAACCTCGGCCGGTGCAGATCCTACGTGTCGTGAAACGCGATAGGTCACTTCACCCGCCACCGCCTGCCAGCGCACCCGAACTCGAGAGCCCTCGGGCAAACACACAACGCCCTCCGGCGTTGCCGGCGGGTAGGTATCGGGATGATCGACACGGACCGGTGGAGACGGCTTGCCAACCACCTCGCCGCCACCATCGAGCCTCCGCACCGACCGCAAACGGTAGCTCCAGCTTCGGCCCTGGGCGGCCTTCGCGTCGCGCCACTCACCGCCCCCGACCGGCCCCTCGGTTACCGCAGTCCAGGCGGCGCCATCGGCGGATCGTTCGACCAACGCCGCGAGATCGTCGCTCTGTCGCCAGCGAACGTCGATGCCATTCGTGCTGGCCTCGAGCTCGAGGTTGGTGGGCGGCGGCGGCGGCGCCTGGGGCTCGAGCCGCACGACGTTGGACAACACCGACTCCCGTTTCCGACAGCAGATGGTGCGCACGCCGTACCACAGGACCGGCGACTCGATCTCCGCCCCCTCCGACTCTCGCCACCGTCTGAGGTCGTCGCGAAAGACGAGGTCCGCACCGCGGGTGATCGCCGCAAGTTCATCGGGTGAGAGCTTCCGGACCGCCTCACCCTCGCCCTCGAGAAGCTGGCGGCGCAATTGGCGATCCTGAGCTGACACCGGCGGCGGCGGCTCCTGGCCCGCCGGCAGCGTAGCGCGCCATACCTGGATCGCCTCGATAGCGGTCAGTGATTCGCCGTTGGTGGTCAGTGACGGATAGCTCCACTGCAGAACCGCGTCGTCGCCTTCTTGAAATGCGGTCAGATCGGTTATCCGCTCTGCAACCCGGATCTCAGGCGGCAGCGGCGGACCCTCCTTCCCGCAACCAGACAGGACGATCACCAAGGCTACTGTGATGGGGGTAAGAGTTTTGAGTTTTGAGTTTTGAGTTTTGAGTTCCCATCCATCTGCTGCGCCAAGTGCTCGTCTTGGAGTGGGTGACCCAATGTTCGGCATTCCTAATTCCTAATTCCTAATTCCTAATTCCTAATTCAGAGAATGTAGCGCGCCAAGTCGCTGTCACCCACGAGATCACCGAGACGCTCCTGCACCATCTCCGCGCTCACTTCGACCACCTCACCGGCGCGGTCCGGGGCCGAGAAGCTGAGCTCTTCGAGGAGGCGTTCGAGGACCGTGTGCAGGCGTCGAGCGCCGATGTTCTCCGCCGCCTCGTTGATCTCCGCCGCCATCGACGCGATGGTCTTCACAGCCTCGTCTGAGAAACGAAGCTCGAGGTTTTCGGTCGCCAGGAGCTCAGTGTACTGGCGGATGAGCGAGTTCTCGGGCTCGGTGAGAATACGCTCGAACTCTTCGGCGCCGAGCGACTGCAGCTCGACCCTGATCGGGAACCGCCCCTGCATTTCCGGGATCAGATCCGCCGGTCGCGAGACGTGGAATGCGCCGGCAGCGATAAACAGGACGTGGTCGGTGCGTACCACGCCGTAGCGGGTGTTGACGTGGGTCCCCTCGACGATGGGCAGGAGATCCCTCTGCACTCCCTCCCGTGACACGTCCGGACCGCGCCCTCCCGCGTCGTCGCGCGAGCAGATCTTGTCGATCTCGTCGAGGAAAACAATGCCGGACTCCTCAACCCTGTTGATCGCCTCGCTCTCGACTCGCGCGCGGTCGATGAGCTTCTCCTCCTCCTCCGAAAGCAGCACCCGGCGCGCCTCGCCGACCGTCATCCGTTTCCTGGCTTTGCGGCCCATGAGACCGCCGAACATGTCCTTGAGGTTGATACCCATCGATTCCATCCCCTGAGGGGTGAACATCTCGACGGTCGGCATCCGGTCCTCGTCAACCTCGAGATCGATCTCCTTCTCCTCCAGCTGTCCGTCGCGCAACGGCCGTTTCAGAGCCCGGCGGCGCTCCTCCAGGGCGGTCTCGGCTACCGAGCTCGAGCTCACGATGAGGAGGTCGAGCAGGCGGTCCTCGGCCGCCCGTTCGGCACGAACCGCAACCTCGGCCACCCGTTCGGCGCGGACCAGCTGGATCCCCGCGTCCAGCAGATCGCGGATGATCGACTCGACATCACGGCCGACGTAGCCAACCTCGGTGAACTTGGATGCTTCGATCTTGAGAAACGGCGAGCCGGTGAACCGTGCCAGGCGGCGGGCGATTTCAGTCTTGCCGACCCCGGTCGGTCCGATCATGATGATGTTCTTGGGTACCACCTCCTCGCGCAGTTCGGGACTGAGCTGCTGGCGGCGCCAACGGTTACGCAGGGCCACGGCCACCGCGCGCTTGGCCGCGTCCTGACCGACGATGAAGCGATCGAGCTCGACCACCGTCTCCTTGGGGGTCAGTTTCTCCAGTATCACGTTTCAAGCTCCTCAATGGTGATGTGATCGTTGGTGTAGATATCGATGCCGGCGGCGATCACGAGCCCCTCATTGACGACCTCGCTGGCATTGAGGTCGGTGTGCTTGAGCAGCGCACGCGCCGCGGCCAGCGCGTAGCTTCCTCCCGAGCCCACGGCCACGACGTCATCATCCGGCGAAAGCACCTCGCCGGTACCGGATACCAGCAGCGTCGTTCGGTGGTCGGCGGTGATGAGGAGCGCTTCGAGATGGCGCAGCGCCTTGTCCGTCCGCCAGTCGCGAGCGAGCTCGACCGCCGCCCGTTCGAGGTTGTGACCATACTCCTCGAGCTTGGCCTCGAAGCGGGTAAACAGCGCCAGGGCATCCGCCACAGAGCCCGCAAACCCGGCCAACACCTTACCACCGGCAAGCCGCCGCACCTTGGCCGCACCATGCTTGACCACCGTTGTTCCCAGGGTCACCTGACCGTCCGAACCGATCGCCACGACGCCGTCCTTGCGGACCGCCAGAACCGTCGTGTGGTGCCACGTATTCTTCATGATGTCTCCAGTGCATTCTCCGTGCCCGTACCCGAAGAGCATACGAAGGATACTCTCCCTACATTCCAGATCATATTCTCTCGAGCTTTGCGATCGTGGGCACGAGTGTTTTTCGGCCGGCTCGATCGAAGTAGACAACCAGCTTGAGCTGCGCGCCGCGACCCTGGCAGGCCAGCACGACCCCGGTTCCGAACCGGCGGTGGCGAACGCGATCGCCCGGACGCCAGGCAGCGCCGGCGTCGTCGGTCACCGCGGCCGGGATCTTCGACCCGCGGGGGCGGGAGGCGGTGGCGGCTGCGCCCGCCGGCCGTCGTGCAGCACTCGGACGGGAACCCTGCTGCGCCGCCCTCCTTTGGGGCGACGAAGGCCAGGTCGGAGCCGCCACCGACAGATCCTCAACCGCGTTTTCCGGCAGCTCATCGACAAAGCGCGAGATCCGGGTCTGCTGACGTTGCCCGAAGAGAAAGCGATTTCGAGCTCCAGTGAGGGACAGCCAGTGGCGGGCGCGGG
>RCNG010000475.1_pt1 | contig 18238 bp, 12 predicted proteins | sample 2041371 | NCBI WGS metagenome assembly RCNG01 (sample SAMN09708227, study PRJNA481090) | Marine sediment metagenome, whole genome shotgun sequencing project. | biome: marine sediment; feature: ocean; material: sediment; isolation source: Sewage treatment plant 1 marine sediment (STP1) ... | reverse complement strand
CATGTCGCTGCTGGAGCTGTAATAGGCGGCGATCTGGCTGATCCGAAACTCGGTCTGCGTCGCCGTGAGGCTCTCCGACGCTTCCGGAATGAAGCCCAGCAAGCGAAGGCCGCGCGTCGACGCGTCCTCCCCCGTGAGGTCCTGCAGGTCGAGGCTGTTCCGAATCTCGTCGGCGTGTTGGTCCACCGAAATCGTCCGAAGCCTCGGAGGCGCAAAGCCCGTGGCTTCGAGCTTGGCCGCAACCGAGTTGTAAATCGCTACCTGACAGTTCCCGTCGGCGATGTTGCAATAGAGCTCGTACGGAAGGTCGGTCCGAGCGGGCGCACTTGCATCGTCGCCACAGCCCAGCGCCCCAGTGAGTAAGGCCAGCGTGACGACAGGTTGCACGCGCGCCGCCCCACCCCAAGAGAAGAAAGCATTCATATCTCCCATTATGGGGCGCCCGCCCGAGAAGACAAAATCAAGCTAGCCTGACGTGAACCGATAGGCTCGACGACGGACGATTCGATGCAATGTACGGTATGCGGCCTGGCGCGCATCGCCGTTGAACATCGCCTCAGGAGACCCAGCGATATCCGTGCCCCCGCTCCGTGCGAATGGCATCGAACTCAGCGTCAACCGCCCGAAAATGGCTCCGAATCGAGCGCATGTGTGCCGCCACCGTGCTTGGCGCCACGTTGATCTTCGCCGCGTCCATCAACCGTTCCACAGTCTGCGGATGAGAAGGCGTCGACGCGAGCGCAAGCACCATCCAGTAGTGGGTGAGCGACATGTCGACCGGCTCCCCCTTCCACGTCATCTCGGCTCGCTGCAAATCGATCGCAAGCGGACCTACGAGGATCTGGGTATTGCGATCTCCGTTCGGGTCGCCTTCGAGAAGAGCCTGCCGCCGCTCGAGCAAACTCTCGATGCGCACCGCCAAAAACTCAAAGCTGCTGTCTTTCGACAGATAGTCATCGCCACAAAGCCGAAGCCCGCCATCGCGCTCCTCGCCAAGCGCTACGTCGAGCACCGCGACATCAGGATCCCGCACCCGAAACGCCCCCGCTGCGCTTCGCCGATCTGCAAGGCTCCGCACAACGCATCACAACGTCCGTCCGACAACCATATCGATCGAAACAACGCACGCCTAGCAAGTTCCGCATCCCTTCACTCTAATTCATAAAACTTCATCCAGATTCATAACAACTCACACTGATTCATCGTTGCTTGGTGCAGTGTCGGAAGGACAAAGACCCGCCGTCGCAAGATTGAACCGAAGCCGACGCCGAGTCTCTGACCTTGGAGGTGAGCGATGCAGGACTCGACGAAAGTAACAACCAACCGCACTGGAAAGGAGCCGCACGCGGCTCTGGCCACCACCGCGTTCTTATTGCCGCTGCTACTCGCAGGTGCCTATCTCAATATGGGGCAATCGAGCTGTGGTGGCGGCCCCAGGCCCGTTCTTTATCCTGACCACGTGTCGATCGACGTTCCGATCCTACGGGTTGATGCTCTCGGGAGTGGGGAGCGGGAAGAGCCCTACTTCATCAGCTTCAATTGGGAGGCGACCTCGCTTCGTGGTCTGACTCCGGTCAACCCCTACGGTACCGCATCTTATGAGTTCAAGGGTAGCAACAGCGGACCATGGCCGGTCCGCCAGGAAGCGCGACGAGGCGAGCAGATCTTGTTGGGAGAGGACATCAGCAATGCCGTGTTCGATTTCCCCGATGTCCCTCAGAACGCCACCGAGGCGCTCACAAGCCACGTCAAAATTGCAGGACTTACGATGTGCGCGATCGAGAAGGATGACGCCGGCGGCCAGTCGGCTTTCAAGAGCGATATCGAGCGATTTGCTACCCAACTGCGTGCGGGGCTCTCAGCGGTCTACACCAGAGAACCATTCAAGGACGCGTCGGCGAATGCAGCGTTGCGGCAAGTAGTCGTCGGGCTGCTTGCAGAGGCCGAGGCAACTTGGGCTTCGTTTACGCCACAACAGAAGCAGCAACACACCCCACTCTATGAAACCATTCTTACCCAGCTAGGAAACGCTATTACAATGATCGATACCGGAACGAAGGCGTTTGCACCCAAGATTGGGGCATCCGCGATTCTGGGCATTGTCGGCAGCGTATTGCAGGCGCTCCCAAACATCATCTCCCTGTTCAAGAAGAAGCACAACCCCGACCCAGACGACTTTGTGGGTTGCGCTTCGATTGTGTACGTTGGGGTTCCGTTCTCAGTCTGGAATGCGATGGAGGCGAGCGGGACAAGTACCTGTTCGGCAGGCTCCGGTGGTGCCGTGGAGATTGCCGTATGCGCTATCAATCAGGATGGGCCCACAACACTCAGGTTCGCACCGGCGATGGACGCTGAAAACCCAGAGGTCAGCCGCCGTTGGTTGGCCAACGTCGATGTTCGAAGAGGCCTATACCGAACAAGCGGCGACGACGTGAATGTTCTTGCGTCGACTGGGCATCGCCATGTGGTCGTCAACGCGGGATCGACTCTGACGTTCAACATGCCGCAGCCCGCGGAGCGGCCCTACGGTGCCGGCCCTTACCCACCCTGCGTCGAAGGCGTGCAACAGAAGTGCAACGTCCAATTCGCCCACACGGTGGACTACCAGACCGACTGGGCGGACTGGCTCAGTTACGAGATACTCGAAAAACCCGACGGGCGACGAGAGGTCAAAGTAGCGGGGAGTTCGGGGCATGCGAACATCGGAGTTCGGCTGTCGACTGCGACGGTTCCGAGCTACATCAAGATCAAGCGCGACGTCATCGACCTGATCTCGGAGACACAGTTGAACTACTACATCCCGGATACGCAATACTCCTCCTATCCGACGGGGTATGAGAACTCGCAAAAGGTCGTGGTGATCCCCGAAGTACTCAAGATTTGGCAATCCGGACACAGCACGGGCATCAACCTAAGAATCAAGAAGACCCAATCCGGCGGAAACGCCTACACGGAGATCTACTTGGACCAACCTCGTACAGGAGATCCTCGGTACGGCAACGTTCAAGCTCGCGTTCAACTGACGTACCTTTACTGGGACAGCAGCACCGTCGACGTGCACGAGGGGGTTGTCTATTCTGACGACGATGAAACGACGCCACCCGAGGAGCCCCAGTACACCGAGATCGAATGGGCTCCCCCCAGTGTGCCACAGCATTTGAGCACCACTCTCTACTTCCCGACGGAGCTCTGGTCCGGGAACGATTGGGATACTGGTTTCTCGATTCGTGCAACGGGTACCGAGGTCACAGACAACGTGATGGGCAGAGCACGCATCTACGCACAGGACTATTACACCAATAGCTTGGCCTACACGAAGGCGAAGCTCGTGAATCTGCGTTTCAAGTAGTAGTTCGTCGTTCTGAATTGCAGGGGTCGAGCGTTGACTTCGATCTAGTTGAAGCTCGCCCCCTGCTGAGAGCGGCGCCCCGCCTAAGTAGAACGTGCTGTTGAAGCGGCAGAAGTCCCAGGCGTAGTGGAGCGCAAAGCCGTAGTCGATGTGGCGGTAGCGGATGAATAGCGTGTCATCGTGCGCTGACGGGCGCCGGCGGGCGATGGTCGATCGTCACCCAGGGTTGGCTTGCGACTCGTCTGGCATGCGCCCGTGGTAGTACCGCTTGAGGTCGGGCCAGACGGATTGGAGCGGCGCATGATTTCGGCAGAGGTAAACGATGACGTTGGATTCAATCGCTTCCGGGTGGGTGATTCGAGCGACAGGCTTTGGCGCACGGCAGAACGTAGTCAGTGTTTCATGCGAAACCCCAACCGCGATGACCGGTCCCGGGCGCGACGCGTCCGGTCCCCATAGGTGGTGGGTCATATGGCCAGAAGTCGCACGCGGAAGACCAAGGGATGGACCATGGAGGTTCAAGGCGGAGGCTTGACCGTAGTTCTCAGTAAGGATCGTCGCGGTCTCTCGTTCCTTTGGTGTCAGTCCGTTGAAGACCCGCGCCACGGCGGCCGATTGTTCGGGCCAGCCGAACTGGTCGTGCAGGTCCTCGGTCAGATAGATGGGTCGGATGGCCCATCCGAGGATGCGATCGACGGCCGCGTCGATCCGTGAGAGCTCGAACACGGGCAGCGTGATCGCGCCGAGCCCCAAGCTCGTGACCACGAGTGCGGTTGTATACGCGGCGCGGAGGCGACGACGCGACTCGAACCAACGGCCGAGCCACGCGCCCCCTGCTGCGAAGACCATGGGGTAAGCGGGGGCCGCATAGTACGGCTTGGCGCGGATCACCGTCAGCACAACCAGCACCGTCACAAACAAATAGCCGAAGAGGCGGTAGCGTCTTCCGTCGCCGGTGAAGAAATAGACGAGCCCACAGAGCCAGATCGGGAGCGCGAGCATACCCATGTAGAGGACTTGGGCTCCGAGAAAGAACTGGCGCGTGTTTCTGGCAAGAACCGTCGCGCGTAGGTTCTGAATAAACTCGAAGGTGGGCCAGCCATGCTCAGCTTGCCAAAGCAGGTGTGGCGAAACGATCAACAACGCGATGGCTGCACCCAGCCACGGCCACTTGGTTTTCAAGTCCGCGCGAAGCGGCGTGGCAAGAACCCCAACACCTAGAGCAAACGCGAACAGCAGCATCGTGTGCTTGTTCAGCAAACCAAGGCCCACGGCGCCCCCTATGAGCAACCAGCGTCGTCGATCGGCGCCGTCGATGAGATCGACCGTCCATAGTGCGGCGAGGCTCCAGAAGAGCCCCTCAAAGGCGGGCAAGTGCAAGTAGCCATGAAATCGCAAGTAGGCGGGCGCGAAGAGCAGCGCCATACCCGCGAGCGCCTGTCCGTAGACGTTCGCGCCAAAGCGGCGGGCGAGGACGATGGTGAGCCACACCGAGGCACCGCCCGCCAGAATCGCTGGCAACCGAAGCATGAACAAGCTGTCCCCGAAGAGCATCGTCGAAAGCGCAGCCAACCACGGCACGAGTGGCGGGTGATCGACATACCCGAAGGCGAGGTGCAGCCCGGAATCGATCATGTAGTACTCGTCGCGGTATCGGCCGTACCTCGTTGCGAGGGAAAGGTGTGTCCCGATTTTCGCTAGAACGAGGACCGTTGCCAGGGCCGTGCCCGTGACCGGAGTTCTTTGGCGCTGCGCCGCGTGTTCCCCCGGCGTCGTGCAACTCACGGACCAAGCGTCCTTGTGAGCAAGAACCAGGGAAGCCGTCGAAGTGGAGCAGCGCACATCTGCGTTCGAAGCAAAGCGGGCATCGTTCGACGTTCTAGTATCAGCTCCTCAGCGGTCGTTGCAAGGAAGCACAGACCCGCCAAGATTGGCGTCCGCGATCGACGCCTCGGAGGAAGACGAGAGTGAACCGCCTGGGGTCTGAAGCGGCGCGCACGTCTTCATCTTCGTTCACGATAATTCATCAAGATTCATCACAACTCACACTGATTCACAGCAGTCCGAGGCAATCTGGAGCAATCTGAGGCTGACGGCGCCGCGGTTGTGAAGCGCTGAATGTCTCTGCTCTCTAGGAGGTTGACGATGGACAGCGCAGGAATGAACAAGTCGGACCCGAAGACTCGAGAGCCGAGCACCAGTGCTCTGACTACCCTGTTCATCTTGCCCCTCATCCTCGCCGGTGCCTATCTCAACATGGGGCAGTCGAGCTGTGGCGGTGGCAACAACACACTCAAGTGCCAAGGCGTCCCCGTGACGCACACTTTCGATGCCCAAGACGGATCGACCCAAAGCGGAACCAGCGGGGACGACGTCATCCTCGTGCTCGCAGGGCCAGCGACCATCCTTGCGGGTGCTGGCGATGACCTGGTCTGCGTGATCGGGCCTCAGGACGACATCCAAGTCTATGGAGGAAGTGGCGACGATCAGATCTGGGGTGGTCCTGGTAGCGGTTTGCTCAACGGGGGCAGCGGTGACGATGCGCTTCGCGGGGAGGGAGGCGACGATGTGCTGGACGCCGGCAACTCGGGTGAAGCCTTGGATTGGCTCGACGGCGGTCCGGGAGACGACGTGCTCTACGGGGACGGTGGTGTGGACGTACTGATCGGCGGTGACGGCAACGACGCATTCTGGAGCGGCGATGAGGGCACCATTCTCGATGGTGGCGCGGGATACGACACCGCCTTCTTGTGTGCCGACAACGCGATCGAAGAGGTAGAGCAGACCCTCTCGATGTACGCGAACCAGCGATGCAAGCGGGTCACGAACGTGCGGACGTCTCCGGCGACGCTCTATGCTGACGAACTGGAATCCGGTCCCGGGACTGACGACCGGCCGTACTTCGGGTTCATCAAATTCTCGTCCCAGTTCGGAGTTCCCGGGTCGACAACCGTGGAGTTCATCGACCAGCACGTGGGCCTCAGTCCGGTGGGCGACATCCTGCTGGCGCTGGAAGGGACCGGCCCGATCTCTGGCGGGATACGGGCGGCAGAGTTCCCCGAGTCCATCCAACAGCAGCTCGACTTTGGCCCGCGCTTCATTCCAAAAGAGCCTCAGAGCTCGAGCGAAGGCGTATGGATCGATGGCATTCTCATCCTTGCCATGGAATCGGACGACGTCGGATGGAGCCCCAACGATGGCGTTCGCGATCAGTTGATCGAAAGAGCCGGGTGCCTGGACACCACGCTGAGGAACAATGTCGAGACCGTGACGCAGTGGTCAGTCGGAAATTTCCTTGTTGCGCTCAATGGAGTCCGGGGGGACTTGGCCTCGGCGTGCGATGCGTTCACGATTGGCGGAGGCGGAGCGCTCGGGCGGCTCATCAAGGAAGGGTTCCGGAGGTTGGCGTTGCTGTTCGTCGATCCCGACGACCCCATGGGCACCGCGTTTGTCGTTCGTCTCGGCGTGCCGGATGCTTACTTCAACGACAACGTCGCTCCGTTGGTGGGCATCCCGCAGACGCGAACCTGCAACGACGGGTCGGAGGAGACATTCGTCGCCGGATGCACGCCTTTTCTCGCGAATCCTTGCGAGATGAAGGAAGACCCCGATGCGATCTCCCAGTACGCATCATTCTGCCCGTCCGCGCCCACGCTCTCAGGGATTGGCCTTCGATATCCACGAGTTCTGGAAATCCCCTTTGAAAGGGGTGACCGGGGCAAGTGGCGGGTCCGATTTGACCTCTGAATGCTGGAGGCAATGGCGCTCATTCTCGATGCTCAATACGGCTCAGACCGAACGCGAAAACAAACGTCGCGAACGAAAGCCCGGCAACCAACGCGTTCCCCTCGATGTAGTTGAAGCTCGCGCCCTCTGATAGCGGCACGCCGTCCAAGTAGTACCGGCTGTTGAAGCGGTAGAAGTTCCAGGCGTAGTGGAGTGCGAAGCCGTAGCCGATGTGGCGGTAGCGGATGAATAGCGTGTTGGCGATGGCGGCGAACGCGAAGATGCTGACCATGGCGGGCCAGTCGATTTGGACGGCGCCGGTCCGGTAGACGAGGTGGTGGGCGACCGCGAAGAGGATCGCGGGCACGAGGATGACGGCTTTGGGGTTTGGAAACGCTTTAAGCAGAACGGTGAGGAGCGCGGCCCGCAGGACGATTTCGTCGTTGAAGACTTGGAAGAACTGGTGAACCTGGGCCAGCGGGTACGAGTAGCGCTCGACGCTGAGCGGCTCGACGACCACCCAGTTGAATAGAACGTACGAAAACAGACCGAGCAGGATTGCAAATAGGCCGATGCCGATCGCAAGCTGTTTCCAGGTCATCACGAGCCCGTACACCCTCGGCATCTCGCGGCCGAAGAAGAGGGCTCCGGTCAACAGGATGACGAATGTGCTTGGAATGCCGCGCCACCAGTTGGCCGTAAGATAGAAGTACGGAAAGAGATACGCGGCGAGCGTGACGCTCGTGGCGACGAAGACGGCAATCGGGCCGCGCGGGCTCATGACTTCGCGCTAATGGCGTCCGAGCCCTGCAGAATGCGCCGCATGAGGAGCACCCCAATGATGAAGAGAACCGCCGCGACGTACTGTCCGGGGGTGAGCCCTGCATATCGGATGTCGCCACCGTCTTCGACCGGCGCGCGCAGGAAGTCGAACAAGAAGCGGCACGGCGTGTAGACAATGGGCAGGAGCGCGACGTAGAAACCATCGGGGCGGGGCTTGCGAGCGAGCATCGCAAAGACCAACGCAATCACGCCGATGGCGATGGCGTCGTAAAGGCCGAGGTCATGTCGCGGCTCGTACGGGGGCGTACCGACCCGAAACTCGTCGACCGCCAAGAAGAAGTCCGTGACGCGACCGGGGTGGTCGTGCGTGACGAAGCAACCAAGCCGGGCGAGGAACCAGCCAAACGGCCCCGCAAAGGCATGCGCGTCGCCAACCCGCAGGATCGAACCGCCCGTGCGCCACTTCCAAACCCACGCCCCGACGATCGACCCAATGATGCCGCCAAACATCGACCAACCAAGCTGCGCTTCGAGAAACTCGGACGGGTTTCGGACGACACGCTGAAAGGTTTCGGGAAGGTAGAACGCTGCGTTGAGGACGTACGAGATCGGGAAGGCGAACAACACCAAGTAGAGCGCGAGGTTGAGGGTCAGGGGGACCGAGCGCTCGTGGGTTTTTGCAAACCACACTGCAATGAGCATCCCCACAAACAGCCCGAGCCAAACCAGCACCGCGAACGGCTGGATCATGACCTCGCCCAACAAGGGGGCATCGAAGCTCCACGGCTGGGGTCGAAACCAAGGGATGAACAGCGGGGCGGTCATCGCGGCACACGCCGACGTTCGAGCATTCCGAATCTGACTACTGTGCGCATCTGATCCCGCGACTCTAGACGATCAGGAATATACAATCGAAGCCTCAAGCTGCCGAGCAAGCTTCGGTGAATTATTGTGAATTGGGGTGAAGAGCCTCGAATCAAACCATGTGTGAGCGGCATTGATCCATAGACTCGACCACTGGCTCACTTTTCATTTTTTCCGACCAGAATCCGGCGCCGCGCGTATGAGGTGCAGTGAGCGTTATGATGAAGGATCGAGGTTGAGGATGGAACGAACGATTGCTCTGGTACAGGGCGACGAGGTCGTCCGCGAAAACTACGCTGAGTTTCTACGAGCTTCGGGATATCGGGTGCAGGCCTTTGGCGAACGCGCCCCGGCTTTCAGGGCATTTTCGAGCAACCCCCCGGACCTGGCGCTCCTCGACGTACCGCTCGGCGTCGAGCGCGATGGTGGCATTCGACTTTGTTCGGACATTCGCGCCATGTGGCCGCGACTCCCGGTGGCGTTTCTCACCGCTCATACGAGCGAGGAAGAGCAGATTCTGGGGCTTCGCGCTGGGGCTGACGATCACATCCCACGCGACGCGAGCCTTCGGTTTCTCAGCGTCCGACTGGAGACGTTGCTTGCGCGCCACGACGCGCTCTTGGATCGACCCAAACCACCGAGTCCTGCGATCGTGGTTGGCTCGCTTCGGATCGAACCGCGACGCTGCGAAGTCTTCTGGCGCGAAGCGCCGGTGCAGCTTTCCCTCACCTACTATCGCATCGTGAGAGAGCTCGCGTTCGAGGCACCGCAGCCAAAGACGGCAGAAGAGCTCATGCGGGCGGCCGACCTTTGCGTCGCGAGAAACACGATCTCCGCGCACGTTCGCGGCATCCGACTGCGCTTCCGCGCGCTCGAACCGTCGTTCGATAAGTGCCGAACGGAGCGAGGCCACGGCTACATGTGGGTTCCGTAAAGGCGGTTGCGCCTCAGAAGCGGATCGTTGCTCGGACACCGTAGCGCCGTCTGCGAGGATCGACCTCAGCGCTGAATCGGGCCACCTTCTTCTTCGGCCAAACGATGGCGCCGACGATCGCGGTGACGGCGGTGACGCTCCCCGAGACGATCGTGGCGGTGCGGGCGCTCTCGAATCTGTTCCGCGCCTCGGCGGCTTCGCCCTGAATCTCGGTGCGGTCGTAGTCGCGCTTGGCCTTGATCATGATGCCTCCAGAGACGAGGGTTGCTGCAAATGCCGCCCCGCTGGTCGAGAAGAAGCCGATCGCGATTCGCTTCTGATTGGGCGGCGCGGGAACGTCGTAGAGCAGCGCGGGGCTGTCGAAGCTCACCGGCGTCACCTGCCCATGGTCGACGAAACCGAGGTAGTACGACTCACTGAAGGGCGAGGCGAAAAGGCTATCCCGGAAATCCTTTTCAGCGCTTCCCCGCTCGGCCAGCGCCTTGTCCTCGAACTGGAGCTTCGAGATTTCGAGAATCTGACCCTCGCCAGCGTTGACCTGTGCTTCTCCGGTCTTCGTGTGGACGTACAGCGCTTCGTTTGCCGGGATGGCGAATCGGATCGGGATCGGGGACGAGAAATGCGCGTCCAGGTAGCGTTCCCCGCTTTCGCGTTCGACGTAAAAGTGACCGAGATCGGTCGCGTTTCCCTCGAGCCAGGCCACGCCTCCTTGCTCCGAAAGCACCGCCAGAGGACTGTGGTGGTCCTGGGCCGGTGGGTACGCAATCACCTGCGGTGCCGTCCTTCGGTCCTTGAGGTCGCGATTCGCCGATGCGACGAAGGCCTGGATTTCGGAGTACTCGATCCGGCCGTCACGGTTGACGTCGGCCGGGCCACGGAGGCCGGAGATCACCTCGTGCGAGAATACGCCAGACTCGATGCGAGACCATTCATGCACCTCCTCCCCGAGGGTGGCCGCCAAAATCACGCCCACGTTCGGGTGCTGGCTCAGCTTCGACAACCCCGCCACCCCGTCGACCGACACATCGGTGGTCTCGGCGGCTAGCTCCCGATCGAACAGACCCCGCGACCCGACGACCCCGCCTGCGTGACAAGCATCCACGATGAGGTGCGTGCGCGCTGCGGACACGCGGCCGATGATCTCGTCGTACAAGACCTGTTGTGTGATGCGCGCGTCGAGCAGAGACAAATACGGTGAGCCGTCCCGTACCGAGCCGTGCCCCGCGAAAATGAAATAGAGCACGGGCTCGTCTCCCCGCTTCCGATCGTAGGCGGCTTTGTTCGAGAGCGCGTTGATGGCGTCGTCGAGGTTCCTGCGGGTCGGCGGCCGAGCCATGATTGGCAGCTGCGGAAAACGGCGCTGCGTGTCGGAGTCGAGGACGGCCAGGAGAATGCTTTCCGCGCCCCAGCTGCGGGTGAGCTCGAAGTAGCGTGCGGCGTCGTCGTCGGCGTACTTGAGCGGTTCGAGCGAGGCTTCGTCGGCGGGCGGGGCATTGTTGCCAACGATGAGGGCGTAGCGCTTCACCTTCGCGTCGGCCTCCGACGAGACCGCGGTCATCACCAGAACGACAAGTGCAAAGCGCGCGATCCTCATGGAGCCACACGAACCTTGGTGCTAAGCAGGAGGTGCTGATCATCGCCCCTCCGCTCGACGAGCGTGCGCACCTTGCCCTGGTCGATCGGCGTCGCGCTCAGCACCGCGTGAATCTCGTAGTCGCCGGGGACGTGCTCGGGGCCCAAAACCACGGCCCGCTTCATCCACTCGCCGTTGCGGAACGGCAGCGCGTGGCTGCTCTCGTCTTCGGGAAAGTACCAGATCACCGTCCCGTCGCTCCGCCGAGCAAACGCCGCCATGTACCCTTGCTCCTGGTCGTGGTTGGATACGCGAAGAAGCATCCGGCTTCCTTGGCGGCAGTGGGGGCCGGGCTGACAAAGCGCATCGAGGGCGGCGCCATCTCCCGCGCTGCGTGGCGTCAGCTCTCCGGGCAACGCGACGAGGAGAATAGCCACGGCACCGGCCGCGGCGGCGGCGGCCAGACCAAATCGAAAACGAGGACGCTTTGTACGCCCAGCGCCAACGCGTTCGAGAATCTCTTTCGACATCCGTTCGCGTTCGATCACCGAAGGGGTGTTCTGCCCTCGAAGTAACCTGGCCGCGCGTTCTTCTTCGTTCATCGGTGCTCGCCCCTGGGTCTCATACGATCGTCTTTGGATTTGGGGCACATTACATGGCCTCTTCGCGTTTCAGAAGCCGCACGAGTCCGGTCAGCGTCCGTTTTTCGAGGGTTCGGACCCGACGGCGGGTGATCCCCATCGCCCGCGCGACGTCCGCTTGCGCGAGGCAATCGACGAACCGAAGCTGCACCAGCTCGGATAGCTCCGACGAGAGCGACCCAATGTAACGCCGTGAGATCGCCCTTTGGTTCTTCCAGTCGATGTCCTCCTCGAGCTCAGGAAGTGGGGCATCTCTGTCGATCAAGTCATCGATCGAGATCTCGGAGCTGGGCTCGACTTTCGTAGGACGCCGCCCGATCTTCCGGGCGCGGTCGATCATGAGGTTCTTGGCGATGCGAAGCAGATAGGGGCGGTAGGGGCGAAGCCCGTCGTACGCGGCACGTGCCTTGTCGGCGAACGCACGAACGAACGCCTCTTGAATCATGTCCTTCTGTTCTTCGGGATCCACGATGCCATAGACATACGACCGGTCGTCCAAGGCGAAGCCGAACCGAACGACGCGCGCGATGTCGTCGACGTAGGCGCTGAAGACCGCAGTGAGAGCGTCCGGTGTTCCGGCTCGAAAGCCCTCGAGGAGCGCGCGACTTTCCTGAAGGAAAGACACTGGCTTGGATCCTCGCACGTAGCGTTCATCCCGTTGGACGGAGGCGACCATGACCTACTCGCAGTCGACCGGGCGAATTGGGGGCAGTCCTTGGCCATACAGGGTGACCGCTTCGAACTCCACCCCGAACTCGACGACGTAGCCGAGCTCTCCGTCTCGTTCCTCGAGCTCGGCGGCGCACAAGAGGTCCGACAGAACAGTCGCCCCGCCGAGGGCCGCCTGCATGGAGCTCGGAATCGCCGGTCCGAAGGCGCTTGGAATGCCCGTTCCGAAGCCAATAAATGCTCTCAGCACGCCGTTGGTGATGCGCTCAGGCAGAACGTCGAGCTCACCGATTAGCTCCGCATGCGAGAACACGAATCGAAATCCCACATCGAAGTCGATGGACCCGAGCTCGGCCTCGATGCAGCCATTGGCCCCTGGCGCGACGACGGCGCTCCCCGCACCGAGGGTACAGAGTTCCTCTGCGAGGATGCGAAATTCACCTCTGCCCGGCCAGTGGCCAGACGGGGGCCAGGGATCTTCGCAGGCGACATGGGTCGCAACGCACTGTGTCGGTTTCAGGAGCGAGAAGCCGGTGCCATCGTGTCGGCTTTCGAGGATCAGCACAAGCGGCGCACCGATGAGTCCGTCGCATTCTTGATCCGGCGGTCGGGCGTTGTCTCCCGTGATCGACTCGTTGATGAACGCGGCGAGCTCCTGCGTAACGTTGCTCACGCAACCCCCCTCGCTGGGAGCAAAGAATTCTGGAGCCCGCAGAGTCACCCGTCGAAGCAGGAACGCATTGAGCGCGATTCGTGTGGGCTGCTCGGGCTCGAATGCGAAGGCGCCGATGTCGCATGGCCCGTCTCTATCTGCGCCCCGATTGTCGACCGCGATGACGTTATCGGCCTCGTCCCGACATCCGTTCGGATCGCCCCCGTCGATCACCGGACTATTGGCCAATGGGAAACCAGGCGCCGAGAATATGTCACTGTACGGCGCGCGCAGACCCTCGGACCGGTTGTAGCCGATTTCGACCAACGCTGCGCTCACGACTCGGTCGGTTTCGGTGGCGAGCGGGGCTAGGCAGTCACCCTCCTCAAAAACATTGTATCCCCCAGAAACGACGAGACGATGGTCACACGACCCGTGCCCCCCCGCGACAACCGAATGCTTTATCACGAGCTCGCTCGCGCTCGAAAAAGGCCCCTGTAGCTGAGGCCCGGGTGCATTATCCACAAGTGTCGAGTTGAGGAGCCAGCCGCGATTTTGCATATGAATTCCGCTCGAACGCAGACCTCTATTGTCCCAGAAAACCGAGTTCACAATCGTGCCTGGTGCGCGGAGATGGAGCGCCCCACCGGAGGCATAGGTGCCGTCCACGCGGTTGCGAAAAAATCGGGTCGACTCCAAGCGCCCGATACCCAGCGACGCTCCTCCACCGTAGGACAAGGAGGATTCGGGGTGTTTAGCGATCGCCCAGTTGTGCTCGAAGGTCGTGTCGCGAATCCACGCGTCCTTCACGATCTTGACCGCCCCCCCATCCGCATCAGCGAGCCAGGAACCAATGCCCGCGCCGTCGGCGCGCGCCACGTTCTCGACGAAGGAGCTGCGTTCGATCACAGTCGGACCCGCTCGCTGATGTAGATCGGTGACGGAGATGGCGCCCCCGGCCGACTCTGCAGACCGAGACTCACTCTCCCTGGCGGCGACCGAAGCACGGGCCATGTTGTCGGTGAACGTCGAGTCGCGGACCAGGATGGAGCCTCCGTGTCTGTAAATTGCGCCTCCAGCGGCGGCGCTACTCGCGCGAACCGCATCCGGAGGCCGGAAGCCTGCAGGAATGTCCGTCGTCGTCGTCGCCAGGTTGCGGCTAAACTTCGAAGACTCCACCAGGAGCTCACCCTCGCCGAGAACGCAGATCGCCCCGCCGGAGGCCTCCACGTCGATTCGCAGTCCGGTAAATCGGGTTTCCTCAGCTTGGTTGTCAACGAAAATGGAGTCCCGAACGGTTAGATTGGCGTCCTCCACGAAGATCGCGCCCCCGCAAGGGTGGAGCTCCTCCTCCTCTGAAACCGCGTTCACACTGGCGCGATTCCCGGTGAATAGGCTGTCTTCGACGACGAGGTCTCGTTCGGAGAGCACGCCAGCTCCCCGCAACGCCGAGCCGTCACGGATCTGCAGGTGTCGAAGATAGACCGTGCCGGTTCCCTCGGTAATCTCAACCGTCGGTCCGGATTCGGTGCTCGACAACACTGTGCCATCTCCGAGAGCCTCGACGCTTGGGACACCGATGATCTCGATTGCGCGGTCGACGCGGACGCGTTCGTCGAAGAGGCCTTCTTCGAGCAGAACCTTGGTGCAACGCGTGTCGTCGACCGCGGATTGAATCGTCGGAAACTCGCCCGTTCGAACGAGGCAGCTTCCGACCGCGAGGCAAGCCTCCCGATCGCACGCGAGGCTTTCACAATCCGCGGCGGAGAGGCACCTCGAGCCTTCCACGCAAGGTTTGCAAGACCCACCGCAATCCAGGTCCGTCTCATCGCCGTTGCGGGCGCCGTCGGCGCAAGCCAGGGGCTCGCATTGGTTTGCTTCGCTGCAGCTCAGACCGGCTCCACATTGGCCCGCATCACATGGGCAGCCCGCGAAGTCCGGGCTGCACCCTACACAGCGACCTTGGTCGCACGTGAGTCCCCCGGTGCAGGGGTCATCTTGGGAGCAGGGCATACACGTGCTTCCGGCAGCACAGACCAAGCCGCCAAGGCAGCTCTCCTCGATGCACGCACAACCGGCCCGGTCGGCAACGCACTGATGGCAAAAGCCTTCCACGCAAGTCAGTCCGTCGAAGCAATCTCCGTCCACATTGCAGGCGAGCTTGGGGCCCAGCTCGCATCCAGCACATGCGAGAAGCCAGAACGACAAAAAGGGCAGCCAGAGACGAGAAGACACGAGTCATCTACGATACCATCGGATCCCGTATCTTATCTAGAGTGGTTATTGCAGGCGGTCGAAAGGGGCCCTCACCCGATTCCAGCGGCCTTGGAGCGACTCCTGCAGCTAGCGAATTCAAACACGCCGTCTGAGCGGCCCGCCACGCGACATCACCCTTAGTTCTGGGCAAATAGGCCCTGGACGAAGTCTGGAAGTGTCGGGTCTGCCCGCCAGCGCGACGGACCCGTCTGACGCACGGATTTTGGGCGCGCGACGAGCGACCTCAGTATCGACGTGATCTGCGCCAGTAAACCGGGCGGCTCGGACGCAGAGGGATGCAGCGTGGTCTCTCCATGAAGAGGTGCGTCAAAAGTCCAAGCGTGTGGCCGGGACCAACGGGATGAATCGTGCGTTGGTCATGACGCTTGGTGCTCGACTTCAGCATGTCGAGCCCGCGTGTCGGGATCCGAGTTCGCGGCGGACGAAAAGTTCGTTGTCGACAACGCGATCGGAACAGGTCTTCCGACTCCGAACTATGAATTTCGATGAACGAAAATGATCTATTATGAAGCCTCCCGGATCGCGCTATGCGGGCCTCGAGCGACTGCGTATCGTCGACGGTGGATGAGTCGATAGGATCGTTTTTCGCAACTCGTCGAACCTAGGAGGTATGTCATGGCCCGGAAGCAGGATTGGAAGGCGCGGTCGCAAGCGGACGTCTCAGTTGGCTCGCGTTCTTCGTGCCCCTGTTACTCGCCGGGGCATACCTCAACATGGGCCAGTCGAGCTGTGGCGACGGAAACAACACGCTAAAGTGTCAGGGCATCCCCATCACGCATTCGTTCTCCGTCAACGATGGTTCGACCCGTACGACGACTTCCGGGAACGACGTCATCTTGGTGCTGGAAGGCCCTCTGAGACTCGAGGCCGGCGGCGGAAACGATACGATTTGCATCCTCGCACCTCAGCCTGGAATCACTGTTTACGGGGGTGCCGGAGATGACGAGATCCACGCTGGCGCGGGCGGCAACCGCGTGTACGGTGGCAACGGCGATGACCAAGTCGTGGGCGGTGACGGAGACGACGTCATCTACGGAGGTGCCGGTATTGACGTACTCAGCGGAGGCGGTGGCAACGATGTGATTCGTGGCGAGAACGACAACGACCTCTTGTCCGGCGATGACGGCACAGACGAGTTGTGGGGCGGCAACGGCGACGACTTGATGACCGGAGGCGACGGCCAAGACGCCCTTTGGGGAGGTCCAGGCGCCGATGACGTCAACCGCGCGGCCGGCGACGACCTTCTTTTCAGCCAAGATGACAATGACGCCGTCGACGGCGGAGCTGGAAACGACATCGCCTACCCGTGCGGTGCGTCATCCATTCACAGCGTCGAGACGATCAGCTACGACAATGCGGATTGTCCAGTGGAGCAGCAAGAAATGATCTCCGTCAGGCTAGAGGTTCGCGTGGGTGCTTGCGGCGACAATTGGCCGTACGTGAACTTTCCGCACCCAGCGGAGGCGAAGATCCAACCTTACTTCGTCTCGCTTGGCGGAGGCGAGGAGCAGTTCTTCGGGGATCGCACGGGGCAGCCACAGTTCGAATCGGGCTCGACCCACGTGCACGATTTTCTCATGCCGGGGACCGTGCATGACATACGCGACCTGACGATTCGAAATGCGCATGGCAACGACGACTCCTGTGTGTCGCGCGTGCGCCTGGGCGTCAATCATTTGGTCGACGGCAACCCGGCCTACTACACCTGGGTGTTCGACTCGGGCAGCATAGACGAGTGGATCTTGAGCCCACCACACGCGGACAGCACCCTCACGTTCACGCTCAACGAGCTCAGAGCAGACTCCGACTGGGCCGAGTCGAACGTGGTTTCGGTACTCAACATTCTCGGCACGGGGATCGACTACGCGACGCTGACTCGATACGTCGAGCAGATCATGCTCAAGGCGATCGAGGCAGACAACGATCTCAGAGGGAGGGCTTGGCCGCACCACACGCCTGCTTGGGTCGTCATCCAACCAGGCAACCAGCCAAACGAAGCCCATGTCTGGTCGATCTTCTCTGCTGACCTACCTGGCCGCAAGGACTGGTTGACCATCGACTTCGACGCTCGAGTGGAATGCCGCTCGGACGGTATGGCGATCAATCTCGTACCGTTCAACTTCAACATCGATATTCACGGCATCTTGCACAACATCATTCAGAATCGGGTTGGCGACAACCTGAACGCGTTGACGCAGACGATGACGCAGGGCATTCCAATCGACAACGCCCTCACGTGCACCGACTGGGCGCCTGAGTTCGACAACTGTGGCATGTGGCTCGGCGTGAGTGGCTCGCGCGGCTGTCCGTACCTACTTCAAGTGGAGTGCAAACGATGGTGGTCCCCGATGGGGAGTATCTCTTGCAATACATCGCCATTCTCGAGCTCGACCCGGCTCACGATGCAGAGCTTGCCGACGACTTGGAGGCAATGGTCGGCGAAGGTCGGATTCGCACCACCCGCGACCCACTCGCCGCAGTTGCCGCCCGCGTTGGCTTCGACGACGAATACCACTTCGCAAAACGCTTCAAGCAATGGAGCGGCACCGCGCCTGGCGCGCATCGCCGTTGAACATTGACTCAAGAGTCGCGTGGCTGATACAAATCCACTCGACAGACCTCGGCGTAGCGCGTGAAGTCTTGGTCCAGCGTGAAGATCGGAACACGGTGCTCGCGAGCGATCGCGCAGATGAGGAAGTCGATGTGTGAGCCCTGGATTCCGCTGGCGCGGCACCGGTTGAAGAGCTCGGCGGCGCGCTCGTGCGTGGAC
>RCNG010000474.1_pt1 | contig 18243 bp, 7 predicted proteins | sample 2041371 | NCBI WGS metagenome assembly RCNG01 (sample SAMN09708227, study PRJNA481090) | Marine sediment metagenome, whole genome shotgun sequencing project. | biome: marine sediment; feature: ocean; material: sediment; isolation source: Sewage treatment plant 1 marine sediment (STP1) ... | reverse complement strand
GGTCCCGCCTTCGCCGCCGCCGCCGCCGGTGCCGGCGGTGCCGGTGCCGCCGGTGCCGGTGCCGCTGCTGTCATCACTGCAGCCGAACATCGCCATCGCCGCTCCGAGACCCAAAATCATTAATGTCTTTTTCATACCTATCCTTCTCCCGCGTCATTTAAGCAAACACGCCGCGCGAGTTTCCCCACAGGTTGGTGTCTGCGTCAAGCCTCTTTCTACAGATATAGCCAAACAAGGGCTCCTTTTTTACGCAAGAGCCCGCGGGCCGGGCACGCGGGCTCTTGCAGTGATACTGCTATTGGTCGATTTGCCTCAGGTCAGTTGACCGAGAAGTCCACGCCCGCGCCGGGCACGCTGAAGTCGCAGACCGACTCGTCTACAGTGACCAGCGGGTTACCCGCGAGGTCGAGGCGGAGGGTGAAAATCCCGTTCCAGTTGAAGTTGACGTTGTCCGTGCCGACTGCCGTTGGAGCCACCTCTGCTCCGCCAGCCGTGATCCCATCCGGGGTGCTGAGCACGAGCGGGCCAGACGGACCTGTATAGAAACTGCCTACCGGTTGACCAATCGCCGCTGTCGCGAGACTGCTGTTGAGGAGAACATTGGTGCAACCAAGTGGACAAGTAATGTCGCCCGTACCGACGGCGTTGATGTCCAACGCACCGAGCTCAGCCGCGTTACCGAGCGCACCCAGAAGCGGGTTAGCTGCGCTGAGACTCCAAGCAGTGTCGATGTTGTTCGCGCCGTCCGAGGCGACATCCAGCGTGATAGAAACGTCGAGGAAGATGGTCGTGTTGAGCACGGTGACGAACACGCTGCAGCCGCCCGTGGTTGGCGCGGTGCCGCCGCCCGGAGGCGTCGTGGGCGCTGCCCATGTTGTGCTGCCGCTGCCGGCCGCGATGATTGGCGCTGCCGCCATCTCGCACGTGCCGTTTTGACAGGTGCCACCGCCATCCATGCAGCTGAGGTCATCCGCTGCATTGCTGAGGGTACAGGCGTTGCTGTCACAGGCCGGCACCATGCACTCGCCGCCGCCAGGACACTGGCTGACGTCTCGGCACTCCACGCACGCGTTGTCGACGCAAACCAAGTCACCGCAGTCGTCATCTCCGTTGCAACCCACGCACGTGCCTGCGCCATCACAAACGCCCGGGACACTGCCGTTCAGGCAATCGTCGCCCAGGGTAGCGTCCGCGGACGCGCACACGCCTGCGTCGCATGTATTGATCGTGCAGTCGTTCTCGTCGTCGCAGTTGATGTTCAGCGTGCAGTCGGGTGTGCCGCCTGTGCCGCCCATGCCGCCCATGCCGGCTTGGCCGCCCATGCCGCCCATGCCGGCTTGGCCGCCCATGCCGGCTTGGCCGCCCATGCCGCCCATGCCGGCTTCGCCGCCCGCGCCGCCTGTGCCGGCTTCACCGCCCGCGCCGCCCGTGCCGCCGTCGCCGGCGACGCAGGTGACGGGAATCGTCCAAGTGGCCATGTCGCAGACCGCGTCGTTGTCGGTGACGCTGATCGTCACGGACTGCTCCCCCACATCAACGCAGGTGTACGTCGTCGAAGCCGCGGTCGGGTCGGCGATGGAGCCGCCGGTGCTGGTCCAACTGTAGGCAACCGGATCGTTGTCGCGGTCGACGCCGATCGCGAAGAGGTCGATGTCGTTTCCGACCGAAGTCTGAAGCGGCGACACGACGGCCTTTGCAAGCTCCGCGCAGATGTTGAACTTGCCGTTGACACGAACCGCGCCGAACCGTTGCGGAAGCTTACAGTTCAAAATCACCATCACATTGGTCGTCTCACCGACCTCGACGTCGAACTCTTCGGAGCCCTTACACGTGACCGAGTCATCGACGGAAGTCGCCTCGAGCATGATCGTGTAGTTCACTTCGCCCTTGGGAAGCCCGAACACTTCGACCGATGCCGTCGACCCCGGTGCGCTGACGTCGATCGCGCCCGACATGTCCATGCCGTTGCCCGTGATGCGCCATTCGACGGTGTTGATGACCACGCCGTCGGCGAGCACCAGCTCGAGCGAGAGCCCGCCGGTTTCGCCACTGGGCGCTGTGTCGGTGGAACAAGCAGCCACCGCAAATGCGAGCAGCGCGCTCAGAACGAAAGATGACAACAATCGAGAACCGGACATGGAGGCCTCCGTAAAACTGACTTGGGGGGGACAGCGAAGCTAACATTGTCCCGCGACGGGTTTCAACAGTATTCCGACAGGAATTTCAGGGATGTTTGATGCACTGCGGCGTCGCCATGGTGGCCTGTGTGCTTCCTTACAGTTCGACGCCAGCTGCGTCCGGCCCTCATGGCGAGCCCGTCACCGCGAAGTCCACCCCGGTTCCGGGTTGGGTGAAGCTGCAGCTCGATCCGGTAATGGTGACGAGCGGAGAGCCACCGAGGAGAAGTGAGAGCGAGAAATTGCCGTCCCAGTTGATGTTGACGTTGCCTGGCGCAACGACGGTCGGCGCGAGTGTGGCCGTGCCCGCGGCGATCGCGCCCGGTGTGGTTAGCTCCAGCGGACCATTTGCGCCGGCGTAGAAGGCGCCAATGAAGTCACCGACGACTGACGGGTTGAGCCCGCTGTTGATCGGACCGCCGGCAGCGTTCGTCGCCACCGCGCCAATTGACACCCCACCAAGCTCAGCCGCTGTACCGAGTGCACCGAGGAGCGGGTTCGCGGCGGTGACGAACCAAGCCGTCGAGATGTTGTTCGCGCCGTCCGAGCTCACATCCAGCGTCACAGTCGCGTCTAGAAAAACGGTCTGGTTGAGCGCCGCCACGAACACGGAGCACCCGCCCGTGGTCGGCGCAGTGCCGCCGCCCGGAGGCGTCGTCGCCGCACGCCACGTGGTGCTGCCGCTTCCCGCAGTCATGGTCGGCAGTGCCGTGCAGACTCCGGTTCCGTCGCACAGGCCGCTGTTCGGTCCGCTGCCTGAGTCGCAGAAGGTGCCCGAAGGCGCTGCCGGGTACGAGCACGTGCCTGGAAACGCGCTGTTCTCACACAGGTTGAGCGTGCAGTCGTCTCCGTCGTCGCAGGTCACGACCGACGGGTCGCAGTTGTCGACACAGAGACCGATCTCGCATCGGCCCGTTCCGGCGCCATCTCCCACGTCGCATGGCAAGAGGTCGGGTTCGTTGGTGAGCGCTCCGCACGTTGCGGAGCCCAGGTCGCAGGTTCCGGGCGCCGCAAAGGAGCAAGGTTCGCTCGTGTCGCAATCTGCGTCGGTGAGGCAGCCGGTGAATTCGCAGACGCCAGCGCCGTCGCACGTGCCCGGTGTGCCACCGAAATCGCACTGAGCTCCGGCGGGGAGGGCGACGGGCGACGGACAGACACCGCCGCCGGCGGGGTTGCAGGGATCGTCCGACGTGCAGTCGTTGGCGTCATCACACTGGACGCCGGCGCAATTGTCGATGCACACGCCAGCTTGGCACGCACCCGTGCCGATTCCTGCGCCAGCGTTGCAGGCAAACCCGTCAGGCGCCACCGTCGGTGGGGAACAGACGCCGCCGGCCACGGAATCACACACGCCATCGATGGTGCAGTCGTCACCATCCGAGCAGCTGACACCGGAGCAATTGTCGATGCACCCGCCACTTTGGCATGAGCCGATTCCGCCAGCACACGACGTGCCATCCGGCAGCGCCGGCGGAAACGCCGGTTCGCATTGGTCTGTACTCGCGTTGCACGTCGGCGCCTCGCGACATGCGAAGGTGTTGCAGCCGTCCACCGTGCATCCCGCCGGTGCGCACGCGCCCGCTAGACAAATGCCAAGCCCGCTCAGGCTTGCTGCGTCCGTGCAAGGCGTTCCGTTCAAGACGGGGTCGTTGATGCAGACCGCGATGCCTGATGTGTCGTCGCAGCTGTCGACGGTACATTCGTTGCCGTCGTCCGAGCAGCTCGGTGGTGGGGGCGGATTGGCGGTGGGGGCGCACGGCACATCGCCGATGATGATGTCGCCACCCTGAGTCGTGAAGTTGCAAACGGTCTCGTCGATCGTGATCAGTGGGCTACCACCCAAAGTAAGGACGAGCGAAAACTCGCCATCCCAGTTGAAGCGAACGCCAGGCGCGCCGGGCGTCAGCGCTACGCTTCCTTGGGTGATGTCGTTCGGCGACGCGAATGTCATGGTCGTGTCGGTGATGAATGCGCCAAGAAGCTGACCGGTCGCCGCCGGGTTGGCGCTGCTCGATACCGCAGACGGCAGACCTCCGGTCACTGTGGCATTCAATGAGAGGTCGCCATACTCTGCAGCGCCCGACAGCGCCGGCAACAGCGGGTTGCTGGCGGAAACGATCCAGTCGGTGGTGAAGTTGTTGGCGCCGTCCGAGGTGACATCGAGCGTGATCGCCACATCCAAGTTGATGGTGGTTCCCAACACCGTGGGGTTCACCACGCACCCGCCCGTAACCGGCGCCGTGCCACCCCCCGGAGGTGTCGTCGGTGCAAGCCACGTGGTGCTTCCGCTGCCCGCTGCAATGATCGGCACGGGCAGACATGCCCCGGCCTGACACGAACCGTCTCCGCTCGGCGTCGGAGCGCTTGTGCATGCAGTACCATTCGCGACGGGATCGTTGATGCACACTGCGGCGCCCGACGAGACGTCGCAGCTATCGGCCGTGCACTCGTTGCCGTCGTCCAGGCAGTTGGCGGGTGGCGGCGGTGTCGCCGACGGGCTGCACGGCCCGTTGCTGAAATCAATGCCGACGCCGTCCACATCGAACGAAGTGACGTCTTGCGTGAGCGTGACCAATGGCTGACCGCCAAGGGTGAGGACAAGCGTGTAGTCCCCGTCCCAGTTGATGGTGACGGGGCCCCCTGTGGGGGTGAGCGTTGCGGTTCCCTGCGTGATTTGCTCTGGTGAGCTGAGTGTCAGGGTATCGCCAACTTCGTTCAGAAACGCTCCGATGAACTCACCAGAAACCGACGGATCGAGCGCGCTCGGGATGAAGCTCGGACTCGCGCCGGTGACCGCTGCGCCTATGGAAAAGCCCCCGACTTCTGCCGCCATGCCCAGCGCCCCAAGCAGTGGATTGAAGGCGGTGACCTCCCAGTCTGTGGTGATGTTGTTGTTGCCGTCTGAGACAACCGTCAGCGTTACATCGAGCTCGAGGACGATGGTGGAGTTCAAGACCGTGATGAAGACGCTCGCATCGCCGTCTGACCATGTCGTTGAAAATGTTCCAGCGGGAAGCGTGAAACTGGTGGCACACGCGCCGTCGCCGTCGCAAACGCCGCTGCCGGGTCCGGTGCCAGCGTCACACGAGGTGCCCGACGGAGATGGGTCATTCACACACACTCCCGTGCCGGAAGAAGAGTCGCAGACGTCATCGGTGCAATCGTTGCCGTCATCGCAATCCACTAGCTCGCAAAAAGGATCGATCGAAGGGCAGGCTACATCCACGGTCTTCGTCTTGTCGCAATCCAAGTCCCCGTCGGTGGTGACCGCTGTGCATGTGACGATCCCCCCAAAGCCGCCCTGGGAAGCCGGAATGCAGGACAAGAAGAAATTGCCGGCGCCTGGGTCACCCGGGAAAGCGGGCGGCGGGGCACCGGTCACACCGGTGGTGTCGCCGCTCCATGTGCAGGATGGGTCAGGAGTGCCGTCGCCGTCGCAGTCGATGAATGCGTCGCCGGTACAGGTGACCGTCGTCGATACGCCTGGGTCTGGACCCGGGGTGCACACGGGCGGAATCACGGTGTTGTCGCAGGACTGCGGGTCGCAGTTGTTGCCGCAGGTGCTGTCACCATCGCGGAAACGCGTCTCGCAGTACGTCGTCGGCGGCACGCCGGGGATGCCCGGAGGCACTGGGTTGCTCTCCACGCAGTTCAGGACGAACCGGTCGGGACAGAAGTTGCCGACGACGAATGAGAACGTCGCGTCCACGTCGGCCATACCGACCGGCGCCTGGAAGCTGATGTTGCAGACGAGAACCAAGTTGATCTTGGTGGTGGTGTCCGCCGCGACGGCGAACGTGTCGTCGGCGACACAGATGACCTCGCCGTCGTTGTCACGCGCGCGAAGCTGGATGAGGCACGGACCTGGGGGCAGGTCCATGAAGGCCTGCCAGATCTCGGTCGGGACGCCGCCCGACGTTTGGCCGTCGGTAACCTCGAGATTACCGTTGAGGAGGACCTCATCCGGGAAGCTACTGTTGTCGCCGAGGAACGTGTCGGCGTTGCCATCGCACTGGATGGTGTACTCGACCGTCCCGATGTCGATGCTGTCGGTCCCGCCATCGGGGACGATCACGTTCAGCTCGCTCTTGCCTGCCGACGGATCGGCGCCGCCGGCGCAGCCAGCGATCAGCGCCGCAACGAGAACGCTCAGCCATCGGAAGCCGTGGCCAAGAGCCGACCGGCAAGGGTGCAAGATCGAGCGGCCTCCGTTCGGCTTACAACCCACGGATTCGACTGCAGTACGCATGCGTCAGGAATACGCCTCCGAGTCGCAACGAGTCAACAAGAGCCGAACGCATCAAGCAGTGTCCGAATCCGACTATCGCCGTCGCCGTCGCCGTCGCTGGCACTGCCGCTGCAACTGCCACCGACGTCTCCGCGCCCCGGTCGCTTAAACGAGAAAACCCGCGAGCCGAAGCCCGCGGGTCTCTCAGTTTAGCTGCCTAGCAGCGTCTTGGGCCTAGTTGGTCGTCGCGAAGTCGATGCCCGTGCCCGGGTCGTCGAAGGTGCAGACCGTCTCGTCGACGACGACCAGCGGGCTACCCGCGAGGTCGAGCCGAAGGGCGAACAGGCCATCCCAGTTGATGTTGACGTTTCCGGGTACACCGACCGTGGGTGTGAGGGCAGCCGCGCCTGCGGTGATCTCGGTCGGAGTCACGAGCAACAGCGGGCCTACGTTAGGTACGACGTAGAAGTTGCCGACCGGTTGACCAACCACAGCTGGGTTGAGACCGCTCGGGATTGGACCGCCGGTCGTGTTGGTGGCCGCTGCGCCGATTGACAACGCACCAAGCTCAGCAGCATTGCCAAGCGCACCCAAGAGTGGGTTGCGTGCCTCAATTTGCCAGCCTGTCGAGATGTTGTTGGCCCCATCCGACGCGACATCCAACGTGAGTAGGACCTCGAGGAAGATGGTCGTGTTCAGCACGGTTACGAAGACGCTGCAGCCGCCGGTCGTCGGCGCTGTGCCGCCGCCCGGAGGTGTCGTGTTCGCAGTCCATGTCGTGCTGCCGGTGCCGGCCGAGATGAAGGTCGGTAACACTGCATTGCAGGCGCCCGCGCCATCGCACTCACCGGGATTGCCGCCGCCTGGATCACACGAGGTGCCCGCGGCCGAGTTAGTCGACGCCGCACAGAGTGGCGTTGCGAGTGGATCGCAAGTCGCGTCGTCGGTACAGTCGTTACCGTCGTCGCAGCTGACGCCCGTGCAGTTGTCGACGCAGACGCCGCCACCGCAGATGCCGGCGCCGCCGTTGCACGCTACACCGTCGTTGTCCGTCGTGCTGCATGCGCCGCCTGCCTCACAGGCGTTCGTTGTGCACACGTTGCCGTCGTCGCAGAATCCAACTGGCTGCGCGTTGCAGTCCGTGGTCACACAGACCCCAGCTCCGTCACACGCTCCGGTGAAGCCACCGCTGGTGGTGCAGGCGTCGCCCGCTGCCGCAGCCGCGTCGTTCACACATGCTTGAGCACCGCGGTCGCAGCTGTCGATCGTGCACTCGTTGTCGGTGGGGGTCTCGCTGCAGTCGGTGAGGTTGTCGTCCGGGTCCACCTGGTCACAGAAGTTGAGACCTGGGCAGTTGAAGGAGACTTCCTTCGTCTTGTCGCAGTCGATGTCGCCATCGGTGGTGACCGCGGTGCATGTGACCACGGCGCCAGGAGCAGCGGCTGGGTTACAGCCGGCGTAGAAGCCACCTCGGTCCGGGCCGGGGCCTCCGAGAATGACTGGAACCGGGATACCCGAGCCGACTACGCCGGTGACGGGGCCGTTCCATGCGCAGGACGGGTCGAAGGTGAAGTCGCCATTGCAGTCGAGCAGGCCGTTCGCGTCACAGGTGACGATCGTGGACAAGCCTGGGTCTGTAGCCGGTGTGCAGACTGGCGGAATCACGGTGTTGTCGCAGGTCTGCGGGTCGCAGTTGTTGCCGCAGGTGCTGTCACCGTCGCGGTAACGAACCTCACAGTACGTGGTTGCCGGTGCGCCGGGGATGGGCGGCGGCTGTGGGTTGCTCTCGACGCAGTTGAGAACGAACAGGTCGGGACAGAAGTTGCCGACGACGAATGAGAACGTCGCGTCCACGTCGAGCATACCGACGGGCGCCTGGAAGCTGATGTTACAGACGAGGACGAGATTGATCTTCGTGGTCGTGTCCGCGATCACGCTGAAGGTGTCGTCGGCGACACAGATGACCTCTCCGTCGTTGTCGGTGGCGCGCAACTGGATGAGACATGGGCCTGGGGGCAGGTCCATGAACGCCTGCCAGATTTCGGGCGAGGTCGGGTCCGGCAGGTCGCACGTGCCGTCCGGTGTCGGAGAGGCGCCCTGGCACTGGTCGTCGGTGCTGCAGCTGGTGCCAGGGTTGTCACCCCCGGTGCATAGTCTGCTGTCCGTCACTTCGAGGTTACCGTTGATGAGGACCTCATCGACGAAGCTGTCGTTGTTATCGAGGAACGTGCTGGAGTTGCCATCGCACTGGATGGTGTACTCGACCGTTCCGATGTCGATGGTATCGGCCCCGCCATCGGGGACGATCACGTTCAGCTGGCTATTGCCCGCTGTATCCCCGTCGCCGCTGGTACAAGCTGCGAGGGTGGCGATACAGGCGAGCGCGATACATTGGGAAAATCGCGTTTTGCTCATTCTCTTACACTCCTTAGTCGGATAGTTCACTGCGCCGCACGCAGCGTCATTGAACGGGTTCAGAGTGCAGTGGCTAACGCAACACGTTTTGAGAAGTCAACACCTTGCTTGGCCGGTTTCGACGCACGCGGCGCGTTTTCGTCAGGTGTGTGAGACGGCACACAAACGCGCGAAAACACCCACAAGCCGAGCCGCAGCAGCAGGGCCGGCCTGCCATGCGCACTTGTTCCGTGAATCGCTGGGGATCGCGCCGCTCATCGGATTGCGCCGCACTGTGTCGACGCCTGTGGCGCGGTGCACTGAGGCGGGACGGACCTTGCCGGCGCCATCTGCCCAGAGTGGGCGATGCCTGTGTGAAGTGGTCCAGACCTGCGGGGTGGCGCGGGATGAAGTCCGAAAACTGCCGATCGAGTGCTGGATTCGGACCTACGCCGATGCCGTGTACGAAAACACTACTGAATCACGACGGTCCCCGACCCTACGGTCGGCGTCTCGCCCAAGTCGATGCATGTTCGGTCGACCTGAACGACCTCGCCGTCTTCGATAAGGGTGCGCTCATAGTCGGAGTTGTAGTCGGGGTTGATGTCGAAGACGACCGAGCGGTCGCGGCAATCAGGCCCGCAGAGCGTGATGCGCATGTAGAAGCGGCCAATTCTTTGGTTCTCCGGAAGAAAGACGAGCGGGATGGTTCGATTCCCCGGGGTGTCGACTTCCGTCATGGCGATGAGGCTCTCGGTCGACCAAGCGTCCCGGAGCTCCACGCGCGCATAGCGCGTCGCGGCATTGACCGTTATTTCCGCGTCGATCGCGTCACCAGGATCCACTTGCGCTTGGCCGTTGGGAGCGTCCGATGGGAACAGCGGGAGCCTCGATGACGAGAGGTCGGGTCGGTTGTCGGGAAACGACGGCTGGACGCAGCCCATCGGCACACCACTGTCGCCGAGAAATATTTCGATGATCGGCACTGGCTCGCTTTCGCTGCTTGCGCATGCGGTCAGGGCTAAGCTTAGGAACGCGGCTACGGTTACTTTTGTGCGAACATAGTTCAAGTTCATGGGACGCCTCCGGGCTGGGGCGCACCAGTGTAAGCCGAACTTCCTCCGGGCGCACCCGCTTCAAGTTCCTCGTTCTGGATTCGCGCGCGCGCGTTCGGCTAACCGCGTGGCCCGACAGGAAAGACGACGGTGAAGCCGGTCAGCGTCGCGCCTGGACAATCGGCGGGCAGCTCAACGTCGCCCAGCACCAACGAAACCTGGTCTAGCCCCTGCGCAAACTCCACCTGGTCGGCGCCTTCATTAACGTTGGTGGCGATGGTCACCGTTTCCAATTCAAAGCGATGCGGGCCCGCGACCCCGTTTTCGTCGGTGTCGACGTCGAGATCGAAGTCGTTGATGGGCGCTGCGGCCAATGAGGTATCGACTAGGGAAGGCGTGGCACCCTCGGCGAAGCTTGCGATCTGCACGGAGATGATGTCGATCTTGCTGAATCCGGCGTCAATCAGCGTAGCGGCGGCCTGTTCTCCGAGCGTCACCGTCGCGGAAAACGCAAGGTCAGCGGAGCCGCCCTCGGTGTACGGGCGGTCGAGCTCGTAAGAGAGGTCGATCCGGATCTCGAGCGGCAAGGGTTCGACTCCCAAGGGCTCGATGGTGCAGCTCAGGCGATAAGAGGTCTGTTGCGCCAGCGTACCCGCGTCGCTGCTGGCGCTTGATTGGCCGCATCCGGAGCTCGCGACGAGCAAAGCCAACAAACAAAAGGTGAAACACCGCACGCGGCGGAGCTTGGTTCGTCGGAGGTGTCGCGGCAATCGCTCGGGCCGCGCGATCGCGCGCATGCAGCGTGACCGTTTCCGGCGATCCGGTAGATTGGTTCAGGCTGTCGTCCATTGTCGCACGGTGTGTGAGCCGGCTTACACAAGGCGCACAATCCGAAAACAGATGGCCATCGATGGCGGAGTTGACGTTGATCTCAGAGGCCAATGCAAGGTAGGGTCCGTCCTCCTCCCCGGATTGAACGTGGGTCTGCCCGACCCGTTGTAGTGATGACGTCCAACTCTTACATTCGAATCGTCGCGCTGGCGTGTGTCGCGTGTGTCTTGTCTGTCTCGGCGTGTGATGGTGGCGCAACGACCGACGAATCGTCGAGGGTGACCGAGGTCAACCTGGTCATCTCCGATCCGGCAACGGCCGCCGAAGACCTCGCGATGCTGATCGATTACGTGTCCTACCAGATCAGCTGCCCATCGAGTGGTCGCACCGGCTACGACGACTCCGTCGACATCGCAGGCAACTTCGAGGCCACTGTCGAGAACGACCCGTCCGTTCAGGCCTTGGTTTCGGACCTTCCACCTTCGCAGTGCACGATTTCACTCTGGGTCTTCTTCGAAGACCAGGTCGTGTGCTCAGGCAGTCAGGCGCTACCGATTGTCGAAGACGAGCTCCTCTCGGCGCCGAACGAAGTCAACATCCTCCTCGAGTGTAGCCTCAGCGTCATTCCGCCATCCGGCGACCTCGACATCGATGGCTCGTTCAATCTAGTGCACGGCAACTACTGCCCGCAGCTGTTCTGGCTTGGCGCGTTTCCGACGCCGGGCGACCCACTCGGGTTCACCGTCCAGACTTCGTACATCGATATGGACACCGGCTGCGGTCAGAACTGCGATCCGCAGACCTGCGACTTCACCCAGAACCCTCCGGTGTGCAGTCCTGCTCCGGACCCGGGGCTTTCGAGCACCCTTTCCGCGCCGGCAGGCAATGACAGCTTCGGTAACGTCAACCTGGCTGAAACGACCTATGCCTGCGATCCCTTGCTGCCGGGCCCCACCGAGCTCTGCGTGTTGGTCAGCGATGGCGACAACGACTGCGATCAGGTGCGCTGCATCACGGTGGACTGCCCGGACCTCTGTCAGGGCGTCGACTGCACCGACTTCGATCAGGATGGAAATCCAAACGAATGCACGAGGGACCGCTGCGATCGGCTGACGGGCACGTGCAGCAATGACGACGCGCCGGACGGGATCGCATGCAACAACTGCGACAACACCTGCGAGGCCGGCGACTGCACCGGGGCGCCCTTCACTGCGGCGGTCAACGGCAGCCTGATGAGCTTCATGGGGTCTGTGCAGTTTGTCGACACGACCTTGGTCAATCCGTACAGCGGCGCCTCGCTCGCTCTGTCGGGCAACTTCAACGTCAACATCTCTTCTTACAGGGGAGTTGGCGCGAACGACGTCCTCGAGGGAACCAACCTGGGCGACTATCTGCTCGTTCAAGATCCGATCGGCACCCAGCGCATTTGCGGCGTCGAATCGGTTCTCTCTCGCAGCAGCTTCGATGCCATCATCCTCGCCGACGATTTCATCACCCTTGGCAACATGACCATCGAAGGCGGCAATGCGCCTGACGTCATCTGGGCCAACGCCGGAGATGACACCGTGCGAGGGAACAACGGCGTCGACCGCATCGACGGCGGCCCGGGCGACGACACCATCGAGGGCGGCAACGGCAACGACACGATCACCGTCTGGCCCGGCAGCGGATTCGACAGTATCTCCGGCGGCATGGGTTCCGCCGACCGGGTGGAGATCGACGCCGTGCGGAGTCAAATCACCATCAGTCCTGCTGGCGCAGGCTATGAGCTCGAGATCACTTACCTGGGTGTACCGATGGCCGAAGTCAGGGAAGTTGAGCTCATCGTCATGAACGACACCTTCATCGACGTCGCTACCTGTACCGGCGGTGCAGACGACGTCTGCAACCTTTGCGGCGACGATGCGCTCGACGGCGGCGAAGGATGCGACGACGGCAACAACCTCGACGGAGATGGCTGCGCGGCCGACTGCACGCCCGAGTACTAGAACATGATCTTCCTCACAGATAATGTAGGTACTACGACCACCCCAGAGGTTGGGACTTGTCACGGCTCGCGCTTTGCTGCGATAACCAGTGTCCCCGTTTCCCCCTTTCCCGTTGGCGCAAGCTCAGCCAGAGCGTGCGCCCTTGCATTCCGGATCGATCCATGAATTCACGCTTTTCGCTACCTGTGGTCGCGCTTTCACTCGTTTTGGTCAGCGCCTGCGATCAATCGAACATCAGCCTCGGTGATCAGAAACCCACGGCGGGGATTACCGTCACCGTGGCGCTCACGGCCTCGGAGGTTGGCGCCGGCACGCTGACCTACTGGGTCGACCACGAGACGGAACTAGATTCTCCGCTCACCGGGACGGTCGGTGTAACGGATCCGGCGACAACCTTCCGGTTGACGCAACTCCCAGTGGCGGACGGCTACACGCTTTTCATGATCGCGTACAAGCCAAGCGGGGAACCGTTCTGTGATGGGACGACCACCTTCGACATCCAGGACGGGCAGACGACGATTGTGAACACGGACCTCACCTGTCCGACCAGCGACACGCTTCCGAACGGAGAAGTCGGCGTCGACGTCACGTTCCAGCTCAATTTCTGTCCGGTGGTCGAACAGATCGGCGCGGCCCCAGAGATCACCGTGCTGATGGACCCGATCGGTCTCTCGACCACGGCAAACGACCCGGACAACACCGCGCCGCTCACCTACGCCTGGAGCGCGACGAACGGCGCGATCACCGACCCCAGCGTCCCGAGCACGACCTACATCTGTGAAACGATTGGCGATCACACGGTGACGCTCGTGGTGAGCGACAGCGACACGGCCTGCGACCAGACGCGCCAACTGCTCGTGAGCTGCACGGCAGACCCCGCCTGCGGCAATGGCACCCGCGAGGTCACCGAGTTTTGCGATGATGGCGTCAACGATGGTGGCGAAGGCGAATGCCTGAACTGCACGACGATTCAGATCTGTGGCGATGGCACCGCCAACGGCGACGAATTCTGCGACGACAGCGGACAGAGCGCCGTTTGCGACGCTGACTGCACCGAGGTGCTTTGCCAAGACGGCACCTTGAACATCAGTGCCGGCGAGGTCTGCGACGATGGTGCGCAAAGCGCGACCTGCGACACCGACTGCACGGCAGCCTTGTGTGGAGATGGGGTCCTCAATACCGACGCGGGAGAAACCTGTGACACCAGTGGCCCCAGCCCCAGCTGTACCGCGGGGTGCCTCGGCACCTCCTGCGGGGACTCGGTGATCAACGTCGCGGCCGGCGAACAGTGCGATGACGGCGGCGAGAGCGCGACCTGCAACATCGATTGCACCGTGGCCGTCTGCGGTGACGGCAAGACCAATGGGACTGCCGATGAAGACTGCGACGACGCCGGCGAGAGCCCGTCTTGCAACATCGATTGCTCGATAGCTGCGTGCCCCGATGGCATTTTGAACACAACTTCGGGCGAGGTCTGCGACGACAACGAAGCCAATGGCATGGGGCCGGGCCTCTGTGAGCCTTTCTGCGCCGCGCCGAGGTCTTGCGGCAACAGCAGCCTCGAAACCGGTGAGGAATGCGACGACGGGACGGCCACGGCAACCTGCGATGCCAACTGCACCTTCGCGACCTGTGGCGACGGCACATACAATGCGGCTGCCAATGAGCAGTGCGACGGTGCCGGCGAGACCGGTTCCTGCGACACCAACTGCACCAACGCCATTTGCCAGGATGGCACCTACAACCAGAGCGCGGGCGAGGAGTGCGACAATGGGGCCGAATCCGTCGGCTGCGACATCGATTGCACCATCGCGGAGTGCGGCGATGGTTTGAGGAATGCCACCGCCGGGGAAGACTGCGACGACGCCGGCGAGAGTGCAGCGTGTAACGCGGACTGCACCATCGCGGTCTGTGGCGACGACAAGCTCAACTCGACGGCCGGTGAGCTCTGTGACGACGGAGGCGAGAGCCCGGACTGCAATGACGACTGCACGCCGGCTGTCTGTCCCGACGGCAAGCTGAACACCACGGCGGGCGAGGCCTGCGACGACGGTGAGGCGGACGGAAACGGGCCTGGCTTGTGCGAACCCTTTTGCGCTGCACCGGCCAACTGCGGCAACGGCGTGATCGAGACCGGGGAGCTCTGCGACGATTCGGGCGAGAGCGCGGCCTGCAACGCCGACTGCACGCCTTGGCAATGTAACGACGGAAAGCTCAACGCGACCGCAGGTGAGGAGTGCGACACCGGTGGCGAGACCGGCACCTGCAATGGCGATTGCACCATCGCAGCATGTGGCGACGGGAAGCTCAATGTCGCGGCGGGCGAGATCTGTGACGAGTCAGTCAACACCCTCAACTGTGATGCGGACTGCACGCCGGCTCTTTGCCCGGACAACTACTTGAACACCGCAGCGAACGAGGAGTGCGATACCGGCGGCGAGAGCGCGGCTTGTGATTCCGATTGCACGTTCCCGGTTTGCCCGGACGGCTATCTGAACGAGGCCGCGGGCGAGGTCTGCGACGACAACTACGCGAACGGCGAAGGCCCAGGATTGTGTGAGCCGTTCTGTGCGGCGCCGGGTTCTTGCGGCAATCTGAACGTCGAAACCGGAGAGGACTGTGACTTCGGGACCCAGACCGCGACCTGCGACAACGACTGTAGCTTTGCCATCTGCGGCGACGGCGACCTCAACATCACGGCCAATGAGGAATGCGATGCGGGAGGGGAGAGCGGCACTTGCAATCTGGACTGCACCAATTCGGCGTGCGGTGATGGAAAGGTCAACGGCTCGGCTGGCGAGGATTGCGATAACAGCGGCGAAAGCGGGACCTGCGACGCGGACTGCACCGATGCCTCCTGCGGAGACGGCGTAACCAACGCGATCGCCAACGAGGACTGCGATGACAGCGGCGAGAGCACGGACTGCGACCTGGACTGCACGACCGCAATCTGCGGAGACTCGACAGTCAACAGCCTCCGTGGGGAGACCTGCGACGGTGGAGGGGCAGCGACTGCGAACTGCGACGACGACTGCACCGCGCCGGCATGCGGCGACGGCAACCCGAACCTAGCGGCGGGCGAGCAGTGTGACGACGGAGGGCCGACCCCGTTCTGTAACGCCGATTGCACGCTTGCGGGTTGTGGCGATCTCGTTGTCAACACCTCTGCTGGGGAGGAGTGCGACGAGGGCGGCACCGGCACCGGGCAGACGGCGACCTGCGAGGCCATCTGCACCTTCCCGATCTGTGGCGATGGGATCCCGAACACCCTGGTCGGCGAGACCTGCGATACGGCTGGAAACAGCGCGACCTGCGACGGCGACTGCTCGGCGCCACTATGTGGTGACGGCCTGACCAACGCCCTAGCGGACGAAGACTGCGATGACTCCGGGGAGTCGGCTGACTGCGATATCGACTGCAGCTTTGCGGTCTGCGGCGATGCGGTACCCAACACCACGGCCGGCGAAGCCTGCGATACGGGCGGCAACAGCGTGACCTGCGACAACGACTGCACCGCGCCGGAATGCGGTGACGACTTGGTCAACGCCGCCGCGAGCGAGGCCTGCGACGACGGCGGAGAGAGCGCTGGCTGCGACGCCAACTGCACCGCGGTCGTCTGTGGTGACTCGACCGTGAACGCGACCGCCGGCGAGCAGTGCGACACCGGAGGCGTCCAGACGGCGAGCTGCGAGACCAGTTGCACGACGCCTGTCTGCGGCGACGGGACCCTGAACACCCTGGCGGGCGAGGCCTGCGACGACGGGAACACCACACCGGGCGACGGCTGTAGCGCGACCTGCGTGGTGGAGACCTGCGGCGACGGAACCGTCAACAACAGCGGCACAGAGGCTTGCGACGACGGGAACACGAGTCCGGGCGACGGCTGCAGCGCGACCTGCGTGGCAGAGTTCTGCGGTGACGGGACCGTCAACAACAGCGGCGAGGGCTGCGACGACGGCAACACGACACCGGGCGACGGCTGCAGCGCGACCTGCGTGGCGGAGTTCTGTGGCGACGGTAGCGTCAACAACAGCGGCAGCGAGGCTTGCGACGATGGGAACACGACACCGGGCGACGGCTGCAGTGCGACCTGCGTGGTGGAGTCCTGTGGCGACGGTGTCTTGAATACCGGCGAGACTTGCGACGACGGCAACATGACGCCAGGCGATGGCTGTAGCGCGACCTGTTTGCTGGAGGTCTGCGGTGACGGAACCGTCAACAACAGCGGTGCCGAGGCCTGCGACGACGGCGGCGAGAGCGCCACCTGCGACGCGAACTGCACCGCGGTGATTTGCGGCGACTCGACGGTCAACGCGGCGGCGGGCGAGGGCTGTGACGACGGCAACACGACGCCAGGCGACGGCTGTAGCGCGACCTGCGCGCAGGAGCTCTGCGGCGACGGAACCGTCAACAATGGCGGCGCGGAGACTTGTGACGACGGGAACACCACGTCGGGTGACGGCTGCAGCGCGACCTGCGCTCTGGAGGTCTGCGGCGACGGAACTGTCAACAACGGCGGCACCGAGGCCTGCGACGACGGGGGCGAGAGCGCCACCTGCGACGCGAACTGCACCGCCGTGATTTGCGGCGACTCGACGGTCAACGCGACGGCTGGCGAGGGTTGCGACGACGGCAACGCGACTCCGGGTGACGGCTGTGACGCGTCGTGCGGGCTGGAGGTCTGCGGTGACGGAAGCATCAACAACGGCGGCGCGGAGAGTTGCGACGACGGCAACACGACGCCAGGCGACGGCTGTAACGCGACCTGTGCGTTGGAGTTCTGCGGTGACGGTACGATCAACAACAGCGGTACCGAGTTTTGCGACGACGGCGGCGAAAGCACTTTCTGCGACCTCAACTGCAGCTTGAGGGTTTGCGGCGACGGGACCCTGAACGTGACCGCCGGTGAAGCCTGCGACGACGCTAACATTCTGCCCGGCGACGGCTGTTCGCCGAGCTGCTTGATCGAGTGAGCGCGGCGGCGCGCTCATCATCCGTTGCGGCGATGAGACGCTTCCGCGGCGCGCTCATACGCGTTGCGACTGTATCAAGCTGGCTCCGGTCTCGCGTAGTGTGAGATGGCCTACACATGCTGCCCTGCAAGCCGATGTAGGCGTGTGATTTCGAACGCTTGAGGTCCGAAAAGTGCTAGGGCTATCGCCGAAAACGGTTTACCCTGTGGGTCCCCGTTATGTCCCCCCGAACCCCCGAAGCGGGCGTGCCGCCATCAGGCGGTGGCGCGTCCACGTCCAGTGGAGCCTCGACCACCGTGGCTCGTGCCCTTCGTTTGATCGAAGACGGTGTGCTCGACCACGCAAACATCGACGCTTTGTGCGAGCGACTCGGGATTGGGGCGCGCCAACTTCGGCGGCTGTTCAACAAACAGCTTGGCACCTCGCCCGTGCAAGTCGCGCGCGTTCGGCGAGCTCGATTCGCACGGCGGCTGATCGAGACGACGAGCTTGTCGATGGCGCACATTGCGAAGGCGGCAGGCTTTGGAAGCGTTCGCCGGTTCAATGCCGTGATCAACGAAGTCTATGGCTGCCCGCCTACCGCACTGCGCAGGGGCC
>RCNG010000473.1_pt1 | contig 18251 bp, 11 predicted proteins | sample 2041371 | NCBI WGS metagenome assembly RCNG01 (sample SAMN09708227, study PRJNA481090) | Marine sediment metagenome, whole genome shotgun sequencing project. | biome: marine sediment; feature: ocean; material: sediment; isolation source: Sewage treatment plant 1 marine sediment (STP1) ... | reverse complement strand
CAGTCAGGCGTACCAGACGGCGCGTGTCCGGTGCTATGGTTGTTTCTCTCAACTGCAGGGGATTCATTTCACCCAGGCCCTTAAAACGTTGTAGATTCACTTTGCCACGGATTTTGACTGGATTATCTGAGGTATTATGAGGTAGAAGAATTAGCCAGATCCTGAACGTATCTGCAAAGCCAGTACATCTGGACTATTCAGACATGAGCATCTTGTTTCGGCCTGAAGATTTCGCTTGATAAAGCCTTTTGTCTGCGATTTCCACATACTCATCAAGCGTACCTTCTGGTGAGGGAATTTTACAAACACCACCGACAGACACGGTCACATACTTACTTACTTCGCTATGTTCATGAAGAATTTTCAAACCCTCAATGGATTTCCTTATAATTTCTCCAAACATCGCGGCTTCGTCCATGGCCCGGTTTGTAGAAAGTATACTAAACTCCTCACCACCAATACGGAAAACGAAATCACTCGGACGACGACAGACTTCTTTCAAACGATCAGCAACTTGCTTTAGAGTGGAATCACCCGCCAAATGTCCAAAGTTATCGTTGAAGGATTTAAAAAAATCGATGTCAATCAAATAATACGTCAACAGCGATTGATTGCGCAGAGCTCGCCTTGATTCGTTCTCAAAAACGCTCTCCAGATACCGACGATTGTGTAATCCTGTTAGCTGATCGGTAATGGAAAGCTCTTCGAGTTTCTTATTCACTTCCTTGAGCTGTTCCTCAGCTTTTGTGCGAGCTCTCCTTTCTCTCAACAATTCAAGAGTTCTTGAAGAAAGACCGTCGTACATAGTGAGAACCGTCTCGATGAGAACGCGCATTGAGCCGCTCATTTTTTTGTCGGCGAAGATTTTTGCCTCTTCTATCGAGGCTCCAGATTCCATGGCTTCAACAACCATTGCCATACGCTTGTCGTTGTCAATGATATGAAAAGCCAACCAGCGAATCAGAAATTTGATAATTTGTTCCACCACATCCGACAGTGGCTTGCTTGCCTCCTGCTCCTTGAGTTCTATGACTTTTGGTAAAAAACTCGCATGACTGAGCTGGTGGGACGAAAACCAAGAATCATCGGAAAAAAATTGTAGCCAGATAGCTTCTTCTTCATCGAAGTGCATATTTGCGTAATCGGCCAGTTCATTAAACGCCTCATTTACGACTGAAAATTCTTCTTCAACAAGGGTGGTGGCCAACTTATTCAACAGTTGTACCAGTTTTCGATGCTGCTCATCAATAACCACATGACCTGTATTGAAGTTATCATTCCAGGGAAAGACCTCGAAATGATCGATATTAACACTTTCTTGCTTTTCAGTTTTCTCGGTCATGTTGCTTGGTCCTATACTTTCTATATCTTTGCTATCAATGCGATGAGAAAGCAATTTTTCTGACAAGATATTAGGGAACTCTTATGAGATCCACTGAAACCCCAACGGATTACGTCATTATTAGCATATTTTGTACAATAAGGATTTATCGATGCAACGTGGCTTCCTTGACTTAGAAAACCGCAATCATCAGTTGGAAACGCTGGGCATCAGCCCTGTAACGTCATTCTGGTACTCAAGTTACTGCTTCTTAGCAAAGGATAAGGAATTCAATGACACTTTTCAATCTATAAGTTAAAAATCGTCTCATTTGTTGATTCAGATTAGCTAAGAGGTGGAAGAAATATTTAGAAAAAATGGGGCAACTGACTGAAATACACTGTTTTAGTTGTTAATATAGATAGAATTCATTAAAAACAGAAAAGCCAACATTTACAGCACCTGGCAACTCTCGGAAGCATCTAAATAATTCCTTAAAGTGAACTGAATGGTTAAATTCAGAAGGTTTAACTTCAACGTAGTCTCTAATGCCAGATATAAAGACAGTACTTAGAATCTAAGATAGATTCGACAAAGATTGATTTGCCATTTTCTGAACTAGTGGAAGGAAAACGGCAAATATTTTTAACTGAAGAGCGTTTAAGTTTTCTAGCCGGTATAACCATAACAGATATACTTCAGGAACTTTATTTACTTGTAAGATACACCTTTATTATAGTCTATTGATAAAAACGACACCATCTAAATATCGGCCAGATCGCCTTTATTTTCAAGCCAGGATCGACGATCAGCGGCACGTTTTTTCGCCAGCAGCATATCCATCATCTGAAAGGTTTCATCATTTTCGGCTACAGTCAGGCGTACCAGACGGCGCGTGTCCGGTGCTATGGTTGTTTCTCTCAACTGCAGCGGGTTCATTTCACCCAGGCCCTTGAAGCGTTGCACATTCACTTTACCTCTGATCTTTTCCGCTTCAATCCGGTCTAAAACGCCTTTTTTTTCTGCTTCATCCAGGGCATAAAAAACCTGTTTGCCCACATCTATGCGAAACAGGGGCGGCATCGCTACGTAAATATGTCCGGCATCCACCAGGGCTTTAAAATGACGGATAAACAGAGCACAAAGCAAAGTGGCAATATGAGCACCATCTGAATCCGCATCAGCCAGAATACAGATTTTGCCATAACGTAATCCCTTTATATCACTGGAGCCCGGTTCAACACCCGTTGCAACTGAAATATCATGTACTTCATTTGATGCCAAAACCTGGCTGGAGTCCACTTCCCAGGTATTGAGGATCTTCCCGCGTAAGGGCATAATCGCCTGGAAATTTCGGTCCCGAGCCTGTTTGGCTGAACCGCCCGCTGAGTCTCCTTCCACCAGAAACAGTTCTGTTTCATTAAAGTCAGAAGAGCTGCAGTCGGCCAGTTTACCCGGTAAAGCCGGTCCCTGAGTGATTTTTTTACGAACCACTTTTTTGCCTGCCCGGATCCGCTGATTGGCTCGCCTGATCACCTGATCCGCCAGTCGTTCCCCGTCTTCTGTGTGCTGATTCAACCATAAGCCAAACGCATCTTTTACTACTCCGGAAACAAAGGCTGCACACTCACGGGAAGACAGGCGCTCCTTGGTTTGACCGGAAAACAGGGGGTCAAGTAATTTGACCGACAAAATATAGCAACAACTGTCCCAGACATCATCCGGGGTAATTTTTACCCCTCTGGGCAGTAAATTACGAAATTCACAAAATTCCCGTATCGCTTCAGTCAAGCCAGTGCGTAATCCATTTACATGAGTTCCACCCTGCGGCGTCGGGATCAAGTTGGCATAGCTCTCTGTAACGGGCGTCCCATCTCCAGCAGCACCCTCTTTATCCAGCCACAGCACCGCCCACTGCGCCTGCTCGTTATTACCTTCCATATGTCCGGTAAAAGGCAGCTCAGGAATACTCTCTCTTTGCTCAAGTGCGTCCAGCAGATAGTCGGACAGACCGTTTTCATAAAACCAGTGTTCAGTTTCACCACTGTTTTCATCCCTGTAGCTGATTTCCAGCCCAGGACATAGTACGGCCTTGGCTCTGAGGGCATGTTTTAAACGCGCAACAGAAAATTTGATAGAATCGAAATACTGCTTGTCTGGCCAGAAGCGCACCATGGTTCCGGTATTGCGTTTGCCCACATCAGCAATTTTTTCCAGAGCATGAGTCTTATTGCCGCCGGCAAAAGCCATATAATATTCTTCACCCTGCCTGCGTACCCAGATTTCCAGCTTAGTGGATAAAGCGTTGACTACGGATACGCCAACACCATGTAAACCGCCCGAGAACTGATAATTGTCATTAGAAAACTTAGCGCCTGCGTGCAGACGAGTCAAAATCAGCTCAACACCCGGAATTTTTTCCTCCGGATGCAAATCAACCGGCATGCCCCGACCATCATCTTTGACCGACAAAGATCCGTCTTTATACAGAACAACATCAATGCGCCGGGCGAATCCGACCATTGCTTCATCGACACTATTATCAATTACTTCCTGCGCCAGATGATTGGGACGTTCTATCTGGGTATACATACCCGGACGTCTTTTTACCGGATCAAGACCATTTAAAACTTCAATATCCTGCGCGTCGTAGGAACTCACTGCCATTTAATTTTTTACCTTATTCACACTAGAGTAATGCCCTTAGGGCTTCATCAGGAGCTGTCCAAAGACAGGCTTCTGGAAAAAAACTTCTGTGTTGCGTATAATTGACCGACATTTTTCAGGGATTTTATGTCACTGTAGCAATATTGGCAATTTCCAGCGGCATATTTATAGCAACCAATACCTCAGTTTTAAAACCAGAGCCAGTGACCCCGGCCAGAAATCCATGGTCAGAAAGCCAAGGTTAGCAACCAGAGTCAAAATTTATGCACAGTTTAACATTATTATTACTGTTACCTGTTATAGGTGCAGTGATCATCAGCATACTGCCCAGTCAATCGCTGTTGATACGTAAAGTAGCCGTTGCCACGGCCACATTGAGCCTCATTTATGCGGCCAGTTTTATTTTTGCCTTTGACACGGCTACCAGTGGCCTGCAATTTAGCAAAATTGTTCCCTGGAACACCCGCATGGGGACGTCTTTCGCCCTGGGTATCGATGGTATTTCATTTCCGATGGTCTTGCTGGCCACCTTGTTAAGTCTCATTGCTGTCATTGCTTCTCGCAGTATATCGGAACGCATCAAGGGTTATTATCTGCTGATGTTATTACTTGAAGCGGCCATGCTGGGTGTGTTTATGGCTCAGGACTGGTCACTATTTTATGTATTCTGGGAGCTGACCCTGATCCCGCTGTTTTTCCTGATCGACCGCTGGGGAGGCAAACGTCGCAGTATAGCATCACTTAATTTTGTACTCTATACCATGGGCGGTTCTGTCTTTATGTTACTCAGCCTGCTGGTATTATTTGATGCCACACCAGGGCATTCTTTTGCCATGGATGCCATGCTGGCTGGCGCCAGATCTTTGCCGGAGCACACTCAGATTTTAATTTTTCTTGGCTTTCTGGTGGGTTTCGGAGTCAAAATGCCCATATTTCCAATTCATGGCTGGCTGCCTCTGGCACATGTCGAAGCCCCCAGTCCAGTCAGTATCCTGCTCTCCGGTATTTTACTCAAGATGGGTGCCTACGGATTGATTCGTACCGCCTATATGCTGCCGGAAGCGGTCATATCATTGCAGACCTTTTTAATGATAGTGGCTTTGTTCAGCCTGATTTATGGTGGTCTGCTGGCCTGGCGGCAATCTGATCTGAAAGGTATGATCGCTTATTCATCCATTAGTCACATGGGTGTTGTACTATTAGGTATTGCGGCATTGAATATTACCGGCATAACCGGTGCCCTGATGCAAATGGTAGCTCATGGACTGGTTGCCGGAGCTTTATTCCTGCTTATTGGCCTATTGTATGAGCGCACCCATACCCGGGAAATTACCGACTATAGCTGTCTGGCAAAAGTCACACCCCGCTTTGCCCTGTTTACTTCTCTAGCATTTATTGCCGCAGTGGGCATACCGGGAACCGCTGGTTTTATTGCTGAATTACATGTCATTATCGGCGCCTTTGAGCGATGGGGCTGGACAGTAATACTGGTCAGTATAGGCGTCATGATCAGTGCCGCCTATGCGGCCCGAACCATGGGACGATTATTTACCGGTCCAAGCCGTGCCAATATGAGTGACATTAGCGACCTGCAGCCTGTTGAAGTATTGGCTGCCAGTATTCTGGTGTCCGGTTTTTTACTTCTGGGCTTCTTCCCAGGCTATGCACTGGATTTGATGAGTGCATCAGCGGCTAATTTCAGCCAGCTATTTACAGGTCTTATGTAAAGGAGTTGATGCACTAATGCCAGAAACAACGTCAGATTCCAGCCCTACATCCAATAAGAGTCAGGAACAAGATATTCGTCAGCAAATCCTGCAGCTGATTGAGCATCTTGAACATGTCCTGCCAGCACAGGCACCCATCAAGGATTTTGTCCACCACAATACCCTGCATGGTTACCAGCATTTATCCTTTCCAGAGGCTTTGGCCCAGTCCGAAGCAACCAGTGGAGCCAAAGGTTATCTGAGCAGTGAGCAGTTTCGCAAGTTATTTGCTCAGGGACGAATTACCTTGGATGATCTGGAAAACGTCCTGGCTGAAGAAGCCGATGTGCAACTGGATAAAGTGATTTTTCAGCAGGCTGGTAAAGTCGTTAATCACCAGGACATTATTCTTACTACTCTGCTGCATTCATTAAAGCCGGTCACTACTTGTCAATTAACCTGGCAAATTGAAGAGCTGGGAGCACTGGAGCATTTTCAGAGTGATTTGAGTGCCGCTCAATGTCAGGCCATTCTGCAACGTCATGCGTTTCAAGGTAACAACTTTCAAGAAGCTAATGGCTCTCACTCCCGACAAGCTGATGGCTCCCAACAAGCTGATGGCTCTCAAAAAGCAGCTATCTCCGCGCTCTGGCAGGCCACTTTAAAATCCCTGAATCTGGATCATTTTCTAATGCATCCGGAAGAAATGCTTGATATGTCCCCTGATCGTGCTGAGGATATGCTGTCCCGACAGATATCTGAAAGTGTCACAGAGGAGGCCAGCAAATCACTAATACACAAACAGATACAAAAAGAATCCAGAAATATTTTGGGACATCTGCTGGATAATATAGGCCACAAATTGACTCTGAGTGGTTTTATCAAGGCCATTACGGGTATCGACCTGATGGAGGATATCCGTCCGGTTCTACTGAGATATTTATCTTCTTACCTGGATCAGGGTATGGCTGCCTGGCATCCTATTGATCGGGAACAGGGATTTTATTATAGCTGGAAACAAAGTGCTCAGGACGATCTGGCCTGGATTTTTGAAGGTTTCGATGACTGGACTGATAATCTGAATTCCCTTCCCGATGACCCAATGGATACTATTATTCAGGAACTGCATCGCCAGGGAATAGCCACACAGCGCTGGACCGGTTATCTGCAGCGACTGGCACTGGAACTTCCGGGCTGGTCCGGCATGTTTCTGTGGCGGCATGCTCACCCCGGTTATGATGGTCAGACCTACCCCGTAAATATGCTCGATTATCTGGCCGTGCGTCTGGTACTGGAACGCCTCTTTGCGCAACGTATCTGCAGCGAGTATTGGCGTATTGAAGCCAGTCTGGATACCCTGAGATATTACTTTCGCCACCGCAGTTCCGATTTTCTGGTTCGCTACGCATTGCAAAATGAGCGTTTGCCCGAGTATCTGGCCACTTTGTCTGCCCATCAGATTGAGCGGGCCAAAACCGATTTTTCCGACAATAATAACTGGCTTAAACTGGCGAATATGATCTGGACCTGGCAGCATAGTCCGGTGGGTACCCGCGCTCCAGGGTATCGGGTCAGCCAGCATGCCTGGCCTCTGTTTCGTCTGTTCCAGCATTTGGGTATGAGTGCTTCGGATGTCACTCTGCTGGAAGCAGCACAGCTCGATGAAATCTTTGCTATCATCAAGCAGATGGATGGTGACAAAAGCAGTTTTATCTGGCTGCAGGCCTATGAGCATCATTACCGGGAGAAATACTTCAATGCCCTGGTCAATAATGAAGGTCGAGGACGCTGGAAACAACGCAACTATCAACACAAGGACCGGCCTGATGCCCAGCTGGTTTTTTGTATGGATGATCGGGAAGAAGGCATTCGCCGCCATCTTGAAGAGTTGAACCCCAACATTGAAACCTTTGGTGCAGCGGCTTTCTTTGGTCTGCCCATTAACTGGCGTGGCCTGGATGATGAACAGGTCACTGCCCTGTGTCCGGTAGTTGTTACACCAACCCATGAATTACAGGAAGTCGCCCGGGAAGGTCAGGAAACTTTGTTAGCACAGCATAAACAAAGGCGCAACTGGCGATATAAAATAAAAGCTCTGATCCATCAGGAAACTCGTCGTAACCTGTTCAGTTCCGCCGTCCTGATGGCACTTTCAGCGCCTGTCTCATTACTGACTCTGGCTGGTAAAGTATTTGCCCCCAGGCAAACCGGTGAGCTGGCTGAATCATTGCGGGATCAATTTGATTTACTGGTGCCAAGCAAGGTTGCGGTCAATTGTGATCATCCCAAACAGGAACCAACTCCCGAGGATCAGCAGCTGGGCTATAGCGACTCCGAACAGGCAGACAAAGTCGAAGGTTTTCTGCGCATGATCGGATTGATCAATGGATTTTCCCCCTTTATTGTCCTGTTAGGTCATGGCTCTATCAGTCAGAATAACCCACATCTGGCCGCCTATGACTGCGGAGCCTGTAGCGGCCGCCACAGTGGTCCCAATGCCCGTAGTTTTGCTGCTATGGCTAATCGCCCTGAAATACGTGCCGCATTAAAAGAACGTGGAATTGAGATACCTCAAGACACCTGGTTTCTGGGTGCTGAACACAATACCTGTGATGAAAAGCTGAGCTGGTATGATACTGATTTAATACCGGCTTCGCTGCACAGTGCTTTTGCGCAGCTGCAGCAGCAAGTCTATGAATCCAGTAAAGATTCTGCCCATGAACGTTGTCGCCGACTGGCTTCTGCCCCCAGAGATCCTTCCAGAGAGCAGGCGCTAAAGCACATAATCGGCCGCTCCTACGACTTCAGTCAGGCTCGTCCTGAATTGGGTCATGCAACCAATGCGATCGCCTTTATTGGCCGTCGCAGTGCTACTCAGGGTGCCTTTTTTGATCGCAGAATATTCCTCATCTCCTATGATCCGAGCACCGATCCTGAGGGTGAAATACTGGAAAAAATTCTTCTGGCAGCAGGACCGGTCGGTGCAGGTATCAGTCTGGAATACTATTTTTCTACCGTGGACAACGAACACTATGGCAGTGGCTCCAAAATCACTCACAATGTCAATGGTCTGTTTGGCGTCATGGATGGCAGCAGTGGCGATCTAAGAACCGGATTACCGAGACAGATGATTGAAATTCATGAAGCCATGCGCCTGCAAATTGTCGTGGAACACAGTGAAGCCGTATTAACCCGTATTTATCTGGCCCAGCCGATACTGCAGGAACTCATTGGCAAAGGCTGGATTTTACTCAGCGTTAAAGATCCTGAAAGTGACAAAATCAGTGTTTTCAAACCGGATACCGGTTTTGTTCCCTGGCAGGGAAAGCGGGAAAAACTGCCACAGGTCGCTGCTTCAGCGCAATGGTACAAAGGACACTCAAATGCACTGGACCTGGCACTGATCACCCAACCTGAGGGTGACCAGGTGCGAGGCCGTCAAATAGTAAGTCAAACTACAGGAGCTAACGGATGAATGAAGCCAATTCACTACTCAAGGCTTTTGTCTGGTTAATTCCGTTTCTACCCATGCTGGCCGCACTGGTGATCGGCATTGGTTTTATCAGCGGTAAAAACCGGGGGGAACAAGGCGAAAAACAAACCTCTCTGATAGCCAATGGTGCAGCCCTGCTGTCTTTACTGGTGGTACTGGCCGTTGATTTACACGCTCTGGTACATGGGGTACCCGGGCATCTGGAACTGGCACAATGGTTCCAAAGTGGTGATTACCAGGTCAACCTGAGCTTTAACCTGGATCGACTGGCTCTGGTTATGATGACACTGGTGGCCGTTATTTCTGTTTTAATGATCCGCTTTTCTGTCAATTATATGCATCGTGAAGACGGATATCAGCGCTTTTTTATGATCCTGAGCCTGTTTATGGGCGCCATGTTACTGATTGTTATGGCCGGCAATGTGGTGCTCACTTTCACCGGCTGGGAACTGGCCGGGGTCAGTTCCTATTTATTAATTGCCTATGTCTATGATCGCCCTGTGGCAATCCAGAATGCCACCCGGGTTTTTGTTACCAATCGTATTGGCGACGCCGGCTTTATTATTGCCATTTTTCTTTCCTTTCATCTGCTCAAGACCCTGGAATGGTCAGAAATTCTCAATGCCGCCAATTCTTTAACGCCACTGGGCAGTAATATTCTGGCTGGAACGTTCCTGTTAGCTGCTATGGTAAAATCTGCTCAGGTACCCTTTGCTCCCTGGATTGCCAGAGCACTGGAAGGGCCAACACCTTCAAGTGCCATATTTTATGGTTCATTAATGGTCCATGCCGGAGTCTATCTGATTATTCGTCTGCAGCCTGTGCTGGAGCACTCACCGGTCATTATGAGTATGCTGACTTTTATCGGCCTGCTAACAGCTCTGTACGGTTTTTTCAGCAATCTGGTGCAAACGGATGTGAAAAGCAATCTGATCTTTTCCACAACCTCACAGGTTGGCCTGATGTTTTTCAGCTGCGGTATGGGCTGGTTTGATCTGGCCAGCTGGCATATGGTATTGCATGCTATCTGGCGAGCCTATCAATTCCTGCATGCGCCGGCCATGATGCATCTTATGGTTCGAAATACCCGTCCGGTCAAACCCTTATTAAAGCGCCAGGGCTGGCTATACACTGCCAGTTTGCATCGCTTCTGGCTGGATCCCATGGCAGACTGGTTAATAGTGAAGCCTGTTAAAAGCATTGCCCATGATATTGAACGTTTTGATGAAAAAGTGGTGAACCGCCTGGTAGGTTTGCCCGAACAAACCAGCGCCATTACCTCCATTGCCGATTGGGAAAAACAAAAATCCGACACCCAGACAAATGCCAATGATAAGCAACAGGTCACTCGTGGCTACGGGCTGGCCGGAAAATTAATGGCAGGTCTTGCCGATTTGCTGTTCTGGTTCGAAGAACATCTGGTGCTCAAAAGTGGTGGCGAAGGACTGCTTAAATTACTCAATGTGATTGGTCATTACCTGCTGCAAATTGAAGAGCTGCTGAGTCAGCCCCGCTATTTGATGCTATTGATCCTGGCAACTTTCGTAGTGATTATTTAAGGAGAGCCAAATGACAATTACTGAAATTCATTGGGCTTCTCAATCAGCCTACCCGATATTAACATTTTTACAGGCAGTTCCGCTGCTTGGCCTGCTGGTTTTATTCTGGTTCCGCAATTCCAGGCATTTAATGACTGTGGGCATCCTGCTGACTGTTATTGAAATGCTCTTTGCCATAGACTTATACCGCCATTTTGATCAGGCCAGTCCAGCTATGCAACTGGCCGAACAGTTTACCCTGCTCGCGCCACTGTCCTATCATGCCGCAATAGACGGCATGAGTCTTGTGTTTATTCTTCTGACCGGCTTTTTAAGCATTTTGATTATGGTATACGGCAATATTATACCGCTGGAAAGACCGAAACCTCTGCCTTTTATAATATTGGCCATTGAAGCGACTCTGATGAGCCTGTTTACCACGCTGGATTTACTGTGGTTCACCCTGATGTCATTCCTGGAGCTGATGTTGATAGGCTATATGCTGAAACGCTGGGCAACCTCACCTGACCGGGATCTGGCCCTGACTCGTTATTTGCAGTTTATGCTCACTGGCCTCATTCTGCTCGGCATTGGCATATCCATGCTTGCCTGGAATTACACTCATGAAACCGGCAACACCTGGACCTTTGATCTCATATTGCTCAAAGAAGTTGCCATTAATGAAAATATCCGCTCTATTATATTCTTCTTATTGTTTTATGGACTGGCCATTCGTATTCCACTGTTTCCTTTGCACGGCTGGTTGCCTTCGACTGCCGAGCACGGCACAGTAGCTATGGCACCGGCCTTATTACTGGGTCTGAAAGTGGGCATTTATGCCCTGATACGTTTCGTGCTGCCCCTATTGCCTGAAGCCGTGATGCAATGGCATGAATATATAGTTACCTTTGCAGTGGCCGGTGTTTTCTATGCCGCAGTGATGGCCATGATGCAGGTGAATTTGCGCCGACTGCTGTCATTTGCAGTCGTCAGTCATACCAGTATACTGATCATCGGTCTGTTCAGTCTGAATCAAATTGCCTTTGAAGGCGCTATACTGCTGTCCATAAATTTTGGCCTGGCGACATCCGGCTTATTGTTTATGACCGGATTTGTCTTCCGCCGAACCCATACCATGTTATTACAAAAACTAGGCGGCTTATTTGATTATATTCCTTTAATCGGAATTGCTTTTATAATCTCCGGCCTGAGTATTGTGGGGATGCCCGGAACACCCGGATTTGATGCAGCGCATCTGATCCTGGAAGCATCTATACACCGTTTTGGCGCCTTGATCACCATTGCCGCAGCATTGGGTAATGTGGTGGCGGCCGGATTCCTGCTCTGGGCTTTCCAGCGCGCTTTTTTATCTCCAAAAATCGGTAATTGGAACAAAAATGCCATTAAACCGGCATCACGTTCAGAAAAAATTCTGGCGGTAACCATCATTGTTGTTCTGCTGATAACCGGTTTTTATACCGAGCCCTGGCTTGGTCTGATAGAAAATTCCATGCACGGGCTCGGTGAGCTCTATAGCCACTACCGGTAAACAAGAGCCGGTAAACAAGAGCCATTAAACGAGAGTCAATAATTCAAGGATCTGCTGATGATAGAACATTCAAGTACAGTGATTACTGCTTCTAATTCAACCTTTGATTCAGCCTTTGATTCAGCCATTGATTCAATGGCAGGGTTTCCCATCCTCAGTCTGCTGCTGATGTCGATGCCCGTTGCGGCGGTGATGATTTTGCTCACTCCTGACCCGCTCAAGGCCAGGTGGATAGCTCTGGTTACTGCTGTAACGGGTCTGTTCATTTCACTTGTCGTGGTGTTTAATTTTGACCAGAGCAATGCAGGATTTCAGTTTGTTGAACGTGTCCCCTGGATCCCCAGCCTTAATATTGACTATATTATTGGTATAGACGGTATTTCCGTGCTCTTTCTACCGCTGACCAGTATCTTGTTTATCGGTATTATTCTCGCTTCATGGAACACCACCCGCAGTATGCCAAAATTGTTTTTTACGTTGTTGCTGCTGCTTGAAACTGCCACCCAGGGAATTTTTGTTTCTTTGAATACGATATTGTTTTTCCTGTTCTGGGAACTCACCCTGATCCCTATTTATTTTCTGATCAATTACTGGGGCATTGGGCCAAACCGGCGCTATGCTGCAGTAAAATACACCCTGGTTATGATGGCAGGCGGTGTTCCTCTGCTGTTTGGTTTTATTGTACTGGCCTTTGACCACGCCAATCTGAATTCAGGTTCGGGTGAACTGGTCTTTGACTATATGACCCTATTGAACAATCCCCTGCCAGCGGAACTGCAAACCACAATCTTCTTTTTATTATTAGTAGGCTTTGCCTTCAAGGCACCGATTTTCCCCTTACATACCTGGTTGCCTGCCATTGCCATGGAAGGACCCGCCAGTATTGCTGCTATTATGACCGGCTTAAAGCTGGGTGCCTATGGCCTGATCCGCTTTACTGTACCACTGGCACCGGATGCAGCACAAAATTTTCACTGGCTGCTGGCCGGTCTGGGAATTACCGGCGTACTGTATGGTGCAGTGCTGGCCATAAGCCAGACAAATTTACGAAAAATGCTGGCTTTTTCCAGCGTCAGCCATGTGGGGCTGGTTATCCTGGGTATAGCTTCATTCTCTACTCAAGGGATCCAGGGAGCATTATTTCAATTATTCAATTTTACTATTGTCGCTGGCGGGATTTTTGTGCTAATCGGATTTCTTCATCATCGAACAGGCTCGACAGAACTGGTCAGTCTGGGGGGAGTCGCCAAAACCATGCCCCTGCTGGCCAGCTTTTTCTTTATTTTCGGCCTGGCGGGTATGGGAGTACCCGGCACAAATGGTTTTGTTGCGGAAAACCTGATTCTGGTGAGTGTTCTGGAAAGTCATACCGGTGCCGGAATCGCCGCACTGCTTGGCATTGTACTGGCAGCCGCCTATTTTCTGAACATTTACCAGCGTGCGTTTCTGGGCCCCGTTAAAAACGATGTAGTGGCAGAGGCTCTGGATTTACGCAGACGTGAATTAATACTTGCTGTGGTATTTTGCAGTTTTATCTTACTTGCAGGGATCTTTCCCAATGTGATTCTGGACATTACCCGGGCAGCCAGTGAGAACTGGATTGGCCAGTTAAAGCCCAATTAATCTACAGTTAAATTACAGTTCTTCAACCAGGCGAAAGCCCAGTTCATTGCTCCTATAAGAAGGGAAATTATTATAACGAATATAGGAGCGCAGCAGCTGGTTGCTGGAATTCCAGCCTCCGCCGCGCACGGACAGAGTTTTGCCCTGCAGATCATTTTTATCTGCACAGTACTGCTCCTGACCATTATAGCGCCGGGTATAGAGTGAACAGGTCCATTCCCAGACATTGCCAAACAGATCGTGGATACCATATTTATTGGCCTCATAACTGCCAACCGGCACAGTCCTGGCGCTTTGCCAGAAGTATCGGCAGCCATCACAATTAGCATCATTCAGGCCTACCAGATCAGTAAAACCCAGTTGACCTTTTAAACCGGTACGAGCCACATATTCCCACTCAGTTTCAGTCGGCAAACGAAACTTGCGCCTGGTTTTCCTGCTTAACCAGAGTGCATACTCCCGGGCATCGCTGATGGAAACATTGATAACCGGCCGGTTGCCACGACCCCAGCCATGGTCATCCGGTTTTTTTCGTTTAAGCGCTTTGGCAAATGCGTCATATTGATCAAAAGTGACCTCATATTTGCCAATAGCAAAATCTTTGCTGATGGTCATCTTATGGGGTGGTTTTTGATCCGGTGATCCATGCTTGCTGCCCATAATAAAAGAATCCGCAGAAATTCTAATCATCTCCGGCACAATTTTCGACCCGGAGGGAAATGCCCTTTGTGATTTTTTCTTTCCGGCTTGTTGTGATGCTTGCCTGGCCAGTTGTTTGTGAGTCCGGTTCAGCAGTTGTTGTGCATCTGCATAATATTTGCCTGTGTCATCAACACTGCGCATATAATTATCGAGGTTATCAGCAGCCAATTTATATTGACCGTTATGGAACAGGGTTTTACCATAAAAATAATAAAAATCTTCATGCAGGGAAACATTCATTTTAAGCAGTTTGCGAAAGGCTGGCTCCGCTTTCTGATATTCTTCCTGATTGTAGTACATGGACGCCTGTTTAAGATAATGACCAACGTCTTTATCTGCCATGACCGTCATTGAAAAAAAAACCAGACCACTGAACAATACACATTGTAATATTTTTTTCATAATCTATTTTGCAAATTTAATAGTGATCATCCTGACCAGCTCAGCAACAGTCATAATCCGCATATTAACCCGATAGGATATTCAACTTATTTTTTCAGCTTCAAGTGTCATAGCTAAAGAATGCCTCAATGGAATTTTTATAGTATTTTCCTGAACAGGATGTCTCTTCAATGGTTTTTACAAATGAATGGTAGGATTTGATGGACTTTACCAGGTAAGCCTGTACCGGCTCTTTGATCCCTTTGAGTTTTAATGGCGGTGTTGCCACTACCGTTATCCGATCCTGAATCATTTTATAAGTCGCATGACTGATCAGAACCCCATCGTGTTTAGACAGATGCTCCAGACGATTGGCAATATTGACATTATCACCAATCAAAGTGAAATCCCGTCTTGAATGGCGGCTACCAATATCACCTAAAATGACATGACCAGAATGGATACCTATACGCATATGGACATCCAGTCCTGTTGTCTTGCGTAAATCCGGCAATGCTTTAAGCATGGCCGCTGCCGCACAAACTGCACGAAACGCACCTTCTTCCTGTAATCCAAATGAAGCAAAAATACCATCACCAATAAATTTATCAATTGTGGCATCAAAAAACATCAGTTTTTCAACCATACGGTCAAAATATAAATTCAAAAAGTCCACCACTTTCCTTGATGATAATTGTTCTGATATATGGGCGAATTGCACGATATCAGAAAAAAGCAGGGTACGAAATTTATCTTCAGCAATGGGCTCATCGGTATTTTTTCTGGCCATTGAGATATGGGTAACTGTTGAATCCGAAAGGTAGTGACTCATCAGACTCTGATGACGCTTTAAACGTGACTCCGCCAAAACCCGTTCCACTTCAGCAACCATGCGATCCGGTGAAAATGGTTTGGTAATAAAGGCCTGAATTCCAATAGAGCGAATTTTTACCTGATCAGCCCTGGAATCTTTGCCTGTTTCAATAATAATAGGTAAATTTTCAAACTGGTTCGACTGACGAATACGTGTACACAGTTCCAGGCCGTCGACATAAGGCATATCATAGTCAGTGATCACCAGATCATACAGGTTACTGTTCAGTTTCTCCCAGGCAGACAAGCCATCGGTTGCGACATCAACCAGAAAGCCCTGAATTAACAAGGATTTTTTAATCTGATGCATGATGGTAGCTGAATCTTCTACCACCAGGATACGTTCCGGCCGCCCCTGTGAATGACTGGAATTCATCAGTCGCTGAATCCGTGACAATAATTCCGGCACAACCACCTTACGGGTAGCTGAGCGATCGGACTTAATAATGTAATCATCAGCGCCCGCATTAAAACCACTGATAATTGCCTTATCTGTCTGCTGTGAGGACAATAACAGCACTGGAGTATCCAGTTTTTCCTGCTGCCGGATAATACGGCATAAGGTGATGCCATCGAGAATCGGCATATCGACATCACTAATAATAATATCGATTTTACTGTTGCGAATAATTTTTAATGCCTGTTCACCATTCTCTGCCTCAATGACTTCAAAACCTTCCTGTTCCAGAGATGGTTTGATCAATTTGCGACAGGTTTTACTATCGTCTACCAGCAAAAGTTTGGCTTTTTCTTCAAAAAGAGGGTTAACCGCCTGACTTAAATCCTGCCGGGAAAAAGGTAGCTTGAGGAATTTATTGGCACGGTGATCAATTGCAAACTCACGATTTTGAGTATCGGATGACATAAACACCAGACGCGCCTTATTCAGCGCAGGATGGGAACGAATTCGATCACATAAGGACAGACCATCCACATGCGAGAGCATGGCACGGATAAAAATCAGCTCGGGTTTACTGTCAAGGATCAGTTGAAAGTAATTCGGATCACTGGAATGTACGGCCTTGATAGTAAAACGCTCGCTATCAAGTAAGGAAGTGATTAATCCATCAATTGTAGATGAATCGGTCAGCAGAATGACATTTATTGTATTATCCATGAGAGACTCATGTTGTTTTCAATATCAATATCAATGCCAAATTTAAGTGATGAGGAAGTATTACTCAAACGCTGTCTGAAGGTCAGAAAGCCTGATATTGTGTACCGATTAGTATAATTATTCCTTGCACCACACTACTTAATCCTTTAAAAACAGTTTTTTTAGAGTTCTTTTAAGCTAGAATCCAATAAAACTATAGATAGCTAGTCTGAAAAATTCAATGATTTTGGTAAATAAAAAACTAATGTTATATTTTTTTAATGAATGAAGCAAATTACCCGTATTTTTGCGAAAAAATTCAATGTTTTCAGGTAGGTTCTGACTCTTTCTGCTCATCCAAGTGATAGTTATAATTTTATAAAATTATAATATAATAGTTTTTTTGTGCTATATATATAATCTATAATAGCAAAAGTTAACAAAAATACTGTTTTATCAGGACATAAGGCAAACGTTATTTTAGTTATAAAGTGGTGTTTATATAAATTAATTATAAGACATTATATTTAAACAACTTTAGAGGATATAAAATGAACAAGCTAGTTATTGCTACTGCAATCGTTGCAGCTACAGCATCTATGACTGCCAATGCCTGGTGGGGTGATGACAGTAACACAAGCACCAACTGGAATAGCAGCGGCTACAACGACATGAATAATCGCGGCTCTGGCAGCGGCTATGGCAATGGCTGGGGTGATGGCAGTCTGGACAGTGATATGGACGGCGATTTTGAAGTCAATGTAAAAGGTCGTGGCCGTGGTCGTGGCAAAGGTAATACCCGAGGTTCTGCTTCTGGTCGAGGTTATGGCAATGGCTATAACAACTGGGATAATCGCATGCAGGGTTATGGTGACAACCGTTATAGCAACACCGATAATGGTCCTTATGGTTACAGGCCATATGGTTATGTTCCTCAACAAGCACCATGGGGATACCGTCCTCCAGCAGCTCAAGCTCCTATTGCACCAGCACCTGCGGCCAGATAATTACTTGTAGATGTTGTCACTACAACAATCAACTTTTCCTGGGCGGGTGTTCTGCCTGCTCTAAATATCCAGAGACCTGGTTAAAATCAATACCATGATATAAAAAATTACGTCTTTTCACAGAATTACGTACTTTTCCGAATATCAGCAAAACCACCTTAGCCGCTATTCGAAATGAGTGTAATAGTTCCGCACTTCGGTTTGCATGTTGATGTTCAGAGGGACGCTTCTAGGCCATCCCTGGCTCGCTCAACTGCGGCATCCTTGCCTTGAAAAGCCCTCTGAACATCAACAT
>RCNG010000472.1_pt1 | contig 18258 bp, 14 predicted proteins | sample 2041371 | NCBI WGS metagenome assembly RCNG01 (sample SAMN09708227, study PRJNA481090) | Marine sediment metagenome, whole genome shotgun sequencing project. | biome: marine sediment; feature: ocean; material: sediment; isolation source: Sewage treatment plant 1 marine sediment (STP1) ... | reverse complement strand
GGGCAAGAACAGAAAAAATTTGACTGGTTATGCAGGCAGGATCCGATTGTGAAATCAATTCTGTTTTTGCCGGTATTGCAGGCAGTCATATACGTAGCTTGAATTCACATGGCATCGTGGCTATTCGTGAACGTGAAGTCACCAGTGGTGACCTGGATAGAGTTATTGATGCCGCACGTGCGGTTGCCATTCCTGCTGATCAGAGAGTGCTTCATATATTGCCGCAAGAATTTATTATTGATGATCAGGAAGGTATACGTGAACCGATCGGTATGTCAGGTGTGCGTCTCGAAGCGAAAGTGCATCTGGTGACGGGTGCAGTAGGCGCAGCACAAAATATTATTAAATGCATTCGTCGTTGTGGTTTAGAAGTAGATGACATTATTCTTGAACAGTTAGCGTCCAGTTATTCAGTTTTAACCGAAGATGAAAAAGAGCTGGGTGTATGTCTGGTCGATATTGGCGGTGGTACCACCGATATTGCTGTGTTTTCTGAAGGCGCCATTCGTCACACTGCGGTGATTCCCATTGCGGGTGATCAGGTGACAAACGACATTGCTGTGGCATTACGCACACCAACGCAATACGCTAATGAAATAAAAATCAAATATGCATGTGCATTGCGTCAGTTAGCAAATCCAGAAGAAACAATTGAAGTGCCAAGCGTCGGCGATCGACCACCACGTAAATTGTCACGACAAACGCTGGCTGAAGTTGTTGAGCCACGTTATGAAGAGTTACTTAATTTAGTGCATGCGGAATTACGTCGTAGTGGTTATGAAGAAATAATTGCGGCCGGTGTCGTGTTAACGGGTGGAAGCTCAAAAATGGAAGGCGTTATTGATTTAGCTGAAGAAATATTCCATGCCCCCGTACGCTTAGGTTTGCCACAGTATGTTTCTGGTTTATCCGATGTGGTTAGCAATCCAATTTATGCAACTGGTGTTGGCTTATTACTATTTGGTAATCAGCACAGAAATAGTGGCACCAGTCATATCATGAAGGAAGGTGGTGTTAAAGGAGTTTTTGAGCGGATGAAGAGCTGGTTCCAGGGGAACTTTTAACAAGTTATACAGCAAGCGTAATACAAAAAATGAATGAAATAATTACAATTAAACCAATTGAGGAGAAAGGCCATGCCTATGTTTGAATTGATAGATTCCGGTGCACAAGATGCAATTATAAAAGTCATTGGTGTTGGTGGTGGAGGTGGTAATGCTGTTCAGCACATGGTGCACAGTGGTATCAACGGCGTTGACTTTATCTGTACAAATACTGATGCGCAGGCATTGGCGCGATTTGATGGTGCTAAATCGTTACAGATTGGTAGCAACATTACAAAAGGTCTGGGTGCAGGTGCAACCCCTGAAGTTGGGCAGCAGTCAGCGCTGGAAGATCGTGAATTAATCCAGGAAGCAATTGCAAATACTGATATGTTATTTGTTACTGCAGGAATGGGTGGCGGAACAGGTACTGGTGCGGCACCTGTGGTTGCACAAATAGCGCGAGAAATGGGTATACTTGTTGTCGGCGTTGTTACCAAGCCATTTGCTTTTGAAGGCACGGCTCGGATGAAAATCGCGATGCAAGGTATTAAAGAATTAAGCGGCCATGTTGACTCCTTAATTACCATACCAAATGATAAATTGCTTGATGTATATGGGCGTGATTTTGATTTAATGAATGCATTTAGCGGGGCCAATGATGTGCTTTGTGGTGCCGTTCAGGGTATAACCGAATTAATTACAAATCCTGGCGTTATTAATGTCGACTTTGCTGACGTCAGAACCGTTATGTCAAAAATGGGCATGGGTATGATGGGATCCGGTCGTGCGAGCGGTGAAAACAGAGCGAAAGAAGCGGCGGAAGCGGCAATCGCCAGTCCATTACTTGAGGATGTGAATTTGTCAGGTGCACGCGGAATACTGGTGAATGTCACCGGCGCAAATATGACATTAGGTGAGTTCCAGGATATTGGTGCGGTGGTCAACGGTTTTGCTTCTGATGATGCAACCGTGGTGATGGGTACGGCTATTGATGAAGCACTGGATGGCGAAATTCGGGTGACTGTTGTTGCAACTGGCCTGGGTCATGCAACCGCAGCGCCCGTGCCAGCACCTGTACCTGCTGCAGAGATTAAAGTCATTAAAGAATCGCATGTTGAAATAGAGCCTTCGTATAAAGAATATGATAAACCAACTGCTATTCGCAAAACGCAAATTGCAGGCACGGCGACGTCACTTAATGGTGAATATGATGAAGAAATGCTTGATATACCCGCGTTTTTACGTCGACAGGCTGACTAACAGGGCGGATTACACGGATGCTATTGTAGCTAATTGATTTTATAGCGTTTAGCTGTAACTAAATGTTGTGTTGTTTAGCGTGAGCGGGAGCAAAAGCACTGTTGTTAAGTGGTTTATTTAATGATGAGCTTACAATTTAGTCCGTAATTATGTGATAATACGGTAATTTTTCTCAAAATTATGCGCAGCCTAAGTGATTTACTTTGGAGTTGTGCGTGGGAATAGACATTTTGATTAGGCAAAGAACGTTAAAAAATGTGATTCGTGCGACGGGTGTCGGATTGCATTCAGGTGAAAAAGTATATTTGACATTACGCCCGGCACAGCCCGATACGGGTGTTGTTTTTCGTCGTGTCGATTTAAATGAACCGGTAGAAATAAAAGCAACTGCATCAAATGTGGGTGCGACTTTATTGTCGACAACATTAGAACAGGATGGCGTTACCGTATCTACAGTGGAGCATTTACTGTCGGCAATGGCAGGTTTAGGTATTGACAATGCGTACGTTGATGTCAGCGCTGCCGAAGTGCCTATAATGGATGGTAGCTCAGGCCCATTTGTGTTTTTAATTCAATCTGCTGGTATCGTTGAGCAGGATGCGCCAAAGCGTTTTGTTCGCATTAAAAAGTCGGTGGTTGTTGAAGAAGAAGGTAAATGGGCGCGCTTTGATCCTTTCGATGGGTTTAAAGTAAGTTTTGCCATTGATTTTGATCACCCCGCTTTTAAAAATAGCCCCTGTACGGCAGAAATTGACTTTTCAACGACTTCATTTGTAAAAGAAGTGAGCCGTGCGCGTACCTTTGGTTTTATGAGTGATATCGAAGCATTACGTAAAAATAATCTGGCTTTAGGTGGCAGCATTGATAATGCCATCGTCGTTGACGAATACCGTGTGATAAACGAAGACGGTTTACGTTACGAAGATGAGTTCGTTAAACACAAAATTTTAGATGCGATTGGTGATTTATATTTATTAGGGCACAGTTCTATCGGTGCTTTTTCAGGTTACCGTTCTGGTCATGCACTTAACAATAAATTACTGAAAGCACTATGCGCAGATAAAAGCGCGTGGGAAGAAGTGACTTTTGAAGATGAAAAAGCGTCTTCACCCATCTCATATACGCAACCACTACAAACTTTTTAAAATACCTGGTCTGTTACGTCAAAAAGCGCTTAACACGACCTGCTGCATTTTATGTTCAAATCTACATTCGTAGGTAGGGTTATCGCGCTTTGGTATCCATCTAACTGAAAAATAAGGTCATCCCTGACAAAAGCTACGTCTAAGCCGACAAAACCCTTTTTTGTGCAACGGTTTCCTGTAGGTTACTCATTTAATTTTCTTTGAAGATATTCATTACGATTCAATTGATTTATTTAGGATTATTTTTTTGTTTTTGAGATGATTCGTGTGTCAGCTTTTCCATGACTGGCAACCTTTAAAAGCGCAGTCTTTAATGGCTGGTGGTCAAGACTATCAGCCGATTGTGATAATAATGCAGCTGATTTTTCACTTATATGTGGTCGTCGGGTTTTTTTCTCAGATGATATCTGTTGCTGATGGGCGCCCGCATGGTTAGTTTTGTTTGCGTTATATCGTGTGCTGATCTGAATGTGATGAATAATTTGCGTTTTATTGTCACTGGTGTCGGTCTTCGCACTATTTTCGCGTATAAACTGAAGAATCTGCGGGTTAAGCTGACGTAGTCTGGTAGTCCACACTGGGGAATCTGTAATTAACATCAAATTTTGATTGCGAATATTGGCCACTTCAACGTGGTTGCGGCATTCAACAGGTAAAATTTGGTGCAATAACTGCGTATATTGAGCAAGTTTTTTGACCTGAATCAGAAACTTAGGGTCAATTTGTTCGTTAAATGGCTTCATAGTGCTAAAAAAATCAACAGATTGACTATACTTATTGGCATGTGGTTCGATACTATTACTAATTATGAATATTATTTTTGTTGGAAAATTTAGAGGTAAACCGCTTCGTTGCCAGTTAGATGGTAGAGGGCAGCTGCTTACCACTGCAACCATTATAAGCCTTTTTGCCTGTTTATTGGTTAGTAGTGGTTACTGGTATGGCACAATGCAAACATCAGCGAGCGAACTGGTTGCACTGGAAAACGATATTTTCAAACAAAAAATATTAATAAAAGAAGCTCGCCAGACTGCGGAAACCGAGCTTGATGCCCTGGCGGCGCGTTTGGGTACGATGCAGGCAAATGTTATTCGGCTAAATGCCCTGGGTCAGCGTTTGGTCAAAGTTGGGAAACTGGATGCAAAGGAATTTAATTTCAAAAATGAACCTTCATACGGTGGTCCTGCTGAAGCTGAAAGTATTGCTAACATTCATTTTGCTACTAATAATCTTAATGGAATCATTGCAAATTTAGATAAACAACTGGCCAGTCGTGAAGAACAGCTTGATGTGCTTGAAGAAGTTATCATGAATCGTCGGTTAAGAAGTGAATCTAAACCACGTGGCCGTCCAATAACAAAAGGCTGGACCTCCTCTTATTATGGTAAACGCACCGACCCTTTTACCGGCAAACTTGCAATGCATAAAGGCATGGACTTTGCGGGGAAAGAAGGCAGTGAAATTATTGCGGTTGCCAGTGGTGTGGTCACCTGGGCAGGCGACCGTTATGGTTACGGTGAATTAATCGAAGTGAATCATGGCAATGGCTACACCACCCGGTATGGACATAATGCCGAGCTGCTGGTTGAAGTTGGTGATAGTGTCGTAAAAGGACAGGCTATCTCGCATATGGGGTCCACAGGGCGCTCTACTGGACCACATGTTCATTTTGAAGTACTTAAAAATGACAGGCAGATTAATCCTTCGAAATTTGTTGCTGTAAAATAAAACGAGCCCGTAAACAAAATAATCAGCAAAGATAACCATAATTTCGCCATTCTGAGTAAGTTACTATTAATATTATATGACCCGCCAGCGGTTCTCAGGCATAATACGTCGTATTTTTTTACCGTGAAGGAAGTTTTGCAAAAGGCAGCTTTAGAAAGGCAGCTTTAGACAGGTTCTATAGTTGTTTTCACGTCACAAAGTTACAGGTTAAATAATCAATATGATTTTGAATGCCGTTAAAAAGGTGTTTGGTAGTCGAAATGATCGACTGGTCAAAAAACACCGAAAAACAGTTAGTCGAGTTAATGCATTGGAAGATGAGTTTCAGGCACTCAGCGATGAACAACTGGCAGCCAAAACCCAGGAATTTCGCGAACGCCTGAAAGGTGATGATCAGCGTAAAGGTGAAACCATAGAGCAACTATTACCAGAAGCCTTTGCTACCGTGAGAGAAGCGGGTCGCCGGGTGTTTAATATGCGACACTTTGATGTGCAGTTAATCGGTGGCATGGTATTGCATAATGGCAAAATTGCCGAGATGAAAACGGGTGAAGGTAAAACACTGGTAGCCACCTTAGCCGCTTACCTGAATGCATTACCAGGAAAAGGCGTACACGTTGTTACCGTTAATGATTACCTGGCAGTGCGTGATGCTGAATGGATGGGCCGACTATACAATTTCCTTGGTATGACCACGGGTGTCAGCATATCAGGTATGGACCATGTTGCTAAAAAGCAGGCGTATGCGGCAGACATCACCTACGGCACTAACAACGAATTTGGTTTTGATTATCTTCGCGATAACATGGCATTTACTGCAGAAGAAAAAGTTCAGCGTGAACCTAACTTTGCAATAGTCGATGAGGTGGATTCCATCTTAATTGATGAAGCCAGAACGCCGTTGATTATTTCAGGCGCAGTTGGTGAAAACAGCGACTTACATCTTAAGTTTAAAGATATCGTCAAAAAGCTGGAGCTGGGTCGCTTAACCACCAAAGAGGAGCCGGAAGAAGGCGACTTTTCAGTGGATGAAAAAAATAAAAGCGTACACATTACCGAGCAGGGTCATCAGCGTATAGAAGAGATTCTTGTAGAAGAAAAAATTCTCGACGACAACGACACCTTATATAGCGCAACCAATATTAACCTGGTCCATTATTTAAATGCCGCATTACGCGCGATGGTGCTGTTTGAAAAAGACGTGCATTATATTGTGCGTGATAATCAGGTCATCATCGTTGATGAATTTACCGGTCGTACCATGGACGGACGTCGCTGGTCAGAGGGTTTACATCAGGCTGTTGAAGCCAAAGAAAATGTGTCAATTCAAAATGAGAGCCAGACATTAGCATCAATCACATTTCAGAACTATTTCAGGTTATATAAAAAACTTTCTGGTATGACTGGCACAGCAGATACTGAAGCCGAAGAGTTATTACAGATTTATGGCCTTGAAGTAATCATTATTCCAACCAATAAGCCGATGAAGCGTGTCGACAATACCGATCTGGTATTTTTAACAGCCGATGAAAAATACAAAGCCATTGTTGACGATGTAAAAAATTGCGTTATAAGAAAACAGCCGGTACTTGTTGGTACTGCATCGATAGAAGTTTCCGAGCATATTTCCAGCTTACTAAAGAAAGATAAAATACAGCATAACGTGTTAAACGCCAAACAGCATGAAAACGAAGCGCACATTATTGAGAATGCTGGTCTTCCTGCTGCAGTAACGATTGCCACGAACATGGCAGGGCGTGGTACGGATATTGTGCTTGGTGGTAACCTTGAAGCTGAACTGAAAAAGAACAAAGGTGCCGATAAAAGTAAGTCAGATAACATTCAGGATAACATTAAGCGGGAATGGGAAAAACGTCATCAGCTTGTTCTGGAAGCCGGTGGTTTGCATGTTATTGGTAGTGAACGTCATGAGTCACGGCGTATAGATAACCAGTTACGTGGACGTTCGGGTCGTCAGGGTGATGCCGGCTCCAGTCGTTTTTACCTGTCATTACAGGATGACCTGATGCGTATTTTTGCTTCAGACAAAGTTGGTGGGTTAATGAAAAAACTCGGTATGGAAGAGGGCGAAGCGATTGAACACCCCTGGGTTAACCGAGCGATTGAAAACGCACAACGAAAAGTTGAAGGCCATAACTACGATATTCGTAAACAGCTGCTTGAATATGATGATGTCGCTAACGACCAGCGCAAGGTTGTTTACGCACAACGCAATGAAATGATGGCTGAGGCAGATCTGTCTGCTACCATCAAAGAAATTCGTGAAGAAGTGATCGATAATATAATTACAGCACACATTCCTCACGGCAGTCTTGATGAGCAGTGGGACATCGCTGGGCTGGAAAAAGCATTAGATGAAGAGTTTGGTCAGGGCATGCCAATTGCAGACTGGTTAGAACAGGATAATATGCTGGATGAAGCCGGCCTACGCAGAAAAATCCAGGCGGCCATTGTTGACGAATACAACAGTAAGGAAGAAATGGTTGGTGCAGAAGGTATGCGTAACTATGAAAAGCATGTGATGCTAAATGTATTAGATAAATACTGGAAAGATCACCTGGCAGCAATGGATTATTTGAGGCAGAGTATAGGCCTGCGTGGATATGCACAAAAAAATCCAAAGCAGGAATATAAACGCGAAGCCTTTGAAATGTTTGCAGAGCTGCTTGAACGTATCAAATATGAAGTAGTGACCATTCTTTCAAAAGTAAAAATACAGTCGAACGAACAGGTTGAGCAACTTGATGCCAATGAGAATCCGCAAGTTGAGAACGTAAACTACCAGCATGCCGATGCGACAGGTATGCAGCAATCACCCGCAGAAGATGACTCGCACGCTTCTCACGAGACAGCCAAGCCATACCATCGTGAGCAGAAAAAAATAGGACGTAATGAGCCCTGTTATTGCGGTTCCGGTAAAAAGTATAAACAGTGTCACGGCAAGCTATCATAGGTAATAACTTACAACTTATTACTAATTATGCGACTTGCTATTGTATGTCACGCTGTAAATACATCCCTGCTGCTGACGGACCTACAATAGCAAGTCGCATAACCAACGTAATTTTTAGTAAACAGGGTGTAAATAACCATGGCAGTTGGGCTTTTTGAACCTGATAAAATACAGCCAGTTGCTGGAATAAAACTGGCCTCAGTGTCTGCGGGCATTAAAAAAAATGACCGGGATGACCTGGTTGTTTTTGTTATTGATAAAAGCGCAGCATGCGCTGCAACGTTTACGCAAAATGCTTTTTGTGCTGCGCCGGTCACCCTGGCAAAAAAACATCTGTCACACTATTCATCTGAACAGACGGTCCGGGCATTACTGATTAATTCGGGAAATGCCAATGCAGGTACCGGCGAAACGGGTAAACAAAACGCCCTGCAAAGCTGTGCCTGGTTAGCAGAAAAACTTCAATGTTCTGTTGAGCAAGTTCTACCTTTTTCCACCGGCGTTATTGGTGAACAGTTACCTATGCCTGTACTTCAAGCGGGTATCGATAAAGTGGTAGGAAATCTCTCAGAAGATAACTGGTTATCTGCGGCAAAGGGAATAATGACAACGGACACAATCGCCAAAGCGGTGTCAAAAACTATCAAAATAGACAGCAAGGTAATCACCATAAGTGGCATGGCGAAAGGCTCTGGAATGATCTGTCCAAATATGGCAACAATGTTATCTTTTATAACAACAGATGCAAACATCGAGGCCAGTTTTTTACAACAGTGTTTATCTGATGCTGTGGACGATAGCTTTAATTCGATAACCATTGATGGTGATACTTCAACCAATGATGCCTGTGTGTTAATAGCCACTGCTAAAGCTAATAACACACAACTTAACAGGAAATCAGTTGGAGCCAGAATATTCACTGATGCCTTAAATGGTGTTTGCCAGCGCCTGGCACAGGCTATTGTGCGTGACGCTGAGGGTGCAACTAAATTTGTTACCATTGCTGTTTCCCAGGCACGGTCTAAAGCAGAAGCTAAAAATGTTGCTTATACTATTGCGCATTCCCCCCTGGTAAAAACAGCTTTATTTGCCAGTGATCCAAACTGGGGAAGAATACTGGCAGCTGTCGGTCGCGCCGGCATCGAACAACTGGACATAAGTGGTGTTAATATATTTCTCGATGATGTATGTATTGTGCGAAGTGGTGGTGTCGATGCAAACTACAGTGAAGAAAAAGGACAGGCGGTGATGAATAAAGAAGAAATAATTATTGTTGTTGAGTTAAATCGAGGCCACGATTCAGCGATTATATGGACATCTGATTTATCGTATGATTATGTTCGTATTAACGCCGAGTATCGTACATGAGATATACTTCGAAATGCTTTTTTTTATTAGTCCACACTAAAATGTCGGGAGCATTTTGAATGTACGTAAGTGCAGCCCGAAGGGCGTAGCGCAGGAAAGCGCGTAGAAAATGAACGCAGATAAAAACAGATATAAATATTTATTGTTTTAAACTTCTGTGTTTATCTGTGGATAATTATTTTTTTGCTTGTTAGCAATAACCCGTAGGACATGTAGGCGTTTTCTGCCGTAAAACGCAAGTATCCGAGTCTATGTACTCAATAGTTAAATAATATAACCCTGTTGACTTAACCCTTAACGTCCTATGTCTGATATCGTTCACGTTGCTGTCGCAGTCATCGTTAATACAAACAATGAAGTCTGTATTAGCCTGCGTCATAAAAACGCGCATCAGGGCAGTTTGTGGGAATTCCCTGGTGGAAAAGTAGAGCAGGGTGAAACCATAAAGCAGACACTGGTCCGTGAAATCAGGGAAGAGCTTAATATTGAAATCAAACAATCACGGCCCCTAATAACCATCGATCACAACTACGATGATAAGGCAGTGTGTTTGCATGTGTACAAAGTAATATTGTATCTGGGAGAAGCAACAGGTCTTGAAGGGCAGCAGGTGAAGTGGCTGCCTGTTTCTCAGTTGTCTGCTGATGACTTCCCCGCAGCTAACCTGCCTATAATCAAAGCGGTGCAGTTACCGGATAAATATTTAATCACAGGAAAATTTGCTGATAATGATGATTTTATTTATAAATTAAAAAATGCGCTTAACAGCGGTATAAAACTGATACAGCTACGCCTGAAAGACAATATCATAAAAGAAAATAGCCGGGAGGGTATAGGTCAGGTGCAGTTTTTACTCGAGCAGAGCGCAGAATTATGTAAGCAGGCTAAGGCGAATTTAATGCTGAACCTGTCAGCAGACACTCTGGATATGATTGATTTATCGCAAATAGAGTTTGCCGGTTTTCATGCCGATAGTAAGACATTAAAGACACTGACACAGCGACCCGGGAGTCAATCCAGGAGGCAACCCAGGCGCAGTTTGTTTTCAGCATCCTGTCATAACATGGAGGAGTTGTTACTTGCTATAAAGTTAAATTCGGATTTTGTTGTATTATCACCTGTGCAGAAAACAGCAAGTCATCCAGATATGCCAGCCATGGGATGGCCGCAGTTTTCTAATTTAATAGAAAATATTAGCGTTCCGGTATATGCACTCGGTGGCGTATCAGAAAATGACCTGGAAGCTGCCTGGCAGCATGGTGCACAGGGAATAGCCGCTATTAGTGCATTATGGGAATGAGAGCTGAGACACTCATGTGATCTGGCTGACAGGGAAAAACCTGCCATTAGCACCAGTTAAAAACAAGTCAAAAACGATTCACCACAGAGGCACAGAGGCCACAGAGGAATTATTTTATTGTTAGCAGCGCTGCGGCCAGCTAACAATAAAACTTGAATGTTTTTCTCTGTGTCATCTGTGCCTCTGTGGTGAAAAAAAGCTTTTAATGTTTTTGACTGTACGATTAGGGGCGACACCAGAAGTTTAGCCATATTTATTGGTCGTTCGTTATGATTATTCCATGCCTGTTTTATTATCTAGAACACGTATATGAAACTACCACCAGATAAGACATGAGCGACAGTGACTTAAATCGCACACATTTTTAATTTAAAGTTGACGTCTTCCTTGCATTGTTCAGGCCGTAATGCAGGGTCATCATTTCTCATAAAACGGACCGAGAAGCGGTGTTTTCCGGCACTAATTTCCGGGTAACACATGCTTTCTTTCGGCATAGAAATTCGCATCAATAATATCGCCTGATTAGTATCGAGAGACTTTTGAAAAAATCCATTCTGTGCGATTTCATTGGTATCTTCAGCGCTATGCCTTAATACATCCAGTATTAATTGAACTGCTCTATCTAAATGAGCAAAGGGTTGAAACCATTTTTCAATATTATTTTGCCGCTTGTCTTTCGGTAGCGTCAACCAGTGTTTTAGTGCTGGCAAATCAAAGTCGCAGATACTGCCGGGCACAGAACTTTTTTGCGCGATGGTAGAGAGCAATTCGACATTTTTCGTTGCCTGACCCAGCTGCCCACTCTGTGCCTGTAATTCGCCAATACGTTTCTGTATATTTTTTAATAGAGAAGATAGTTGTGACTGGTCGATCTGCGGGCGTTTAGATAATCGTTCCAGTCTTGTATGTTGGCGCTCAAGCTCTTTGAGTACTTCTAATTTTATGTCGCTACGTGTGGTATATGCCAGTATCTCAAGTATTGCGTCAATGGCCACACGATTATTCCAGTCCGATCCATGTTTCAGGTGGAAGGAATATTCCTGAAAGAGTTTTTCAAGACGAAGAAAAGTACGTATTTTTTCGTTTAAAGGTTGTTCGTAAACGTAATAATCGGTCACTGCAGCGCTTCTTGGTTAGTGTGTTCATAGTGCCTGAACGGGTCAGTTCTTGCTACGACAGCCATGGATGGCAGAGGTGCCGGTTTTTTTGCATTTGTCCATGGATGGACGTTATTAGGACAACGCAGCAGCAGTTGTCGAGGAGCAAAAAACCGGTAGAGCTATTTTCGTACTGGCACTATATGGCGGATTAGATATATAACTGAATTTTACACTTTTTGTCACTATAGCACAGCCCTATTAATTGCTTGTGTCCTGGAGGGCACAAGCAATTTAACTTGAAGCGGGAAGTTGCAGGTATTTTTTATGCAATTGCCTGACCTGCGATTCTAAATCTTTGATATTATTATTGTTTTCAATAATATCGTCTGCTGCACGGATACGATTGTCATCATTTACCTGGCTGTTAATTATTGCGTGAATTTCGCCCATAGTTCTGTTATCTCGCTGTTTAATGCGCTCGACTCTTATATTCTGTTCTGCCATCACCACAAGAATGCGGTCGATAAGGTCAGTAAACCCCGTTTCCAGCAACAGGGGAATAACAATAATAATGTATTCAGGCGGGGTGTTTAACAAGCTGAAACTTTGTATTTGCTGGTTGACCTCGTTTCGTATGGCAGGATGCAAAATATTTTCCAGTTGCTGTTTTTGTTCTTTATTGCTGAAAACGATCTGAGCCAGTTTTTTTCTGTCGACAGCGCCTTTAGCATCAAGCACCTTGTCACTAAAAATTTCTACGATTTTTTTTAGCACTGCCGGGTTATGATTAACAAGCTCACGGGAAATAATATCGGTATCGATGATATTAATGCCAAGCCGATGAAACTGTTCAGAGACAGCGGTTTTACCACTGCCGATGCCGCCTGTGAGTCCGATTTTTAGCATAGGCTTACTACGTTATAAAAAGGAGAGATAGGTCTGGTTAATTGTTTCTCCCCATAATAGAGCAACCCATCCGGCAACGGCCAGATAGGGCCCGAATGGAATGGGTTGCTGTTGTTTCGTTTTACCAGTCACCAGCATGGTAATGCCTGCCACTGAACCGACAACAGATGATAAAAGGATGATTTGTGGCAGATAACTAAAGCCTGCCCAGGCACCGAGTGCAGCAAGCAACTTGAAATCACCAAATCCCATGCCCTCTTTTTTAGTTAATAGTTTAAATAAATGATAAACCGACCAGAGAATCAGGTAACCTGCCATGGCGCCAATAATACTGGATTTTAAATCTGTAAATAATTCAAAAAAACTAAAAAATATGCCCGCCCATAATAAGGGAAGTGTCATATTATCGGGTAATAATTGCTTCTTAAGGTCTATTAAAGTGAGTGCAATTAATACCCAGGTAAAGAATAAAGCTGCCAGTGTTTGTATCGTCACGCCAAATTTATAAGCGACTAATAGTGAAGCCATACCAGTGAGCAGTTCAACAGCCGGGTATTGTGCTGAGATTTTTGCCGCACAGGATGAACATTTTGCTTTTAAAAATAAATAACTAATTACAGGTATGTTTTCCCAAAAATGCAAAACATGTCCGCAATTAGGACAGGTCGATGCAGGGGTTGCTAAATTTAGCGATGATAGAGCTTGTTCAAACTTAGGTTGCTCAAGTTCGAGAAATTCGTGACATTCGCGTTTCCAGTCACGCTCCATCATAAGGGGCAGGCGATAGACAACTACATTTAAAAAACTGCCTACACATAAGCCGAATAATAATACAGTGGAATAAAATAACCATGGTGAGTATTGAAGAACGAGGCTTATATTTTCAAAAACACTAGTGATGCTTTCAAACATGTATTTGACTACTTTGGTAGTGGGCTTTATTGGTAAGGGGCTTTACTTTAAACCACTTCACCCATCTTGAAGATAGGTAAGTACATGGCAATAACCAGGCCGCCAATAATCACAGCTAGGAAAGACATGATCAAAGGTTCTAGCATCGCAGTCAGGTTGTCAACCGCATCATCAACCGCCTCTTCGTAATATTCGGCAACTTTATTCAGCATCTCATCAAGTGCACCGGATTCCTCACCAATACCTACCATCTGTATTAGCATATTAGGAAATAACTCTTTATTTTGTGACAGACTGGCCTGTAATGTTGTACCTGCAGCAATGTCATCTCTTACCTGTAAAATGGCTTTTTGGTAAACACTGTTACCTGCAGCACCTGCAACCGATACCATGGCCTCTACTAATGGAACGCCTGCGGTAAACATGGTTGCCAGCGTTCTGGCAAAACGGGCGATGGCCGCATTTGTTGTTAATACCCCAACCGCAGGCAGCGTAAGTGCTAACCTGTCCAGAGAGTCTCTAAAAGCTTTAGATCTTACCTTTGCCTGTTTAAAGCCATATACTGAGGCAATAATAGCAGCTATAAATAGCCAGACATTGTCTACCAGGGTATCGGATAAACCCACAACAAATAATGTGAAAGCGGGTAATTCGGCGCCAAATCCTTCAAACATGTCTGCAAAGGTGGGCACCACAAATATCAAAAGAATTGCCGATACCACAACAGCAACGACGAGTACGCTTATTGGATACGTCATCGCCTTTTTTATTTTATTTTTTAATGCTTCGGACTTTTCTTTATAGGTTGCAACTTTTTCAAGCAGTGTTTCCAGGGCACCGGATTGTTCGCCCGCATCCACCAGACTGACAAATAATTCATCAAAATAAACCGGTTGCTGGCTCAATGCGCTTGCTAGCGTACCACCGGCTTCAATATCGGCTTTAATCAGCATAATTAATTTTGCCATGCTCGGATTTGAGTGTCCCTGGCCGACAATATCAAAAGCCTGCACCATAGGCACACCTGCTTTCATCATGGTGGCCAGCTGACGACTGAAAACAGCAATGTCTTTTGTGGTTATCGGTTTTTGTCTTGGTGCAAATAAGCTGCCACCTTTTTTCTTTATTTTGCCTTTTTTAGGTGTTAATCCCTGTTTGCGCAATTCTGCTTTAACTAGATCAGAACTGGCGGAAATCATTTCGCCTTTGAAAGTCTGTCCTTTTTTATTGGTGCATTCCCAGGAGTAGGTCGCGTTTTTTACTTTTGCTTTTGCTTTTGCCTTAGCCATTCTATATGTCCTGATAGTCTTTTCTTTTTATGCCGGGTTAATCTTTAGCAGTGTTAGTCTTTTGTGACTCGATTAATTTCTTCGAGACTGGTTAAGCCTGCAATAACTTTTTTAATAGCCGATTGCCGTAGATTAGCAATGCCGTCTTTTTGAGCCTGGTCAGCAACATCAATCGCCGTACCGTTATTCATGATAATCCGACCAATTTCATCCGAGATGGGCATTACCTGGTAGATCCCGACACGTCCTTTGTAACCATCACTGCACTGATCACAGCCGACAGCTTTGAATAAATCCGGTTTTTCATCGATTTGCTGCGCAGTGAAGCCTTCTGCTTCCAGCGCCGGGCGCGGGATATCAATTTTTTCCTTACAGCTATTACATAAGCGACGTGCTAATCGCTGTGCAATAATTAAAGACACTGCTGATGATATATTAAAAGGCGGGACACCCATATTGACCAGTCGAGCCAGTGTTAGTGGCGCATCATTGGTATGCAGGGTAGACATCACCATATGGCCCGTTTGTGCGGCTTTAATGGCAATCTCTGCTGTCTGCAGGTCACGAATCTCTCCCACCATGATGATATCCGGATCCTGACGTAAGAAAGCACGTAAAGCAGAATCAAAAGTTAAACCAACCTTTTCATTCACATTCACCTGGTTAATGCCTTCTAGATTAATCTCAACCGGGTCTTCTGCGGTTGATATGTTGGTATCAACCGTATTTAAAATATTCAGGCCGGTATATAACGACACAGTTTTACCACTACCGGTAGGTCCTGTAACCAGGATCATGCCGTAGGGGTTAGCTAGCGCACTGAGATACAGTTCTTTTTGATCGGCTTCATACCCCAGTGCATCAATGCCCAGTGAGGCGCTAGACGGGTCAAGAATACGTAAGACGATTTTTTCACCGAATAGAGTGGGGCAGGTATTGACACGAAAATCAATGGCTTTGCTTCTTGATATTTTTAATTTAATGCGGCCGTCCTGTGGCACCCTTTTTTCAGCAGTGTCCATGCGAGACATAACCTTAATACGGGCAGAGAGTTTAGGGCTCATGGCAACAGGTGGTCTGGCGACCTCGCGTAATACACCATCTATACGAAGCCGCACGCGATAGATTTTTTCATAGGGTTCAAAATGAATATCGGATGCCCCTTTTTTGATGGCATCAAGTAAAATCTTGTTAATGAAACGGACAACGGGTGTATCATCAACCTCTGAACCACTGTCATCCTCTTTTCGTTCAGCATCCGGATCGGTAAAATCCAGATCATCGAGATTCTCCAGGTCATCGCCCATCATCTGGTCCATGGCGGCTTCTTTTTCTTCCAGAAGTTTTTCTACCATTTTGGACAGTTTGTTTTCTTCTACAAGAATGGCTTCCGTGTTAACGCCAGTCTGAAATTTAATTTCGTCAATAGCGGCAAGATTAGTCGGATCCGCAATGCCAACATATAAACGGTTACCACGTTTAAATAAGGGTAAGGCATGGTGTTTTTTAATGAGCTTGTCATCGACAACGTCTTGAGGGATGGATTCAGGGTCGATGGAATCCAGATCAAAAACCGGTAGACCAAATTCTTTTGAAGCTTCCATGGCAATTTTAGTCGCGGAAAGCAAATTATTAGTGACTAAATAATTGGTAAAAGAAACTTTTTCTTTGAGCGAGGCTGTAAGTGCATTAATCGCCACTTCTTCCTCGATTAGGCCGTCAATTACCAGCTTTAGTGGTAGCCCTTTCAATTTTATTTCTGCCGCCATTTTTTCTGCCGCCATAGATAATCCCGGTTTTCTTTTATTATATGGTTTGAGGCTTGTTATTATTAATTATAATAATCTTACCCAATGATAGACGAAAATTATAGAAAATACCTTAAATATTTAAAGAAATAATTTTCAAACTCGAATTATTTTAAAGGAATTGAGAATTAATTTTTATTATCTTAGGTTTAAATAAAAACCATTCATGAATCTGATTAAAAAAATGAAACCAGCTAATTTCTTTATGCTGGTCCTATGTTTAGTTATCATTGTAGTTGCAGAGTACTTATTTTTGACAGGAGATAAGCTTCATGGTATTTTTGTTGGCCTTTGGGCACCAACTTTACTTGGAGTTATGATCTACTTAAAACTTATCGAGCATGGAAGCAAATAATCTGGTTTTCTGGTTCTCCATAGTTGTTTTTATTCTGGTAAGTCTCTGGGCTATTTGGCTTGTACGTGAATTTGACAAAGCAGGTAAAGGGTAACACTAACTAAAACAATAAAGAATTATCTAATTCAGGGTAATTCACTCTTTCTGTTATTTCCATAGAATTGCTGTCAACTTTCGGATTGAACAAATCTTTGCTTACAGTAAAAGTCTCCAAGGAGTCATCTTCGTAAGGTAAATTGATTATTTCTCTTATTTGTGATTCATTTAATTCATCCATAAGCCAATTGTTTTCCACTTCTTTTGGTAATATTACAGGTTGTCTTTTCTTAATATTATGAATGGTTTCAAAAAGAGGAGAGGCAGGTTTTGTCAATATAGAAAAAGTAACTGCCTGATCCAGAACAGTGTAAATACCTGCTAGTGTAAGAGCTTCAGAATTTGAATTATGTATATAATAAGGATATTTCTTTTTATTAAAATGATGAGGTTCATAAAATCCTGTAACAGGAATTAAACACCTTCTTGTTAAGGACGAGTACTTATAAATAAAATGATCAAATAACTTTTCACTTTTTGCATTTAATCCACCACCAAATTTTACGGCTTTTTTATAATAGTTTGACAAGGCTTCAGTCTTGATATTGGAGGGTACAATACCCCAATTGGATGGAACGAATACTGATGGTTCTTCTTGAGGAAGTATTAACATTTCAGGATGTGAAAATCCATTTATATGATATCTTGGTTTTTCAAAATATAATCGATTGGCATCTTTATGCAAGGAAGCTTTAAATCTTGATTCCAAATTTGACAGGTTTTCTGTAATCCTTGTATGATAGCACATCTTATTATATAAAATCTACCAAGCAATATAGCTATTAATAAACCACTAAAAACATCATATAAGAAAAAAAGACATAAAAAAAGCTGTCTGAAAATTTCTATTTTCAGACAGCTTTCACTAATGATAAATACAAAAATTAAATTTGTGGTCCAGCAGCAATTAGTGCTTTTCCTTCTTCATTATCTGTGTATTTTTCAAAATTTGTACTTATTTTTAAAGTATA
>RCNG010000471.1_pt1 | contig 18266 bp, 19 predicted proteins | sample 2041371 | NCBI WGS metagenome assembly RCNG01 (sample SAMN09708227, study PRJNA481090) | Marine sediment metagenome, whole genome shotgun sequencing project. | biome: marine sediment; feature: ocean; material: sediment; isolation source: Sewage treatment plant 1 marine sediment (STP1) ... | reverse complement strand
AAGATCGTCGTCGAGCAGTTGGGTGTCAAGGAGGAGGAGGTCAGTGCCGAATCGTCGTTCGTAGACGACCTTGGCGCAGACTCCCTCGACACCGTCGAACTAGTTATGGCACTCGAAGAAGAGTTCGAGACCGAGATTCCCGACGAGGACGCCGAAAAGATCACCACGGTGCAGCAGGCAATCGACTTCGTAACCGCTCGCCAGAGCGCGGATTAAACAAGCAGGCGCGGAGGCTAAATCCGCGCCTTCTTTTTGCAGTTCCGAAAGGCAGTCCTGCCATTCATCGACGGACAGACCCTTGACTAAAAGACGTGTCGTCATAACCGGGATGGGTATTGTTTCTCCGGTGGGCAGCCGCCTTGACGACGCCTGGCGCGCCGTTTGCGAGGGCCAGTCCGGCATTTCCCTGATCGACGACTTTGACACTACCGCGTTCCCGACCCGCATTGCGGGGCTGGTCAAAGACTTCGACGTCGACACGTATCTCAGCAAGAAAGACCAGCGTAAGAACGACCCGTTCATTCACTACGGCGTTGCCGCCGCAATGAATGCGATCAACGATTCAGGTCTCGAGATAACAGAAGACAACGGCCACACCATCGGTGTTGCGATGGGCTCGGGTATCGGTGGTATCAAGTACATCGAAGACAATCACAACAAGATGCTCGAGGGTGGACCGCGAAGAGTCTCGCCGTTCTTTATTCCCGGCAGCATCATTAATATGACCTCAGGTCAGGTCAGTATTATGCAGCACATCACGGGGCCGAACATCTCGATCGTCAGCGCCTGTGCAACATCAACGCATTGTATTGGGCTTGCCGGGCGCAGTATCGAACACGGCGACGCCGAAGTAATGCTGGCGGGTGGTTCCGAATTCGCAACCACACCGCTCGCGATGGGTGGCTTTTGCTCGGCCCGCGCAATGTCCACCCGCAATGACGATCCAACGCACGCCAGTCGTCCATTTGACACTGGGCGCGATGGTTTTGTGCTTAGCAACGGTGCCGGCTGCGTCGTTCTCGAGGAACTCGAGCATGCCAGGGCTCGCGGTGCCAACATCTATGCGGAGCTGATTGGTTTCGGCATGAGTGGTGATGCTTATCACATTACGCTGCCGCCAGCTGACGGCGAAGGTGCTCGCAAGTGTATGACGGCGGCGCTACGCGATGCCGGTATCGATGCGTCGGATGTCGACTACCTTAATGCCCACGGCACCTCAACGCCCGCCGGCGATATTGGCGAAACAGTCGGTATCAAAAGGACATTTGGCGATGCTGCGAAAACCCTTGCAGTCAGCTCGACCAAATCGACAACGGGTCATCTGCTGGGCGCAGCCGGTGTGGTCGAAGCCATCTTCTGTGCGCTGGCAATCAGGGACCAGGTAATCCCTCCAACGACGAACCTGGAAAATCAGGACCCCGAGTGCGATCTGGATTACGTGCCGAACGTGGCGCGAGACGCCAAGGTCCGAACCGCGGTGTCGAACTCATTTGGTTTTGGCGGCACGAACGGAAGCCTGGTACTTCGCGAACTTGATTGACGCTTTCGATGAGATCGCCGCACCCGGTGATCTGCGGCAACTGCATCGCGCACATCCGACCCGCTATCCATTCCTGTTACAAAGCACGGCCCGGGGCGGGGCGCTTGGTCGGTTCGATATCCTGTTCCTGAGTCCCGGCGACGAACTCACGCTGCATGCATCTGGCGAGCTCAGCGGGCCTGGCGCCGCGCCCAACGATGGTTTTCTTAACGCGCTCGATCGATGGTGGTCGACGGAGAAGGTCGCCGCGTCTGACACGACCCTGCCGTTTCATGGTGGCTGGTTCCTGTACCTTGGTTACGAGCTCGCCGCAGAAATTGAACCCGCCCTGCGTTTACAGCAGGATCAAATCCTGCCGGTTGCATTCGCTGTGCGGTGCCCGGCCGCACTTGTCTACGACCACCAGGATTCGACCTGCTGCCTGATGCGTGAGTCGGCTGACTCGGCCGCCATTCCGCGACTCCGCGAAGACGTTGCTGAGCTGCGCGCGCACAGCGATGCGCCGGCCAGGATTATCGAATCCGTAGCCGAAGATGAGCCGGGACGATTTATCGACGCCGTGGCGCTGGCGCAGCACTACATCCGCGCGGGTGACGTTTACCAGGCCAACCTGTCACGCGGATGGTCCGCCGAGATTGGCAACGTAAACGGGCCTGACATTTATGCCTCGCTTTGCGAAGCAAATCCCGGGCCGTTCGCAGGTATCGCGCACTGGCATGGCGCCGAAATCATCTCGTCATCGCCGGAACGCCTCCTGACAATCAGAAACGGCCTGGCGTCAACCCGCCCGATTGCCGGGACGCGACCGCGCTCCGCGGACAGTGAGCATGACTCATCACTGTCCACCGAGCTTTTTTCACACCCGAAAGAACTCGCCGAACATGTCATGCTTATCGATCTTGAGCGCAACGATCTTGGCCGGGTTTGCACGGCCGGCTCTGTCGAGGTCGACGAAATGATGGTTTTGGAGAGCTATGCGCATGTGCATCACATTGTCTCGAATGTTCGGGGTCAGCTTCGCGACGACGTCAAACCGGGCCAGGCGATTGCCGCTGTTTTTCCGGGCGGTACCATTACCGGCTGCCCCAAGGTGCGCTGCATGGAGATCATTGCAGAGCTCGAGGCCGGACCACGAGGTGCCTACACCGGATCTTTTGGGTACCTCAACCGGGATGGCAGTCTCGATTTGAACATCCTGATCCGCACAATGGTCAAGCAAGCGAGCAGACTTACGCTGCGCGCCGGGGCCGGCATAGTGGCCGACTCCGACGCGACGGCGGAGCTTGAGGAAACACGCGCCAAAGCCAAAGGGATGCTGCGGGCATTAGGCCTGGGTGATTCAGAATGAACCGCTGGTATTGCAACGGTCAGGCGATAGAGCACGTCCCCATTGATGACAGGGCGTTTCAGTACGGTGACGGGCTGTTCGAGACCATTGCGATTCGTGACGGGCAACCAAGGCTGTGGAATTTTCACCTCGATCGCCTGGAGCAGGGTTGTGAAAGCTTGCGGTTCAGTCGCCCGGTTCGCAAGACACTGCGCGAATGGCTTGATCTGGCGATCCGTGATGGCAGCGCCGGCGCACGAGACGCGACCGTAAAAATTATTTTAAGTGCGGGATTATCGGAACGCGGCTATGGGCGAAGTACGCCGAGCGAGACGACGATATACATCGGTGTATTTGACGCTGTGACTGTTGCGGCAGAGCATTATCGGGAGGGTGTCGACACCGTTATGTGTGATACCCGGCTTGCCCTGTTTTCAGCGACCGCCGGCTGTAAGACACTGAATCGGATCGAGCAGGTACTGGCGCGCTCCGAGGTCGTCGAGCACGGCGCTTTCGAGGGCCTCACTCTCGATGGGGAAGGCCGACTCATCTGCGGTACCATGAGCAATGTGTTTACGATTAGCGATGAATCCATCGCCACACCGTCGTTGGAACGCTGCGGCGTTGAGGGCGTAATGCGGCGGCACGCGATAACAGCGCTTCAACAGCGTGATCGCACGGTGGTTGTTCGCGACATCAGCGCAAGCGAACTACTGTCTGCCGACGAGGTTTTCCTCTGCAACAGCCAGTTCGGGGTTATTCCGGTACGGAGCTGCGGCGAAAAGACCTGGGACGTGCACCCCGTAACGCGATCCGTAATGTCAGTACTGGCCGACACCGGCATTGCGGAATGTGAACAATGAGAAAGATCGTCACTGTTCTGCTTTCAGGCGCGCTGCTCGGTGCCGCACTACTCGGGCTGGCTGCGTGGCAGGTTGATCGATTCATGTCGAGCGAGGCAGATATTCCCGAGAATGGAATCGACTTCGAGATTGCCAGCGGCAGTTCGTTTTCAGTGGTTACTCGAAACCTCGTTGATCAGGGCGTTATCGAGAGTGACCGCTGGTTTCGCATTTATGGACGCTGGAGTGGGCAGGCTGGCGCCGTGCATGCCGGTCACTACCTTTTGTTGCCGGGGGCTACGCCGCGCACGTTGATGAAGCAGTTTACGAGCGGCGCCGTGCGGCTCTATTCGTTCACTATTATTGAAGGCTGGAATCATCGCGACTTACTGGCAGCGCTGCATGCTAATGAGGAAGTCGAGGCATCGATGACCAACGAGGACTGGCCGGGCCTGCTTGCCGAGCTTGGTGCCAGCGTCACACACCCGGAAGGCCTCTTCCTCCCGGAGACCTATCGTTTTGCGCGAGGCACCAGCGACCGAGAGTTGCTGGCCCAGGCTTACCGGCTGCTGCAGAATGTGCTCGCCGAGGAGTGGACCGCAAGAGCCCCATCCATACCGTTGGAGTCGCCGTATGAAGCGCTGATCCTGGCATCGATCGTCGAGAAGGAGACGGCCCGTGCCGACGAGCGACAGCGCATTGCAGGCGTGTTTACACGGCGACTGCAAAAACGCATGCGCCTGCAGACCGACCCGACCGTAATCTACGGTATCGGGCCGACGTTCAATGGCAACTTAACGCGCAAAAACATGCGTACCGATACGCCGTACAACACGTACACTCGACATGGTTTGCCGCCAACGCCTATCGCGATGCCAGGCCGAGCCGCTATTCAGGCCGCTGTGAATCCTTCACCGGGCGAGGAGCTGTTCTTTGTGGCGACCGGGCTGGGTGACGGCAGCCATAGTTTCTCGACAACCAAAGCCGAGCATGATGCGGCCGTTGCGGAATATCTGCGGCGGCTGCGCAAGCAGCGCCGACAGGGAGAGTAGGGTGGAACGCGGCAAGTTCATCACGATTGAGGGAATCGAGGGCGTCGGCAAGTCGACCAACATGGCCGAACTGGTTGCGCACATCGAGTCCGCCGGTTATCGGGTCCTTAGGACTCGAGAGCCGGGTGGCACGCCGTTGGCAGAGGACATTCGAGATCTCCTGAAAGACCGCAGCGACGAGCCAATTCCGGAAATCGCCGAGCTGTTGCTCATGTTTGCGGCACGCTCGCTCAATGTGAACAACGTGATACTGCCCGCACTTGAGGCCGGTACGTGGGTCGTTAGTGACCGCTTTACCGATTCGAGTCGCGCTTACCAGGGCGGTGGACGTGGTATTCCGATGGAGACCATAGATCGTCTCGCGGACTGGGTCCACGGCGAAACCTGGCCGGACCTGACCATTCTCCTGGATGCACCCGTTGAGATCGGCATGCAACGCGCAGACAAGCGCGGCGCCCCCGATCGATTTGAACAGGAGCAGCATGACTTCTTCCAGCGCGTGCGTGAGTGCTACCTGCAGCTCGCTATCAATGAGCCAGCTCGGTTTGTCGTGCTGGATACAACGCAGCGCCTGGAGCAGGTCAGCCAAGAGATTCGCCTGCTGGCGGATCAGCTATTCCTTGCTAACTAAGATTAATAATACCCCCTAACTGATTGTTTTATGGAACTTACCTGGCAAGAAGATTTCGCGAAGAACTGGGTCTCCCGCGTGGACCAGGACCGCAAGCCGCACGCGGTACTGTTGATCGGTCCGCCAGGCGTGGGCAAACGTTCTGCAGCCGCGTGGATGGCTTGCCTGAGCCTGGATACGGCGGCTTGCCCGGATCTGCCGGCTTACCCACTGGAGGTTCCGGAGCACCCGGATTTGCGCTGGGTTTCGCCTCCCGAGGATAAGCAGGCGATTGGAATCGACCAAATCCGTGGCCTGGTCGCTGGGATGGCGCTAACGAGCTATGCCGGAAGCGGCAAAGTAACTGTCGTAGAACCGGCCAATGCCATGACCGATGCCGCCGCGAACAGCCTGCTGAAGACGCTTGAGGAACCCCCCGGCGACTCACTTTTGATCCTCATCGCAGACCGGGTGGGTAAGTTGCCTGCGACAATCTTCAGTCGCTGCCAGCGCATTGAGTTTCCATCGCCGGCGGAGGCAGTAGCGCTCGAGTGGCTCAATCGTCTGCGCCCCGGGGCACCCTGGGCCGAGGCCTTGCGGGCAGCGGGCGGTGCCCCGTTAGCCGCGATAGCCGCGCTGGACAGTCTCGAAACCGCCGCCGGCATGGCCCGCGACCTCAACGCGGTCGGGCTCGGAAATGGCTCGCCGGTCGAAGTTGCCGCACGGTGGGCCAAGCTCGAACCGGCCTTTGTGCTCAGCTGGCTTGACCAGCAGGTCAGGTTGGGCGCGATCGCGCAATTAGCCGGGCGCGAGAAGGCCGAGGGGCTCGTAATCGACGATTCTGTGCTACGGCACATGGACAGGCGAAATCTGTTCTGCTATTTAGACATAATAAACAGGCTGCGTGGTCAGGCTGGCGGTTCCTACAACGTGCAGCTAACCTTCGAGGGCCTTTTGATCGATTGGGCGGACGGGCTCACAGAGAGCGGACTGGAACCGCCTAACGACGGCATGAACCTGATGCTGGCCGGCCGCTAGATCGAAACCAAGACACCATAAACCCACGTACAAATCACAGAGTAAAAAGGGCAACAGATGAGCAAACCTGGACTGCTGACACTGACCATCAAGGACAAGAGCGCGCTATACCTGGCGTACATGCCCTATGTCATCAATGGCGGTCTGTTCATACCCACCAGCAGCTCCTACAAGCTTGGCGATGAGGTATTCATGCTGCTGAACCTGATGGGCGAGGAAGAAAAGATCCCGGTTGCCGGTACGGTCATCTGGATGACGCCCAAGGGCGCGCAAGGCAAGCGCACGGCCGGTATTGGCGTGCAGTTCAGCGACCAGGACCAGGGCAATACTCAGAAGAAGATCGAGACTTACCTGGCGGGTGCCTTGGGCGGCGACAAGCCGACCCACACGATGTAAGCAACCCTGTCTGGAGGCGCTGCTACCCGCGTTCGCTGTTGATGCCGCCCTGGAGCACGTAGGCCTTGTAGCCGCGCTCACTCAGGATATAAGCGCCGGCGGAGCTGCGCCGCCCGGTATCGCAACAAACAACGTATTTCTTCTCCGGGTCGAGCGTGGATATCTTGAGGCGAATGAAATACAGCGGAATGTTGATGGCGCCGTCCAGGTGCTGATTTTCAAATTCGCTGGGAAGCCGAACATCCAGCCACTGACCACCCGATTGCACAAGTTCCTGCGCCTGCGCCAGCGAGAGCCATTCGAGCATTGGCTCGTTCAGGAGCGTCTTAAAGTCCTCTTTTCCGAGCCGCATGACTGAGCCGTCCGTTTGCATCGTGACGGTTGCATTGCGCTTGGCCTCAGAAATCAGTGCTTCTTCGCCGAAAGTTTCACCCACATGCAACTCGGCCAGCTTGATGCCTTCCTTGCTGAGCGGCGTTTCCCGCGTAACCAGCGCCGTTCCGCGGATAAGCACGTAGAAATAATCGCCTTCCGCACCTTGCTTGAGGATCACGTCGCCGGAGTGGTAGTTGATCTGCTGCATGCGCATGAAGATGGCCTGGATATTGGCCGGCGGAATCTTGTGAAACGCCTTGGTCTGCAGCAACATCGTCATCCAGTCTTCGTTGCCTTCATCCGTCTTGCCCGCCAGCTCAGAGACCTCGTAGGTGCCTGTCTGATCCCAGGTGAGCATGACATCGAGCAGATCACTGTCGATGGAAAGGAACTGGACGCGACCCCTGGCGCGTCCTGAGACACGCCGCGGGAATACAGGCGCAACCGGGTTGCGGGCAAACTCCGTACCGCCGTCAATCTTGCCGACGATTTTTGCCTGATCCACGAGTTCGAGCGTGCCGGCAACCACGTAGAACGTACGTTTCTCGGTATCGCCCTCTTTGAAGAGTAGTTGTCCGGGTGACAGCTCCCGGATCTGGACCTTGCGAGCGAGGGCCGCAAGGTTGTCGCGTTTCAGGCCGTCCAGCGGCGAAAACCGCCGTAGCAGTTCGGTACTTACCTGCTCAGCTGCCATTATTTGTCCAGAAATCGATTTCCATTCGCTCTTCGTCGCAAACCCTGCTATCCAGCGCGCATTCTACCTTTAATTCAACGACTTCCGGTACCCGTTAAACGGCGCAACGTGAATCGTCGCACAGTTTCGCGGCCAATTGCCGGCCATGGGTCACAGCGCTCAGAGGTCGCCCCAGCCGGGGTGTGGCTCGAAACGCTCACCATGCTTCTCAGCAAGGGCCTTGAGCGCTGCAATAACCTCGGTTTTTCCCCGTTCACTGGCGTAATTCAACGGTCCGCCCCGAAAAGGCGCGAAGCCTGTGCCGAAAATGACACCCGCGTCCAGCAAATCAGCCTCATTGACGACACCCTCGTGCAGGCAGGCGACGGCTTCGTTGACCATAGGCAGGATCAGCCGATCCTCGATGTCGGCCGGAACCTGCGCATTGTCAGCCGCTGGCTTAACGGCCTTGCCGTCCTGCCACTCGTAAAATCCCTGGCCCGATTTCCTGCCGAGCAGGCCATCGTCGACCATCTTCGAGAGATGCTCCGGCACCGGGCGATTCAGCGCGGCACCCAGAACCTTGGAGACATGCAAAGCGACGTCGATACCGACACTATCGACGAGTTCGACCGGGCCCATGGGCATACCAAAGGCTTCAGCCGCCCGATCAATCTCGGCCAGTGGCACCCCATCCTCATGCAGGTGCATCGCTTCCGCCATGTACGGCGCGAGGATTCGGTTGACGACGAATCCCGGTGAGCTGGCGCATTCCAGCGGCAACTTGCCGATGCCCTTCGTGAAAGCAAAACCGATATCCATGGCCTCCTGCTCGGTGTCCTCACAACGAATGACCTCGACCAGCGGCAGCATCGCGACCGGGTTGAAGAAGTGCAGCCCGATGAACCGTCGCGGTTCTCTCAGTACGGTACGCAGCTCCTCCAGGCGAATACTCGACGTATTGCTGGCAAGCAGGGCGCCGGGTTTCATTTTTTGCTCCAGCGCCCTGTAGAGTTCCTGCTTGGCCTCGAGGTTTTCGTAGATTGCCTCGATCACCAGGTCCGCGTTCGCTACGCCATCGCCATTCACATCGGCCTGTAAACGCTGGGTGGCGGCGGCGCGCTTCGCGTCATCGCGAATGCGCTTCTCGAACAACTTCTTCGCCCGGCCAAGCGCCGGATCGATGTACTTTTGCTCACGATCCTGAAGCGTGACCGTATGTCCTCGCAAGGCGCACCAGGCCGCGATGTCGCCGCCCATGACCCCGGCACCGACAACATGTACGTGCGCAATCTTCTTGTCCGTCTTGCTGCCCTGTGCTTTCAAACGGCTTTGCAGGAAGAAGACGCGCACCAGGTTGCGCGATGCACTCGTGCACATCAGTTTGGCGAAGCTTCGCGCTTCCGCTTCGTAGCCGGTCCTGGACGACGCGCCTGCGGCAGCCCAGAGATCGATCATCGCGTAAGGCGCAGGGTAATGCTCCTTACGCGCCTTGCCACGAACCTGCTTCAACAGCATGTTGCGGACGAACGACCGTGCCGGCTTGAGATTCAAGAGACGGTCGAGCAGTGGCGCTCGCTGTTTTGCTTTCGCCGAGCGCACTACGTCCAGCGCCGTGCGACGCCAGTCATCGTCAGTCGTGATTTTGTCGATCAATCCGATGCGGCGCCCCTTGGACACGTTGATCGAGTTGCCCGTAAGCATTATCGGCATGCCGGCCCGAACGCCACAGATCTGAACGACCCGTACCGTGCCGCCGAATCCCGGGTGCAGTCCGAGCTTCACTTCCGGGAGTCCCAGGATGCGTTCGTTGCTGTCGAGCGCAATCCGGTAGTCGCAGGCCATCGCCAGTTCCATGCCGCCGCCCAGGCAGACACCGTTGATAACGGCAACGCTGGGACATTTCAGATCCTCAATACGGTTGAATAGCTGCTGTCCCTGGGAAACGAGCTCGTACGCCAGATCCTCGGAATCGATACCCACGAATTCCTTTATGTCGGCGCCCATGACGAAGCTGCCCGGCTTCCCGGAGTAGATGATCAATCCATTGGGTGGGGTTTTCTCGAGCGGCTCAAGAATTTCATTGAGCTCGAGCATCACCTCGGACGACAGCACATTTGCACTGGCATCCAGCTTGTCGAGACACAGCCAGACAATGCCGGCATCGTCAGTATTTGTTTTCCAGTGTTGGCTCATTAGTCGTTGCTCTTTTCAGGCGAGTTCAAAATCACAGACCAGCGGCATGTGGTCAGACAGTTTGACATCCGGGATATCAAAGGACGTCACGTCGATGCCGTCCTGGTAAAGGATAAAGTCGAGCTCCCTGCGTGGCGCCCGGCTCGGGTAGGTGGGCAGGCTTTCGACGTTGGCAGACTTCAAGCCCGCGGCTTTCATGAACAGGTAGATTTCGTTTTCGCCCCAGAAGGTATTGAAATCTCCGGCAACGAGAACGGGCTTGCTGGTTTCCTGTATCAGGTCATACAGGTGTCGCAACTGCAGGTGACGGTGGCGGTATTTCAGCGACAGGTGGACCAGGAAGATCGCATAGTCTTCCATTTCAAGCTCGATAATGAGGCGCTTGATGCCGGTATCGAAGTAGTGAAATGTCTCGCCGTGCACACGCTCGGCGGCCATGAAAGCATTTCCCTGCTTGCGCACGATCGGCAGCAACTGATTGAATGATTTTGCACCGTATTTTGTTTCGAAAGACGTGTTCATGCCCAGCTCGGAGGCCAGCTTTTCAGCCTGGTTCACGTTGCGGCTGCGAATAGAGCCAGTGTCTACCTCGATCAACCCGACAATATCCGGATCGACGTTCTTTATGAATTTGGCAATCTCCGGCAGCACGGACTGATTACCCAGCACATAGCCGGCACCGGGCAACGGCATACGCATACTCGCGCCGCCGCCAACGCCGTATCGGATGTTGTATAAGAGAAGCCTCATGCGGCGCTACGATACCGAAAGCCCTTACGCATGGAAACCACTGAGATCATTCTGTGACAAGGATTTCGCGGGCGCGCGCCGAATTGGCTAAACTAGGCGAAAGCAGCTGACAGATGGAGTCGACGGTGTCCGAACAAAACCCGATACAGGTATTTGCTACCCACACGTTTGAGGAAAGCGACGATTACCTGCGCGTTTTCGAGTTTCTTGAAAGCTTGGATCGCTTTTACTACATCAACGTCTCCAAGCCGGAGAATATTCCGTTGTCAGGCGGCCTGCAGGCCATCAAGGACGAGCTCATTGCGCAAATAAAAGCGTGCGAAGCCCTGTTCGTGCTGCCAAGCGTGTACGAGGAAAAGCAAGACCTGGTGCGGTTCATGATGGATGTTGCCGACGCCAACGATAAGAACATGATTGCGATCCGGCCCTTCGGTGGCGTCCTCGAGACGCCTGAGGAAGTGCTTGAGCGCACGAAGGAGCTTATCGAGTGGAATGATCGCGAGATGGCGGATGCCCTGCGACGGCAGGCGAGGGGTGAAGATACGTCGCGCTGGGAGGTCCTCGATTTCCCCGGATTCGACGCTGATGGACCAACGGAATAGATTTTAAAAACAATTATCTACGACACTTTCTTTATGTTGTTTAGAATATGAGGCCAGTCGTTATAGCGCACCGCGGGGCGTGTGGTTACCTCCCCGAGCATACCTTTCCGGCCAAAGCGCTGGCCTATGCCATGGGTTCCGACTACCTCGAGCAGGATGTCGTCGCCACCCGTGACGACGCACTCGTGGTGCTGCACGATATTCACCTGGATCGTGTGACGGATGTAGCCAGCCGCTATCCGGCACGATGTCGTAACGACGGGCGCTTTTATGTCCGCGACTTCGACCTTGCCGAGATCAAGCGCCTCGAGGTGCGTGAGCGGGTTAATCCGGACGGCAGCCCCGTGTACCCGAATCGCTTCACAGACTCCGGAGATGTGTTCAGGGTGCAGACCTTCGCCGAGGAGCTGGAATTCATACGCTCCCTGATCGCCGCGCACGGTCGGCAGGTGGGCATCTACCCGGAAATCAAGCGGCCCGAATGGCACCGCAATGAGGGCATAGACATCAGCCCGGAGTTTCTCCGCACACTGGGAGATTATGGCTATACGGAGCACTCGGACGCCATTTACATACAGTGTTTTGACGCGGCCGAGTTGCGTCGGATTCGCCACGAACTTGGCTGCCGCATGAAGCTCGTGCAGCTCATCGCGGAGGACAGTTGGGGTGAATCATCGACGCGGTATGCGCCCTTGCGGACACAAAAGGGCCTTGAGCGGCTGGCGAAGACCGTCGATGGTATTGGTCCCTGGTTCAGGCGTGCCTATCGGCTGCGCAAGCGCGACGGCCGGCTGACACCGAGCGGGCTGGTGCAACGAGCGCACCAGGTCGGTCTTGCCGTACATCCCTATACGTTTCGCGCCGATGAATTGCCCGACGGGTTCGCCACATTCGATGATTTGCTGGCCTATTTCATCGACGACCTGTCAATCGACGGGCTGTTTACCGACTTTCCGGACCTTGCGATCAAATTTATGCGAAGGATTTCCGGCTAAGCGGACTCTAACGAATGAAATTTGAAGGATACGGATCCATGCAAGGAGGCGTTCTGATGAACAAACGGCTGGTTTTCACAGCGATTTTCTTCGCCTGGCTATTGGCGCTATCGCCAGTTGCCCACTCTGCGACCACCCATGCGGAGACCCTCGATCTCGCCGATTATCGCGGCAAAGTCGTGGTTCTCGATTTCTGGGCGTCCTGGTGCGTGCCGTGCAGGCGCTCCTTCCCCTGGCTGAACGAGATGCATGCGCGCTACGGGAATGACGGCCTGGTGATTATCGGCGTGAATGTCGATAAGGACCCTAATGAAGCGGCAGCATTTCTAGAGCAGTACCCGGCCCAGTTCAAGATTCACTACGATTCTGCCGGCAAACTGGCGGAAGAATTTGGCGTGCGAGGCATGCCTAGCTCGTTCGTAATTGGCCGCGACGGTCAGTTAGCGGCGCAGCACATTGGCTTCAAGGTTAAGAAACAGGTCGAATATGAGGCCACACTAGTGACCACTCTGCAGCAGGAGATAAAAGAATGAAACGAACGATCGCAGTAGCCGCAGCGATGCTGCTCATGGGCACAGGGTGCACCTCGATGGGAGTCCAGCCGTGGGAGCGCGATGTTCTCGCCAAAGACGAGATGCAGCTCACCACCGATGCGCTGGAGGCTGCCACGGATGACCACATCTATTTCAGCAAAGAGGCGTCCAGTGGCGGGCGTGGATTTGGCGGCGGCGGCTGCGGCTGTAATTGAGGGCACACGGATGAACCACAAAGACAATTTTTCGATTTCCGCCGCGCTGGCAACGGCGACCTGCACCTTACTGGGAACCGCTGCCTCGAGTCCGGCCATCGCGCAGGAAGAGCCCGCCTGGGATTTCAACACGTCATTGCTCTACTACGGAGAGGATGGCGACCGGGTCCAGGATTTCAGCGTCAGTGCAATCGCACGTCGCATGTTCGTCGACGACCGCTTTATGACGCTCAGTCTGACAGTCGATGGGCTGACCGGGGCCACGCCTAGCGGGGCGATTCGTCAGGACGTGCCGCAGACATTCACACGACCGTCAGGCAATGACGCTTACACAGTGCCCGCCGGTGTGCTGCCGCTCGATGACACGTTCAAAGACACGCGTGTAGCGATCAGCGGCGGCTGGCAGCAACCGATCGGCGAGACCAGCCTGATTAACATTGGCGCCAGCGCGTCAAAAGAATACGACTACATGCACCTCGGTGTAAACGCCAAGTATGCGCGGGACTTCAACCAGCGCAATACGACCCTGTCGGCTGGTATCGCGCTATCCATGGATTCGCTGGACCCGGTCGGCGGCGCACCAACGCCGCTAACGCCAATGCTGGATGTCGGCGATACCAGCAACCGGCTGGGTGACCAGGACAAGGACGTGCTGGACGTGGTGCTCGGCGTAACACAGGTAATATCGCGAAACCTCGTCATTCAGGCGAATTACTCGTACAGCATGTCGGACGGCTACCTCACGGATCCGTACAAAGTGCTGAGCCTTGTCGACGGCACCACCGGGGACACGCTCCTCAGTGGCGTCGCGGGACCCTCGCACCAGTACCTGTTCGAGAATCGACCCGATGAGCGTACCAAGCACAGTATCTACGGCCAAGCCAAGTACTACATGAATGGCAAGGTACTGGACGCGTCCTATCGCTACATGACGGACGACTGGGACATCGATTCGCATACTGTCGACCTTCGCTACCGCATCCCGTTTGGCACGGGCAGCTATATCGAGCCGCACCTGCGTTTCTACACCCAGACGGAGGCCGAGTTCTACCAGCTGAGCATTTCGGATGCGCAGCCGTTACCGAGGTTTGCCTCGGCCGACTATCGCCTCGGCAACTTCGACGCGATTACGGCAGGCGTTAAGTACGGCTGGCGAACGCGCAATGACAACGAGATGAGTCTCCGGGTCGAGGCCTATCGACAGACCGGCACCGTCCCATCGGGCCAGCTGATCGGCAACCAGGCATCGCGGGACAATTACCCGGATCTCAACGCTGTCATAGTGCAGTTCGGTTATCGCTTCTAGCCGTCCGAACCAGCCGCAAGCCGTTCAGCTCGAGCTGGCCAAGGATGCCTGGCACGGCCGGTTCCAGGCTATGGGCAGCCCTTGTGAGCTGGTCTGCGAGGCGCCGCAGCGGCGCCTGGCCCTGGAGCTCACCGAGCTGGTGGCCGGCGAGGCGCGTCGCATAGAAGATAAATTCAGCCGCTATCTCGACAGCAACATCGTCAGCCAGATCAACTCCGCCGACGGGGCGGCTGTTGAAGTGGACGAAGAGATGGCCGATTTGCTGGATTTCGCAGCAACCCTTTATGCCCTCAGCGAGCATCGATTCGATGTCACCTCAGGCGTACTCAGGCGGGCGTGGCGTTTCGACGGCAGTGACCGGATTCCCAGCGCCGTGGACGTGCGGGAAATCCTGGGGCTCGTGGGGTGGCACAAGGTCGACTGGCAGCGCCCGATATTGCGGATGCCTGCCGGCATGGAAATCGACCTTGGTGGCATCGGCAAGGAATACGCCGTCGACCGGTGCGCGAAGCTGATACGGGGGCAGGGCAGCAGTCCCTGCCTTGTGAACTTCGGGGGTGACCTGGTTGCAACCGATGCGCCCGCGCGCAGGCGTTTCTGGAAGGTCGCGATTGAGGGAGTGGTTGCGGATGAACCCGGACAAATCATCGAGCTTCGGCACGGTGCGCTGGCCACCAGCGGCGATGCACGGCGCTTCCTTCTCAAGGAAGGCATCCGCTACAGTCACATCCTGGATCCAACTACCGGCTGGCCTGTACCTGATGCGCCTCGATCGATTACGATTGTGGCCGATACCTGCGTGGAGGCCGGTATGTTGAGCACGCTGGCCATGCTGAAAGGGAGCGGCGCCGAAGGTTTTCTGAAGACGCAGTCGGCGAAATACTGGTGCCGCCGATAGATTCCTTGCGGCTTGCCAGATAGTAAAAGAGTACTGAGGAAGTGTGTTTAACACTTTGTTAAAAATAGACTTTTAGTGCTTTTATTGACCGAATTATGCCCGGTTGTCGCGACCATCCGACACTGCGCTCGTTTCAGTATTGAGAACCCGGTCCTGTTATAAAGACGGATTCCGCATAATCATACCGCTATGTTTGTCGATCTCCCCGAGAACCTGGTCCTGATCGCAGCCGCCTTCTTGCTGGGCTTGCTGCTGGCGACGTTCGTCTCATCCCTGACCTCGCGCAGCAGTGCCAAGAATCGCGATCCTCGTGACGACCGTATCCGGTCGCTGGAGGCGGAACTGCGGGTTGCGCAGTCGGCCGCCTCAAAGGCCCAGGACGATCTCGAAAAGCTTCAGGAAGAGCTGACAGAAACGGCGGACGGTATCGAACGTCGGGACAACGTCATTAGCGAGCAGCAGGTCAAGATCGAACGTGTTTCAATGGATCTGAAGGGCTCCGTCGTCAAGACCCGCGAATTGCGTGCCGAACTGACTGAACGGGCTACCGAAAACGTCCATGCAGAAGCCAAAATTCGTGAGGTAGAAACGGAGCTGTCGGTTGCGCAGGCGTCGCAGGACCTCATTGCCACTGGCGTTCTTGACTACAAGTTTGCGTCCGACGAAGATGACCCTGATGGCGAAAAAGCCGAAGTGAGTGGGGCCACTACCTGATTTATTCCACCTCTGAAAAGAGCGGCGCAAACCTGTTTCTGGTTGCGCTCACGCTGCTGCTATGTGCCGGTTGTTCAGAGCCCTACCTGGGCATCAAGATACCGTTCACAGCAACTTGGGGGGACACCGGGATCGCCTGCGAGGACACAGAAGCCCGTCTCAGCGACCTGCGGTTCTACCTGTCCTCTGTCCAGTTACTGGATCAGGCCGGCAACACGCAGGCTGTCGAGCTGCATGCGGACATACCGTGGCAACAACCTGACCTTGCGCTGATCGACCTCGAGAATGGCGAGGGACACTGCACAGGCGGCACGGCTGACACCTATGCTTACCTAGTGGGCGGGGTGCCACCGGGTGACTACACCGGGCTGCGCTTCACGGTTGGCGTACCGTTTGATCGTAACCATGCGAACCCGCTAACCGCCGGCGCACCGCTGGATGACCCGGACATGCACTGGCACTGGCGGTCCGGCTACAAGTTCGTTCGAGCGGGCGTCGCAACCGCGAATGACGGTTTCTGGATACATGTCGGTAGTGCGGGCTGCGAGGGCACGGTGCGCAACATTAGCGGCTGTCGGTTCCCGAATCGGGTTATTGTGGAACTGGATGGATTCGTGCCGAACGATGATGCGGTTGCGATCGATTTGAAGGCGCTTTTTGATGGCATCAACTTCGACGACGGTGTGCCCGGTGACTGTTCCTCAGGTCCCTCCGAGTCTGCGTGCACCGCGCCGTTCGCGGCACTGGGAATAGACTTCGCGACCGGTGACCTGACCGGGCAGCAGCGAGTATTCTCTATCCACCGATGAAAAGCATTGCCCTGATCTGCATCGTTGCCGCGTCACTGGCGATCGCGATATTCCTGCACTTTCGCGAAGCAGCCTACGAATGGTCGCTGCCACCGGATCTTCCGCCGCCGGCGGTGCCGGACGACAATCCAATGACGGCGGCAAAAATCGAACTCGGTCGCTGGCTGTTCTATGACACGCGCTTGTCCGGCAACAAAACAATGTCCTGTGCAGGCTGTCACATTCAGGCGCTCGCGTTTACCGACGGCAAGACACGCTCCATTGGCTCAACTGGCGAGGTCCACCCGCGCAGCTCGATGAGCCTTGTGAATGTGGCCTATGCCAGCCGCCTGACGTGGGCCAACCCGTTACTGGATCGTCTTGAGGACCAGGCACTGACACCACTACTGGGCGACAACCCGGTCGAGATGGGTCTCGGCGGACAGGCCGACGAGTTTGCGGCGCTGCTGAAAACCGAAGCGAACTACCGCGCGCTGACCGCGGCTGCGTTTCCCGCCGATGAAAATCCTTACTCCCTGCTAAATGGCATCCGAGCCATTGCCGCCTTTGTTCGCAGCATCGTCAGCTTCGACTCTCCTTATGATCGCTACATGGCCGGGGATGATTCTGCGTTGAACGGTGCAGAGACTCGCGGCATGGCGCTGTTTTTCTCTGAGAAACTCGAGTGTTTCCACTGCCATGGCGGGTTTAACTTTTCGGACAACACGACGCATGCCAATGCCCGCGTCGAAACTGTTGGTTACCACAACACGGGACTCTATAGCCTGGGCGGCGAGGGTGCCTACCCCGAAGACAACACCGGGCTTTTTGATATGACCGGTGAGCGTCGCGACATGGGACGATTCAAAGCACCGTCACTTCGCAATGTCGCGGTCACTGCGCCTTACATGCACGACGGGAGTATTGTCAGCCTTGTTGACGTGATCGCACACTACGAGAGAGGAGGTCGCCTCATCGAATATGGCGAGTACGCAGGCGATGGTCGCCTGAGTCCCTACAAGTCCGAGTTCGTGCGTGGCTTCGAGCTTTCAGACGAGGATCGAAACGATCTCATCGGTTTTCTCAAAGCTCTGACCGACAAGACGGTTTTAACGGATGCGCGTTTCTCCAACCCGCACCTGGACTAACGGGTTTTGACGGAAATCGTGAAACCTGTTTCGCGCCAGGCGAAGTAGACCAATACAAAGTAGGCCTGCATAAACAACGCGGAAATCCACTCTATGCGATTTTCCGCAAGATCCGCATCATCAAGTACGGCCTTTAGCGTCAGGTTCAGGATTCCAAGCGCGAACGGCAAGCCGCAGAGCCAGAGCATTCCCATTGCAGTTCGCTTCAGCCGGCTGACGCCGCTTTGCCTGGCATAACCGAGAAACGCGACGGCCAAGGTCAGCTGAG
>RCNG010000470.1_pt1 | contig 18274 bp, 15 predicted proteins | sample 2041371 | NCBI WGS metagenome assembly RCNG01 (sample SAMN09708227, study PRJNA481090) | Marine sediment metagenome, whole genome shotgun sequencing project. | biome: marine sediment; feature: ocean; material: sediment; isolation source: Sewage treatment plant 1 marine sediment (STP1) ... | reverse complement strand
CTGTCGACGGCGCCTTGGGTGACCGCAGCCGTCGGCGTCAGGCCGAACTTGCTCAAGTAGGCGATGTTCGTCCCAATTCGCCCGGCAGTCGGCGGCGTGGCGAAACCCATAAACTGGATGGCGGACTGGAGGATGACGGTGGGTCGCAAAGGAATCGGAGCCCGCACGACCGACATCAGCGAGGTGGCGTTCGGAAGCAGGATGAGCTGGGCCGTCACCAGAGCTGCAATCGCCCAGCCCCACTCGGCGCCTTGCAGAGATTGCCACACCTGCGAGAAGTTGATGCCCGAGAACTGCTTGATGATGAAGTAGGCGAACAGAACGATCAGGGCGGTTGCCGCAACGTCCCTCAGGGTGACTCGACGCAGCTTCACGGGCTCTGGCTGCTCGGCGCCGGTCGCCTCGACAACGGCATCGCGGACCTTCTTGACGAGCTTCCCCGTCTTGTCGGTGGCGCGACGCGTCGTCGAGCTGATGGCCGGGAGTTGGAGATAGGGAATCGACGCCGCCAGCGCGACGTCGCCGACCCCAGCGTTCGCGGCCTGCACCGATCGTTCCACGCCGACCATGGCGGCCAGCGAAACCAATAGCTCGGCCACATCGATGCCGATACGAGCCTTGCCGGCCGACAACGACCCAGCCTCGAAGCCGGTTATCACGGGCTCACCGCCATCGAGGCGCACCCGGGTCGCGCTGAGGGCACCGTGCGAAATGTCAGCGCCGTGGAGCTTTCCGACCTCGACCCACAACGCAGTGAGGATCTCGTCCGACAGACGATCGGGATCCGTTTCTGCCAAAGACACCCCGCGACGGTCGGTGACGAGGATGGCGTCACCATCCTCAGTCGTCGCAGCAACAATGACCTCGGGGCAACGTACATCGGCCCGCTTGGCGAGAACGGTCACGAGCGCCTCGTGTTCGACCTGCTGCAAACGCGACCAGGGCAGCGACGGTCCGGTGTCGCGGTACCACAGGAACCGCCACGCTCTCACCCCCACCTGTGCATCCCGAGCGTCCGGCCCGTACACCTTGACGACGAGAGATCGGCCGTCCTGATCGGTTCCCAGGAGCGTGCGAGCCCCCCACGTCTGATCCGGACCGGGAGCGAGGCCTCGCGACACGAGGCCCATGGTCGCGAGCTGCACCTTGACATCGTCGGTGCGGGGATAGCCCGCGGGGGATCCGAGGAGCAGGAGTACTCCGGCTGCGGCGACAATGCCGAGCCCGAACCCGCCTACGGCGTCGGTTGGCAACCCCAGTCCCAACCCGATGCCGGAAACGGCGACCAGGCTGATGATGAACCATCCCAACCATCTCACCGGTCGTGCGATGTGCGGACCCGCCGTGAACACGATCGCAGTGACCGCCACCACCCGAACGACGGGGAATCGGGCAACGATATCTGCCCATCCCAACTCAGGCAGGACGATCGGCCAGGCACCATCGATCAGTCGGGCCAGGACCAGCCCGACGAGCAACGCGAGCACCACGGACAACATCAGGTACCCGAAGATGTCCCATCGACGATCCACAACCGCAGCGACCACGAGCCAGATCGCAAACAGCGCTGCGAGACCGTAACTCACCGCGAAGATCTCGTGTGCCCAGGTCGGCAGAGCCGAGATGACACCGACGAGCGACTCCTCGATCTGCGTGAGCTCGGCGGCGAACGAGGCATTGAGGATGAGCACCACGAGCCCGACCCCGAGCAACACGACGTCCCCGGCACGGCGGGGCCGCGGCTGGTCGGGCGACGAGATGAAGAGGCGAGATTGCTTGCGCTCGCCCAACTCCGGTGACGCTACGCCGTTGCCTTCTTCGTCGTCAGTAGACGGGCTTCTGGTATCCGGCGCATCAGACATCCTTCGGGACTCTACACGGCGGCGTGCTCCCGTTCGGCTGAGCCCGCCTGGTCTCGTCAAGGAACGATTGGAGGGGGTTGCAGAGCCCCAGGGCGCCACCGGCTACCGCCGACAACGACTGGATCATGCGGCTCCGACCCTCAACCGGGTCCGACGTATCCCGGCATTCCGCGAGCCTCGGGGGACATCGCGAGGTAGCGTCCTTCCAGCATCAGTTCCTGATAGCCCTCCGGATCGGCCTTCTCGATGTCGGCCAGCGTCACCGATGCACAGTCCTTCTTGCAGTCGAGGAGCGCAGCGGGTATCAAGCGGCTTCGGTAGAAGTTGGCCCACTTGAACTCGGCGAAGATCGCGTTGTCGGTCGACTTGATGTACGCGTAGTGGGTACGCGCGACCCAAGCAACGCTGCGGTAGATGTCGTTGCCCAGTTCGTTGAGGTGCTTCGCCATCGCATCGACCGGGACCGGACCACCGCCGTCGGCAGCAAACGGGTATACCCAGTGCTGTTTCGCCATCGCCTTCCAGAAGTGGAAACCTTCGATCGGCGCCCAGTTCCTGACGACCTCGACCGGGACCGCGATGTCGCCGTGAGATCCCAACACTGAAACGGCGAGATGGTGGTGGTCGATGAGGTAGTTCTGGTCTTTGTTGCCAATGATGACCGGGATCGGCCGCTCGAGCAGGTATCCCTCGAGCTTCTTTCCGCTCTTCTTCTTGAGTCGCGCAACCTTGCTGTTGATCTCGTCCATCCCCACCGCATTCTGGGTGGGGCTGAGCTGGCTCAGCTTCAGGGTCGCCATCGTGCCCTGCGGTGTACCCGGGCCACACGCGGGCAGGTAGTCGAACGTCGGTATCTCGGACATTGGAAGTTCCCTTCGTCGATTGTTCCTCGTTCGGCTGATGCTCAATGGTATCGAAGCGATCTCGAGCTTGAAGGGCGTATCTCTGCCGGACACCAGCCGTTGCGCCGATCTCGGCGATGTGAGTAGGCTCGAACTCCCGTCCCGCCAGACCATCAGACCATCGCAAGCTTGCTGCTGAGAGTTCGGCCCGTCGAGAAGGAGAGCACTGAGTTATGCCTGCCACGTTCGACTGGGCGGAAGCGGTTGAGCTGAGGGACACGCAGCGGATCGAGGATTTCCAGGACCCGAAGCAGGAGTGGCGGCGCCTCTTCTCGGAGCTACTCGGCACGTTCTTCCTCGTTCTCGTCGCCGCAGGCGGCGGGATGATGGCCCAGGCATTCCCCGACACGATCAGCCGAGGGGCCCAGGTGGTGGCTCCGGGCTTGATGGTGATGGCGATCATTCTCTTCATGGGCAAGGTTTCGGGAGCCCACCTCAATCCCGCCGTCAGCCTCGCGTTCGCACTGCGCGGAGACTTCCCCTGGCGGCGCGTACCGGGCTACATCGTCGTGCAGCTTGCCGGTGCGGCGCTCGCTGCGTTGTTCCTCCAGGCGGTCATTGACGTGTCTGCCACGTTCGGATCGAACTATCCGGCTTCTGGTTACTCGGACGGTGCCGCGTTCCTCATGGAGGCGGTGCTCACGCTCGGACTCGTCAGCGTGATCCTGGGCACGGCATCTGGGGCACAGAACATTGGAATCATCGGTGCCTTCGGCGTGGGTGGCTACATCGCATTGGCCGGTCTATGGGGAAGCCCGATCTCGGGTGCCTCGATGAATCCGGCTCGCACGTTTGGCCCCGACCTGGTTGGAAATGACTGGACGGGCTACTGGGTGTACGTTGTTGGGCCACTCGTTGGGGCGGCGATCGCGGTCGGCTTCTCGTTCCTGTTGCGGGGTCGCGGCGGTGGCAGGGCCGGTTCCGGAGCCGCGCAGGGGACACTCCGCACCGGGGTCAAGCGTCCCGAAGAGGCCTGATCGCCGCCGTGGTGCGGCGGCCGGGCAACGCGGACTGGTGGACTTCAGTGGTGAACGACGAAGGTTCGGTCTTGCTCGTGTTGTCTGCGCTCGTTGCGGTGTAGGGATTGTGTAGCATCCGCTGAGATCCCCGGTGGCTTGCGATGTACTGCTCGTGACAGAGACCGGGCGGGCAGAGGAGGCACCACGTGTTGGCAGTTGTCGGCATTTTCATCGCCATGTTCTTCTGGAGATTGCTGGTTCTCACAGGCGCTGCCGCGTTCGAGCGAGCTGGCCTTGTGCCATCGGCGGCGGTATTCGAAGCCAGGTCGGCGTTGACAGGGGTCGGATACACCACCAGCGAGGCCGAGGTCGTGGTCAACGATCCGGCATCCCGGCAAGCTGCCTCGCTCTTGATGATCGTCGGTTTCGTGGGACCCGTGACCATTCTCGGGTTGTTCGGTTTCGGCTTCTTTCTCCCGACTTCGTCGGACTTCGAGGTCCGGGCGATTGTGCTCGCTCTTCTGATCGCTCTGTTTGTTCTGCTCGAACGCTTCGGTGTCAACGGCCGGCTGCTGCGGCCCGCTGCCCGAGTCCTGGCAAGAACGCTGTTCCGTGCCAAGCCCGGGCTGATGTGGACGGTCATCGCGGATCATGCGGTTGCCGCAGTACGGATCTCAGCATCCAACCCGATGGGCAATCGTCCGCTGGGCGCCCAGCCGTTCGGAGATCCGGCCGTGACGGTGTTGGGTATCAAGCGCGCCGACACCGATGGCCTTCACTATGTGGCCAATCCCTTGCCGGGCGAGGAGATCATGCCGGGCGACGAGTTGATTCTGTACGGTCCGGAGGCAGTTCTTGCTGCCGTGAGAGACGGGGCGGCGTGATGGGCTGGGTCCGCCTGGCCACCGTTGAGTGGCAGGCGATGGGGTGCCGATCGTGACCGCGCCGCAGTCTTCGACTGCCGACACTGCGTGGTTGCCCACCCTTGGAGCGGCGGCGCTGATCGGGGGTATCGGTGCCATTGCCGCTCTCGTGTTCGCAGCGGTGGTTGCGGTGGGTCAGGGTGTCCTGTGGCCGGACGTGACGGATCCGTCTGCCTTCTCAGGTTCGTGGCGCATTGTGGCGATCCTGACGGGGGCCGGGTTGCTCGTCGGCGTGATCCATCGCCTGGACCCCCTGGCCCGTGAGGAGAACGCGTTCGTTGTGTTGGGAACCGGGGAAATCGACCCACGAGCCGTGCCCGGCGGCGTCCTGATTGCCGCGGTGTCGCTGATCGGTGGATTCAGCCTCGGTCCGGAGGTGCCGACGGGAATGGCGGCAGCCGGCATCGTGACCTGGTGGGGACGCCGCCGTGGGCGATCCGAGAGCCAGGTGCAGGCCGACACCACAGCAGCGATAACCGGAGCGTGGGGCGGGCTGTTCACGACGCCGTTCGTGGCGTCGCTACTGAATGTCGAACTGAGCATCGGTGTGCGGGTCCTCGACTGGCGGAGAATCGCGGCGGATGCCACGGCCGCTGTGGTGGGCTTCAGCGTCTTCTTTGCGATCGAATCGGGCTGGTCCCAGACGCTGCGGTTCCTCTCGCTCCCGTCGTACAACCTCGAGGTGTGGCATCTCCTGCTTGCGGCCGGTCTGGGTGTCGTCGGTGCGGTACTCGGCACCCTGTTCAAGATCAGTGCGCTGGCGACCCGGGCCTTGGCTGCGCCGCTACGCGATCGTCCGATCCTTCGCAGCACGATGGTCGGGTTCGTGCTCGGGCTGGTTGGATTCGCCCTGCCCCTCACCCTCTTCCTCGGCACCGAAGGGCTCACCCAGGTCACCGAGGATCCGCGCGCGATCGGCCTCGGCGTCATCGCGGTGAGTGCCATCGTCAAGCTGATCGCGACGAGTGGTGCGCTCTCGTTCGGGTTCATCGGTGGACCGACCTTTCCGTTGCTGTTCACCGGCGGGGCATTCGGCACCGTCCTCTACGTTGCGGCTCCCGACGTGCCGGAGGCGCTCGCGGTGACTGCGCTGATGGCTGCCGTTGCATCCACGGTCATCCCCGCACCATTCAGCCTCGCCGTGCTTGCCCTGCTGATCGGCGGCATCGGAGCCACCGAGGCCCCGCCGGTCTTCGTCGCCGCACTCGTCGCCTTCATCGTCGGTCGCCTCATCGAAGCGAGAATGCAGCGGCCCGTTCCCACTCCTCCACCCGGACGGCACGATCCGCCGGCGTCGTGACGGTGGTCGGCGACCGAACGAGGACACCGACCTGACCGAGGTGCACGCCGGGGCCTCCCCAGATGTCCCACGCCCACCGGCCACAAGCCTGAGCGCTGCACCCAGCAGGCTCTGCGCCAGCAACGCCTGCCGAGCAGACGAGGATCTCGGCGACGTCTCGGCGACAACTCTTCTCATGCAGCTCACTGCGAGGCGATGAAAGCCTCACGCAGGAACTCATCCGTTGGGTCGCTCAGCGACAGAACCCGCTGCGGGTATGCGAGCACGATGCCCTGCTCGTCGAGTGCCTCGCGGACGGCGATTGCGACGGCGCTGCGGGCTTCCTTCGCCTGGAGGATTCGCGGCCCGTGCCAGAATTTGAGTTCAAACTCAATGGCCGAGTCCCCGAACTCCGCAACAAAGGCTCGGGGCGACGGCTCGGCGTGCACGTCATCCAGGGATCGCATAGCGCTCTCCATCATCCGCTGGGCAGACCGGAGATCGGTTCCGTACGTAACCGAGACCCCCAGCGAGGAGCGGCGCCCACCATGCGCCGTCAGATTGACGAGGGTGCCATTCATGATGTCGATGTTGGGTTCGAAAACACGTTGTCCGTCGACCGTCGTGAAGACGGTGACCCGAGCGTTGATTTCGTCCACCGTGCCTTCGTGATCACCGAAGCGGATCTGGTCTCCGACATGGAACGGTCCGCGCGTCTGAAGCACCGACGCCGCTGCCATGTTTCGCAACATGTCTCTCGCAGTGAAGCCGAGAATGACTGCGGCGATCAGGATGAACACCAGCAGGTTGTTGAGATCGACACCGAGGAATTCGACCGCTACGACGATCCCGACGACGATCACTGTCCAACTGGCGAACCGAGCCGCTACAGGAGCCACGTAGTCCGGCGCCTGATCCCATGTCTCCAACCACCGGAGGATGAGGCGTCTCGTGACTCTCGAGAGAATCATCGCCGCTGCGATCACACCGACGGCAATCCCCACGTCGAGCGCTGTGACCCTTTGGATGTCGATAGCGCCGCCGAGATCCACACGTTGGACGGTCTCCCTGACCACCTGTGCGGCCAATATCTCGTGGGAACCCACTGTGCACCTCCAACTCGCTTGTCCTGCTTCTGGACAGCCAGGCTACCGGGGAGCGACTCGAGTCCATGCCAGGCTCCCGACTCCCCGCCAAGAAGGTCCGCGACGACCAACAGGCGAAGCCGTCGGATGCAGCTTCGGATTCTGTGCGGTGTCCAATCGGCGAATCGCACATTGTGGGTGCGACACCGATGGAGAGGGGCGCAGCATGCTTCACAAGACGACTCGGCGTGGCGCCGCCGCCGTCGGTACGGGGGCGGTCCCACCGGACGAGGTCCAGGTTGGGCCCCTCGCTCATTCGTGCGGGTGGCGCGCCGAATGCTTTCACGGTCGAACAGCGGACTGCAGCAGCCCGGAAGCCGCCCCAGCGCAAGAGATGTGGCTTCGAGGCGGGGAAGGGTCTCTACATGAAGCCCTGATGGAAGACGGCGTCTTTGGTCCACCTAGGTCGCTCGTTGAGGTCGGGCGGGAGAACATTGACCGGGCTGGACCAGTCATCGGCGGTTCGATCGATGACGCTCTCGATGCGGCGGCAGCGTGGCTCGAGAGCACACCACCAGCTCCGAGCGACAATTCCGATCGGCAGGTCGACTCGTCGGGCCTGCTCGAAGCGACAGGCTCGGCGAGCGGATCCCGGTGTAGACCGCTACACGGTGATGTCGAGCGGGACCTCGAGGCCTTCGGTGTACCCGGGGGTCTCGTAGTAGACGAACTTGCCGTTCTCACGGTCCCAGTCGGCGATCACCGGCACATCGACACGACGCTCGCTCTCGCAGGACTCTCCGGCGAGGTGCATCGCGATGTCGTCGGGGTACTCCTCGATGAAGCCGCCGACGAGCATCTGTTGACCCGCGCCGAGTCCGCACCGGTTCCAGTCGGTGACCTTGGCCACCCATCCGGCGATTTGGTCCATCGAGCTTGCCCCACCCCGACCCTCGGACAGGGCGATGAGGCGGCGGGCCAACTCCGTCGTGCCGACCTTGCACGGGACGCATTGGCCACACGATCCGCGGGCGTTGAACGCGGCGTAGGCACCCATGGTTTGGACCGAGCAGATGGTGTCGTCGTAGAGCGTGAAGCCTGCCGAACCGAGGCCGCTGTTGATCGACTGCAGGCCTTCATACGAGAGCGGAACATCGAGATGCTCGGCCCGGATCGGGCGGTTCGAGACCCCGTTGGTGATCATCTTGATGGGGCGGCCCGATTCGGTCCCTCCGCAGTGCGTCTCGACGAGTTCGCGCATCGATGTGCCGAGTGCGAGTTCGACCACCGTGTTGACGGTGGTGTCTCCGCCAAGAGCGAAGATCATCGTGCCGGGGGACTGGTCGGTCCCGACCGATCGGAACCAGTCAGCGCCTTTCGCCAGGATGCTCGGCAGGTGAGAGAGGGTCTCCGCGTTGTTGACCGATGTGGGGTGCAGCGAAGAGCCCTGGGTTTCGAACAGGCCGCGCATGTATGGCGGATAGAGGCGCGGCTTGGGATCGTTGCCTTCGATGACCTCGAGCATCGCCTTCTCTTCCCCGAAGAGGTAGGCGTCGGGCCCGCGCACGATGGTGATCGGGACCTGTCCGATCATGTCGGCTTCCACCATCTCGACGGCTGCCTGTTCGAGGCGGTCGATGGCGGTGTGGTGTTTGTGCTTGATGGCGATGAAGGCTTGTTCTGCTCCGACCGCAAGGCCTGCGATCGTGATTCCTTCGAGGAGCGCATAGGGATTGTTCTGGAGCATCCAACGGTCCTTGAACGTGCCAGGCTCACCCTCGGACACGTTGGCTACGACGAACTTGCGGTCGCCTTCGGTTGCCGCGACACCGCCAAGTTTGATGGCGGTTGGGAAGCCTGCGCCGCCCCGGCCTCGGAGTCCTGAAGCGCGGACCTCGGCGATCGCAGCATCGGGCCCCATGCGGTCGAGCGCGGTGAGACCCTCGCCGCCCCCGGCGGCGACGTAGTCGTCGAGGGACCGGTAGGGGCTCTCGGGGAGGAGTCGGTGGTGGACGGTCATCGGCGAACGATCGTTGTGTGAGAAGGGCCTGCCATGGGCGGCATCTTACGCATCGGCAGCGCCGCGTACCCCACGAACTGCGTTGATCCCGTCGGTCTGGCCCATTAGACGTAGTGCCCATAGGTGTGTACAATCTGTCCAGATCGGAAGGAACTGAGGATCAAATGGACAAAGCATCGACCCAGCCGCCACCGTCGCAAAGCCCGGCCATCGCCGTGGCAGCGCGCGGGCTGTTCAAATCGTATGGCGACACCCGCGCCGTTTCGGATCTGTCGTTCGACGCACGCGCCGGAGAGGTCACCGGACTCCTCGGCCCCAACGGGGCAGGCAAGACCACCACCATCAAGATGCTGACGACCCTGTTGTCGATCGACGCTGGAACCGCGTTGGTCGCCGGGATCGACGTGGCGCAGCGTCCAGACGCCGTGCGACGCGTCATCGGACTCGCTGGGCAATCTGCGGCGGTTGACGAGAAGCTGACCGCCCGCGAGAACCTCGAACTGTTCGGCCGTCTCTACAAGATTCCGAAGGCCGAACGGACGCAACGAATCGACTATCTCATAGATCGATTCGAGCTTTCCGACTTCGCCGACCGGGTTGCGGAGACCTACTCGGGAGGTCAGCGTCGGAGGCTCGACGTCGTGGCAAGCCTGATCGCCGCTCCACCGGTTCTCTTTCTCGATGAACCGACAACCGGGCTCGACCCGCACACGAGAACCGAGTTGTGGGGAGAGATTCGGGATCTCGCAGAGCAGGGCACGGCCGTGGTGCTGACGACCCAGTATCTCGAAGAGGCCGACCGCCTCTCCGACTCGATCGTGATCATCGACGAAGGCGTCATGAAGGCATCGGGGACGAGCGACGACCTGAAGCGAGACCTCGAAAGGGACGTCCTCGAAGTCCGCGTTGCCGACCGCGACGATCTGGACCGAGCCGGCGCCTCGATCGCCCGGACCGGTGCAGAATCCTCGACCGATCCCGAAGGAACGCGCATGCAGATCCCCCTTACGGGGGGCGCTCGCCAGAGCCTCGCGGTGCTCCGCGAACTCGACGCAGACGGCATCGAGATCGCCGACTTCCAACTGCGCAAACCCACGCTCGACGACGTGTTCCTGGCAATGACGACCGCAGGAGGTGGACGATGACCACCGAAGCGAAACCCGAGATCTTCGAACTGCGTGAACCGACGGCCGGGGAGCGACTCGGGTGGATCGTCCAGGACACCGTGACCATGACGTGGCGCGATCTGATTCGTACGCGTCGACAGCCCGAGATGCTGTCGTTCGCCGTGATCATGGGCGTGTTCTTCCTTCTGCTGTTCTACTGGGTATTCGGCGGAGCGATCGCTGCGGGAGCAGGCGTCGACTACATCCAGTACCTGGTCCCTGGGATCTTCGTCATCACGTCGCTCACCGGAGCGCAGCAAACCGGCACCGGTCTTGCTGCAGACCTCGGCGAGGGCGTGACGGATCGCTTCCGGTCGCTTCCGATGAGCCAGTTCGCGGTCCTCGCGGGCCGGACCATTGCGGATGCCTTGCGCAACGTAGTGGGGATTCTCCTGGTCGCCGCGTTCGGCTACCTGCTCGGGTTCCGGTTCGCCTCGATCGGCGGCGCGATCGGCGCTATCGCGCTGGCCGTCGGCGTGGGGTACGCGTTTTCGTGGATGAATGCGGCGATCGCCGCTCAGGTGCGCAGTGCCGAGATGGTCGGCATGCTCAGCATGTTCTGGCTGTTTCCGCTCATGCTGGCGAGCACGGTGTTCACTCCGGCCGAGCAGATGCCGGGATGGCTTCAGGGATTCGCTAAATGGCAGCCGATCTCGGTTGTTGGCGACGCAGCGAGGGACCTGTCGAATGGCATCCCGGCGGGAGACGCGGTGCTGTGGTCGGTGGTGTGGATTGTCGTCCTGTTAGTTGTATTCGTGCCGTTGGCTGTCGTCGTCTATCGGAGGCCGTGATGAGCGGCTCGACCGACAACCGGAGCGGCGCCCGCGACCGGATCATGGAAGCGACGTTCACGCTGATCATGGAGGAGGGCCTCGGCGCCGTGACGATGACCCAGATCGCAGATCAGGCCGGCGTCGCGCGCCAGACCCTCTACAACCACTTTTCTGACGTCGAACAGATTGTCATCGCCGGTATCGACGAGTACGACGAGACAGGGTTTGCCCACCTCGTGGAACTCCTCGACACCAGCGAATCGCCGGAGGCGAAGATCGACCTCCTCGTACGCCACGCGGTCGCGGCAGCGGCCCACGGGAGTTCGATCGCAGACATGCGCAGCGCGCTGTCTCCGGAAGCCCGAGTCCACCTCGATCGGCACGCTCAATCGTTCCGTTCGCTGATCGAGTCGATCATCGCAGAGGGTGTCGCAGGCGGTGCTTTCGATCCGGCGATCGACCCAGGCATCCAAGCGGCGCTGATCGAAGGAACGCTGCTCTCTGGAGCCGATCTTGCGAGCAGCCGAGACGATCCGGCGCGGGTGGCAACGGCTACGTCGGATGCGATCCTGCGAGTTCTGCGAGCCGAATAGCCACCGGTAGCATTGCGACCTGCTCACGATCTGCGCCGTTCCGGCGTGCCACCAGAGAGCCGAAATGAGGAGACCGCATGCAGTATCGACCGCTGGGGAGCACCGGGTACACGGTATCGGATGTCGGTTTCGGGGCGTGGGCGATCGGCGCCGATTGGGGTTCGGTTGACGAAGACACTGCCATGGCCGCCCTCCATGCGGCCGTGGACGGCGGTGTGAACTTCATCGACACGGCCGATGTCTACGGCGATGGACGGAGCGAACGCTTCATTGCCCGGCTCGTGCGCGAACGCCCAAAAGTCGACCTGGTCGTGGCCACGAAGGCAGGCCGCCGTCTCGATCCCCACGTCGCCGACGGCTACACAGGTGCGAACATCGAGCGCTTCATCGACCGGAGCCTTGTGAACCTGGACACCGATGCGCTCGATCTCGTACTGCTTCACTGCCCGCCGACTGACGTCTACTACCGGCCGGAGCTCTTCGCCGAACTCGACGGCCTGGAAGAGAAGGGGAAGGTCAAGCACTACGGCGTCAGCGTCGAGCGGGTTGAGGAGGCCGTCAAGGCAATCGAGTATCCGGGCGTCGAGACGGTGCAGATCATCTACAACGTATTCCGCCAGCGCCCCGACCGGCGCTTCTTCGACCTCGCCGCAGATGCGGACGTTGGCATCATCGTTCGGGTACCGCTCGCGAGCGGCCTCTTGACCGGCAAGATGACCAGCGACACCGTGTTCACCCCCGACGACCATCGCAGCTACAACCGGTCTGGCGAGGCGTTCGACGTGGGCGAGACGTTCGCCGGTGTCCCGTTCGACGTTGGCCTGGAAGCCGTCGACGAGTTGCGGGCGCTGATCCCGGATGGCATGACGATGGCGCAAGCGGCCTTGCGCTGGATCCTGATGCAGGACGCCGTCTCGACCGTCATCCCAGGGGCGAAGAACGCGGACCAGGCGATTGCCAACGCCGTCGCCTCTGATCTCCCTCCGATCGACTCCGCGTCCATGACTGCGATCGCTGATCTGTACGAACGGTCGATTGCCGCGCACGTCCACGCACGCTGGTAGGCGAGCGCAGGCCTATCGTCACGTCATGCGCATCGGATATCAGGGCGAACCTGGCTCCTACAGCTATCGCGCCGTCGGCGAGTTGTTCGGCGACGGCGAACCAATCGGGCTGCTCGGATTCGCAACTGCCTTCGCGGCACTTGAAGGGGGCGAGATCGACCGTTTGGTCGTTCCCGTCGAAAACTCGACCACCGGGTCGGTTCTTCCGGTCCTCGATCGGCTTCCAGGCGGAGGAGGACTTCAGCCCTTCGCGATCGTGGCGGAGCACCTCGTCGAAGTTCGTCACGCGATTCTCGGAGTTCCCGGTGCGTCGGCCGGCAATCTGACCGAGGTGCGGTCGCACCCGCAAGCTCTCGCTCAGGCCGAGCGCCACCTCCTCGACATGGGTGTTGAGGCGGTCGCCAGACCCGACACCGCCGGAGCCGTCCGTGAAGTCGCTGAGATGGGCGATCCTTCGATCGCTGCCCTGGCGCCGCCGGGCTCTGCTGAGATCTACGGCCTCGAGATCCTCCTGAACGAGGTCATGGACCGGGCGCACAACACCACCCGATTTGTCGTCCTCGCTCCGGGGGAGCCACAGGTCGACCCCAACGATGACAAGACGACCGTCCTGTTCACGACTTCGCATACTCCGGGCGCTCTTGCACTCGTCCTCGCGGAACTCGGCTTGCGCGGAGCCAACCTGACGCGGATCGAGTCGCGCCCATCAACGGAGGCCTGGTCCTACCGGTTCTTCGTCGACCTCATCCACGACCCCGGACCAGAAGGGCTCGCCAGGGTCATCGATCCGCCGCCGGCCACCTGCGCCGACCTCTGGGTCCTCGGCAGCTACGTTCGGGTGCCTGAATAGGCACGCCCACGCTACGTCGTTCTGGTCACCTTGTTGAGCCCACGCGGCTGTTGCGGATCGATGCCGCGAGCTTCGGCGATCGCGATCGTGAAGAGCTGAGCGGCGACGATGGCGGGGATCGGCGACAGTACCTCGGCGACGTGTGGGATCGCGACATGTCGAAACGGCAGCGAGACGTCATCGGTGATGGCCACGAGGCGCGTTGAACGCTCGGTTCGGATCCGTTCGAGCATGGCTGCCGTCGTGGCAAACATCGGTCCGCGCATCGCGACGGCGAGCACTGGGAAGTCTTGCTCGATGACGGCAAATGGGCCGTGGGCGAAATCCGCAACCGAGAATGGATGGGCGAGGACGTACGCCATTTCCTGGAGTTTCAGCGCCCACTCGAACGCGGTCGCATAGTTGTACCCCCGCCCGAGCACCACGCAGGTGCGGATCGGACCGAGTTCCTCCGCTGCCGCACGAATCAGCGGTTCCACTTCGAGCACGCCGGACACGGCGGAAGGGATACGGGCGAGGTCGGCGCCGCTGAGTGCCTCCGGTCGCATCTCAGCAGCGATGCAGGCCACGGCGAAGAGCGTCGCGGTGTAGGTCTTGGTCGCAGCAATCGAGCGTTCGTCGCCGGCGCTCAGCGGGAACACGACATCGGCCAGACCCCCCAGCGGCGAATCGGGGTCGTTCGTGATCGCGACCGTTGGTCGGTGCTGGCGGTTGCCTTCTTCGAGGACTGCCAAGAGATCGGGCGACTGGCCCGATTGGGAGATCCCCACGATTGCAGCACCGCGCAGGTCGGGCGGGCTCTTGTAGCCGCCGAACAGCGATGGCGCGGCGAGCGCGACCGGCAGTCCGCCAAGCGCGCCCCAGACATACTTGGCGAAGCGGGCGGCGTTGTCCGACGTTCCCCGCGCAGCGATCATCACATGGGTGACGTCGCCACGCATCAGGAGTGCGGCGGCATCGGCCGCCACCGGACCTGCGGTGCGGATGAGGCTCTCGAGGACAACCGGTTGCTCTCGGATCTCCTCACGCAAGGTCATGGAGTTCTCCGCTGAGTCGTTCTGGCGACGCCAGGTAGGCGATCTGTCCGGCGACGATCGTGGCGACGACGTTCGCCCCACCGTCGAGGAGCGTCACATCGGCTCGACAGCCCACGTGGAGGGAGCCGCGGTCGCTCAAGTGCATCAGAGCTGCGGGGTGCGTGGTCACGGTTGCGATCGCTTCTTCGATCGTGCACTCGGCGATCTCCACGAGGTTGCGAACCGCCTGGTCCAGTCTGAGGACCGATCCCGCAAGACCTCCATCGGCCCGCGACGCAACCATGCCATCGACCGTCACGTCGAGGTTCCCCAGCCGGTAGGAACCGTTGCCGATTCCCATGGCGGCGATGGCGTCGGTAATGAGGACCATGCGATCGCCCGCAGCGGCCCACATCAGCTGGACGAGACGGCGATGGAGGTGGACATCGTCGTTGATCACTCCGAAGAACATCCGCCGGTCGGTCAGCAGGAAGCCGGCAAGCCCGGGTTCGCTACGAGTTGGAAGCGACATGGCATTGAACAGGTGAGTCCCGAACGTCGCCCCGGCAGCCGCACCGGCCTCAGCCTCGGCTGAGGTTGCGTTCGAGTGGCCGAGTGAGACGACTACTCCCCGATCCGTGAGAGTGCCGACGGCGTCCAGGGCGCCGGGGAGCTCCGGGGCCAACGTCACGACGGCGACGCCGCTCTCAGGGTCCCAGTCGTGTGCGGACGCGCTGGCTGCGAGGTACTGGGCGGGGTGGGCGCCACGCTTCTCGTAGGAGATCATTGGACCTTCGAGGTGGAGGCCGAGCGGTTCGGCGCCGAGGAACACGTCGGGCCGGTGGCGCAGGGCCTCCTGTGCTGCCTGAACCGATCCGTCGGGGGCGGTAATGAGCGTGGGGAGGAACGCGGTCACTCCGGTCTCCGGCAGCCGAGCGGCGGCGGTCCATATCGAATCGGGATCGGCGGTGAAATCGCTGCCGAACGCGCCGTTCACCTGGAGGTCGATGAAGCCGGGGACCACGGTCAGCCCGGCGGCGTCGAGAGCGACGTCCGCGGTGGACGGCTCGACGAGAACACCGTCGCGCGCAGTCAGCTCCAGGCGGTGGCCGGCGGCACTCCGGCCACCGGAGATGGTGAGCGTGTCAGACACCGATCACCGCCTTCTCCGACGCCATCGCCTGGGCAGCGAGAACGAGGGCGCTCTCGGTGGCGATGGGATCGTCCGGTGCGAGGACCGTCATCCTGCGGGGATCGAGGAGTTCATTCGCGATCGCGGATCGATCCCGAATGATCTGAACCGCAGCCAAGAGAGCGTCGAAGAACCCGGACGCGGTGCCGACGCCGCCTCCAACCACGAGCACTTCGGGGTCGTACACCATGAATATGGTGTTCACGGCCGAGGCGAGGTTCAGCATGACGTCTGGGGCGTGCGCTGAGAGGTAGGCCGATCGTTCGAGGCCGGCACGAGCCGCCCGCTCGACGAGGCTTGGATCGGCGGTTGCGGCCTCGATTGTGGTGGCTATGCCGTCGTGTTCTCCGATGATGATCTGCCCGACTTCGCCCGCGATACCTCCGGTGCCGCGGAGAAGGCGTCCGTCGACGACGGTTCCCGCAGCGACCCCCGTCCCGATCGCGAGGTAGGTGAGTGGTGTCGGCCTGGGTTTGTTCGCTCGCGTGTAGAGACCGAGTGCCGTCGCTCGCACATCGTTTTCGATAGCCGTGGGTACGCCGAAGTGTCTGCTGAGCGCAGGACCGAGGTCAAACGGTTCGATCCCGATGCCGAGGTTGCTGGCGAGGCGGACCGTACCGAGGAGCGGATCGACCTGTCCCGGAATGCCGATGCCGAGGCCATCGAGGGCCGACTGCGGAGTATCCGCCAGGAGGGAGTCGATGACGTCGATGGTTCCGGCCAGCACGCTCGTGGGGCTGCCCACGGCGGTCGCGACCCGCACGGGTTGTGAAGCCGCAGGCGAACTGCCGACGACCTGGGCGCTGGTCTTGGTTCCTCCGATGTCGACTCCGATAAGGCAGGGACGGTCGCTCACAGAATCCCCATTTCGCCGCTGAGAACCGACATCGCGGCGCCGTGTTCTTCGGGTCGATCGACCTTGCCGAAGGAGATCTCGACCCGAGGTGCGACGGCGGGAAGCACTCGTCGTGAAAGTTCCTCGCGGGCCGGCACGAGGAAGGCGTCGCCGAGATGGGTCGTTGGTCCGCTCACCACGATGTGGTGGATGTCGAGGATGCCGGCGACAGAGGCCATGACGGTGCCGACGTACCGCCCGGCGCGCTCGACGGCACGCAGTGCCGCATCATCGCCAGCGGCGGCGCGGCGGGCCACCTCGCGGAACGTCGCCTCGGCGTCGAGGTCGGCGGGATCGTCGAACCCGAGTTGCCCGGCGATCGCACGCGCGGAGGCGACGTCTTCGAGCGTCGTGGCCGAGTTCTCAGCCGATATCGTGGACAACACGGCCATGTGTCCGATTTCCCCGGCGGCATTTGCCTCGCCTGCGTACGGGCGGCCGTCGAGGATGATGCCGGCGCCCACTCCCGTGCCGATCTTGACGACGAACAGGTTTGCCGTGCCGTGACCGCCGAGGGAGTATTCGGCGAGGGCGATGGCGCTGGCGTCGTTGACGACATGGGTGGGGAGCGAGAATCGATCGGCGATCAGGGACCCGACGGCGATGCCGTGCCAGTCGAGTGCGGTTGCCTCGATGACGGTCCCGTCTGGGGTTACGACTCCCGGTGTGGCGATCCCGATGCCGAGGACTCGTTGGCGGGTCGATCCGACGAGGGTCTCCACGAGATCGGAGAGTGCGTCGATTGCCGGAGAACCGCGACGTCCAGCGCTCCCGACCGTGAACGACTCGATCACCCGACGTTTCAGCGTGAGGATCGAACCCGTCCAGTGGCTTGCGTCGAGGCGGATGGCGATGATGTGGTAGGCATCGTCTGCAATGGTCAGCAGCGTCGGAGGCTTCCCCCCGCCAGAAGGCGCCGTCCCGAGTTCCAGAACGAGACCGTCGTCGATCAGTTCCGAAACGAGGTCGGACACCGTTGCACGGGTGAGTCCCGTCGCTCGCGAGATGTTGGCCCTCGTCGTCGGGGCGTTGCTGAACAGGCACTGGAGAACGAAGCGCCGGTTCTGATTCCTGGTGTCTTCGTGGGTGGCTTTCCGGCTGACGCGGAGGGCATCACCAGGAGCCTTGAGATCTCGACGGTTCATATGTTCAACAAACATACGAACAACGTGGGGGTTCTGTCAAGTGCCACAAGGGCCACTCCTGCTTGACGCTGTCCGAGAGAAACAGTAAGTTTGACTACCAACCAAAGTAGATCGGGCGGAACGGCCCACGGCTCACGTCGAGAATTCGCTCCCTCTGCCGACAGTGTTTTTGTTGGAGACCCGGTAGATCCGGGTCGGAAAGGACCAAAATGAAACGAACATTCAAATGGATGATCGCCATCGTCGCCGTTCTACTCATGGCGGCTGCCTGCAGCAGCGATGACTCGTCGGATACGACGGCGGCTGGCGGAGACGAGACCACGACCACCGCCGCCGGCGGGGACGAGACCACGACCACCGCCGCCGGCGGGGATGAGACCACGACCACCGCCGCCAGCGGAGAGAGCGCCGAATTGGTGATCGAGAGTTGGCGCAACGACGACTTGGCCATCTGGGAAGACGTCATCATCCCCGCCTTCGAGGCGGAGAACCCGAACATCTCAGTGACATTTGCTCCCACGGCGCCCGCCGAATACAACGCGGTGCTGGG
>RCNG010000469.1_pt1 | contig 18283 bp, 15 predicted proteins | sample 2041371 | NCBI WGS metagenome assembly RCNG01 (sample SAMN09708227, study PRJNA481090) | Marine sediment metagenome, whole genome shotgun sequencing project. | biome: marine sediment; feature: ocean; material: sediment; isolation source: Sewage treatment plant 1 marine sediment (STP1) ... | reverse complement strand
CCATCCCTGGCTCGCTCAACTGCGGCATCCTTGCCTTGAAAAGCCCTCTGAACATCAACAGACAACCCAAATTGCTTCTAAGGTGGTAAAGCAAACAAAGTACGCAAAACTTTGAAGAACCGCAATATTCAGAAATTCAAGCCCCCTAAACTGCTATCCCTTTCTTCATTGGTATCGGTAAAACTTACCCCGTCCAGAGAAGATCCCATGGATTCGGAGGCCTCTTCATCGCCCAGTTTAATCATCAGACGCAGGTCATTGGGTGAATCGGCATGATGCAGAGCATCTTCATAGGTAATTGCTTCCGAACGGTAGAGATCATATAACGCCTGATCAAAGGTTTGCATACCTTCCTCACGGGATTTTTTCATCACCTCCTTAAGCTTGTGCACCTCGCCTTCACGGACGTAATCAGACACCAGTGGTGTGTTTAGCAGGATTTCAACTGCTGCCCTTCGACCTTTACCGTCCGGAGTGGGAATAAGCTGCTGGGCGACAAAGGCCCGCATATTCAGTGACAAATCCATTAAAAGCTGCGGCTTACGCTCTTCCGGGAAGAAGTTGATAATGCGATCCAGTGCCTGGTTGGCATTATTGGCGTGCAGGGTTGCCAGACATAAATGTCCTGTTTCCGCAAATACAATGGCATGATTCATCGTCTCTCTGGTTCGGATCTCGCCAATCAGAATCACATCCGGTGCCTGACGCAGGGTGTTTTTCAAAGCAATTTCAAAGGAGTCTGTATCGATCCCCACTTCACGTTGAGTGATCAAACAGCCATCATGATTATGGACAAATTCAATAGGATCTTCAATGGTAATAATATGACCACTGCCATTTTTATTTCGGTAACCAATCATGGAGGCCAGTGAAGTCGATTTACCCGATCCGGTAGCTCCGACAAAAATAATCAGACCGCGTTTGGTCATGGCCAGATCTTTGATAGTCTCCGGTAATTTCAGCTCCTGATACGTTGGTATGGTCGTTTCAATACGACGCAAAACCATACCAACCTGACTGCGCTGCATAAAGGCACTGACACGAAAACGACCCACACCGGAACGACTGACGGCAAAGTTGCACTCGTGTGCTTCTTCAAAATCGGCTCGCTGCCTGTCATTCATAATTCCAGTCACAATCTGATGGCACTGGGTGGAATTCAAGGATTTTTTGGTCACGGGAGATATTTTTCCATTCACCTTCATAGATGGCGCCGTACCAACAGTTATAAATAAATCCGATGCTTTTTTATGCACCATCAACTTTAATAATGAGTCAAAATCCATCTGTTTTACCTTTTTCTGATCAGGTGCGGGAGTAGCGCCTGGTGCATCGCTTTAGTTTATAAAAAATCATCTTTACTGACCGCATAGGTCATGGCATCTGCCTTGCTAATTAAGCCCTGAGCGAGGATCAACTTGAGATTTTGATCCAGTGTCTGCATGCCAATGCCCTGACCGGTCTGAATCGCAGAATACATTTGCGCTACCTTGCCTTCACGGATAAGATTTCGAATCGCCGGTGTACCAATCATGATTTCATGAGCGGCAATACGTCCACCGCCATTTTTCTTGAGCAATGTCTGGGAAATGACCGAACGTAAAGATTCAGACAACATGGCACGAACCATATCCTTTTCTGCAGCAGGAAAAACATCAATAATACGGTCTATGGTTTTTGCCGCCGAACTGGTGTGCAGAGTACCAAAAACCAGGTGCCCGGTTTCAGCAGCGGTCAACGCCAGACGAATGGTTTCCAGGTCACGTAACTCGCCCACCAGAATGATATCAGGATCTTCACGCAATGCTGAACGCAATGCTTCATTAAAGCCTAGTGTATCCCGGTGCACTTCACGCTGATTGACCAGACATTTTTTGCTTTCATGAACAAATTCGATGGGATCTTCTACGGTGAGGATATGCTCATAGATGGTGTTGTTCAGGTGATCCACCATGGCCGCCAGCGTGGTGGATTTACCAGAGCCGGTGGGACCCGTTACTAATACGATACCACGCCTGTTTTCACAAATATCTTTGAAAATTGCCGGAGCACCCAGCTCTTCCAGAGACAGTACATTGGAAGGAATGGTACGAAAAACAGCGCCTGCACCGCGGTTTTGATTAAATGCATTTACCCTGAAGCGCGCCAGACCCGGGACATCAAAAGAAAAGTCTGTTTCAAGAAATTCTTCAAAGTCCTTACGCTGTTTGTCATTCATAATATCGTACACCATGTCGTGTACTTCACGATGTACCAGAGGTGGCACATTGACACGTCTGATGTCACCATCCACCCTAATCATCGGTGGCAATCCGGCAGACAGATGTAAATCCGAAGCATTATTTTTTGTACTAAAGGCAAGTAGTTCTGTAATATCCATGATTCTTCGCTGTGTATGATTATTATGTCCTCAGGGAACCTATTCCGGGAATAGAAACCGTCAAGAGGCTAAGCCACATTAAAAGCGCACTTAAAGACACACTCTTGTTATAATTATTGCTAAAGACACCGTTATGTATAGACTGGCTGACAAGATTTTTATATGTTGGCCTGGCGATTAAATATCAGTATAGACCATAATGAGCAATACTAGAAACCGATTTGATCACATAAATCAGCGTATCGATCAGGCATTCAAAGCCAGCGGACGATCATTACAATATCCGCTCACCCTGCTAGCTGTCAGCAAACATCAGTCCTTAGATAAAATTGAGGCTCTTTATCAGCTGGGACAAAGAGATTTCGGTGAAAGCTATCTGCAGGAAGCCCTGCCTAAGCTCAGCAAGTCACCACACAATGATATTGTCTGGCATTTTATTGGCCCCATACAATCCAATAAAACTAAAGAAATTGCTCAGCATTTTCAATGGGTACACTCTGTCGACAGGGTCAAAATAGCCCGGCGGCTCAACTCACAACGCCTTCCAGAAGCCTTACCGTTAAACATTTGCCTACAGGTCAACATCAGTCAGGAAACACAAAAATCAGGTTTTTCCAGCACTGAAATCCACACTGCGATCAGAGAAATCACCCGGCTTCCCAATTTAGCTCTTCGAGGCTTAATGGCTATACCTAAACCTGCGCAACAAATTGTGCAGCAACGTCAGGCATTTCGCCAGCTACGAGACTTGATGCAGCAAATTAATCAGGATTTTGGACTCAACATGGATACGCTCTCCATGGGTATGTCCAATGATCTGGAAGCTGCAATTACTGAAGGTGCCACCATTATTCGCATTGGCACTGCACTTTTCGGGCGCAGAGAAAAGTAAAGCTAAAGTAGTGATTATATCTTATGCTGCAGCCAAAGCTGAGGTATAATAATCCCCCGTACCTGTTAAAGATTTTTCCGCCGATCTTTGTTTTGAAAGCTCGTGTTTGAATTGTTCGGCCGGGTACAAGGATTATAATAGCTAGGTTGGAGTAAAAGGCTTAATGATTAACAAAAAAATTGGTTTTATTGGTTCTGGTAATATGGCATACAGCCTGGTGGGTGGTTTAACCAGTACCGGAGTTCAGGGACAGAATATCTGGGTAAGCGATCCCAATAGTGAAAAAAACGCTCAAATGGTCGCACAATTTAGTGTCAATACCAGTAATAGCAATACAGAACTGGTGCAATCAGTCGATATTGTCATTCTGGCAGTGAAACCTCAACAACTGGCAACAGTCTGTGCAGAAATTGCTCAGGATATCAGTAACCGCAGGCCGCTCCTCATATCTATTGCTGCAGGTGTATTAAGCAAGGACATTGAGCGATGGCTCAGCCCTGGTAGTTCAACTACCAGTCTGGCTCTGGTCCGCTGTATGCCCAATACGCCAGCCCTGGTAAAAAGCGGGGCAACCGCGCTATATGCTAATGAGCAGACCAGTGATGAGCAAAAAACTCTCGCAGAATCTATCATGCGCGCAGTTGGACTGACGCTCTGGCTGGACAACGAATCTGACATGCATGCAATCACTGCCCTGTCCGGGAGCGGCCCGGCGTATATTTTTCTGGTCATTGAAGCCCTGGAAAAAGCCGGAGTAGAATTGGGACTGGACGGAAAAACTGCCCATTTACTGGCAATCCAAACCTCATTTGGTGCATCAAAAATGGCCCTGGAAAGTGATGATTCTCCAGAAGTTCTGAGAAACAAAGTCACTTCTCCTGGCGGCACAACAGAAAAAGCCATTGGCATCTTGCAAGACGGAAAACTGGAAGAGCTTTTTGCCAGAGCACTTGAAGGTGCGAAAGATCGTTCTATTGAGATAGCTCTGCTTTTAGGTAAAGAATTAGGCAATAAGTAGTTGCAATATGTGCCTTTACAAAACAGAAGACAAGCAGACAATATGATACTCCGTCATTCAACAGGGAAAAATTAATGGATAATTTTTTGATAAACTCCGGTTCCTATTTAATAAGCACCCTCTTTGGCCTGTATATTATTATTGTGTTACTGCGTTTTCTGCTGCAACTGGTTCGCGCCGATTTTTATAATCCGCTTTCCCAGTTTATTGTCAAGGCAACGAGTCCGGTTTTAAATCCGCTGCGCCGCTTGATTCCCGGCTTATTCGGTATTGACATCTCTTCTTTACTACTGGCTTATTTTTTACAGTATATTGAAAATATCCTGCTTTTTGCCGTCAGAGGCATTCCCGTCAACCCCATTTTTTTACTCTGGCATAGTATCGGTTCGCTACTCACTTTATTTCTTTACATCTACTTTTTTGCCATTCTCATTCAGGTCATTATCAGCTGGGTCAGTCCTGGTACTTATAACCCCGCAACAGCAATGATTCACCATATCACTGAACCGGTTATGCGGCCTGCACGAAAAATCCTGCCGCCTTTTTCCGGCTTCGATCTGTCACCTATTCTGGTTTTTGTGGTTCTGAATATAATGATCATGTTTATTCCTGTGCTGTTTGGTTAACTCAGAGCTTTTACCTGGCTCAGGGCTTTTGCCTGGCTCAGGGCTGTTTACTTAGCTCAGGGCTGTCCTAAACACATGGCTGTCTTAATGGCCTGCAGCTAAGCAAAACGTAGGATAATCTTCACAATTAGGTAGTTATTAGTTAACAACTTGAAACCTATCACATTTATTTTATTAAATTCTGCTAGACTGGAAAGCAGATAAACATAATAAAATGCCATTTCGGGTTTACATTTCTTAATTTTTCTAGGCTGTCCATGAGTCACTACTAAGTTCATCTACTATGCTTAACAAAAATTTCGCATAAAACGTAACCAAGAAGATAAAGACTATGACAAACGAAAACTTTTTCGACAATATCCATGCCTATGGGAAATGGAAAAGTGACCTGGTCAAAGCAATTGAACAATTTCAGGATTGGCTCGACACTACTGAGCTCGAAGAAAGTGAGCAAAGCCTGAAAATATACGAAACGCTGCAAACCTTAAAGCATGATCGTATAACTCTTGCCTTTGTCGGTGAATTTTCCAGAGGTAAGACTGAACTAATCAATGCCATCTTCTTTTCACAGTTCAAGCGACGCTTACTGGCCAGTGATGCCGGACGTACCACCATGTGTCCAACCGAACTGTTTTATGATGTAGATGAGCCCAAGCCATATATGCGTCTGCTGCCAATCGAGAGTCGCATAGAAGATGCCAGTATCACTGAGCACAAACAAAATATGCTCAACTGGACCCATATCCATCTGGATATCTCTTCACCAGACAGTATGGCCAGTTCTTTTGCTCAAATCACCCATAAAAAAAAGGTCAGAGCGGCTGAAGCCAAGCGACTGGGCTTATATGATGTTGTCACGGATAATAATGGTACCGAACTTTCAGACCACCAGACCGTGGAAATTCCCATGTGGCGTCATGCGCTGATTAACTTCCCACATCCATTTTTGGAGCAGGGGCTCGCAATCCTGGACACACCGGGACTTAATTCTTTAGGTAATGAACCCGAACTGACCATTAACATGCTGCCTAATGCCCAGGCAGCAATTTTTGTCCTGGCCGCTGATACGGGGGTGACCCGATCTGATATGGATATCTGGCGTCGGCATCTAAAAAGCTTCCGGCGTAATAACAATAGCGGCCTGGTGGTCGCACTTAATAAAATAGATACCCTCTGGGATGAGCTGAAAAGCGACAGTGAAATAAAATGCAGTATTCAAAGACAATGTTCAGATACAGCTAAAACTCTGGGCATTGACAGCAAACGTGTTTTTGCCATTTCTGCCCAAAAGGGCTTGATTGGCCGGGTCAGAAATGATGCACGGCTCGTTAAGAGCAGCAATCTGGTGGCTATGGAAAATATTCTGGCCAATGAAATCCTGCCGCAAAAAGAACTGTTGGTACGCAACACACTCATTAATGATATAAATGAGATGATGCAAAGCTCAAAAAGTATTTTGCTGAGCGAGTTCAATGACAAAAAAAAATCCATTGTGAATCTGAGTGGTCTCAGTGGAAAAAATGAAGACGTCATCCAGCACTTACTGGAAAAAACCCGTGAAGAACAATCGGTTTACCACCGAAATGCTGAAAATCTGCAAGCCAGCCGGCAAATTCTCTTGGGGCAGCAGCATCGCTTAAAAACCATAATTGATCTGGATAGATTGGATCAGCAGGTCAACAAAGCACGTACATCAATGAAAGGCAGCTGGACCACGAACGGTATGAAAAGTTCGATGAAAACCCTGTTTAATGGTATCAGCGGCACCATGACTGAAGCAGCCAAACAAACCGAGCTGACCAACCGCCTGGTCAAGTCTATCTATAACCGCTTCCAAAATGAAAACTCAGAGACAGACATTAAACCCAAACTGTTTTCCATTGCATCCTACCAGCAGGAAATTGAGATGCTGTATGAAGATGCAGAAGAGTATCGCACCAGTGTGTATTCCACTATGACCGAGCAAAGCTTTGTCATCAAAAAGTTCTTTATTTCACTGGTCAGCCGGGCCAGAAATATTTATTATCAGTTAAATAAAGACGCTGATGATTGGGGTAAACGTGTTTTAACCCCTCTTATTCGTCAGGTCAAGGCACATAAAAAAGAACTGCAGGCCCGCCTGGAACAACTGAAAAAAGCAGGACAGTCCAGAGACACCATTGCCGAGCGTGTATCAGTTATGAAAAAAGAAGCCAAAGTACTACAAAAACATCTGGTGGATGTTAATAAGATGCTTACAACTATTAATAGCCCTATGCCAACACCTGTTCATGAGCAAAGGATCCCCAACAATGTCAGGGCGATAAGAGGTTAACGGTTTACATAAAATAATATGAGAGAAGTTTCTGTAAAGCCTGCACTTAAGTACAGGCCTGCTAAATGATTGGCTTAATCCAGCGGGTCAGCTGGGCAAAGGTTCAGGTAGATGAGCAAATCATTGCTCAAATCGATCAGGGCATTCTGGCTCTGGTGGGCATGGAAAAAAACGACCGCCAGGAACAGGCAAATAAACTTCTGCACCGCCTGCTTAATTATCGCATTTTTGCTGATGAGAATGGTAAAATGAACCTCAGCGTTATGGATATTCAGGGCGGCGTTCTACTGGTACCTCAATTTACTCTGGCTGCTGACACAAAAAAAGGCATGCGTCCCAGCTTCAGTTCTGCCAAACCGCCAACAGAAGCCCAGGCTCTTTTTTCTTATCTGCTCAGGCAGGCGCAAAATCTATACACAGGAGTTGAAAGTGGACAGTTCGGAGCAGATATGAAAGTATCACTGCTCAACGATGGTCCTGTTACTTTTTCATTAACCGTTTAGGCTAAAAAAATCAGTTGGGGTTTAAACCTGTTTATTACCGCTGATTGCAACACGAGTTGTTTATGAAACCGATCAAAGCTTTACTCTTTATCCTATTAACAGGCATGTTACTCCAAGCCTGTACAAAACCAAAACCCAATACCCCTCTAACCGTTGCTCAGGCATTCTGGACAGCCGCTCTGGAAGGTGATGTCGAAACGGCCAAACAATTTCTAACGCCTCAAAGCCGCCCGCATTTCAAGGTTATTTTACAAAGCCCAAAAGACTATGTTGAGCTTGGCGAACAAAACATCAGCCTTACAAGGGCAGAAATTTTAACCCAACTCACGCGACACACAGACAATCGGCAGCATAAAACAGCCTTACGCACGATATTACTGAACCAGCAAGGCCAATGGCTGGTAGATTTCAACCAGACCCGGGATTCTATGCTAGGCAGCGAATTGCAATCCGTGCTCGACCAACTGTCCGATACCATGAGAAGGACTATAGACAAAGGCGTAAAAGTCATGGGAGACGCTGTAAAGGAAGAATTACAGGAAATGGAACAATCTCTGCAAGAATTTAACAAAAAGCTTAATGAAGAGTTAAATAAAGAGATGAATAAAAAGCGGCAACAGGAACAGGAAAACCAGGAGCAGAAACAGGATTTCTCCCCAGAAAAGTCCCCTCCAGAAACAACAACGCTATAACTCTCTTACAACGCCGTTTTTTTTGAGCGACCAGCATAGTGTTATAAATCCGTGTCAACGGAGTGTAGTTTGTTTTGCCGGGGTCTTTGCGGCATGGATGCCGCATTGAAGCCTACAGGGAAGTATTCACGGCGTCCCTGGAAAGGCAAACTACACTCCGTTGACACGGATTTTAGCACTCAACAAATTAAGATGGTTATTCGGCACCGGCTGGGATGCTGAATAGTTACAAATTTTTTTGAGCCACCAGCATGGCCTCATTGCGAAAGCCTTTATCCAGCGCACCGATCAAACCTTCCTCTCGGTAGTAGCGCAGGGTCAACTCTGAAAACAGGCTAAGGAGTTCATTTCTTGCCAGTCGGAAGTGATGGTTCTGTGGACCCAGTTCAGATGCACCTTGCGCCTGTACCGCACTCTCCAGAATAAAAGTCTGGTAAAAAATTAAACCGCCGGGCCTGAGGGCGGCAATCATTGATGGCACAATATCGCGCAGAAGAAAGCGACTGACAATAATAATATCGAAACTTTCTGCTGGCAGCACTTCCTGACTGATATCACATTGTCTGGCCAGAATATTCAATTGCCGTTCCTGCGAAAACTCCTGTACTTTTTCAATGGCAGTGTCGGAAATATCCCAGGCATGGCTTTCATAACCCAACTCCGCCATTCTCAGGGCATTGCCGCCCAGTCCACAGGCCAAATCCAAAGATCTGCCCTGCCCGGTCAACAGGTGCAGGTTCAGTTCCAGAACATCAATAACCTGATTGGGAACCAGCGCCATTTCATAACGATCGTTCCATTTAATTCTTATTTCTTCGATGTTACATCCCCCTTTATACACAACATCTACTGCCAAGTTATCTAACGCCGCCAGAATGATGGCGTTAGTATAACCAATAAGGTGAAAATTTCCAGACGTCCCAATAACATAGCAAAACATAGGACCCATTTTGAGAAATCATTAATGCCCTTATAATTTGCCCCCACATCCCCCAGGCCGGGCCCCAGATTATTCAGACAGGCCGCCAGGGCAGAAAATGCCGTGACCTGATCAAGTCCCGCAGCCATTAAAAACAACATCATAAGACTGAAACTGGCCACATAAAGAGCAAAGAAGCCCCAGATAGCATTACTGACATTTTCCGGCATGGCCTTGCCGCCAATTTTAACCGGTATTTGCGCACTGGGATGGATCAGTCGGAAAATTTCTCTCACCCCCTGTTTAAACAGCAGAATAACACGAATGACCTTCATGCCCCCGCCAGTTGAACCAGCACATCCGCCAACAAAGCTAAGAAACAATAACATAACCGGTAGAAAACCCGGCCAGTTATAATAATCCGCAGTGGTGAAGCCTGCCGTCGTACCGATGGAAATTGTCTGGAAAATACCATGGTGCAGGGCATTTCCCCAGCTTTCAAAAGTGTTTGTAAAGTGCAGATAAAATACCGATATCAGGGAGGCAAACGCCAGGATAGCGAGATAAACTCGAAACTCCACATCCAATAGATAGGGCTTGATACTGTTGCTGCGAAAAACGCTAAAGTGTAAAGCAAAGTTAATCCCCGCCAGCAGCATAAAAAAGCCGGCAATAATTTCGATCAACTCACTTTTAAAATAACCAATAGAGGCATCATGAGTCGAAAACCCACCTATGGCTACTGTTGAAAAGCTATGACCAATGGCATCAAATGGACTCATTCCAGCCAGCCAATAAGCCAGAGCACAGGAAATCGTCATCCCCAGATAAATGTACCACAGTGCTTTGGCCGTTTCAGTTATTCTGGGTGTCAGCTTATTATCTTTGATTGGTCCGGGAGTTTCTGCACGATATAACTGCATTCCACCAATACCCAGCATAGGCAGTACGGCAACGGCCAGAACAATAATCCCCATTCCTCCCAGCCACTGCAATTGCTGCCGGTAGTACAATATCGAATGCGGCAGATCATCCAGACCGGTAAAAACCGTTGCTCCGGTTGTTGTCAGAGCTGAAATTGACTCGAATAAAGCATCTGTAAAATCAGCTTGCAGACTTTGAGAAAGATACAGCGGCAAGGAACCCACCAGGCCGAAAACAAACCAGAATAGAACTACCACAACAAAACCATCTCGTATTCTGAGTTCACGGCGCAGTTTTCTGACTGGTAGCCAGATAACAAAACCCGATAACAGAATCACCAGAAAAGCTTCGATAAAGGCCGTTGATTCCGTATCGCTATACCACCAGGACACGACAATAGGCGGAATAACTGTGGAGCTGAAAACCATCATTAACAAACCGACAATACGCAGAATAACTAGAGGTTGCATATAATTAATTACTAAACAAAGTTAAATCAAATTGCCTGATTAAGGAAATCTACTTAATTTACATTCCTAACCCAGACAAACTGGATTAGTCTCTTAGCCCTAACCCGGACGAGCTGCATAAGTCTCTTATACAATAATATTTATTTCTTTGTATATTTGTATAAATGTATTAAATATTATTGGTAAGAGACTAAATGAAAGTAACACTCACCTGGAAAAGCCGCTCCACATCAATAATATGCCGTTTATCCACCAGGAACAAGATAACATGATCATCGGATTCAATCACCGTATCATGGTGGACAATGATTACTTCCCCTGATCGTACAATCGCACCGATAGTTGTCCCAGGCGGCAAGGGTATTTCTTCAATGACACGACCAACCACCTTAGATGTTTTCCGGTCACCATGAGCAATGGCTTCAATGGCCTCGGCAGCACCTTTGCGTAGTGAATGCACCATGACCACATCTCCGCGCCGAACATGAGCCAGCAAACTGCCAATGGTTGCCTCCTGTGGTGAAATCGCTATATCAATATCACCACTTTCAATCAAATCCACATACGCTGCACGATTGATTAATGCCATGACTTTTCTGGCACCAAGGCGTTTTGCCAGCAATGCCGACATAATATTTGCCTCGTCATCATTGGTCAGAGCGCAGAAGACATCTGTCGCTTCAATATTTTCTTCAATCAGCAGCTCTTCATCTGAAGCATCACCCAGCAGGACAATGGTTTTTTCCAGTTCTTCAGATAACATTCTGGCATTAGCCGGGTTGTGATCAATGATTTTCACATGTAGCCGCGATTCCAGGGCCCTGGCCAGTCGCTGACCAATATTGCCGCCACCTGCAATCATGATGCGTTTAAACGGTTTATCAATACGCCTGAGTTCGGACATCACCTTGCGCGTATTGCGTCGATCGACAATAAAAAAGACCTCATCGTCTTCTTCAATAATGGTATCACCCTTGGGAATAATGGGATGCCCCTTACGGTAAATAGCCGCAACCCGGGTATCAATATTAGGCATGTGTTCGCGGATTTCCTGGAGTTCATGCCCCAATAATGGGCCACCCTGAAACGCCCTGACCGCAACCAGTTGCACCTGTCCTCCGGCAAAATCCAGCACCTGCAAGGCACCGGGGTATTCAATCAAACGCTTGATATAATCAGTCACCAGTTGTTCCGGGCTGATCAGCACATCAACCGGCAGGGCTTCCTGGGTAAATAACTGGGGATATATCAGATACTGGTTGGATCGGACCCGGGCAATTTTTGTCGGCGTATGAAAAATGGTATAGGCAACCTGACAGGCTATCATATTGGTTTCATCGCTATCGGTCACAGCGATCAGCATATCGGCATCATCACCACCCGCCTTACGCAGAACATCAGGGTGTGATCCCCGCCCTCTTACCGTTCGAATATCCAGCCGGTCTTGCAAAATAGCCAGTTTGCGGCCATCCAGATCTATTACCGTGATATCATTATCTTCACTGGCGAGGTTTTCTGCTAATGACGAACCTACCTGACCAGCACCTAAAATTAAAATTTTCATATTGCAACTTTACTTCTTTTAGCTGGCTCAGGACTGTTTATTTTTTTTTGTGATTTTTTTAGCGTCTATTCCCAACGCTTTCATTTTACGATACAAGTGAGTCCGTTCAACGCCAGCCAATTGTGCAACCTTACCCACGCTGCCACCGACCGCAATCAGTTTTTGCTCAAGATAGGCCTTTTCAAACAGTTCCCGTGCTTCTTTCAAGGGATGTTCAAATAAACTCAGCAAGGTATCACCCTCTGCATTGTCGGCAAAAGCCATAACGCCATGTTCTCCAGCACCTGAAGTGTCCCGCTGCTGAGTCACATGCACTATACTGCTTTCAACTTCCTCCAGGGTAATATTTTCCTGATCAGATACAATTAATAGCCTTTGAACCAGATTTTTCAATTCCAGTAAATTGCCCGACCAGGTATAATTACGCAGCCGGTTTAAGGCTGCTATGGAAAAGCTGCGATAATTAAACTGTTCCTGCTGGACAAAACGATCCCGATAATAGTTCAATAAATCCGGTACATCTTCGCGATGCAGTCTCAGCGGCGGTATTGTTACCGGCAGTACATTCAGTTGAAAATAAAGCTCAGATTTAAATTTACCCTGATTCACCAGTTGTTCCAACTGGTAATGTGTTGCCGTAATAATACGACAGTTAAGGATAATAGAATCCACTCCTCCCATACGATGAAACTGTCCTGTTTCCAGAGTACTCAATAAGCGCCCCTGAGTGGCCATGTCCATATCACCGATATCATCTATATAGAGAGATCCTTTACCAGCCTGCTCCAATAAACCATAATAGATTTTGCCATCCTGTTCAGCGCCAAACAATTCACGGGCGGAATTATCCGGATCCAATGTTGCCACACCCAGCTCAATATAGGGCTGTTCAGAGCGCTTGCTCAGGCGATGCAGCAAACGGGAATATTTACTTTTACCGCTACCCGGCTCGCCAACAAACAGAACCCGGGAATCATGTTGCGCAATTTGTTCGATTTCCAGACGTAAGGCCTGATTCATTTTACTTTTGCCAACCGGCTCATCTACAGCAAACAGCTGCTGCCGCATGCCCTGATTTTCCTTATCCAGTTTATAGGCCTGCAAAGCATGCTCAACAGTCAGTAATAACTTGGCCAGTGAGAGCGGCTTTTCCAGAAAATCATAAGCCCCCAGGCGAGTTGCCTCGACAGCTGTTTCCACACTGCCATGGCCAGACATCATAATGACCGGAAAATGATCGGTATTATCATTTTCCGCCCATTCTTTAAGCAGGCTGATACCATCAACATCCGGCATCCAGATGTCCAGCAAAACCAGTTCCGGCCGTCTCAATCGACAGCTTTCTCTGGCCGCCTGGCCATTTTCAGCAATCTCAACCTCATAACCTTCATCCTGGAGTATTTCCTGTACCAGTTCCCGAATATCAGGTTCATCATCTACAACAAGTATATAGGCTGACGCCATCGTTTTTCCTCAAATATTTTTTTATAGTTTTGCACAGAATTAATTTTCTAAAACTGTATATACCAGGTGGCTATTGGAGACTCTAATCCTTGTTAATAGCATGCAATATGGCCTTGCTACCCGAGCACTTTCTATGCAACAGGCAGTCGAATAATAATTCTTGCCCCGCCATCCGGATGATTTTCTGCCTGTATAGAACCACCGTGTTCTTCAATAATTTTCTTTACAATTGCCAGCCCAAGTCCTGTACCTTTTGGCTTATTTGTTACATAGGGGTCAAAGATATTCGCCAGCATTTCATCTGGAAAACCAGGGCCATTATCGTTCAATTCCAGTACACACCAATACTGATTATTATTTTCCAGTAAACTGGTTTTAACTTTAAGACAAATTTTGTGCTGTTCAGTGGCGGCTTCCACAGCATTCTTAATCAAATTATGAAATACCTGCCGCAATCGCCCCTGATCCGCCTCAACCAAAGTATCACTGATGGTCAAATCCTGCTCAATCAACAGCTTATCGCTGCCGCGGTACAGATCAACCACTTCTGTTAGCAGGCTTTCAATTTCCAGTGGATGCATCTTCAATTCCGGCATTTTCGCATATTCTGAAAATGCCTTAACCATTTCCTTCATACTATCCACCTGATTAATGATGGTGGAGGTCAGACGATCCAGTGTTTCAGCATCTTTTCCTGCCATGGTCTTCAAGTATTTATGGCGTAATCGTTCGGCTGATAATTGTATGGGGGTCAGAGGATTTTTAATTTCATGAGCCAGGCGTCTTGCCACTTCACCCCAGGCGGCATCCCGCTGTGCCTGAACCAGTGATGTAACATTCTCAATAACAATGACATAACCGCCATCAGCCAGGGCATTGCCACGGCATAGCAGGTTTTTCCGGCCATCCGATTCACTGAGGGTGATTTCCTGACTCCAGTGCTTGACCCTGTTTTGGATAGAAGTCATGATCCAGCGCACCAGTGCTTCCAATTCTGGTTTTTCTTTGGTTAATTGAAACATGGACTTGCCATTATATTCATTGACATTCACCCCCAGAATAAGACTGACTTCAGGATTGCAGGTACGGATCTCCTTGTTTTTCGATAAACTGATGATACCGGATGATAAACTACTGAGCACCACTTCCAGATAGTCTCTCTGGCGTTTTGCCTGTTGGTGACTTTCTTCCAGGGCATTATGCGTGTGAGCCAGGCGGCGAACCATTTTATTGAATGACTGGATCAACAGGCCAAAGTCATCATCATTGAGCAAAGGAATAGGTTTGTGATATTCACCCTCAGCAACCGCCTTGGTACCTTCGGCCAGATCCCGGATAGGTGATGCAATACGTTTGGCTGAGAAAAAAGCAGCCCAGACAGCACTTAAAATACCCAGTAACAGGACCAGTGACAACGTCAGTGTGAAGCTGGTTTTCAGGGGCTTGCGTAAATACACCAGGCCTTTGTATTCTGAAAATGCCTGCTGTACACTGGCTGCCAGGCGATGTTGGCGTTCGCTTAAAGGTGCCATGGCCTGAAGGATCAAAAAACCTTTTTCATCTGCAAAGGTAATTCGCACCAGGACCCGTATTAACCGGTTGGACTCATCATTCAAGTCAAGTACCACATGATCCCTTCCCTGCTGTAAAGGCAATAATAAATCCGAGCTGGGCAAGTCCGGCACAATATCCCCTTCTTCAATAGAACTGGAGCCCAGTACCCGCCCTCTGGAGGTCATCAGCGTTACCTCATCGACACCGCTTTTTTCTCGAATCTCTCCCAGTGACACTACTGAGAGCTTACTCAGATCAACCAGAATTTCATCACTAAGGCGGCGGATCTGGCGCAACAGTGTTTTCTTCTTCTCGTCTACTGCCGAACGGCTTAAATTCATAGCATCTTCCAGCGCCTGTTCAACCGTTACATCAAACCAGCTGTCAATACTGCGATGGATAAACTGAATGGAGAAACTGTACACCACCAGGGCCGGAAAAACAGCCAGGCTGACAAAGATAATCACCATTCTCAAGGTCAGCCGGGCACCCGCCACATGCTGTCGAAGCTGGCGCAACAAACGCCAGGCCTGGCGGGCAATAAGAAAAACCAGCATGAACAGAATAACCAGATTGACAGCCAGCAGCATATAATACAATTGCTGAAACTGTTCCGCACCCATAGAGGTACTGCTGATCATTCGCAATGATAAAAACAGCAGTAACAACATGATAAAGATGGCTACCGGGCCATTAAACACTTTTTTTATCATTACCTTTGCTCTTGTTCCTGCTCTGTTTTAGAGTTGTCGATGGTCAATCGATACCAGGGACTTTCCAGACGCCAGGACGGTGACAATGAAGCAATTTGTCTCAGTGCCGGCGGTAGACGACTGATATCGAGCAAAGTGTGCATTTGCACATAATATCGGCCAGTCTGTTCGAGCATTTTTTTATCAATCAAATGAGCACTGCGAATGGTGCCAAGCACCGCCATGGCATCCTGACGACTATTAAAGCTGTAGCGATCTTCTGTAGCAATGTTTTTTACCTCATGGACATTGGTCAACGGGTGATAAAACAATTCAAACAATTGCAGTGATTCCTTGATAATAATGTTTCGCCACCATTGACGCTCCCTATACAGCTGGACTTCAACAGCAATGGTCAATGGTATGCCATTTTCCAGTGCCTCAACAACTTCTTCAGGGAAGTTCATTTTTAAGTCAGCATCAATCACAATACTGCCATTCACCTCATAGGTTCTGGCTGAACTGATCTGAAACTCACCCTTGCTGGTCAGGCGCGGAAATAAATTAAACAAAAACAACAGCATTAATGACAAAGTCAACACTACTGCAAGGGCAATAAAAAACTGGCATTCAGGGCAGCGTTTACGCTGTCTGCGCTCCGCAATCAACTGTGCTCCCTTGTAGATCAGTTGTGTTTTCATTCACTGGCCTGAATTTTATCGATTTTTTTCGGCATTGCCTGTTCTTTATACTGCGCTTCCCTGCTATCCTCTTTTCTGATTAGGGCATAGTAAAACCCATCCCTATTTTGTTCACCCGGGAGGATTTGACGGCCAACGGGCATGGCACGTCCCCATTCCGCCTGGATCTGGATTTCTCTTGCGCTGTCACTTATCCGTTCAGGACTGTCAGTCTCAGGGCTGTCATTATGTCGTTCAAGGAAGGCCTTTATCTGGCGATCATTTTCCTCGCGCAAGATTGAACAGGTCGCATAGAGGAGTATGCCGCCTGGCTTTAGCATTGGCCATAAGTTGTCCAGAATCTGTGCCTGCAATGCGGTCAGGACTGCAATATCTTCTGCACGCCGTAATACTTTGATATCCGGGTGCCGCCTGATCACACCGGTTGCTGAACAGGGCGCATCCAGCAAAATGCGATCAAAAAAATGCCCATCCCACCAATTATCTTTAGCCGCATCAGCAACAATCAATTGCAGTTTCTCAGCCGGAACTTTCAGACGCAAACTGCTTTCCTTTACCCGTTCTAGACGTTCTGCGCTGACATCAAGCGCAATGACTTTTTCCAGCATTGGCTGTTGCTCAAACAGGTGCATGGTTTTTCCACCGGGCGCGGCACAGGCATCCAGTATCCTCTCACCCGCCTTTGGCGCCAGCAGGCTGGCCGCCAGCTGAGCAGCGCCATCCTGAACAGAAACGCTCCCTGCAGAAAAAAGCGGTAGTTTTTCCACAGCAACCGGTTTATCAAGAATTAAGGTGCAATTATTAGCAGAACCGCTATCAGTACTCATTATTGGCTCAGAAAAAGCAATTTCATGCGCCTGTAAACGCTTTTTGTAATCATCCAGTCCGTATTGGCGACTGATCCTCAGAGTCATTGGCGGGCGTTGATTGCCCGCATCCAATAATGTTTCAAGCGAAGTACCTGCTGACTGTCCTGCTGTTTCCTGCCAGGAGCTTTTTATGGCATTAATTAGCCATTCAGGGTAAGCATAATGGCTGGCTAAAGAGTGATCCAGTTGTGCCAGTAACAGATCTTTTTCTCTTAGAAATCGTCTTAAAATAGCATTGACCAGGCCTTTTGCCCAGGATTGCTGTAATTCGTTGCTGGCATTAACCGTTTCCTTGACAACAGCATAATCCGCTTTATCAAGATAAATAATTTGATACAGACCCACCAGGAGAAGGTACTTTTTGCCGAATAGCTGACTGCTTCCCAGGCTGGGGCGTTGCCGGTTAGCTCCCAGGCCTTGGACAGGATTTCAGACCGTTTGGGGCTAAGGAGAGAAAGGATCGGATACGGAAACGGGAGGCACAGAAAAAATGTCCAGGTGAAAAATAGAAGAACGATTTTATTTAGATGGCCATCCCGAGGAAAAAATGAATGGTCCTGCATGGTCCACAAAGAGAGGATAAATGCAACGATCATCAGCAGGCAGTAGACGGACCACACCCATGGCTCAACAGCGGCAAAAAGGATCGGTATGGTGCCGATAATAATTAGAGTTAGGATTCTGAGGATGGTCATCGTTAA
>RCNG010000468.1_pt1 | contig 18283 bp, 14 predicted proteins | sample 2041371 | NCBI WGS metagenome assembly RCNG01 (sample SAMN09708227, study PRJNA481090) | Marine sediment metagenome, whole genome shotgun sequencing project. | biome: marine sediment; feature: ocean; material: sediment; isolation source: Sewage treatment plant 1 marine sediment (STP1) ... | reverse complement strand
GATCGTCATCATCTTCATCAAGCCACTCTCAAATTCATGAACGAATTCAGTATGAGATTTGATTCTGTTGATAACGACAATGTGGTCGGCTTTTGAAGCCAACTTGTCAATCAAAACCGGGATACCATCAGGAGTTTCTCCTATCTGGACCGTTTCCAGTGATGATCGAATTAGTGTGCCCACATAAGCTTCGGTCAAGCCATAGTTTTCGAGAACTTGTTTCTGGCCTTCGGCGGTTGATGCCCCGTGGCTTCCCATGGCCGGGAAAAGAAACGGTTTCAGGCCGATTCCAGAAAGGGCCATGACCGTTGCTTTAACAATCTCAGCATATTTGGCGATTCCCCTGCTGCTGCAGGCAATGGCGACTGAGTTGCCTGGTTGCGTTCGGCTTGAAAAATCTATTTTTTGGAACTGATGCGCGACATGTCTTTCAACATTTTCTATCACGGTATTGTCAAAATCTTGCCGGATTCGAAGCATGTGGCAACAGCACCTGCCATGACAAAGGGATAAATTGTTGCTCGGTGTTTAGTTACAGGCTTCTCCTGTTTAGCAAGTGCTTCAAGTTTGTTTAGTTGATCTTCGCTTAATGAATATGAATCAAGATGGTCTCGCACAGATTGTTTCAAAGGCTTATTCATGCTTTGCGACCTCCTGATAACTCATTATTTTCTGCCTTTGTATCAAATCTCTTTCTTATGCGGTAAAGACGTGACAGTACTGTGCCTCTTGGCACATCAATCTGATCAGCTATCTCCTGTGTAGTCATTCCTTCTATTGCCCAGTAATATAAAACTTCTCTTTCCATTGTATTGAGTTCCTTCCATATGATTTCCAAATCAAACTGAGCAACAATTACATCTTCTAAAGTGGTTTCATCTATTACAACAAGTGAATCATCATATTCTTCCTCGGGGAAACGTGTTAATTTTCGGTAGTCATCGATAAAACGGTTTCGCATGGTTGTTCGTACGTAAGCCAGATCACTGGCATTACTGTATCCGGCTGGCTTATGCAAATATTTTTCAAGTGCATACTGAAGCAGGTCATAAGCATCATCCTGATTCGTACAGAGCGCATAACCGTAACGATATAAATTATTCAGTTCGTCCCGATTAAAAAAATCACCATCGCTCATGTTATTTAATACCTACCACCCATTTATTAGTGATTAAAACGGGAAGAACATTATTAATATCACAGTTTTTATTATTAATAATATTCTGAAATGAAAGATTATTGATGATGGCTTTAATTATGCCGTATTCATTTTTATTTATAACAGCGATAGACGATCTATAATTATTTCGATAAACAAGCAAATACTGTTTACCTTCAATTGGTTTAATTTCCTCCACATATTGCTGCTCTTTATTACATCTCCAAATTTCATAAACTGGGTATTCTGATACTATCAGACCTAGTGCTGAACTTATTTTAAAATAAACCTGCTGTTTATTATTGACCTTCTGCTCAAATTGTTTAAATGAAAACATCGGATCAGCATTTGCGTAATAAGCAGCATGCATTTTATATTCAAGGCTGGCAAGGTCAAATAGATAAAAATATTCTTCAGGTAACCGACCTGCTTCTAACAATGATTTAAGGTACAGGTTAAATGACTCACCATAATGATTCAGGTCAGATGAACCTTCAGTGTCCTCGATAACATATTGCTGGGCTATCGAATAAAAAATTTCATCTCCCAGTATTTTTCTGCAAACAGAATATATAATCTCCAGGCTTTTCAGCCGCGCGCTACGTGTATTATTTCTATAGATATCTAATGCAAGATGTGGAGAAATTTTAGATGTTTTTGATATTTTCCGGACAAGCTGCTTGTGGGCGCTTTGATGATGTACCAATGCGCATGCAAATTCAGATTGATGTTGTTGTAAAATATTTAGCATGTTGCACACTTGCCCGACATATCTATTGTCCTGAGCCAAAAAGCTTGCTTTCAACTGCTTTGTTAATAATCCGTTTAGCTTTTTCAGCCTCATCAAGTAATACACTAAATTCAGGAATATCATTATCCCATTCGATTAATACAGGTGCACCTTTTGCAGACTGCAGGTAATATTCAAATAATGCCCAAACAGAGTCAGACACCCGATTGTTGTGTGCATCGATGAGATAGTCTGTTTTATCCTCATAACCGGCAAGATGAACTTCACCGACACTGTCAATCGGCAAGGTATCAATAAAAGATTTTGCACTGCAGCCATGGTTAAATTCATTTACATAGGCATTATTTACATCCAGCAGTATTCCACAGCCTGTTTCGCTAACCAGTTCTGATAAAAATTCAGCCTCATTCATTTCAGATGCCTCAAACTGTAGATAGGAAGAAACATTCTCAACAAGTATTTTTATACCAAGGTAGTCTTGCACCTCTTTGATTCGACTACTGGTAAGGTGAAATGATTCCATCGTAAAAGGAATAGGCAGTAAATCGTTAAACTGGTGTTTTCCATATTGTGTGAAACAGAGATGATCAGAGACCTGTACAGGCTGGTACTGTTTAATCATCCATTTTAAGGTGGCGAGGTAATCCATATTCAGTGCATCCACCCCACCCAATGACATGCCTACACAATGTAGAGATATCGGGTAGTGTTCACAGACAGCTGCCAGTTGATCAGGTACGAATCCACCCTGTGCCATATGGTTATCCATCAATACTTCAAACCATGGCACCACCGGGCGCTGCTGCAAAATCTGGTCAATATGCGCTGATCGCAAACCAAGACCGACACTGTTTTCAGGTAAACCCATCTCAGTCAAACCGGCAAACTGTCCGTTCATACGGATTGCCTCCTGTTATTTTGCTGGTTTAATGGCTGCAACAACACCACCAGTAATTTTTGTACATGTACCTTTAGGAACGTATACCCATTCATTGTCAGCATTATCAATTTTTGCCTGTCCGGCACAGCTATGTTTGCCATCAAGCGAACCGCAATCATTCATGCCCAGCTTGGCAATGCCGGCGCACTTTTCCCACTGTTTTGGATTTTCAGGTACAGCAAATGCGTTAGTTGCAAGTAAAGCCGTACTAACAGCCATAACACTTGCTAATGCTGCCTTCATCATCTGACTTTTATCTTTCATCGTATTCTCCAGTTTTAATTAAATACAGACACAAAATGATGTGCCATGTACTAAATACGAATGAGATAGTCTTTTGATTGCAGTAGAAATGAAATAACTTGCCTGATATTTGGGGGAAGTCCAGAGTAAAAACTCCTGGTAGTCCGCTAAGGTTGTTTTTTCTCAGTCAGCCCCATTTCTTAGATGTCGGCTATGTGGTGTTTCCGGCCATCGTGAGGCAATCACCCGAACGTCGCTTTTGGGTCGAAATTTCCCAGTCATACCAATTATTTGAGGATCCACTATGCGGGTTAGCAGCCACTCACAAGAAATCCTGCAGGTGACCGCTCTAGGTCGTTTTTCCTCTGTCAGATCTATTTCCCAAGCGTCTGTTTATTGAGGCGGATCTTAAAATAAATAGAATTAAGATATATGGCCAATTTATGGTTCTATTTTTCGGACAAACTATGGTCTAGTGCACACTTTACTTGCATCTCGTCTTTTATTTTTCCAAGTTCTATCAGTTCGTCTTGAAATTGTTCTATCTCTACCTTTGCTCATAATTTTGATTTAGTCGCGACTTATGGTGGCTAAGTCGCGCTTTATGGGCAAAACGCACATTTTTCAAAAAAAAAGGGAGCCAAATGGCCCCCTTATTAATTACCCACAACTACCTAATTCACCACAATCAGTGCAGAAATCACAACCATCTTTGCTCCGAATTTGAATTTAGTCGCGGCTTATGATGGCTAAAGTCGCGACTTATGGGGGCTAAGTCGCACTTTTTGGGCAAACGCACACATAACTCAGCTCATTACCCGCATTTTGAATCACCACAGCTCAGGCAAGTCATACAACCATCCATACTGATAACTGCTTTAGTATTACATTTATTACATAATTGAGAATTGGGTGGGAAGTCATTTGTTTCATCAGCACTCTCTCTATCACTGTCATTATTACTGGAAACACTACTGTCAGTACAGTGAATTGCTTCATATTCTTTTCTTTTGGCATCGAGCATTTGTTTTTGGCAGTCATCCATGCCATTGTCTTTAATCATGCCAATCATTTTCATATGGCATTCAATGGCATCACCAATTTCACACACCAGTGACGGTTTGTATTTTCCGCCTTTCTTAAAGTAACCACCACGCGGATCAAAGACACTGCGTAACTCATCAACCAGAAAAGTTACGTCACCACCTTTTCTGAACACTGCAGAAATGATTCGAGTTAAAGCAACAATCCATTGAAAGTGATCCATGTTTTTTGAGTTAATAAATATTTCATAAGGTCGACGCATTTCATGTTCGGTGCCCTGGTTTAATAACACATCGTTTATAGTTACATAAAGCGCATGTTCTGACTGCGGCGTTTTTATTTTGTAAGTTGAACCAAGCAGCATCTCAGGGCGCTCAATTTTTTCATGCATCTGGATAATTTCTGCCTTTGCAGATTCCTTATCGGTAATGTCTGCTGTTGCCTGCTCACTTTCCACCATATTGTCAGATTTTTTTTCTTCACTAACTCCCGCTTCGTTATTGACAACCTCGTAGTTAACAATTTTATTTTTTATTTCAATAGTCATTATTTTTACCTTTTTATTATTTTTATTAGTGGATTCCCTAGAACTTCCCGTAATAACCTTCTTTCAAAGCATCATATAAATTTGCCGCAGTATGTTTTTCTCCATCGTAATCAATTTCCTCATTTCCTTTAGCGATGATAAAACTGCCATCGTCGAGAGTAAAACGATAACTTGTATTCTCCAGATCCGATTCTTTAACCAGCACACCCTGGAACACTTCCGGATTAAAGCGGAATGTAGTACAGCCTTTCAGTTTTTTCTCATACGCGTAAAGATAAATATCCTTGAATTCATCATAAGGAAAGTCTGTTGGAATATTCGCCGTCTTCGATATCGATGAATCAATCCATTTTTGCGCGGCCGCCTGAATATCAACATGCTGTTTTGGCGTCACGTCATCTGCACTAATGAAGTACGCAGGTAACTTTTCACCTTCCTCTTCTGAAAAAGGCATAGCCTGTTGATTGATCAATTCGCGATAGGCCAAAAGCTCAAACGACCAGACATCAACTTTTTCTTTGGTCTTTTTTCCTTCGCGGATAATATTACGTGAGTAGTGATGAGCAAAACTGGGTTCGATACCATTGCTGGCGTTATTGCCAATAGACAATGCAATGGTACCAGTCGGGGCAATGGAACTGTGATGAGTAAAGCGCGCACCAGTTTTAGCCAGCTCGGCAACAAGTTCAGGATTAACTTCAGCAATCCTCTGCATATAACGGCTGTATTTAGCATGCAACACTTTGCCTTTGATGGTATTGCCAACCTTCCAGCCATCTTTTTTCATTTCCGGCCGGCGGCTCAGCATTTCTGTGGTGACTTCAAAGTCCTGTTCGAGAATGGGTGCTGGGCCTTTCTCCTTCGCCAGTTCAAGCGCGGACTGCCAACCTGCCATAGCCAGTTCGCGTGTTACCTTTTCCGTAAAGGCCAGTGATTCATCAGAACCATAGCGAACACCCATCATGGTTAAGGCAGAACCTAGTCCCAGATAACCCATACCATGACGGCGTTTGCTTTCAATTTCATTTCGCTGCTGTTCCAGCGGCAGGCCATTTATTTCAACCACATTATCCAGCATACGGGTGAAAATTTTCACCACTTCTCTGTAAGTATCCCAGTCGAAACTGGCCTTTTTAGTAAAGGGCTGTTTAACCAGACGGGTAAGATTAATTGAACCTAAGAGACAGGCACCATATTCTGGCAGGCCTTGTTCTCCGCAGTTGTGTGCATGCAAACCATTGGCATCAAATGTATTGATACCCGGCACCTGAACATCGTAAACATCTTCAACACCTGCTTTTGTTATACAAGAGACTCTTGCAGTAAAGCGCTCTTTGTTGAGTGACCGTTTGTATGAAGACAGGCAGCGCTCCAGTTTTTCAAGTTTATCGCTATCAGCAAAACCAACCATCTCATGGTATCGAAGCAGGTTTTCTCCGCTGATAACCAGTTCATGTTGTGCTGATGTTTTGTATTCAGATTTACCGCCCTTTCCATCAGGCAGCAGTGATATTCCCGCCACTCTGCGATTACGATAAATAATCGAAGCTATACCCAGTCGCAGTAACATTCTTTGTGTTGCCTGCAGGCAACTTTCGTCTGATTGTGCAAGACGTATGGATACACCTTTGGACTGGCTACCCTGAACGGAACCATCGGCATCAAACAGGCCACGAAGAAAGCCCTTGTAGAAGTCACTGGAAGCTTGTTCAATACGATCTGTCACTGTTTTGTTAGTTGTGGACATGCCTAGGTCAAAGGCAACATCACGAATGGCAGCAGTCGACAACCTGTATTCATTGCGGCCAGCAATTTCTGACCAACCCTTGAAATCAGCACGATGCGGCAACTGGCTTGCAGCGACCAGTGCTGCCTGCATAACGGCTTCTGTTCCCACCGCATATCCTGCAGATGTTCCATTAACCACAGCCGGGTTTTTCCATACCGAAAGTACGGCCTCATCTTTTTTCAAGGTGCCATCACCCAGTAAAAGCCCCATCAGATAACCTTCATGGCTGCTGTATTTCCCCTGCCATTCTGCATTGGCACGATGATCGTTAAGCAACACGCGATCACCAGCACGAAGCTTGCCTGCCTCACACCATTCTGTGTCCGTGGTATAACGGGTAAAACGTGAGACACGACGTACGCTATGATCCACCGTCAGTTTCAGACTGTAACCCTCCGTTGTTTGCAGTTGCACAATTTCCTTTGTCGCTGTTTTGAAAAAACCCTTTTCCCCACTGTTAAAATCAACACCATCTACTCGAGCGCTGAACGAATAGCCAGTAAGGTCTGAAACCTGGCGTGGTCCGTCAGCTGTCTGCACCCAGGTATCTGCGCTAACACAAGGATTCGTCGTTCTGATATTTTCACAAAACCAGTTGTTGTTCATTTCATTGTACTGGTCAATCAAAATAAAACCCGGCTCCGCATACTCGTAAGTCGAAGTCATGATGACATTCCACAATTTACTGGCATCAATGGTTCGATAAATTCTGCATGCCACTTTGCCTGCTTCATTTTCGATATAGTTATCCTTTATGGGCCAGTCACGCCAGATCACCTGGTCAGCATCCTGCAGATCTATGTTATGTGTTCTGGCCTCTTCATCTGTTACAGGAAAAGCCAGCGGCCAGGGTGTTTTGTTTTTTACTGCTTCCATAAACTCGCTGGTAATCAGCAGAGACAGATTGAACTGACGCAAACGCCCGTCTTCACGTTTAGCACGGATAAAGTCCAGCACATCCGGATGACCGACATCAAAGGTGGCCATTTGCGCTCCTCTGCGCCCACCGGCAGAAGAAATGGTAAAGCAGACCTTGTCGTAGATATCCATAAAAGACAGCGGACCCGAGGTCAACGCACCAGATCCGGAGACATAAGCATCGTTTGGTCTCAGTGTTGAAAACTCATAACCAATACCCGCGCCCGACTTTAATGTCATTCCTGCCTCATGCACCTTCTGTAATATATCGTCCATGGAATCGTGAATCTTTCCGGAAACGGTGCAATTAATTGTTGAAGTTGCCGGTTTATATTGCTGCGCGCCGGCGTTAGAAATAATTCGGCCAGCGGGTACTGCGCCCTGCTTTAGAGCCCAGAGAAATTTTTCATACCAGTCCTGTTGTTTTTCAGGAGTGTTTTCTATATCAGCAAGCGCACGTGCTACACGTGTAAAAGTGCCTTCCACACACAGATCAACGGCTTCACCACAGTTATTTTTAAGCTGATATTTACGCTGCCAGATGTCTTCCGAAGCAGGCTGTAACGGGATATCAATACGATCATTTGTTTCATTTGTGTGCTGTGTGACGGTACTCATCAAGGCAATCTCCTGAGCTAAAATGGTATATTAGCCGCTTTCGACCACTATGCCATATATAGTGTTATTATTATTATCAGATACTACATATTGTGCATATTAATAGAAAATTTGCAAATTAAATTGATCCAGGTCAAGAAATTATTTTGTTGTGACACGCTTTATTCATCACTGCTTAATCCAGCCCGCCTTTTTTACGCTCAGTAAGACAAACATCAATGGTTTATCTTTATAATGCATCAGAAGAAACAGATTGAGCTGCATTTAACCACCGGTGGAGTTAATAAAGACACTCAAGAATGAAATAAGCAATAAACAATAAACAATAAACAATTCTCATCAGCATATTCTTTATATGCTTTAGTTAATGTTCGTTAGCAAGACGCTGATGATTTAGTGAAGCAGATTGTGGTAGATGAGTTACATAAATACTGGTATAAAATTAAGTTAAAGTAATATAATAAGCATGTCGTATTCAGCATGTATATTGCGAAACTCCTCGCATCATTAGATTTATTTCATTTTTTTAATGTAATGAGCTTAGAGTCAATCATAAAACTGACATAACAATACATTCACCCTGGGAGTGGGAGTTAACAATGATTACCTATAAAGAACTTAACGAACAGAATCATCATATTACAGAATTATCAAATGTTCTTCGTTATCTATTAAAAGATCGCGCTATGTGTGACACAGAAACTTGCTGTAATATTTTCAACAATTACATAACTCTGGTGAAAGAGCACATAGACACGGTTGACAAAAACATGTACCCCGACATGCTAGGAAGCCCCGATGAAAAAGTCAATAATGTTGCCAAGAACTTTATGTCCGGCTCGGTGGAAGTGAAAAAAATATTGAAAGAGTTTACCAGGCAATGGTGTCCCTCAAAAACCAGCAATGATTTAAAAATCAAAGATCACAAGGAGTTTTTAGACGCTACGGATGAAATGTTTGATATAGTGTTACAGCGTATACTTGATGAAACCGAACACCTTTATCCACTAGCACGTAGTCTTAGTAATTAATCGCTTTTCAGCTAACAAATACCGTGCTATGCATTATAAAGAACTGATTATTAAATTAATTTAAATTCAGCCAGCAACGGTGTATGGTCAGACAGGCGGTCCCATGGCTGATCGTGCAGGCGCTGGCAGTGGACAGCATCAAGCCCACGATAATAAATACGGTCCATTGATAATAAGGGTAATACTGCGGGAAAGGTACGTGCGTAGGAACCACCTGTACTTTTAAAAACCTCCTTAACACCCAGGCCCTGATGCAAATAACGTTCAGCAAGGCCGCGCCAGTCATTGAAGTCACCAGCAATTACCAATGGCTCATCCGATGAAACATGAGAATTGATGCGTTTAGCCAGGGTTGAAAGCTGAGATGCTCTTTCACGCCCGAACAGACCCAGGTGAACGCAAATAATGTGAATTTTTTGTTCGAAATAAGGTAGCTGAATGACTCCATGTAACAGACTGCGGCTGGCTGAACGCATAAATGAAACATCAATGTTTTCCCATTTGATAAATGGATATTTGCTTAAAATGGCATTACCGTGGTGGCCGGACTTATAGATGGCATTTTTACCGTAAGCGTGATGTGGCCAAACCTGATCAGCAAGAAACTCAAACTGCCTGTTATTTGGCCAGTCATCAAAACGGTTGTTGGAGATGGTGCGTTCACCATGTATTTCCTGCAAAAGCAGCACATCAGCATCAACAAGACGCAACGATTCTTTTATATCATGCAGGATAAATCGACGATTTCCGGTGCTGAATCCTTTATGAATATTATAAGTCAGAACTTTAATTGATGTTTCGGCCATGGGCTTGCTGAATTATCCTATTTTCCGTTTATCTAAAGTTTGTAAGCTAAGGAACCTCTGATTAAGTCATGAATCGACATTTTGCAATTAAAATGTCCTGTTTCCGCGTTGTGAAACTTCGCAATAGCCCTGCTATTACGTGCGTTCCACGCCTTGAACCAGAAACTTTTAACCGACAATCTGTTCGACCCAGACTTATTCAGAGGTTCCCTAACCCTTGAGTCGCACAGTGGCCGTTGAATTATTACTTCTTCTACTATTAATTATAATCGCAAATGGTGCGCCAATATTAATTCGGCTGCTATTAAATGATGCTTTTAAGCTTGCTGTTGATTTCGGTCAAAAACTGCCAGATAAATATCGACTATTTGGTCCTTCAAAAACATGGCGAGGGATTTTTGCTGCACTGCTTGCCACAACGATTGCTGCATGGTTATTAGGCTACTCCCCGGAAACAGGTTTACTGGTTGCTGTCTATGCAATTCTTGGCGATCTTGTCTCCAGTTTTATAAAACGCAGATTGTCGATGCGGCCAAGCAGTATGGCGCCTTTACTGGATCAGGTGCCTGAGTCACTACTGCCTGCATTTATGTTAAAAGAAGTATTTAATCTTGATATTTCAGCAGTAATACTACTGGTATTGATTTTTATCATTACAGAATTACTTCTTTCTCATATACTTTATAAATATGGGGTTCGTAGAGAACCCTATTAATACTTGCTAAGGCTACGATTTATGCTTCAGAGAAAAGAGGAAATAGTTAATCTTCCTAACCTGGTTAGCTTCATAAGAATATTGATGGCACCAGTGCTGTTTTACTTTGCTCTCACACAGCAACCGTACTGGTTTATCGGGGTATTACTGTTTGCAGAATTTACCGATGTGCTTGATGGCTTTTTGGCCAGAACGTTGAACCAGATAACAGAGATGGGCTCACGCCTTGATAGCTGGGGTGATTTCGTGATTTATTCAACGATAGCGGTATGTGCCTGGATATTATGGCCGGATATCCTGCAACGCGAGAGTCTTTATTTTACTGTTATTGTACTTAGCTTCACCCTGCCTGCACTGATCGGTTTTATCAAGTTCCATCGCTTTACCAGCTACCACACCTGGAGCGTAAAGCTGGCTGTTGTTATTACCATTATAAGTTATATTTTACTTTTTACTGGTCTGCTCGACTGGCCATTCCGGGTAGCCGCGCTGTTCTGTTTGTATGCAGCCATTGAAGAAATCGCTATAACTTTGTTGATTCATCATGAGCATGTCGATGTCAGGACAGTATGGCAGGCAGTTAAGTACAATAGGGGAAACAGATAAAAACTTTATTCAGCCAATGGTCATTTCTACGCATCCATGCGTCCATGCGTCCATGCGTCCACGACATTAACGCTATCCCTGCACGTCAACGCAAATACACGAAATTTATAACCATCTCTCATTATTATGCAGGGTGCGCACTGCCCTCCGAAATGCGGCAATATATAGAGAGAAGGCGGGCAATGCCCGCCCTTCTATTGTTCCAAAAGCAGCAGAATTTCCGCCGCAAAATGTGCCAGAAGTAAGGGTACCTAGTGGATCACCGGAAGATCGCAAGATGGTCTGGGAAGCTGAGCTGTCAACACGTGGCGGTAGCATTTTGCTGGAATTGTCTGATAGTGTTGCGGAGCAAATCATCCAGTCCACTGAACACGCGGTTTTACGTCAGAGGACTTGACTATCCACATATTATTATCCTTAACATAAAAATACAGCCCGAATAATAATACACAACTGCCGAAAGTTGGGCCGTTTGTTATTTTTTAAAACGAAAAGATCACCATAGCGAACAGGAATGCAATGCTTAAAACAAATGCCCACGCAGCCGCCTCTATAATAATTGTTTCTCGCTTATTCTCTTTTTTATAATTCACTGTTACTATCTTTTAAATTTGTGGTTGTTCTTTCAATTACTACACAGTTAATATTACTTAAGGAGTAAATCTATTGCTGTAAGGAATATCTGACATTTCTGTCAGACTGAATGGAAATTAACCTGACAGTGAGGAGAACGGACTATTAGTCTCAACTACCGTGGACTGAAAGTGCATGGTTTTACTAGCGTCTCAGGATACTAAAAAGGAACAGCTCCAATCGCACCGAAGCTTACCTTTGCAGTCATCTATTAATTCGTCGGTAATAATCATTTCTAAACTGTTCCAGAATAAGCTCTATTTTCGTGTCTTCAGCACCTATATGCTGCAACGCAGCGCGGGCAAGTTCAGCGCTTGCTTCAAGCGTCTCGGAAACGGTGAAGTGTGCCCCCTGTGCTTTTAGATCACGACACTTATCAAGATCATGCCCGCGTACAAAAACGGGAACATCAGGAAAGGCGGAATGAAGAGAAGAAACAACCCGCTCGGTCGCCTCAAAGTCATCAATTGAAACGATAACCAGAAGCGCATCTGCAGCCCCGGCGGCTCTTAACACTTCGGGTCGCTGAGCATCGCCGAAATACACCGATTTACCGTCCGCATATTCGTGCTCGACAATAGATACATTACTGTCGATTGCCACATAAGGTACCTTCATTAACTCCATGATACAAGCCACCCTACGACCCATGCGGCCAAAACCAACCAGAAAGACCGGCCTGCTATCCTGCACTGGCCTAATATCAACATCGTGTCTAGAGGTAACACTTTTGCGCGATGCCAGGAATATCCTGTTAGCTAACTTCTCTAGCGCTGGCGTTACTAACAGACTTAGTAGAACAACAATAAGAAGCTGTTGAAATAAAACCTCATCCAGTAGTCCCTTGCCCTTGGCTAAGGCGAACAGCACCAGGGCAAATTCGCCGCCCTGGGCCAGCAGCAAGGCTACCGAAATAGATGTTTTACCCGCTACGCCAAACAGGCGTGACAATGGCCACAGAACGAGGAACTTGACGGTCATTAACGCAATAACAATAGCTAAAAGCACAAGAGGATTTTCCAGAAACCGACCGAGATTTAATGACATACCCATGGTCATAAAAAACAGGCCAAGCAATAAACCGCGAAACGGCTGAATTTCAGCCTTGATCTGGTGACGATAAGCTGAATCGGCAATTAACAGGCCGGCGATAAATGCCCCCATAGCCATAGACAAGCCAATACTCTCCATGGCTTGCGCGGTACCTAATACCAGCAGCAAAGCCGATGCCGTAAAGATGTCAGGAGAACCAAAGCGGACCAGAATATTAAGCAAGGGATTAAGAACATAACGGGCAGTCACAATAATGAGTACAAGAATGACCAGTGCTTCAGCAAGTGCAAAAAAGACGTCTTCTGCGATTGTGAGCTCCGGTGTAGCAATCAAGGAAACATAAACCAGCAGTGGCACAACTGCCAGGTCCTGTAACAATAATACCGCTATAGTTGTTTTTCCATATTTTGTAGTCAGCGTCTTCCTTTCTGTTAACAGCTGAAGTACAAACGCGGTTGATGAAAGGGCTAATGCCGAGCCGATTAAGAGCGATATTTTCCACGAGGAGTCAAGCAACTCGTGTGCAACGACTGTGATCACCCCGCCGGTTATTAGAACCTGCAGTGATCCCAGCCCGAGCACCAGCTGTTTCACCCGCCAAAGACGGCTCGGATTAATTTCTATGCCGATGACAAACAGCAGCAGTACAACACCTAACTCAGCAAGATGCGCAATCTCTTCGTAATTCTCGATATAGGCCAGTCCAGATGGCCCTAATACCACACCGGCAACCAAAAACCCCGGTATTGCACCAAGACCCAGGGACTGAAACAAAGGCACAGCAATCACTGCTGCAGCTAGCAGAATGATAATATCAGTCAAATATTCAATATTCACAGTGTCTTCACATTATCATATTCAGAGTTGCCCTGAATTCACTACTTATTCTGTGTGGCAATTCGCCGCACAAAATATTTCTCTAACTCTACAAGAAATAGTACCGAAGAAGAAACCAGCAAAATACGTAACCATATAGTTATACCGATTGCTGTTGTGCCAAATAAGACCTGCATTGGCACAAGGTAGGTAAAACCCAGTTGAAAAATAATAAGTACAACGATAGCAATAAGTACATAAGGGTTACCGGTAAACCCTTTCCAGTTAAATACTGACGCCGTAATATATCTCGAATTAAACAGGTAAAAAATCTCGAACATCACCAGTGTATTTACCGCAACGGTTCTTGCATGTTCGATACTGGCACCACTATCCATTTCCCATAAAAAAAGTCCAAAGGTGCCGCTCATTAAAATTATTGAGACAAAGCAAATTCGCCAGATAAAAAACGGGGTTAGCATTGGTTCGTGCGCATCACGCGGTGGCCGTTGCATAACATCTTTTTCTGGTGGTTCAAATGCCAGCGCCAGCGCCAGGGTTACCGCGGTAATCATATTCACCCAGAGAATTTGTACCGGCATTAAAGGCAAGTGCTTAAAACCAAACAATATTGCAGCAAGAATAATCAGTGCCTCACCACCATTGGTCGGCAAGATAAAAAGAATCGCTTTTTTGATGTTATCGTAAACCGTACGGCCTTCTTCCACAGAATGAGCTATGGAAACAAAATTATCATCGGCCAGTACCATTTCTGCCGCTTCCTTGGCTGCTTCCGTTCCATTTTTCCCCATGGCTGTACCGACATCAGCGCGTTTCAGTGCCGGCGCATCGTTTACACCGTCGCCAGTCATAGCAACGATTTCGCCCTGTTCCTGCAACAGCCTGACTAAAAGTAGCTTGTGTTCAGGATTAACCCGTGCATAGACATCCACCTCTAAAACAGACTTTCGTAAATTTTCTTCACTCATTAGACCAATGTCCTGCCCGGTAAGAATGTCCTCAACATTGCCAAGTTTGAGTTGACGGGCGATGGCACGAGCGGTGATGCCATGATCTCCGGTAATCATCTTCACCCGGATACCAGCTCTGCTACAGGTCTGCACTGCCTTAATTGCTTCTGTTCGCGGCGGATCAATAAGACCAAACAAAGCCAGCATGGTCAGACCATTTTCTACATCTGTAAAATTAAGCTCCATCTGATCTTTGGCTACCGGTTTGACTGCAATGGCCAGTACTCGCTGGCCACGGTCTGCCATTTCCTCTATACGTGCCAGCCAGTAATCTTTATCCAGGGTCTGTTCGCCATCATGGGTTCTCTGATAGGTACATATTTCTAATACATGTTCAGGTGCACCTTTAAGATAAATGAAAGCCTCATTCTTATGACTGTGATGCAGCGTTGCCATAAAACGATGTTCAGATTCAAACGGGATAAGATCCGTACGTGGATAATTTTTTGCTTCCATTTCTAAATCCAGACCGGCTTTTAATCCTGCCACCAGCAGTGCGCCTTCCATTGGATCGCCATGTACCAGCCAGTTCCTGTTATTATTTTCCAGGACTGCATCATTACACAGTATTGCAGCCCGTACCGCCTCTGACAGAAGCGGACGCTGTTCTAGCTGAACATCTTTATTGTCCAGTAAAATCGCACCATGTGGATCATAACCTGCACCAGTAAGTTCAAATACATTCCGAAAAGTCGAAATGCTACCTACCGTCATTTCATTGCGTGTCAGCGTACCTGTTTTATCTGAACAAATAACCGTTACCGCGCCCAACGTCTCAACCGCAGGAAGTTTACGAATGATGGCATTTCGTTGGGCCATGCGTTGTACCCCGATAGCCAGGGTTATCGTCATGATGGCAGGCAAACCTTCGGGTATAGCTGCCACTGCAAGACTAACTGAAGCAAGAAACATATCAGTCAACAGATAATCATGAACCAGCACGCCGAAGGCAAAGTTGAGTGCAGCAATAATCAGGATACCAACGGTGAGCATATGTCCAAACTGCGCCATCTGTCGCAACAGTGGTGTGGTCACTGTCTCCACATCAGCAACCAGTGTACTAATATGACCCAGCTGCGTTTGCGCGCCAGTTGCGACCACGATTCCGGCCCCCTGACCGTGGGTCACTATCGTTCCCGAAAACGCCATGTTGCGTCGATCACCAAGCACCGCCTGCTCGGCAACGACATCAGTGATTTTAGCCACAGCCATCGACTCACCCGTCAACGCCGCTTCCTGCACCTGCAGCCCTTTGACTCGAAACAGGCGTAAGTCAGCAGGAACTTTATCGCCAGATTGTAATAAAACAATATCACCTGGCACCAGGCCTTCTGCCGGGATAGTCAGTTGCCGACCTTCACGTTTGACCATGGCATTGGGTGAAAGCATCTGCCGTATGGCTCGTAGTGCATTTTCCGCCTTACCTTCCTGCACAAATCCTATAATGGCATTAATAAGCACAACACCTAAAATAACACCTGTATCTACCCAGTGCTGCAATATAGTAGTAACCACAGCCGCGGCAATCAGGACATAGATAAGTACATTATGAAACTGATAAAGAAACCGCAACAACGGACCACGTGATTTTGTTTCGGCAATTCTATTTGATCCGTATTTAATAAGCCGGTTATTTATTTCCTCTTTGGACAGGCCATCCACTGACGTAAGCAGAGATTCAAAAACGGAATCTGTAGTTTTTGTATGCCAGATATCTGCGCTTAGAACAGGTGCCGCCGAAACTTTAGACTTGCTAAATATTTTAAGTAGTTGAGACACTTTCACCAAGCGACCAACAGCCGTGCATTGAACCTAACATCAAATTTCCATGAAATATCATTCATCGCACATCAGTGAAAAAAAAGAAAAAAACTTAATAACCACGTTTTAATATGATATGACCAACTTATGGTTCTAGTGGAAACATAAGTTGGCCAATACTGACAAACTATGTATTCGAGTACGTTATGTTAAAAACTTGGCAGGCGTTCGGGCAAATGCTCACGAATCTCTTTCGCATTAAGATAAGACAAATTTTTTGCCAGTTCAAAACATGCCAGTTTCTGTGTCTGCGTATTAAGCTGATTACGAAGATTGCCTAAAAAACCCGGTGCTGCAACCAGTATGAATTGTTTGAACTTATTATTTCTACGAGCGGCATCCAGTTCATTGGCAATTGTCCTGGCAAAGTTTATGTTTTCCTGTTCTTTAGGGCTTACTTCATCCTGATAGGCATGTCCGCCGGCGCCCCCTTTACCATTACTGCGTCCCGGCAAATCACTGGTCATGTTCTGTTCATGCAAGCGTGCTTCTGCGTGCTCAATGCTTTCAATTTCCTGTATAGGACCCATGCGCGAATCTACTGAAAAAATACGTGCTCTACTATTATCAGCAACAACTAACCATGTTAATTTCATCTTCGTTCCTCCTTATTATGTTATCTCTTCACTTTAATTAAACATCAGCTTTGTACGTTTTGTCTTGATACTAATCAAATAATACATCCAAATTGCTTCTTAAGGGCAGTTCTATTTTATTTAGAATCTACTAACAGGTGAGAATAATGTTTGTAGAACCATTTCATGGTAAATGGTGGAATAATCGTGGTCAATACAATCACGATGACCATACCGGCATGAATTTCATTATTAAAAATCCCACTGAAACGACCTAGTTCTGCAAAAATCAGCCCGACTTCACCCCTGGGGACCATCGCCATACCAATCATCAAACGTGAAGCCCAGCTTTCACGAATAAACAATGCCCCGAGCATTTTTCCAATAATCGCTACCAGCAGCAGTGCCAGAGAAAAACCCCAGACATGAGCTGATGCCCAGTCAATTTCTCGAAGATTAATCGACAGACCGACAACAACAAAAAAGATTGGTGTAAATAAACGAATGATAGGTTGCATTTGATGCTCAATATCTTTGGCGAAATCTTCATCCTTATGCAAAGTCACACCCAGCGGCAGAAAGAATCGCCGCGACAAGGCTAGCCCTGCAGCAAAGCCACCAAGCAGCTCCGGTGCACCGACCACATGCGCCAACCATGCAAAGAACAGAACCAGAGAAACGATTGTGGTTGGAAGAAGACCTGGTATTTCACTGACTTCACAAAAACGTTTAATGACGAGGGACATGAACTTTGCAAGCATCGGTGCCAGTATAAAAAAGGCACTGACAAACATCAGCACCTTAGTGGCATTGATCCAGTTAACACCACCACCTGTAGAAAATTCATATAACAGCGCCAGCAATATAACGCCGAGTACGTCATCAACTACTGCCGCACCCAGTACAATCTGTCCCTGATGAGAGTTATTAAGTTTTAAGTCAGTGAGTACACGTACTGTTATGCCAATACTGGTAGCCGTCAAGGTTCCGCCAATAAATAGCGACTCTAACAAGGTTAATCCGATAAACCAGTGGCCAATGATGTAACCAAATATCAAAGGAGCGATAAAACCAATGACGGCAACCTGGGTAGATTTTGTCCCTGACCTGATCAGGCGTTTTATATCTGTGCCCAGGCCGACTTCGAACAACAAAAGGATAATGCCGATTTCAGCCATTAGTTTGAG
>RCNG010000489.1_pt1 | contig 18304 bp, 15 predicted proteins | sample 2041371 | NCBI WGS metagenome assembly RCNG01 (sample SAMN09708227, study PRJNA481090) | Marine sediment metagenome, whole genome shotgun sequencing project. | biome: marine sediment; feature: ocean; material: sediment; isolation source: Sewage treatment plant 1 marine sediment (STP1) ... | reverse complement strand
ATGCAGGCTCATTTTTCCGGAAACTGCAGCATACACCGGTGCAGCAATGCAGCCGATATGCAAGAGCAGGCACAGGCAGCTAAAGATGATAATATTCATATTGTGCCATTTAATGATGCAGATGGTTATGGCTACATTCAAATCAGGAACCCGGCGTTCACTCTGGAACTGGCCACTTTAGAAGCTTTTTTAAATGACTATCTGGAGCAAACAGGCGGTAAGGTTGATTTTATTCACGGTGATGATGTGGTCAATGAGCTGGGCGTCAAGGAAGGCAATATGGGCTTTTTCTTCCCGCCTATCTCAAAACACAGCCTGTTTAAAAAACCATAATTTTTGATGGCGCTCTGCCCAGAAAAACCTTCTCCATGGGTGAAGCAGATGAAAAGCGTTTTTATCTGGAAGCACGGAGAATTAAGTAGCAGCTTAACCTCCCATTCGTAGCGATTTTTTTGGTGAAAATCAGTCGGCATCGTAAAAGATGCCGTAGTGGTAGGCACCTTCGATGACACCGCTGGTATAATAACCGTTCAGGTCCTTGAAACCGCCTTTTGCGAAATAGATCCTGAGTTCGGGATTGGCATCGGATGCCTGCTTCACATTGGCGACGAGCTGCTCATCTGCGTTTCGAACGAGAACTCCGGAAAAGCCAGCCGTGAGGGGAAAAACGTCGTTTCCGCTGTCGCCACAGAAGACGACATCCGCTTTATTGATGCCAAGTTCATCGGCGATGTATTCAAGCGCGGTTTGCTTGGTGGCACTATGCGGCAGAAAGTCGAGCAGGCCTTTACCGGATTGGGAGTCGAAGCTGTAGACGATGACCTCATCGTATTTACCTTTAACCCGCTCATCAACTGCCTTCAGTATAACATCGTTCCGCTCATGGTCGACGTAATAGCTTTGCTTGAATGGGCCGCAATGCTCGCGTTCCTGTTCGGTCAATCCGTCTACTCCGGCGACAGCGTGACGGACTGCATCGGCATCCCACCTGGGGCTGCTTTGTTTGACGTGGACAACCCAGCCGTGATGAGTACGCCACTCACCTTGCTCGTATTTCATTATCGACGTTCCGACATCGCTGATAAGGACATCGGGATAACGGATGCCGTACTCCCTTATCGCATTCTCAGCCAGTTCCACGCTCCTCCCGGTCACATAGACGACCAGCACATCATGTTTTTGTGTCAGTTCATTGAACAGCTCGATGGCACCGGCATCCGGTGGCCAGCTACCGTTTGGCAGTAAGGTCCGGTCCAGATCGGTGGCAAGAATTTTCATGATGTGATCCATAAGTGATTATTGTCGAAATTCGGTTGAGTTGATCGTGAAGATCTAGGATTTGAAGGATATCAGAACTTCCTCCTCGCTACCATCGCCCTGGTAAACCGTGAAGCTGTGATTGCGCAGATCGGCCTTCAAGGTTACAGTGGCTTGCGGATGTTGCCAGGAAATGTGTAATAGCTGAGGTTCGCTCTCCATAAGCTTCATCTCTCCTTTGAACGCCGGTGAGACGTTGCGCAGCCGGATCAGTTCGAGCTGGTCCAGTACGATAGGGCGTTGCAGTCCGGACTCGATGTCGATTAATTTTAAAGTGGTACGGTTGATCTCCTTGTGCCCAGCGGTACGCCCCCTTTTCGCCGCTGCGTAGTCGTTTGTACCGGCAAACAGATCCAGATACCACACCTGCGGGACACCGGGCATGAACATCTGAATAGCACGGGCCAGGCGCAGTTTTTTCTCGTCCTCTCCCAGGGCGCTGAAAAAAGTAGCGTTGACCTGGTAGTAGTCGATCTTGTTGCCATCGGCATCGTATAAGTTTTTGGTCAGGCCGCCGCGTTCAATAATACGCTCCATAGTCGCCTCGATCTGTTCATCATCAAGCAGGCCCGGCCTATAGGAGCCATTGACCTGCTTGCCTTTGAGGTCGAGCACCGGAATTCCATCATGGCTGCCAAGCATGTTAATGGTTTGTAGCCCTTTGCTCTGGATGTCCGCAATCCAACGCAACAGAGCCTCATTGCTGCCCCGATCCAGGGCGTTGATCACGAGCCCGGGGAAAAAGAAGTCATAGATGGGATAGCCTTCCTGCGCAATCTCTTCGTGGATGCCAGCACCGTATTCGGCATGGATCTCGGGAAAGATGATCAGCTTATATTTCTGTGCAATGCCGCGCAGACGTTCCAGGTAATCCCAGGTGCCGGGCCGGTTGAAAAAATTCGGCTGGCCGGCTTCTTTATGCAGGTAAGCAAAGGCATCGAGGCGGATTATTTTTGCGCCGCACTCGCTGAGTTTGCGAAGCGTGTCATCGTAGAATTTCCACACCAGTTCGGAACGGGCATTGAGATCCATCTGTCCCAGGAATTCACGCTTGTGGCAGACCGCTGCGATTAGGTCATCCTTACTCACCCCGTCATTGCACTGAGCGATGGCTTCCATGTCCACAGATTCCAGCTGCCCCTTATCCTTGATGACCACCTTGATGTGCTGTGCGATGTCCGATGCTCCCTGCAGATCCATCCCCTTGATATGAGCAAAGTCCTGTTCAGTTATCTCATCAAACTCTATTTTTTGATAAAAGGTGTTCCAGTAAGTCTGGAGGCTGCCATCAGGCAAGCGCATCTTCAGGATCGGCAGGCCCGGTTTTCTCATGAACAGCTTTTCCAGATGCTCCTTGTTAGGTATCACGTGGTCATTGTCTCCCATGATGCCGTGGTCCTTCCAGAATTCATTCCAGTCAATGAAAAAATCCCGGTAGAGTGATTCATTTCCTTTTTCCAGTAGATCGACAAACTGCGGCGAGCGAACCGACAGGTGATTAAGCACCAGATCGAGTTTAATCTGGATGCCAAGCTCATTCAATTCGTCCAGATCCTGAGGGCTCACTAGCTCTTCGTTGATGTCATAATCAATGATGGAAAAGCCACGATCGAGGTCGCTGTTAAAAAAAGTCGGCAGGATGTAGAACAGCGAAAAAGCATCCTTGAGTTCGGGCCTTTTAAGAAACTCCACAGTGTCAGCCAGTTTTACGCCAATGCTGTCAGGGTAGGCATTCAGCATTACCCCTCCTGGAAGAGTTTGTACTACAGACTCCGAACCTTTATTCATGATGTATCCTTGTTAGTTAATATAGATGCTCTATGCCCGCCCGGCTCTTGCAGTATAATCCTTAAACCTGAATTAATCTTTATCTCTATCATCGAATGGCCACTAATTCTATTTTGGTAAAACATTTTTTGATTGCTCAATGGCAGCCAGTGGTCAACTCCTGCCTGATCAAGTTTAATGCTTTTTTCAGCTTGCATTTAATACCAATAGAAATTTTGCAATCACTTTTGGTCGGCAATTTTTGCTGAAATCCCGTATATTTATAATACTGACCAGAACAGGACAGCACACAGTGCTGAAAAGAGCCTGTTCAGTATGAAAATAGTATGTTACTGTTTCACTATAAGTCAGTGATATCAAGCTGGAAATGAAATTTGAAACAGGCGGCATGATCCTAATGGACAAATCAGCTCTATTGTAAAAGCTTCTGAAAAAGCAGATTTTTTTAATAACTTGAGCATTCCTGAATAAATGCTCGCTTAATTATATTATGTGGAACTTCTTACTGAGAAAACATCGATGAAAGTAGCTATATATATCTTGCCAGTTTTTTTTATGTGCTTTTCTTTAAAGGTGTCTGCAGTCTTTGATTTAATGAACAGCCCGTCACTCGAAAAAGGTGCCCGGGTCTATAAGGCCAGATGTGTTTTATGTCATAGTCAAAATGGTATAGGCCAGGGGTTGATAGCGCCATCAAGCTTGAATTTAAAAAAATCGAACTTATTAGATAAAAAATATTCTGAAGATGAAAATGCGCTTCGTTATATTATTATCTGGGGTGGTCTGCAAAAAAAAATGAGTGCTTTTTCACCGCCCTGGGGTAATGAATTAACCTGGGGGGAAATTGAGTCTCTCATTTTATATATCAAGTATCTGCGTGAACAGAATGACCAGGCTGTAACGCTGTTAAAGAATACGGCCGTGACAAATAAAACTGATATAAAAGCAGGCCGACTGATATTCAATAATCGCTGCGCCATATGCCACAGCAAAACAGGTGATGGAAGCGGGCGTATAGCAAATATCATAAAAACGCCTCCACCATTTAACTTGACGCAAAGTGTTTTAGCAGATGCCGAGCTTAAAAAAATCATTACTAAAGGCGGTTCTGCAGTATCCCGGTCCCCGGATATGCCGGCATGGGGAAGTGAATTGTCACCAGCAGAGCTGGATTCTGTTATAGAGTATATAAAACGTTTCAGAAAATGATTCCTTAAAGCCATATCAGTCATGTAATCGATTAAACTTTTTTTAAAACAATTATTACGACACATCGGATCTGGGCATCGAAATGTCCGCTTATACTGCAAAACTGCAACCGGAGCACAGTTTAACTCATAAACAGCCGTCCTTGCACGATAGACCCGGTTTGTTGTTCTACCGTGTTTATTTTAGACTAAATAGTGTCGATACATCTGAAGCCATCATGGAGTTTTGCATATGCCGAAAATTAAAATAAATGGAAAACCTGTCGACTTTGAAGCACACGATAAGACACCGTTGCTGTGGTTTTTACGAGAACACCTGGGATTGACGGGTACCAAGTACAGCTGTGGCATCGGGGTTTGCGGTGCCTGTACAGTGCATATCGATGGTGCAGCGGTACGCTCCTGTACTATTCCTCTATCCTCTCTAAATCCAGCACAGGAAATTGTAACCATCGAGGGCTTATCAGCAGATGGCGACCACCCTGTTCAGAAGGCCTGGGCTGAACTGGACGTACCACAGTGTGGTTACTGTCAACCCGGAATGATCATGAGCGCTGTAGCGCTGCTCAATAATAACCCCAGTCCAAGCGATGCTGACATCAATTTGAAGGTGACGAATATCTGTCGCTGCGGAACATTCAACAGGGTCAGGCGTGGTATTCACCTTGCTGCGGATATAAATAAGCGAGGCAGATCATGAAAACCAGACAACGTGTGAATATTTCGCGCCGTGAATTTTTAATCACTACTGCAGCAACCGGTGCAGGTCTTTCGCTTGGACTGTACCTCCCCCTGGCTAACAGCAAGGATTCAGCAGATGAGATAACACCAGAAGTTAATGCCTGGGTAGTTATTGAAGCTGATGATACAGTGATCATTCGAGTTGCTCGTTCAGAAATGGGACAAGGCACTCTGACCGGTCTTGCACAACTGGTTGCCGAGGAACTTGAGTGTGACTGGTCGAAGGTCAAAACCGAGTACCCGACACCCGGACAGAGCCTGGCCCGGGACCGGGTGTGGGGAAGTTTCTCAACCGGTGGTAGTCAGGGTATCCGGGGCAGTCACCAATATATGCGCAAGGGGGGTGCTGTCGCAAGAGTGATGTTGATTGAAGCGGCAGCCGATGCCTGGGACGTTGCAGTCGAAGAATGCAGCGTCTCGGCAAGTGTGATCACTCACCAGCCTACAGGGCGCAGCACGACTTACGGCAAGGTGGCCGCTGCAGCAGCACAGCTGGTACCGCCATTTGGAATCGAACTCAAGGATCCGGCAGACTGGAAAATTGCCGGTAAGCCGGTAAAGCGCCTGGATACCGTTGATAAATTAACGGGCAAGCAGATCTTCGGGGCTGATCTCCAGTTACCTGACATGCTCAATGCCGCTATAAAAGCCTGTCCGGTCTTTGGCGGTAAACTCGCTTCCTATGATGCCACTGTCGCAGACAAAATGCCTGGAGTGCGTGCAGTACTGCGAGTTGATGATAATGCTGTTGCTGTAGTAGCTGATACATGGTGGCATGCCAAATCAGCCCTGGACGCGGTGCAGATGATCTGGGACAAAGGTCCGAATGCACAGTTGAGCAGTGCATCGATCGCCCAGATGCTTAATGAAGGGCTTACCGCTAAAGATGCCTTCACAGGTAACCAGGCAGGTGATGCCGGGACAGCATTAAAGGGCGCTGCGAAAACTATTGAGGCGACCTACGGCTACCCGTACCAGAACCATGCCACCATGGAACCGATGAATGCGACTGCCCGCTGGACCCGGGATCGCTGTGAGGTCTGGTGTCCTACCCAGAATGGTGAGGCAGCATTGCAAGCCACTGCCGAAGCGGCCGGGTTGCCAGACAGGTTATGCGAGGTCTACAAGATTCACCTTGGAGGCGGATTTGGGCGGCGCGGGGCATTCCATGATTTTGTCAAACAGGCAGTCGCCATCGCGAAACAGTTACCGGGCACGCCCGTCAAATTGCTCTGGACTCGTGAAGAGGATATGCAACACGGTGCCTACCATCCGATCACCAAAGCAAAACTCATCGGTGGACTTGATGAAAAGGGCGATTTGACTGGCTTGCATATCCGTATCTCGGGTCAATCGATACTGGCCTCAGTCAATCCCAAGTGGATGAAAAACGGTGTCGATATGTTTACCTTCCAGGGGCTGCTGCCCGAAGGCGATCACGCTATCAGCTATAGCATCCCGAACTTGCTGGTCGAGCATGCGATGCGTAATCCGCCGGTACCGCCGGGCTTCTGGCGTGGTGTTAATATCAATCAAAATGCCATCTACATGGAATGTTTTCTGGATGAACTGGCTCATGCAGCAGGCAGGGACCCTCTGGAGTTCCGCCGTAAGCTGATGGCCAATCACCCGAAAAGCCTGGCAGTGCTTAACGCGGTTGCAAAAAAAGCCGGCTGGGGTAAGCCTGCTGCAAAGGGCGTGTATCGCGGACTGGCAGTTTGCAAGGCGTTTGCCAGTCATGTTGCAGCGTGTGCAGAAGTTTCGGTCGATAACAAAGGTAAACTTAAAATCCACCGTATTGTTGCTGCAACTGACCCGGGTTATGCGGTCAACCCGCAACAGATCGAGGCGCAGGTTGAAGGCTCGTTCGTGTTCGGCCTGTCGGCCTTGTTATATGGCGAATGTACTATTAAAAACGGTCGCGTGGAGCAGGATAATTTTCACAACTATCCATCAATGCTTATGTCTGAGATGCCCAGAGTTGAAGTGATTGTCATGCCTTCCGGAGGTTTCTGGGGTGGCATTGGTGAGCCGACCATCGCGGTGGCTGCGCCTGCGGTACTGAACGCCATCTTTGCTGCAACCGGCAAGCGCATTCGCCAGTTTCCTTTGCAACACAGCGATCTGAAATTAGCCTGATGAGTAAAACATGACGGATGATGTTGAGATCCTCGGTGCAGCGCTGGCCTGGCTACAGGCAGGTCAGCGAGTGGCACTGGTTACCGTATTGCGCACCTGGGGCTCATCGCCCCGCCCCCCGGGTGCGCTGCTGGCGATGAATGGTTCGGGGCAATTTGTCGGCTCTGTATCGGGAGGGTGTATAGAGGAAGCTCTGGTTGCCCGTTACCATGACGAAGAACTTGCCGGACCCACTCCAACCATGCTGGACTTTGGTGTTGATCGTCAAGAGGCGGCACGCATGGGTTTGCCCTGTGGCGGGCGGCTGGAAGTCATGATTGAAGAACTGTGTAAGCCGGGGTCAAGTGAAGATTTACTGGCAAGAGTACGCAATGGAGAGCTGGTTGCGCGGCAGGTTAATCTCGCCAGTGGTGCAGTCATGCTGCTTCCAGGAGCTGCCGGTAACGAACTTCAGGTGTCGGATACCGGGGTCATCAGAACTTTCGGACCTGTCTGGCAGCTGGTGATTATTGGTGATGGTCAACTGGCGCGACACCTGGCAAATATGGCACTGCAGCTTGATTATCGTGTCGTTATCTGCGATCCACGCGCTTCATATTCGGCGCCGGTTCCCATTGATGGAATTGACTACAGTCAGGAAATGCCCGATGATGCTGTGAATTTGATGGCGGATCAAGCACGCACTGCTGTCGTCACTGTTGCCCATGATCCGCGCCAGGACGATCTGGCCTTGTGTGCAGCCCTGGAATCCGAAGCCTTTTATATCGGCGCACTGGGTTCGAGCCGATCGGCATGGGCGCGAATAAAGCGTTTGCAATCTTTAGGTTATACTGCGGAGCAACTTGAACGTATCCACGGGCCCGCTGGCCTGACGATTGGCAGTAAACGCCCGGCAGAAATTGCCGTTTCAATTCTCGCGCAAATGACTGCAATTCGTAACGGTATTTTTTTATCACCGGCAATATGAAAGGCAAATGAATGACTGATGTTACGGGTATTCTGCTTGCTGCTGGTACTGCAAAGCGATTCGGTTCAGCCAAGCTGCAGCACACTTTGCATAATGGTGTCCCGATGGGGGTCGCTGCAGCTCAGGTTCTGATACAGGCGGTGCCCGATACAATTGCTGTTGTGCGGCCAGGCGATCGTGTTTTGAAGGAAGCTTTTCTGGCCGCAGGTCTGAAGGTTGTAGAAAATCCACGTGCTGCTGAAGGCATGAGTACGAGTCTGGCAGCCGGTGTCAAAGCTGCACCCGGAGCCGGCGGTTGGATAATCGCACTTGCAGATATGCCCTGGATACAGCCTGCAACTATAAATAAACTGGCCGATAGGCTGCGCAATGGCACGTCAATGATTGCCCCTGTCTACCGAGGACGTCGCGGCCACCCGGTGGGTTTCGCTTCCTGTTGGGGTAATAGACTGAAAACCTTACGCGGGGACAAAGGCGCTAAGGATTTACTTACAGAGTACTGTGATAAACTTGTCTTGCTGAATACTGATGATCCCGGAGTCATAGAAGATATCGACTATCCGGATGCTTTGGAAAGATATAATGAATAACACCGTAGAGCACTATTGGTCAACTAAGGGCAGCCTTAAAAATTAATTCACATTTCTAAGTTTCCACTTTCTCATTCTATCTGCGTTGCTCGTCAGTTATAATCAAAGGGTCAGAGTCATTGATAACTCTTTCATCTATGTATAAAATAGCTCCTTTTTTTAAAGGAAAATAAATGGCTCGACTACCTCGACTAAATTTACCTGGAATACCCCAGCATATTATTCAACGTGGTAATAATCGTCAGGTTTGTTTTTTTGTAGAGCAGGATTACATCGTCTATTTAGACAAACTCAAGGAATACTCTCGTAAATATAATGTTCATGTACACAGTTACGTTTTAATGACAAATCATGTACATCTATTATTAACGCCTGAAGGACCAAATGGGGTGAGTCGTTTATTACAAGCATTGGGTCGATATTATGTTCGCTACATCAACCAAACTCACGGTCGGACAGGTACCTTGTGGGAAGGAAGGTTTAAATCATCACTTGTAGATAGTGAATTCTACTTTTTAATCGTCAGTCGTTACATTGAAATGAATCCTGTAAGAGCCAGCATGGTGAGTCATCCGGCAGAATACCCCTGGAGTAGTTACCAAAAAAATGGCATCGGAAAACCAATTGGGCTGATTACACCGCACTCCTGTTATTTGTCGCTGGGTAAGACCGATAAAGAAAGACAAGAATCCTATTGTTCATTATTCGAACATCAGATACCAGAGCGCACATTAGAGGAAATCAGAAACTCAATTAACAAAGCCTGGGCATTAGGGTGTGACCGATTTAAGCGGCAAATTGAAGCCCAAACGGGTCAACGTATGACAACACTTTCCCATGGTGGTGATAGAAAATCAGACAAATTTAAAAAGCTGGGGGAGAATCAATGACTCTGACCCCTTGAATAAACTGATCACTTCGACATTGTGTCCATTAATTAGCCATTTCAGGTCATAGTCATAAACTCTTGTAGAATACAGTTTTTCAATATTTTTATAATAATAAGGTCGATGATCCAGGCTGAGTAATTGTTCGATAAACTGCCTGATATGCGGGAACTTTTTACTGGCAATCTCACATTCCCTGTCCGCATGTGGTGAAAAAAACACATGAAAGGGCTGCTCTTTAATCTGCTCAGTAAAACCACCTCTGGCGTCGGCTATGCTGTCGCTATAGGGAATATAGGGTTTGATATCAATGACGGGTGTTTGATCCAGTAAATCCGCTCCTTTTATATGAATCAACAATCTGGCGCCCTGTTGTTCAATTGAATCGAGTTCAACCAGTGATAAACCAATGGGGTTAGGCCGGAAACTCGCCCGCGTTGCAAAAACACCAAAGCGCTGTTTACCATTTAATCGGGGTGGTTTTACCGTTGTATTCCAGCCTTTATCGGCATGGCGATGGAAGATAAAGCTGATCCACAGGTGGGAAAAGTCTTCCATTCCTCTGGTCGCTTCAATTTCATTGTACGGCGGATATAATTCTATTTCAGCCGTTGCTGCAGTCACCAGACGGGCCTGCCGGGGAATGGCAAATTTATCTTTATAACAGGAATGAACAATGCCTATGGGTTCAAATGTGTATTGCATAGCAGACCCTCTCTACTGGACAGGTTCTTCGATATATCGGCTTATGGTTTGGGCAGGGCATTGGCCAGGCGGCGCGTTTCCTGCAGTAATTCTGAGGTTGAATTACCCAGGCAGGTAAAATGCCCCATTTTACGGCCTTCTCTTGCTTCTCTCTTGCCATATAAATGCAGTTTAACATTAGGATTGGATAAAAGTTGAGCCCAGTCCGGTTCGCCATTAGACCAGATATCACCCAGAATATTAAACATAACCACTGGAGATAAAAGTTCCACACTACCTGCAGGTAATCCACATAACATGCGCACCTGTTGTTCAAATTGTGAGGTTTTACAGGCATCAATAGTATAATGCCCACTATTATGCGGCCTTGGGGCTATTTCGTTGATCAACAAGCGATCACCTCCGGTATAAAAGAACTCCACGGCCATTACACCACAATAATCTAACTTCTCGGAAAATAGTGAGGCTTCATTTATAGCCATATCAAGTATTCGTTTGGGCAGAGTACCTGGCACTGCTGTGTATTCTAGTATGCCGTTAACATGATGGTTTTCACCGACTGGATAACAGGTAATTTCACCATTGCTGCTACGTGCTAATACTACTGATACCTCGGTGGATAGATTCACTTTTTCTTCCAGCACACAATGCACTGACCCCATGGATTCATAGGCAGCAATAGCTTCATCAAGGTTATTCACTATTGCCTGCCCTTTGCCGTCATAGCCAAAGCTGGCGACTTTCAGAATCGCTGTACCGCCGATCTGTGTCAGGGCAAAGTCCAGATCATCTCTTTCATAAATGGGGAAAAAGCGTGCCGTTTCAAAACCATTGTCTGCCAGAAATGTTTTTTCCGCAATACGGTTCTGGGCAATTTCAACTGCCGCAGATGAAGGCCGAACGGGTATGGATTGCTCCAGTTTTTTTAGAGTAGCGGCCGGAATATTTTCAAACTCGGTGGTCACCGCATGGCAATTTTTTACCAGCTGCTCCAATGCCCATTGATCACTATAGGAAGCATGAATGTGCTCATCTGCTATTCTACCTGCGGGACTATCTGGATCGGGATCAAGTACAATGACATGATAGCCCATGGCATGGGCGGCCATAACAAACATTCTTCCTAACTGTCCACCGCCCAGCATACCCAGTGTTTTTCCTGGCAGAATCATGATTTATCCTCGTATAAAAGCTCGCAAAAATGCTTGAAAAATTCAACGTTAAATTTTTGGCAGTTCCATATTCAGAACTGTCTGTGCCTGCTTTTCCCTGAATGCCTGTAGTTTATCAGCTATCGCCATATCTTCAACCGCTAGAATTGCAGCGGCGTACAAGCCGGCATTAGCTGCACCCGCTTCACCAATAGCAAAGGTTGCAACCGGAATCCCCCTGGGCATTTGCACTATGGACAGCAGTGAATCCATGCCTTTTAAATACCGTGAATTAACCGGAACACCCAGTACCGGCAGGGTTGTTTTAGCCGCCAGCATTCCCGGTAAATGTGCAGCGCCACCCGCACCGGCAATGATGCATTTCAATCCCCGTTCGCGAGCCTGTTCTGCATATTGATATAACAGGTCGGGTGTTCGATGTGCAGAAACAACTTTGGCCTCATAAGGAATACTTAAATTATGAAGTTGCTGGCAGGCATTTTTCATTACCTCCCAGTCACTATTACTGCCCATTACGACCCCAACAAGAGGCACGTCTGAAGCTTTTACATTACTCGTCATATTATAATTTCTTTACGCTACTAACTTAGGATAAACAATTTAACAATGAATTATCTACAAAAACCAGGCTCATTCTTTCCCGGTTACTAAACAGAAAAAGGACGGCGATGCCGTCCTTTTTCATTACAGAGATTGTTTTCTCTGTTTCTTAATCTAACAATCTGTATTTATAGACGGTTATTAAGATACTTTGGGATCAAGTTCACCACTTGTATAGCGGTCAATCATGGTTTCCAGAGTCTGGACTTTAATTTTTGATGCATGACCGGCACAGCCAAATGCTTCATAACGTGCTGCACAAATACCTTTCATTGCAGCAGTTGAAGCTTTAAGGAATTTACGCGGGTCAAAGTTGGAGGCATTTTCCGCCAGAAACTTACGTACCGAACCAGTAGAAGCCATTCGCAGGTCAGTATCAATATTAACTTTACGAACACCATTTTTAATACCTTCAACGATTTCTTCAACGGGTACACCATAGGTCTGGCCCATATCACCACCATAATTATTGATGATTTCTAACCAGTCCTGAGGCACTGAAGAAGAACCATGCATCACCAGATGAGTATCAGGGATACGTTTGTGAATTTCAACAATGCGATCAATACGCAAAACATCGCCTTCTGGTTCCTTGGTGAACTTGTAAGCACCATGCGAAGTACCGATAGCAATTGCCAGGGCATCAACACCGGTCTTTTTAACGAAGGTTGCAGCTTCTTCAGGGTCAGTCAGTAACATGCCCATATCCAGCTTACCATCTGCTCCATGGCCATCTTCTTCACCCATCATACCGGTTTCCAGAGAACCCAGACAACCCAGTTCGCCTTCAACTGAAACACCGCCTGCGTGAGCCATCTTAACCACTTCAAGGGTTGTATCGACATTGTATTCAAAGCTGGAAGGGGTTTTCATATCAGCCATCAGGGAACCATCCATCATTACTGAGGTGAAACCTGACTGAATTGAGCGCAAGCAAACTGCTGGCTCAGAGCCGTGATCCTGATGCATTACCACAGGAATGTGAGGATACATTTCAACCGCAGCTGAAATCAGATGACGCAGGAATGGTTCACCCGCATAAGAACGTGCACCTGCAGAGCCCTGCATGATCACTGGAGAATCGGTTTCATCTGCAGCTTGCATGATGGCATGAACCTGCTCCATATTATTTACGTTAAACGCTGGTAGACCAAAGCTGTTTTCAGCAGCATAGTCCAGTAATTGACGCATTGAAATCAAGGCCATTTTGGCTCTCCTGTGTTAGTTTATCTTCTAATCCCTATTTGTAACAAAGAGTTGAAAGACAGAGTTAAAAAAATGAGTTAAAAATAATAAAAACAATCTTATGATATCGATATTCTCTGGCTATTTAAAAACTTATAAACAAAAAACTTATTCATCAATGCCAGGGGCAACTAATTCTCCTACTTTAACAATTTTCATGGCATTGGTTCCACCCATCACTCCGGCAAGGTCACCTTTAGTGATAATGACCAGATCACCATCCCTGACGGTACCCCGGCGTTTCAGTTCATCCACGATTTCCATATTCAAAGTCGCGTGATCAGTTGTAGTAATATCAAAACTGACTGGAACAACACCACGATAAAGGGTTACTTTTCGGCGTGTATCAACATGATCAGTAAAGGCAAAAATGGGTATGCCTGAACCTATGCGAGACATCCACAAAGTGGTTGAACCTGATTCAGTCAACGCAACAATTGCCTTCACCTTAAGGTGATTTGCAGTGTACATAGTTGACATGGCAATGGCTTCGTCAATGTATTTAAATTCTGTATGAATACGATGATCCGATTGACTGACCTGACGTTGCTTTTCTGCTTCACGACAAATTCGATCCATGGCGGCAATCGCTTTGTCAGGAAATTTCCCGGTAGCGGTTTCAGCAGACAGCATAACCGCATCTGTGCCATCCAGAACGGCATTGGCTACATCAAAAACTTCAGCACGGGTAGGCATCTGATTTTCAATCATGGATTCCATCATTTGGGTCGCCGTTATAACCACTCGATTCATGGTTCTACTCAGACTAATAAGGCGCTTCTGTATCGGTGGTAACGCTGCATCACCGATCTCTACACCCAAATCACCACGGGCAATCATAATGACATCGGATGCAGCAATAATTTCTTCTACGCAATCCAATGCTTCTGCACGCTCAATCTTGGCAACCACGTCACCATGACCGCCCGCTTTTCTAAGCAACTCTCTGGCAAGATTAATATCATCAGCACACACTGGAAATGAAACAGCAAGATAGTCAGCACCCATTTGTGCCGCTATTTTAATATCACCTTTATCCTTTTCACTCAGAGCTACAGCAGAAAGACCACCACCCTGAAGGTTAATGCCCTTGCGATCAGATAATTTTCCTCCAACCACAACACGGCAAAGCACTTCATGCTCATCAACACGATCAACCCAGAATACCAGACGACCATCATCAACCAGCAGATTATCTCCGCGTTTTACGTCATTAACCAGTTCCTTATAACTGATCCCGACCCGGTGTTGATCGCCTGCGGCATTTTCCAGCTTGGCATCAAAAATAAACTTATCGCCTTCCGCTAATTCAATCGGGCCATCCAGAAACCGTTCAATACGGATCTTGGGTCCCTGCAAATCAGCCAGAACACCCACCTGACGGCCAAAAGCCCTGGCTCTGGAACGCAGTTTTTCAGCGCGTGACAAATGTTCTTCAGCGGTACCATGTGAAAAATTGATACGCACCACATCAACTCCAGCTTCAATGATCTTGTCCAAAATTTTCGGATCATCAGTTGCCGGTCCCAATGTAGCTAGAATTTTCGTCCTTCTAAACATTCAATTTTCCGCTGTGATTTATCGGTTAGACAGGGCTATTAGTTTGTCGATAAATTTGCATTCAGTACTTAGCCCTTGGCGCGTTCTTCCAAAATTGCCACGGCTGGAAGTTTTTTGCCTTCCAGAAACTCCAGAAATGCTCCGCCGCCCGTTGAAATATAAGAGACCTTATCGGCAATATTGTATTTATCAACAGCCGCCAGAGTATCACCACCACCCGCAATTGAAAATGCAGGAGACTCAGCAATTGCTATTGAAATAGCTTTAGTACCTTCACCAAATTGATCGAATTCAAATACGCCAACCGGGCCATTCCAGACAATAGTACCGGCACTTTTCAGGACTTCTGCCAGAGCATTTGCACTATCAGGGCCAATATCAAAGATCATATCATCATCAGTTACATCGGCAACTGCTTTTAATTCAGCCGCCGCAGATTCTGCAAATTCTTTTGCACAGACCACATCAGTTGGAACCGGGATATCACTGCCACGTTCCTGTGCTGCTGCTTTCAGGTTTCTGGCTGTTTCAACCAGGTCTTCTTCATACAATGATTTACCGACATTGTGGCCATCGGCTGCAATAAAGGTATTGGCAATGCCACCGCCAACAATTAACTGATCAACTACTTTTGACAAAGATTCCAGTACCGTCAATTTAGTTGATACCTTGGAACCGCCAACAATTGCCACCATTGGGCGTGCAGGGTTGTCCAGGGCTTTGCCCAGAGCGTCCAGCTCACCGGCTAATAATGGCCCGGCGCAGGCAGTTGGTGCAAATTGAGATGGGCCATACGTTGAACCCTGTGCACGGTGAGCCGTACCAAAGGCATCCATAACAAAAACATCACATAAGGCAGCATATTTTTTTGCCAGATCTTCTGCGTTTTTCTTTTCACCGACATTAAAACGGACGTTTTCCAGCAGCACAACTTCACCTGCTGCGACATCAACACCATCCAGATAATCTTTGGCCAGACGAACCTCTTTTCCCAGCAGTTGGGACAGGTGTTCAGCAACGGGCGCCAGGGAAAATTCTTCGTTGTATTCGCCTTCTGTCGGGCGGCCAAGATGAGACATAACCATAACTTTGGCACCGGCTTTTAATGCCAGCTCTATAGTGGGTAAGGAAGCTCTGATACGCTTGTCGGATGATACTTTACCATCTTTAATAGGTACATTTAAATCCTGGCGGATTAATACACGCTTTCCCGATAAGTCCAAATCGCTCATTTTAATAACTGACATGCGAATTCCTCTCTTCTCTTAATTTGCTAATAGTTTAAATTTGGCTAAAAATTATAATTACCATTTAAATGCTTTCTATAAATAAAACACATTTAAATAACAACTGCTTTTTTATGCTTCAAACAATTCTTGTAAAACTCTAAAATCTTGCGTAAAACAGCAAAGAGCACAAAGGCTTTCGCCTTTATGCTCTTAGTTTTACTGTTTTATGCTATCCGCATGACAACTCTATTGGTTATTAGCAGCAACATTAGTTAGCAGCAACGTGCTCAACAAAGCGCAGCATGTTACAGGTGTAACCGTACTCATTGTCGTACCAGGAAACAACCTTAACGAAGGTGCTATCCAGTGCAATACCTGCGCCTGAATCAAAGATTGATGAGTAACCGACACCACGGAAGTCTGTGGAAACGACTTTTTCGTCTGTGTAACCCAGAGTTTTACTCATATCACCAGACTCTGAAGCAGCTTTCATGGCAGCACAGATGTCATCATAACTTGCATCGTTTTCCAGTTCGACCGTCAGGTCAACAACAGAAACATCTGAAGTAGGTACACGAAAAGCCATACCTGTCAGCTTGCCATTCAGTTCTGGCAGGACAACACCAACGGCTTTAGCAGCACCCGTTGAAGAAGGAATAATGTTTTCCAGAATACCGCGACCACCGCGCCAGTCTTTCATTGAAGGTCCGTCAACCGTTTTCTGAGTAGCCGTTGCAGCGTGAACAGTCGTCATCAGACCACGCTTGATGCCCCACTTGTCGTTCAGAACTTTAGCCACAGGAGCCAGACAGTTAGTGGTACAGGAAGCAGCTGAAACAATACTTTGACCTGCGTATTCATTATGGTTTACACCATAAACGAACATGGGTGTACCGTCTTTAGAAGGAGCACTTTGAACCACCTTCTTGGCACCTGCATCAATATGCTTCTGACAACTTTCTTCAGTCAGGAAGAAGCCAGTACAATCGATGACGATGTCCGCATCCACATCACCCCATTTCAAATCAGCAGGATCACGTTCAGCAGTTAAACGGATTTTTTTACCGTCAACAATCATAGCACCATCTTCTGAAGAAACGTCATGCGCAAAACGACCATGTACCGAGTCATATTTCAGCATATAAGCCAGGTATTCAGCATCTAGCAAATCATTGATACCGACGATTTCGATATCATCAAATTCATTGTAAACTGCACGGAATACCATACGACCGATACGGCCAAAACCATTAATTCCGACTTTAATCGCCATTATTATTTCTCCTGAAATTTAAATTAAAACTTAAGATAAAAATTTGTTAGCTTATAGGGTGAAGCCATCAGGCATTATTGTTTAGTGTTGTTTAACAACTCTGTCTGATGGTTCAAAATTTAATTACATGACTGATTCAGCAGTAGCAACCACATTCTCAGCAGTGAAACCGAATTCTTTAAACAGTTGACCTGCGGGTGCAGATTCACCAAAACGGTTCAGACCAATGACCTTGCCGTTCAGTCCAACATATTGGCCCCAGGAATGAGTCACGCCTGCTTCCACAGCCACACGGGCAGTCACAGCGGCAGGCAATACGGATTCTTTGTAGTCATCGCTTTGCGCATCAAAGGCACTGGTACATGGCATGGATACAACACGTACTTTTTTGCCCTTGCCGGTCAATTCTTTCGCTGCATCCATAGTGATGCCTACTTCAGAACCGGTCGCTATCAGAATCACATCGGCTGTACCGGCACAATCAGACAATGCATAGCCGCCTTTGGCTATGTTAGCCAGAACTTCGTCAGAACGATCCTGATGATCCAGGTTCTGGCGAGAGAAAATCAAACAGCTTGGACCATCTGCTTTTTCAATTGCACAGCGCCATGCAACAGCGGATTCAACTGCATCTGCCGGACGCCAGACGGACATATTTGGAATCATACGCAGTGTGGAAATTTGTTCCACAGGCTGGTGAGTCGGACCATCTTCACCCAGGCCGATTGAATCATGTGTGTAGACAAATAATGTACGCTGTTTCATCAATGCTGCCATACGCAGGGCATTACGTGCATATTCAGAGAACATCAGGAAGGTTGCACCATAAGGCAGGAAACCACCATGCAGAGCAACACCATTCATAATGGCTGGGTGAAGATGG
>RCNG010000465.1_pt1 | contig 18347 bp, 13 predicted proteins | sample 2041371 | NCBI WGS metagenome assembly RCNG01 (sample SAMN09708227, study PRJNA481090) | Marine sediment metagenome, whole genome shotgun sequencing project. | biome: marine sediment; feature: ocean; material: sediment; isolation source: Sewage treatment plant 1 marine sediment (STP1) ... | reverse complement strand
AAGACAAGAACAGGCCGAGCAAGATAGGCGTTGCGAGCTGAAGCGTGAAGTCCGGCGAGTGCATTATCCGCCGGACGAAGGAATCCGGCTGAGGGAATTCAAGCGGCGCGGCGCCGCAAGGATGACGATGCGAAAGCCATACCTCCAGCGGCCAATAAGCAGTACGCACCGAAAAAATTCATCTGCGTCGGCAGAGCGATCCCCATATCGATCAGCGTCCCCGTCAGGCCCGGCCCTGCTGCGGTTGCGATGACCATCGCGGAAACGGTCACTGCTCGGATCGCACCAAGATAGTTGACGCCGTAATTTTCCGGCCACAGTGAACCGAAAAGCGTCGATGAAATCCCGTAGCTAATTCCCAGCAAGACCATCACTACGAAAAGCGAATAAGAGGGCCCGCTGAATGCCATGGCGAAGCAAGCCGCCGACAATGGCAGAAGAAAGTAGGGGAGCACCTTGTTCGCTCCGACGCGGTCAATGACCGCACCCATGAGCAATGCAAAGCTGACCGTTGTCAGCGCAAGAACCATCAGAGATTGTGCGAACAAAGCGGGTGGCCAGTCATTGAGCGTCGTCATGTAGTTTTGATGATAAAAAATAGTGGTCCCGATAAAGCCGGGAGCGAGCACGCCAGATAACAAAATCCAGAAAACCGGATCACGCATTACTTCCGCCCGCGTCCAGCTTCGAACGTGACGCGATGACTTTTCGAGATCGCCAGTCTTTGAATGTGGCTCACGTGGAAGCCGATAAGCCCAGTAAGAGAACGGCAAGCCCACCAATAGCAGTGCAGCAGCGCCGGCTATCCAGCCCATTTGGTAACCGTAGGCTATGGCAATTGTCGAAAAAGCCAGCGGCAACGTTGCCTCGCCACCTTGATGACCCAACACGACCAGCGACACGGCTCTGCCCCTTTCCGCCGCAAACCAGCGACCGGTCGCGGTCAGCGCCATATGCGTCATCATTCCCTGACCGAACAGGCGTAACAGATATATCGCTGCGACCAATACCGGCACGGACGAAGCAAAGCCCGCCATCAGCGTCGCGCCGGCCAACACAGGAACGGTGAATGCGATCATTGTATGTGCAGGAATCGAATCGACGAAACGGCCCAGGAATGGAAGACACGCTGCACTCCCAAGTGTCGCATACATATAGAGTCGGCCGATCTCGCCATGACTGAGATCGAAGGCGGCTTGCCATTCGGCGATGGACCCGGAGATGAAATAGGTTTGTCCGAAGCTGGAGAAGAACGTCAGCGTGAAGCCACCAGCGATCCAGCGGAAATTGTTCTTGATGAAACTCAGCATGTCGTTACTTTCTGATCCGGGCCCGGTACTTTCTGCCTTTGATCGGACGCTCCCCAAGTTGCCGCGAAGCGTTTCTTGCCTGAGCATTCTCGACGGCGACGTAGCCATAGGTATCGAACAGGTCGATCGAACCCACTGCGCTTCCAGCTATGCCGCCGTCCGCCGTCAGTGCGCCGAGCAGATCACCCGGTCGTAACTTGTTCTTTCGGCCGCCACTTATTTGAATCGTCGTCATTAGCGGCATCAATGTCGTGTCGCCGCGTTTCGCGTCAGGAATCCCGCGTTGCTGCAACAACGCATCCGGCAGCGTTTTTTCGATTTCATGCAGGCGCGACATTTCACGATCTTCTACCAGACTTACGGCAACGCCCGCTTGACCGGCCCGCCCTGTTCTACCAATACGATGCACATAAATCTCGGCCTGCTGCGGCAACTCATAATTGAACACGGCGTCGATATCTTTCACATCGAGACCGCGCGCCGCGACGTCGGTCGCAATCAGGACGCTCGCGCTACGATTCGAGAATCGAACCAGCACTTCGTTTCTCTGTCCCTGATCCAAATCACCGTGCAAAGCGACCGCGCTTATCTGCTGCTCTCGCAGATAACGAGTGACCTCCGCGCAATCGATTTTGGTATTACAGAACACCAGGTTCAGCGCCCCACCCCAGGCACGCAATACGCGTACCAACTCAGCGTTACGATTCTCGCGAGTGACAGACACCCAAGTCTGCGTGATCTGTGCTGGCTGCTCCGCCTCCGTTACGTCCACCGTCGTCGGGTTTCTCTGCACACGGGCGCTAATCTCTGCGATCTCTTCCGGATAGGTCGCACTGAACAACAGGGTCTGTCGGCGCGCTGGCACAAAGGCAAGGATCGCGTCCACCTCGTCCATGAAACCCATATCCAACATGCGGTCGGCCTCGTCGAGAACGAGAGTTTGCAGACCACGTAGATCAATATTGCCGCTGCGCAGGTGCTTGTGAACCCGGCCGGGCGTTCCCACGATGATGTGGGGGCTACGTTGCAGTGAAGCCGTTTGTGAGCGCAACGGCGTACCGCCACAGACACTGAGGATTTTGATGTTCGGTATTGCGCGGGCCAAACGGCGAATTTCCCTGGCGACCTGATCCGCCAGTTCCCGCGTCGGGCAAAGCACCAGCGCTTGCACGGTGAATGACGATTCATCCAGCTTATTGAGAAGGCCAAGTCCGAACGCCGCCGTCTTGCCACTGCCGGTTTTCGCGCGCGCGAGAACATCCACGCCGTCGATCAACAACGGCAGCGCCTCGGCCTGCACCATTGTCATTTCGGTGTAGCCAAGTTCGCCGAGATTACCAAGCAACTCGGGCTTGAGTTTCAGTCGGCTGAAATCTGTAGCGTCGGACATCTTCCCAGCTACCCTTTCGGTTTCAGCTTCAGCTTATGCCTGGGTTTGGGCTTTGCCTTGGGCTTTGCCTTGGTCTTGGGCTTGGGCCTGGCCTCTGCCTTGGGCTTGGGTTTGCCCTTGCCCTTACCCTTGACCGCATACGATTTTCCGCCCGGCTTGTCGTGTTTCGGCCTGTCCGACTTTCCGCTCGGTCTTTCTCTTTTCGCCTCGTCTGGTTTTCCATCCAGCGCAATCTTCATCGGCCTGCCGCAAACTCTGACTTTCTTAAGGTCCATGAAAACGTCGCGCGGCATGCCTTTCGGCAGGTCCACGAGACTATAGTTTCTCTCGATCGAGATATGACCGATGTGATCGCCTGCCAGACCGGCCTCGTTCGCGATCGCGCCAACAATGTTCCCCGGCTTCACGCCATGTTCGTGTCCAACGTCGATTCGATATCGCTGCTTATCGGAATCCGGTTCCGATCGTGGCATATCACGTCGGTTATTGCCTCCGCCGCCCTGGTCTCGACGGCCCTGGCCTCGTGGCGACCTCTCTTCTCTTGATTCATGCTTTGGCCGCGCTTTCTCCGCCGCGAGCAACAACGGTTTGTCTCCGATCGACATCTTTGCCAGGGCCGCAGCGATATCGAGCGCTGGCACATCGTGTTCATCGCGATATTGTTCGACGAGATTTTGCATAAACGTCATCTCGCCGCCCGCCAGCGTATCGCTGATTTTTTGTTTGAAATCAGCGATACGTTTGTTATTGACTGTCTCAGTTGTCGGTAACTCGAGCCGAGTGATTTTCTGTCGTGTTGCCCTCTCTATCGCGGCCAACATACGGCGCTCGCGTGGCGCAACGAAAAGAATCGCCTCTCCCGAACGGCCCGCTCGGCCGGTTCTTCCGATTCGATGAATATAGGCTTCGGTGTCGTAAGGAATGTCGTAGTTCACGACATGACTGATACGATCGACATCGAGTCCGCGTGCTGCAACATCGGTGGCGACCAGAATATCTAGCGATCCACGCTTCAGACGATCAACCATTTGCTCACGCTGCGCCTGCACCATGTCGCCATTCATGGCCGCGGCGGCGTAGCCTCGCGCTTCGAGCTTCTCCGCAAGTTCTGTCGTCGCGGTTTTGGTCCGCACAAACATCAGAATCGCATCGAAGGTCTCAACCTCGAGAATTCGAGTCAGTGCATCCAGTTTGTGCAGTCCGCTGACCTGCCAGTAGCGTTGCCGAATCGTTTCGGCCGTCGCGGTTTTGGCTTTGATCGAAACTTCCTGCGGCTTGTTCAAGTGCCGGCGCGCTATGCGCTCAATTTCCTTGGGCATCGTTGCTGAGAACAGCGCCATCTGCCGTCCCTTCGGCGTTTGATCCAGGATCCACTCAACCTCATCGATAAATCCCATGCGCAGCATTTCGTCCGCTTCATCGAGGACCAACGCCTGCAAAGCGCCGAGCTTCAGGGTGCCTTTACGCATGTGATCCATCACGCGGCCCGGCGTTCCCACCACGACCTGCACGCCTCGCTTCAACTGACGTATTTGACCGCCGTATTCCTGCCCGCCGTAAATCGGCAGTACATGGAATCCATTTATCTTGGACGCATACCGCTGGTAGGCCTCCGCGACCTGGATCGCGAGCTCTCGCGTCGGCGTCAAGGTCATCACCTGAACTGTCTTGGCCTGCATGTCGAGGCGAGAGAGCAGTGGCAGCGCGAAAGCCGCCGTTTTTCCAGTACCGGTCGGTGCATGACCGAGCAAATCCAGCCCTTTCAGCAGATGTGGGATTGCCTGCGCCTGAATCGGTGTAGGTGTCTCATAGCCGAGCTCATCGAGCACAGCTATCAGCGGCTCGGCGATCTTTAGATCGCGAAAACTCGTCGTGGGCTTGGGTGTGGTCATGCGGAAATCCGGCGGGGCTCTGGCAGCAGGCGACTTTAGCACTTACGGCCACCCGCCGCGCCGCTCTCGCTGAAAATTCCTCGGGATTTCATTGGTTTTCGGGCCTTTAGCCGCTACCCTAAGACGCATGCTTGGCTCTCTTGATACCGGCATCATCTTTGCCTACCTGGCATTGATGATCGCGATCGGACTGTACGCCAGCCGCCAACAAGACAGCATTGAGGATTTCTTTGTTGCCGGCGGCAAACTCGGCACGTTCTCCATAGCCTGTCTCTGGCTCGCCTCCTGGGTCGGGGGCGCCACTATTGTCGGCGGCACATCCAAGACGTATGAGTTCGGAATTTCAGGGGGTTGGTATATCACCTGTATGGCCGCTGGCTGCCTGCTGTTCGGCTTGTATTTTGCGGCGCGCGTAAAACGGCTGGGTAACGAGCATCAGTTGTTGACGTATCCGGACTTTATCGAAACTCGCTACGATAGCCGTACCCGAATTGTCGCCACCATCACAACCATCATCACTTATATTGGATTCTCCGCCGGACAGCTTGCCGCCGCCGGTGCGGTTCTTAGCGCCCTGCTCGGTTGGGACTACTCGTCGTCGCTTTTGCTCGCGAGTTCAATCATCGTTGTCTACACCGCTACCGGCGGATTTCTTGCGGTTGCGTATACCGACTATGTGCAATTCACGCTCTTGTTTATCGGCATCGTAATTGTCGGTATCCCGGTCGCGATCTCGAACGGTGGCACGTTTGAAGCATTGACGACGCAGCTGCCGGCCGAGCATTTTGACCCAACAGGTTGGGGCTTACCGACCATGCTGGCCCTTGCTGTGTCTCTGCCGATGAGTTTCTTCGTTGGCATGGACAACTTCACGCGAATGTTCGCGGCAAAGGACGAGAAGTCAGCGAGGAACGGTACGATTCTCGCCGCATTGTTTCTGATACCGCTGGCTGCAGGTACGGTCTGGCTGGGAATGACCGCGGCGCTGCTCTATCCCGGTGCCGAGAACAGCGGCGACATTCTGTCGAGACTGGTCATGGATATATTCCCAGTCGGCCTCAAAGGTCTGATGCTGGTGGGCATTCTTGCTGCGCTAATGTCGACGGCCGATATTTGCATTCTAACGGCCGCGGCGAACGGTAGTCGTGACATCTATCAGCGCTACGTTAATCCCGACGTTGCCCCCAAGAAGCTGTTTCGACTCAGCATGGCGCTCGCTGCAATAGTCGGACTCGCAGCTGCATTCATGGCGTGGAAAATGCAGGACGTCGTCGAAATACTGTTAGTCGCATTCACGATAAACGCGGCCGGCTTGTTCATACCGACAATCGCAATGGTGGCGATGAAGAACATCAATACGAATGCGGCGTTCTGGAGTATCGCCTTAACGCTGGTAACGGTTATTGGCTGGTATATCGCCGCGGCGACGGGATTCTGGTCCGTCTTTGCGATCGATCCATTGTGGCCGGGACTGGCCGTGTCTGCCGTCTCGTTCTTTGGTATCAGTCTGCTATCGAGCTCGACGATGTCAGGCGATACGCTCCATGAGTAAGACAGTGTCCTTCGATGGCGCGCCGCCGCCCGGGACGATAAATTTTGGCATCGGCCAGCCCTCAGCTGACTTGCTACCCGTCGACCTGATCAAACAGGCCAGCCGAGCATTTTTCGACGAAGCTCAGCCGTTTGAGCTGAATTACGGCGTCATGCAAGGCGATGAACGGTTTCTTGAGTCGCTCGCCAGATTTTTGACGGCGGGGTACGACGCCCCGACACTGAGTAGTGAGCTGTTCGTAACGGGCGGCAACTCACAGGCCCTGGATCTGGTATCCCTCGTATATGCCCAACCCGGCGACACGGTTTTTGTCGAAGAGCCCAGCTACTTCCTGGCCTTTCAGATCTTTCGGGATCGCGGTCTGAAGATCGTCGGCATTCCAATCGATGACGACGGCCTGTGTGTGGAGGCGTTGCGGCAGGAACTTGAATCGCACAAGCCAGCCTTCCTTTACACAATTCCGAGTTACCACAATCCTGGCGGCCAGTGCACTTCCGCGGCTCGACGGAAACAGATTGTTGAGCTTGCCGAGCAACACGACTTTCTTATTGTCGCGGACGAGGTTTATCAGTTGCTCCATTACTCGGACCCTCCTCCGGCAGCCTACGGCACGATGACAGCAAGCGATCGTGTCGTATCTCTGGGATCGTTTTCAAAAATCCTCGCACCCGGAATGCGCCTGGGTTGGATACAGACTTCCGAACGTTTGCGATCTCGCTGCATGAGCAACGGTTTTATCAACAGTGGCGGCAGCATCAATCACATCAGCTCACTCATTGTTCGACAGGCAATCGACAATGGTTCTCTTGATTCGCACATAAAGTCGTTGCGACGGAATTATCGCAGCCGAGTCGCAGCGATGGACGATGCATTACAGGAACACTTTAATGACATCGCAGAATGGTTGCGGCCCGATGGTGGTTACTTCTTCTGGCTGCGTTTCGACGAGTCTGTGGATACGACGCCACTTCGCGAAAAGGCTCGCGATATTGAGGCAGGATTTCAGGCGGGAACCGTCTTTTCCAGCAAAGGGCAGCTCAAGAACTGCATCCGCCTCAGCTTTGCGCACTACCTTGATAAGGACATCAGGGAAGGTATCGCCAGGATACGGCCGCTTTTCGATTAGGTGGGTGACATTCTTTTCAGAAATGCGGATACTGCGCCGCCCTGTCACCAACTAGTCACTCTCTATGTTCCGAAATGTACGCTTTTACCGCCTCGACGGCAGCTGGCCTGATAGCGAAGAAAACCTCTCTAAAGCGCTGGAAACCGCTGGCTTCAAGCCCTGCGGGCCTCTTACGGAGCGCAGCTCTGGCTGGACATCGATTGATCCGGATACAAGCGAGAATCTCGCTCGGCGCGTCAATGGTGCCGATCTCTTGAGGCTGCGCAGCCAATCACGCGTATTGCCGCCGGCAGCCGTCAACGAAGAGCTTGAGGTACGCATCGAAGAATTTCGAGGTCGTATGCAGGAGGCACCCAGCCCCCGCGAGAAGCGTCGCCTCAAAGCAGAGGCTCGCGATGAGTTGATGCCGAAAGCGCTGCTCAAGTCCGACAGGATCTGGGGCTACGTTGATCTGAAGGAGAAAGTCCTTGGCATTGACTGCGCACAAGATGCCGCAGCAGAGCGATTCATACGCAGGCTGCAAGCATCGGTCGACGGGATGAATATTCGGCCGTTGCAGTTCATGCAGCCAGTCGATGAACTGCTTAGCGGTATCTTTTTTGGCGGTGCGCCGAAACAGTTTGCGGTTGGTCGGGAATGTCGCATGCAGGATATGGGCGACGTCGCTTCGGTGGTGCGCTGGACTGAGTTTGACCTTACTGAGCCGACGATCCGAAATCACGTAGCGAATGGCATGCGTCTGACACACCTCGCGATCGAGTACGACAACATCATGAGCTGCGTATTGAACGAGAACGGCGTCATTTCAAAGCTGCGTTTTCTCGGCATGGACGATGACATCGAGGATCACAAGGATCCGCTCGCAAGACTCGACGCGGAATTCGTCCTGATCACAGGAACGCTGCGTAACCTGTTGGGCGACCTCAAGAAATTGCTGGGTGGCTTTGCTTAGCTCGCTGCATCCTGATGCAGCGCTTCTGGCGGTACTTCGGCGTAAAGACTGAAATCCATCGTGAAGCTGCCATCACCCCCGGTTAATGATTTCAGGCGGGAATGATAATCCTGCATTTCCTTCAGCGGGACCCGGCCCAGGACAACGATACGGTTATCCGCGATTGTCTCCGTGCCGCTCACCATTCCTCGCATTGAGGACAGATCTCCAGTGACACCACCGGCACATCGACTTGGCACGGTCACCGTTACATCAACGACGGGCTCCATAAGAATCGGCGCTGCATGGGCGACGGCCTCTTTGAACGCCTTCTTGCCTGCCTGAACAAAGGCGATTTCCTTGGAGTCGACCGGGTGATGTTTACCATCGTAGACGGTAACCCTGATGTCCTGCATCGGATAGCCAAACGTCGCGCCAGCATCCATCACCTGCCTGACGCCAGTCTCAATGGCCGGAATATATTGATAAGGGATTGCGCCTCCAACAACTTTGTTAACGAACTCGAAGCCCGCGCCCCGCGGTAACGGTTCCAGGCGCAGATAGACTTCGCCAAACTGGCCGGCGCCTCCCGTTTGTTTTTTGTGCCGGCAATGACCTTCGGCCGGCTTCGTCACCGTCTCGCGATACGCGATTGATGGCAGTGCCGTTTTCACGTCCAGATTATAACGATCGGATATCAACTCGAGAGAAGTACGCAGATGCAGGTCGCCGAGGCCACGTAATACGATTTCGTTGAGTGCAGCATTATGTTCGACATTGAGCGACGGATCCTCAGCTTCGATGATGTGCAGCGCATCTGACGTCTTTTGCGCATCCGCATCTCTTGGCGGCTTGATAGCGAGGCCGTACATTGGACGCGGCAGGTCAATGGACTTGAGATGAAAATTGTCCTCATCATGCGAATCATGCAATACGGCATCGTAGTGCACGGCATCGACGCGCGGGATTGCACAGATATCACCGGTCAGGCCCTCCTCAATCTTGCTGTGCGTCGCACCGTTTAGTTTCAACAGCTGATTAACCTTAATTGGCTTTCGTGCGTCGCCGACGAAGAGCGAGTTGCCAACTTTTATCTTGCCTTGATGAATCCTGCAGATACCAAGCCGTCCTTTGAAGGTATCGATGCTCACCATGAAAACGTGAGCGATGGAATGTGCATCCTCATCCGGTGTAATTACGACCTCCTCAATGTCGTCACCCTCACCCTTCAGGAATTTCGGGGGAATACTCTCCGACGGATTCGGCATGAGGCGCTCGAAGATCTCCAGGAGTTCTGGTATTCCGGCACCGGTTTTCGCCGAAACGAAACAAATCGGAATCAAGTGACCTTGCCGCAGTGCTTTCTCGAATGGATCGTGCAGTTGTTCGGGTTTTAGCTCCTGACCTTGCTCAAGATATATTTCCATCAGCTCCTCATCGACCTCGACAATCTGGTCGACGATTTCCGTATGGGCCGATTCGAAAGATCCGAACGCTGTGTCGGCACCCGTCGGCTTAAAGAAACAATCCACTACTCCCGCACCACCGGCTGATGGCAAATTAAGCGGCAGACACTCCGGGCCAAACGCCGCTTGAATTTCTCGCAAAAGACGACCTGTATCGACTTCCTCGGCGTCAATCTTGTTCACGATTATCATGCGACAGAGGCCTTGCTTCTTCGCCGCGTCCATCATCCGTCGAGTCACCAGCTCGACACCTGACTGGGCATTGATGACGATGGCCGCCGTGTCGGCGGCAGGCAACACCGATAGCGCGCGACCGTAAAAATCCCGGTACCCCGGTGTATCAATCAGATTGACGTGAATGCCTTTGTGATCCAGATGGCAGATCGAACAGTACTGTGAGTGGCCCAGCCGCTGCTCACGAGGCGTGAAATCGGAGACAGTATCGCCCTGATCAACAGAACCACACTGTCCTATAGCGCCTCCGGCAAAAAGAAGCGCCTCAACAAGCTGGGTCTTGCCGGCATTACCCGGTCCAACCAGGCACACGTTGCGAATGTCTTCGGGTCTGTAGGTCATTGTCCAAGCCCTGTAGATAGTTGTTTTACACTATGATAGCGGACAGTTCGCGTGGGTCACATCTCGGTTATTGCGGACCTTTTTCAGAGGCTTCCCTACGTCTTTTCGGCGCAAATTGGCGTACAGTATAGGCTGCAGGGTAATGGACGATCCGAGCACGGATCAGGACAATATGATCTCTTCAGCGACAAGACGCTTCCAGAAGAAAATGGACACGGCCACCACTTACGAAGAGTGGAAGGCCGCCGCGATAGCCCATGACAAAAGCACCAAGCTGTCGCGTTGGAAATCCGACGACAAATCAACCGAGTTTGATTTCATATCAATTCGCCGTCGCCTCAGAAGGCTCCGCAAACTTCGCGCCAACAAAGACTACTCCGGAATCCTGTATGCGTTGAATGAAGGTGTTCATGGCAACATCGATGGCATGGGCCGCGCCGCGCTTTATCGCAAAGCGAAATTCGGAACAAAGAAACTCATCGTCGACTACGTAGAAGAGGTCGTTAAGGCTCTCGAACTCCTGAACAGTCCCGATGCCGATTGCATCCCCAAAAGAGAACGACTGGACTTTTTCCGGCGAGCACAGCATTGCAACGGCTGTTCAGCTTTGATGATGAGCGGCGCTGGCTCATTGCTGTTTTTTCATATCGGCGTCGTCAAAGCCCTCTGGCAACAAGATCTGCTGCCGGACATTATGTCGGGCAGTAGCGGCGGTGCCATCGTCGGCAGCCTTGCGGGTACGTATTCGGACGAAGACCTTGAGAATATTTTTGATCCTGAAAACCTGGTCCAGGAAATCAAGAAGGACGAAACCCTTTTCCGACATATTGCAGCGCTAAAACCCAAGGTTGCGACGGCGGACGAAGTTCGAGCTGTTATTGATCGAGTAATTCCCGAGCTGACGTTCCAGGAGGCCTTCGAGCGGACCGGCCGGCATCTGAACGTTTCGATTGCTGCGGCTGAACAACACCAGACCTCACGCCTGCTGAATGCGATCACGACACCCAACGTTTACATTCGCGACGCGATTATGGCATCCGCGGCCGTGCCAGGTTTCTTCCCGCCAGTTGCGCTCGCGGCAAAAAACGATCGCGGCAAACGGCAGGCCTACATGCCGTCGCGAAAATGGGTTGACGGATCATTGAGTCATGACCTGCCCGCCAAACGGCTTTCGCGTGTCTATGGCGTCAACCACTTCATCGTCAGCCAGGCCAACCCACACGTCTTTCCATTCGTCATCGACGCCGCTGGCGATCAAGGCCCGACATCGACTGTGCTGAGGGCGACCAGACGCATAGCGCGCGAGTGGATTAATGCGACTGCATCGCTCCTGGAAAAGCCATTGTCAGCGAGCCCGGCCGCGAGTCGCCTAACCAACGTTGCCCTCGGCATCATCAATCAAGACTACGTCGGCGACATCAATATCCTGCCGGACAAACGCTTTTTTAACCCGCTGAAATTGCTCGCTCATCGCTCAACCGAAGAGATTGTTGAGCTGATTACCATGGGCGAAAGAGCGACCTGGCCGAAGATCGAGATGATCCGAATTCAAACGAGAGTCAGTTGCACGCTTAGCAAGATTCTCACTGATTTAGATCGGCGGTCCCAGGCGGTTGATCACCATTCGCTTCCGAGTGCTTCCTGACCGCCTTGCCTTTCTTTTTTACGCGCTTGGACTTTGCCGGCGTCGTTGCACGCTTCAATTCCGACAGTGACTTCTCAAGGCAGCTTATGAAGAACCGCATGTCCGGTATCATCTCTCTTGTCGAGGTTACGTTGAATGAAATCTCACCGTTATAGCTTGGCGTTGCGATAAAAAGCCCCATGCCATTGACCAGTGGCGCCATTCCATAAAGACCGACTTGTTGGGCACCATTCATGTACAGGGGTACCTGGGGCCCGGGCACGTTGGAGATGAACAGATTGCACATTCGAGCCGCGGCCCCATTTCGCAAAACGAGACGACTCGCCAATACCTGAGTTGCTGCGGGCACGTGCTGACTGAGATCGGTCATCACTCGCGCCGACACGCCCGCCTTCGCCGCCTTGCTCTTTTCTGTTGCTGCCTTGATCGATTTCAATCGTTCGATCGAGTCGTCGACATCCGTATAGATTGGCACGGTCATCGACGTGAGATGATTGCCAGAACCGCCACCGCCGAAGTCGGAGCGACGACGAACATTGATCGGCACCCAGGCCACCAGCGAATCTTCCGGTAACTCGCCGTGGCGCAGCAGGTATTTGCGTAGTCCGCCACCACAAACGGCCAATACGACATCGTTGATCGTGCTACCGGGAACGGCAATGCGTATGGCTTTTAGGTCGCTAAGAGAGATCGTCGTAGCGTCAAACGACTTGTTCGACGGCACAGGACCGTTGAAGCGAGTTTCAGGAACGCGATGCTCTTGTTCTGTCGAAAAACTCAGTGCGTCCTGCGCAAGACCGTAGAGATTGGGAGCAGCCCGCATAACAGCATCGACAATTCCGACCGGCGAACGAACAGTATGCCAGGCGGCACGGACACCCATATCCAGCAAGCTCGGTGTCGGGCTGCGCCGGAGTTTGGCTGAATTTAGTGGAATCGCCGGCGTCCCCTTATCATCGCTATCGGCCAAAGCGCCAAGGAAATCCGCAAGCGATAATGCATCAGCAGCGGCGTGATGAATTTTCGTGGCAATAGCGTAGCTACCTTTGGGCAGACCCTTAATCTTGTCGAGCCCTTCGACGACGTACATCTCCCATAGCGGGAGACTCATATCCAGCGGTCGTGAGTGATAACTCGCCATGTGCTTGCAGAACTGGCGCCAATCGCCTGGCTCCGGCAAACGGCCGTGTCGCACATGATATTCAAGGTCGAAATGTCTGTCGTCTACCCAGTAGGGGAAATCGAGTTCAAACGGCACGCGAACAAGCCGCCGGCGGAACGCCGGGTTCATGTGCAGGCGCCCTTTGACGTGCTGCAAAATATCTTCGAATCGAACTGCCTTCTTGCTGCCGCCCGCGGCGGGGTCAAAAACGGCGATCGACGTCATATGTGTGGGGCTCTCGTCGGACTCCAGGTATAAAAACTGCGCGTCTTGCCCACTTAGTTGGTCCATTAAAACGACTCCGGTTCGATTTTCTTTTGACCTAATGTCTGCAGATACTGATCTCGCACATCCCTGACATGCGTATCGATAGAGCTGGCTGACCATTTGCTCGTATCAATCGGCGCGAGCACTTCAACATCGACTGTACCCGGGTGGAATATCATATCCCCTTTCGGTTGAATGTCATTGGAGTTGTGAATGACGATCGGAATGATTGGCACGCCAGCCTGAATCGCAAGATGAAAGGCCCCTTTCTTGAATTCGGCAAGCCTGCGTGTCGATGCTCGCGTGCCCTCCGGCGACAAGCAAACTGATTTCCCTTCGACGCGCATAGTGTCTACAAGTGATTTCAGCGCTTCGATCGAACCGGCGGAGTCCTTTCTGTCAATTAGCACAATGCCAGCGGACTCCATGACTCTACCTAAAATGGGAATATCATGTATCTCGTGTTTACCGACTCCGGTTATATCACGGCGCATCAATCGCGAAACGATGACCAAATCGACGTTACTCTGGTGATTGAATATAAAAACCGCCGGGCGCTTTGACCACAGATGTTGCTCGCCAACGACTTTGAGGTCCAGCCCAATCAAAGCGCTGGCCGTATCAGCAAACAACGATATCGAGAAATTCAACGCGTCGCGCCTGGACCCTGTCAGCGCCCAGATAGGAAAGCCTGCCAGAAAACTACCAACCATACTCACCGGCATCATCGCTGAGCGCAGAAAATCGGCGATATGCGGTTGTCCACGACTTCCGAATCGGCGCACCGGCCAACCGCGTTGTTCCGCGGCAGCGAGCAACCTGTTATTCGGGTTCAGTGGCCGTGGATTGCCAACGCGCTCCAGCAGCTCGATATCGTCATAGCTATCGGAATAAAAAAAACTCTTATCGAGATCGGCCCCGAATTGCTCCGCGAGTGATTCTGCAGCTGTGACCTTGCCCGGACCGAAACAGGCCGGCTGTACGATAGCGCCAGTGAATACGCCGTCCTCTACCTCAAGTTCGGTACACAGAACGTTCTCTATGCCGAGCTCCCTCGCGGCCGGCCGAACCTGGTACGGCGTTGCTGATGTCACAATCGCAACAGTGTGACCCTTCTTCATGTGCGCTTGCACCAAGGCGCGCGATTCCGGATAGATCAGTCGAGCGATGTGCGACTCGAACAGCTCCTCACCAAAGTTCGCGTAGCTATCCTCTCGAATGCCGCGCAAGAACTGCGACGCCGCAAGCATCATGGCTGAGAACCCGAGGTTCCCAAGACCGAAACTCGCCATTGCGCTCAGTAGTTCCACCAGTTCGCGCGGCGACAGGTGGCCTCGCCTGATTTGCTCTTTGATGAAGGCCATCACCGAATAGCCCGAAATGACCGTTCCATCAAAGTCAAAAAACGCGCCGATCTCCGGGCCGTCGGGTAATTCCAGAATCTCGGCAACGACGTCCTGATGCGGCGACATACCAAACCTCCTTTGGGCCGCTAGGCGCACTCAGTCGTTCGTCCATGAACGACGCTAATTGTAGTCACAACGTTTGGGACTACTCCGATCAGTCGAAGGCTAACGAATGAGCGGAGTATCCCTGCGCGCTGGTGCTATTGCACCGGTGCTGGTAAAGCGGCCTTTTTACTGGACACTCTTTTCTTCGATACCCTTTTCTTCGATACCCTTTTCTTCGATACCTTCTTCTTCGATACCCTCTTCTTCGCTACTTTCTTTTTAGAAACTTTCTTTTTAGCGACCTTTTTCTTAGCTACTTTTTTCTTCGCTACTTTCTTTTTGGGCTTCGATTTCTTCGACAACTCGCGCTGAACCTTTGCCAAAGCCCGGTCGATGCCAAGAGCATGTGTTAGATGTTTTCGGGCGCTGTTCAGATCATCCATTACGGGCACGAGATCTTTGCGCAATTGCTTGGCGTCTTTCTTTGCGTCGTCGAGAACTTTCGTCAGGGCGCGAACTTGTTTGTTCAGTTCACGATTGGCTTTTTTCGCGGTGGAATTCGCCAGGCGTTCAGTCTTTTTCTGCAACTGAACACGTGTTCGCTTCACACGAGCGTTCACCTGATTAAGTTCCTTACGTAGGCGTTTTCGTTGTCGATCCAGCTCCTTGGTCGCACGTTCGGCCGTCTTAAGAAACATTTTCTTGGCCTGTAGCAGGTCCTTTTCGAGATCACTCAGTTCGTAGTTCACAGCAGTATTCCTCAATATTTGGACGAAAATCCGACTACGACATTAGCAGCGAATGATGCAAATTAGTGTAAGGGAATACCGCATTGGTGTTGCACTTTTCGTCAGATCGCGAGTGCAGAAACAGTTACACTGGAATCGATTGAAAAATCGTAAAAATTCGCCGGAGACAGAGCATGGGACGTTGGCGCCCGCCACCACCGAAATCATCGCCATATATCACTCCGGACGGTTTCGCTGCTTTGCAGCAAGAGTTAAAGGACATATGGTTGCGGCGCCGAGATGTTGTAAAGGCTTTGGCCGCGGCGGCTGCCGAAGGGGATCGCTCGGAGAACGCCGAATACATCTATCGAAAGAAGGAGCTCGGCGGTCTCGATTACCGAATTCGCTATTTGCAAAAGCGCTTGCCCGACCTGAATGTCGTCCGCGAGGCACCGAACACGGACGCGATATACTTTGGCGCCACCGTCGAGCTGAACGATGCAAACGGAGCGTCGAAGACCTATAGAATCGTCGGCGCTGATGAGGCCGATGGCAAAACGTCGTCGATAAGCATCGACTCACCGCTGGCAAGAGCGCTGCTAGGGAAGCATGTGGACGACGAAATTATTCTGAAGACTGCCGAAAAGACAGCTGAATTGAGTGTGGTATCGATTACATATTAGGGGGCTCATCGCATGGCCATCGGCAATACACTTTCCACCAGCTCGAACGTCCGGTACGCCACGGGCTCGATCATGTATTTCGCTCAGGGAATTCCGCAGGGATTGATTGGCATCGCGATACCGGCCTGGCTCGCAAGCCTCGGCGTTAGCGCATCCGAGATCGCCTCCTACCTTGCAGTTATCACATTGCCATGGGCGTTTAAGTTAGTTACCGGTCCGTTCATGGATCGCTTCGAGTACCTTCCCATGGGCAGACGTCGACCGTGGGTAATCGGTGCGCAACTCGGCCTGGCATTGTCTTTGCTTGCGCTGATGTTGGTAGAACGGCCCGCTGAGCAAGTCGGTTTGTTGATGTTGATCGGCGTACTCATCAATACATTCGCCGCAACGCAAGACGTTGCTGTCGATGGGATGTCGATCGACCTGACGCCGGTGCGGGAGCAAGGCCGTCTAAATGCGTTCATGAGTTTTGGCAAGGCCGTCGGCTGGGGCGTGACCGCCGCAGTGTCAGGTGTGCTGGTAACAACCTGGGGATTGCAGGCCACCGCTATTATTGCGGCGATAGTTGCAAGTATTCCACTGTTGGTCATTCTGTTCGTGCGTGAGCGCAAAGGCGAACGCGCCTTGCCCTGGACACGCGGAAAAGCGGCAACAACACACAATGCAGGCTCTTCATTTAGTGACGTGTTCAGCGGCATCAACGAAGTGCTTTGGGTTCGCAGCAGTCTGATCATCATGGCGATCATGTTTATGGATGGACTGATTTACGGCTATGGTCAGGCACTAATGCCGATCGCCGCCATAAATCTGTTCGGCTACACGACGGCTCAATGGTCTCAACTCGTTGCGATGATGGGTCTCATCGGCGCCGTTCTCGCACTGGCTGTTGGGCCCATTATTGACCGCATGGGCGCGAAGCGCATGCTGTTCGTGGCGACATCGCTGGTCGCGATTCACGCATTGATGATCGCTCAGACACAGCACCTCTGGGAAGACACAACTTACGTTCGAGTCATGCTGTCGCTGTGGGTAATGATGCTGCCGGTCGTCATGGTCTCGGTCATTGCGCTGGCGATGGCCATTTGTTCAAGCACCCTTTCGGCGACGCAATTCGCAATCTACATGTCGGTCGCCAATCTCGGGCATGCCTTCGGTTCCAAGCTTTACGGGTCCGTCTCGGAGCAATCGGACTACTCACAGTCCTACATGCTACTCAGCACGTTGGCTGCTGTACTGATCGTTATCGTCCTGTTCTATCGACACCGTGGCGAACAGAAGCACACGCCGCATCACACCATTATCGTTGGTGGTGCTGAGGCCGGCGCATTCTGGTCGGGTGCCATGCGCTGTCCGAAATGCAGAGCGGATATGGAACCCATTGAGTTCGATGGGACTGAGATAGACCGGTGCAAGACTTGTGGCGGCATCTGGTTTGACGCGGGCGAAATCGAAGTTATGAGAGACAAACAGGCGGCGGCCGCGATCGACACTGGCGACGCAAGCGTCGGCAAGAAAAGTAATGCGATTGACGACTATCCCTGCCCGCGCTGCAGCGGCACGATGGTGAGAGTCGTCGATCCACAGCAAACGCATATCTGGTACGAGACCTGTAGCGGCTGCAGCGGATCCTTTCTGGATGCGGGCGAGTTGCTCGATCTGTCAAAGCTGAGCATCGCGGATTTCTTTAAGGGTCTTGTCACCCCGGAGCGTAAGTAGTCTTGGAGCTTGGCTCATCGGCCGCGGCGTTCATAGGCGTCGCTGTAACGAATGATCTTCCAGGTTCCGAGCTTGTCGCCGTTCTTGAACTCCGGACCGCGAGATGAAACTTCCATCATAGCCTGACCGATTTGAGTGGCTCTCACCGCCGACTTCACTGGCGCGAAGAACCAATACAGAAGGTTTTGTCCCAGATGCGCCTGTTCTTTAGTCGGCCCGATGTAATCCGGCCGATAGGCAATTACGCGAAGCACGCTCCCTTCTGCAAAACCAAAAAGAGTCTTTTCAGCCCGAACTTTCTCGCGCGCCCACATCATGCCGGAGTCTTCGGATATGTCGCTGGAGCTGATGTAGTGGAACGAAAGGTCCGGTTTCTCGCTAACGCTTAGCCATTCGGTGACGAACTGCAGCGGGAAATCGACATGAATCATGCCGTAGGTTTTCTCGTCCAC
>RCNG010000464.1_pt1 | contig 18374 bp, 12 predicted proteins | sample 2041371 | NCBI WGS metagenome assembly RCNG01 (sample SAMN09708227, study PRJNA481090) | Marine sediment metagenome, whole genome shotgun sequencing project. | biome: marine sediment; feature: ocean; material: sediment; isolation source: Sewage treatment plant 1 marine sediment (STP1) ... | reverse complement strand
CGCTGGATTTGAGCAGAAAGCCATGTCTAAAGCAACCTGGGGCTGGCAAACACAATGGGATAGCCTGGTCACGTCACTGGGGCTATTTGTTCCTCTTTTTTTCCTTTCAAACATGATCATTAGGAAATACCGGGAACATATCCTTGACTGGGTCATGAAATCACGCATCGTGCAGGCACTCAAGGCTTCAAAGTTCTATGGTATTTATCAATCGGTGCCCGATTGGGGAGGCCTATCATGACAAAATGGCTTCGCTGGCAGGGATTGATCGCTTTTGTGGCAGTTGTCGTCTTTGTTTTTCTCGCCTGGTATTTTCTGGTGAACACGATTGTCAGGCATTCTATTGAAAAGGCCGGTACCCGTATTGTGGGCGCCAGGGTTGAACTTGCCAAGGCAGATGTGCATCTGTTTCCATTGGGTATCAGCTTGGTGCGTCTTCAGATAACGAACCCTGACAAACCCATGTCCAATGTCCTTGAAGCAGGGCAGATTGATTTTGCCATAGACAGTCTGAATCTGCTGAGACGAAAAATCATCATCAACACCATGACCATGGAAGGTGTTCGTTTTAACACACCCAGAAAAACCTCGGGCGCCGTTAACTTTCACAAAGACCAGGGACGGTCTGAAACGTCTAAAGACACACCATTTGCGATACCAGGCATTTTTTCCTTTCAGTTACCGGACATCCATGAAATTCTTGCAAGAGAAAAACTCGAATCACTGGAACATATAACAAATCTTCGAGAGGAAATCGAGACAGCAAAAGCTGACTGGGAAAAGCGATTGGCAGATGCTCCTGACGAAAACACGTTCGAGCAGTATCAAGCGCGTGCCAAGAAACTACAAAAAGGTTCCAAAGGTATTTCAGGCACTCTGACCAAAGCCAGTGATTTGAAAAACCTACAAAAGGATATATCCAAGGATCTGAAGCGACTTAAAGACATCCAAAAGAAGTTTGCGCGGGATAAAAAAAACCTAACAAAGAAACTGGATCAATTGAAGTCGGCGCCACAGCATGACGTGGATCGAATCCTGAACACCTACAATCTTTCTTCAGATGGTCTGGGAAATGTCTCCCAACTTCTCTTCGGAGATAAAATCGGTGGCACCGTCCAGAAAGCTATCTTCTGGTATGGGAAAATAAGCCCTCTTCTGACAAAGGTCGGACCCAGGGACAAAAAAGATGTCACAGAAAAACCGGACAGGGGCAAGGGTGTTTATGTTCGCTTCAAGGAAGAATCGCCACTCCCGGATTTGCTGGCAAGACAAGTAGGTGTCTCCACGATTATTGAGGCAGGAAACATCAAGGGTGAACTCCGGCAGGTAACAACAGATCAGGCAGTACTTGGAATACCCCTTGAATTCAATTTTTCAGGTGTCAAACTCCAAGGCGTTCAATCCATTAATATCAAAGGATCCCTCGATCATATTGATCCAAACAAAGCCAAAGACCAGATGACTATTGCTGTTCAGCAATATCGTGTTAACGATTTAAAATTGTCTGCCACTGACAATCTGCCCCTTACCCTGAAAAAGGGTCTGGCAAATTTGAATTTAACGGCGTCCATAGATGAAGAGATTCTCGATGCCCATATCCAGGTGACCATGGACACGGCAGAACTAGAAGCAGGAAACAAGACCAGCGGCAATAAGCTTCAACAAGCCCTGCATGCTGCCCTGGCAGACGTCTCAACGTTCTCCGTCAATGCCCGGGTGACAGGACCCCTTGACAATTACAAGGTCAAGATGACATCGGATCTGGACAAGATACTGAAAAATGCCGTTGGCAGGCAGATGAAAGCACTCACCAATGAATTTCAGAACACGCTTCGGGCAGGCATCTCAGACAAGATCAAGGGCCCCATGGCAGATACATCCGACAGAATGTCCGGCTTAGACAGTATTACCCAGGAAATTTCATCCCGCCTGGATCTGGGAAACGATGTGTCCGGGTTAAAGCTCTTCTGAAAGCAGTATGGCCTCGGCAACTTCACGCATGGATTTACGCGTGTCCATACTGCGCTTCTGTATCCAGCGATAAGCTTCTTCACCTGTTCTGTCGCGGCGCTTGGTAAGCACCTCTTTGGCGCGCTCCACCAGTTTACGGGTTTCGAGCTCCTCCTGAATGACCTTGGTTTTCACCATGAGTTCCGTATTGATAATGGCGGCCGCTGCCTGGTTGGCAACGGTTTGGATTAGATTGATTTCCGTTGTTGATCGAACTCGGTTTTGTTCATGATAGAATTTTGAAATCCTCACAGGCTTGACCCTGGATTATCTATATATTTTTCAACATGTAAATAACCAGACGTATTGAACGGCTCCCCGTACCTGAAGTAAATATCCCTGTTCGGATAGAATTGAGTTGACTCTGCACCGGTCATAACTGATAAAATCCTGATATCGGTTACCATGATGCGCTTTTATACACGGATGGGGAAAACATGAACCATGACAAACAAAACTTTCCGCCGGAAATCATAAACGATGCTAAAAGTCGCTGGGAAACATTTTCCCGGGCCTCAGAAGCATACGCAGACATTATCGAGGCGGACAAGGTATTTTTAGAGGAGTTGCTTCAGGTCTGGGCCCTGAGCGAGTTTACTTCCAAAAGCTGTCTACGGGAACCCGCCATGTTGATGGATCTGTACAAAAGCAAACAGTTGCTTCAATCATACCCTGCCGATTTTTATCGGGAAAAACTCAAGGGGCTGTTGACAGATTTTGACCCCAAGCCCACCATCCTTCTAACCAACGCTGGTCTGACAAACCAGATCCCTGCATTGCAGCGTTTGTTAAGAAGTTTTCGGCGGCAAGAAATGATTCGCATCGCCTGGCGGGATCTATCCGGCCGTGCAATGCTTGAAGAAACCATGGCAGACCTCTCTTCTTTTGCAGATAACTGTATTGATTGTTCTCTTTCGGTTCTCTATAACTTGCAATGCTGCGTGGATGGTGTTCCCCGTGCCAAGGACGGCTCCCGTCAACACCTGGCGGTCTTTGGGCTGGGAAAGTTAGGTGGAAAAGAGCTCAATTTTTCATCTGATGTCGATTTGATATTTTCCTACCCCGAAGCCGGCAAAACCGATCATCCTGAACAACCCCAAACCAACGATAGCTTCTTTTCCCGGCTTTGTAGAAATCTCATCAAAACCCTTTCTGAAATTACACCCGATGGTCAGGTTTTCCGGGTAGACATGCGGCTGAGACCTGACGGTGAGAATGGCCCCCTGGTGATGAGTTTTGAAAATACCGAGGAGTATTATCAACTCCACGGGCGAGAATGGGAACGCTATGCATGGATCAAAGCCAGAGCCGTGGCAGGAGACACGACTGCCGCGGAAAGTCTTCTCCAACGGCTCAAACCCTTTATCTACAGACGTTATCTTGACTACGGTGCATTTGACTCCTTGCGAAATATGAAACAAAAAATATCCCTCGAGGTCAGACGAAAAGGCCTGGAAAACAATATCAAGCTAGGACCCGGTGGTATTCGTGAAATCGAATTTTTCGGTCAGGTATTTCAACTTATCCGGGGCGGCGTCATCCCGGGGTTGCAGGATCAACGCCTCCTTAGCATCCTCCATACCTTGGCAAACGAAAATTATATCGAACCCAAAACCCTGGACGAACTCCAGGCATCCTATTTTTTCCTGCGTAATACGGAACACCGCCTCCAGGAATTCTCAGATCAACAAACCCACGAACTGCCCAAAGAACCCAAAATCAGACTCCGGCTGGCCATTGCCATGGGCTTTGACGACTGGGAATCGTTTTCGTCCTGTCTGACACAACATACAGTCACCGCCCACCGCCACTTCAGCAATCTATTGGCAACCAGGCACCCGGAAGCCGAAAAGGAGTGCGGCAACGAAAACAACCAGGAGCTTGCATGCCTCTGGACAAGCATCAGCATGGATAAGCAAACCTACCGTGAGTTATCCCAGGCAGGCTTTAAAGAACCTGAAGCCATTATTAAACGACTGGACCACTTTAAAAGCAGCCCGGGAACACGGGCCTTGAGTCCTGAGGGACGAGCCAGGATCGACAGACTGGTTCCCATCGTCCTGAAATCCACATCACGTTCGCCACAGCCGGACATTGCTTTGAAACGCATCATCGGTCTCATCGAAACAATCCAGCGACGAACCAACTACGTTTCTCTCCTGCTGGAAAACCCCAGTGCGCTGGAGCACCTGATACGCCTGGCCAATGCCAGCCCGTGGATCATCACTTTTCTTTCACGACATCCGGTACTTCTGGACGAGCTCATCGACCCCCGGACACTCTATGCCCCACCTGAAAAAGATGCATTAAAGGAAAATTTGAACCGACGGCTGAGCAAAATCGAAGCGAACGATTTAGAATATCAAATTGAAGCGCTCTGCATCTTCCGCCAGGTGAACGAGCTGCGGGTTGCAGCGGCCGATATCACGGATGTGCTGCCATTGATGCGGGTCAGTGATTACCTGTCCGATATTGCGGAAACCATTATAGAGAAGGTTGTCAGCCTGTCCTGGCAACACCTGGTCACCAAGCACGGCAGGCCATCGGCAAGCCTCAACGACAATCCCTGCGAAAAAGGTTTTGCAGTAATTGCCTACGGCAAGCTTGGCGGACTTGAACTCGGTTATGGCTCCGATCTGGACATGGTGTTTATCCACGCTGGTGATAAAGGTCAAACCACCGGGGATCATCCCATTGAAAATGCCCAGTTTTATGCCCGACTGGGTCAGCGGGTAGTGCACCTTTTGACCACGCATACTGCAGCGGGAAGAATTTATGAAATCGATATGCGTCTGCGTCCTAGTGGAAGTTCGGGACTCCTTGTCAGCCACTTCACATCCTTTCAGGCGTATCAGTCCGAAGATGCCTGGACCTGGGAGCACCAGGCCCTGCTGAGAACACGAACCATTGTCGGAGACAAACATCTGACAGACTGGTTCAACGGGGTTCGGAAAGAGATACTGACCCGCAAACGGCGTCGAAAGGACCTCCAGGGAGAAGTGATCACCATGCGCAATAAAATGCGCCACAGTCTGTCCCCAAAGAATTCGGGCGGCTTTGACCTGAAGCAGGATCAGGGCGGTATCGTGGACATTGAATTTATTGTCCAGTATCTGGTTCTCCTAAATGCCTGGAAGTTTAATGAATTGGTAACCTACCCCGACAATGTCCGGCAGATCCAGGCTCTTTCCGAAACCGGAATCCTCAACGAAAAAGTCGCCCATCTCCTGCGACGAATCTACCTGGTTTATCGCGCCACGGTTCATCGTCTGAATCTTGCTGAAAAACATCACTCGGTTCCGGCAGACACTTTTCAAGATTTACGACAACATGTTGATAAAATATGGTCTTTTTACTTGAACGAATAATCCTATATCATGTTACAAATTTGTAATATTCTGCCTTTTTTGCTAACAATTTTGTAATGTCCGCTTACCTTTACTCAAGCCTCTATCACCTATTCTTTCGATATCATTAGGCAATATTTTTTTCTACCTATTGGCACGACACTTGCTCATTAAGCTGCCAGAAACCCGGAAAAAAGAAAAAAAGTAAACGACTGGCAGAGATGAAAAACCTATTCAACCATATATCCCAGAAGCTCAGACAAAAGAGGAAACAGCTGCTATCTGTATTTCAGACAATGCAACCAGCCGCTTTTATGCAGCAGCACGCCGGCATTCTGGACGACTATTTCCGGGAAAGTTTTGAGCAGAGTATGGTGGGGCCGAAATTGGCTCTGTATAAAAACCCCTATGCCATGATCGCACTGGGTGGTTACGGACGTGAAGAGCAATGTGTTCATTCTGACGTGGACATTCTTTTCCTGTTTCAAAAAGAGGTACCCAAAGCGGCATCAGATCTTATTCAGGAAATCATCTACCCGCTATGGGATCTGGGTCTCGAGGTTGGTTATGCGACCCGGACACTCAAAGAATGCATCCACATGGCCAGAAAAGATCCTATCGTTCTGACACCTATCCTCGATGCAAGATTTATCTGTGGGATGTCCAACCTGTTTTCAAATCTGTTGGACACTCTCCGCCGCAAAGTATTAAAAAAGCAGTCTCGGGAAATCATCACCTGGCTGGTGGACCAAAGCCGGGAAAGACATCTACAGTTTGGCGATTCAACCTATCTGCTGGAGCCAAATCTCAAAGAAGGACAGGGTGGCCTCAGGGATTATCACACCATACTCTGGATCGGTCGAATTAAATTGAATATACGGCAACCTAGAGACCTTGAATATTTCGGCTATATGTCCCACGATGAATACCAGAATACCAGAAAAGCACTTTCCTTTATATGGGATGTACGTAACCGCTTGCATTTAAAAACCGGAAGAAAAAGTGATCAGCTTTATTTCGAGAACCAGATTCAACTGGCGGAATCCATGCACTTCAAAAAACGTTCAGATCACCAGGCGGTGGAGCAGTTTCTGGGTGAACTGCATGCAAACATGGATTTCATGAAACAGCAACTGCTGATGTTTCTCAGCGAACACGGCTATGCCAATGCTTACAGCAAAAGAAATCGGCACCATTTATCGGTCTCCGTGGAAGGCCTGGTGGTAAATGGTGATATGCTCGATTTTGTGTCTTCGGAAGCCGTACTGAACACACCGGCACTTCTTGTCCGGATATTTGAAGAGAGCGCCCGTTTAAAAATCCCCCTGAGCGGTGAAGCCAAACGGATTGTCAGTGAATTTCGTCACCTCATAAGCCCGGAGGTCAGGACCGACAAACAGGTATTGAAAGGATTTGAAATCATTCTCAGGGAACCCACATCCACCATCGACGTTCTCAGAGAAATGCTGGATTCAGGCTGTCTTGTCAGCCTCCTCCCCGAGCTGAAAGGTATTGTCAACAGGATCCAGTATGACGAGTACCATGTTTACCCGGTTGACAAACACTCATTGAAGACCGTGCAGGCCATCAGGGTTTTTGGAACAAACCAGGACGATTCCGGTTGTACGCTCTGCGGCAGTGTCTGGAAAGGGTTGAAAAATCAAAAACGCCTTCTTTGGGCCGCTCTCTTACATGATATCGGAAAGGGCGTTCCGGGAAAAAATCATGCCAAAACCGGTGCCAAACTCGCTCGCAAAATACTGACCGGTTTCGGCTATTCGGAGAACGATACCGAAGTGGTATCATTTCTGGTGGAACACCACCTCCTGCTCATGAAAACGGCCAAGCGCAGGGACATTCACGATGAAGAAACAGCCATCATGTGCGCCAGAATCATCAAGAAAGTCAGTCATCTTCAGATGCTGTTCCTCCTGACGGTTGCAGATGCCGTATCAACCGGCCAGAACGCCTGGAGTGACTGGACCATGGCACTCCTGAGAGATCTCTTTCTGAAGGTGATGAACATTCTGAAAAAGGGTGAACTGGCAAGCCGGCATGCGGTTCAGAACATCGAGAAAAAACAGGATGCAATCCTGGCCTCGGCAAAAACGCCTGATGAAAGGAGTCGACTGGCAGCGACATTTAATATCATGTCGCCCAGATATGTGCTGACCGTGCCGGCTGAAAATATCCTGGAGGATATCACCCTGTATCAAGGTATGGACGATCGGGAATTTGTCTGGCATGTTTCCAAAGATGAGACAGCCGGCACACGTATTGTAAGAGTCTGCGCTAAGGACAAACCGGGTCTCTTTTCAAAAATCGCCGGCATGTTGACCTTAAACAATCTCGATATTCTGGATGCCCAGATTTTCACCTGGCGCAATAATATAGCACTTGATATTTTCACCCTCAAGCCACCACCGGATAAAATATTTGAGAATGAACGCTGGGCAATTGCGGAAAGAAACCTGACTTCCGCCCTTACGGGTAATCTGGATCTTTCAAGCCGGTTGGAGAAAAAAATGAAAACGGGCACCCCCGTCAAACCCAGGGCTTCCAAAAGACCTCACAAGATAAATGTGGACAATGAAAGCTCCAGCTTTTTTACGATTGTCGAGATATTTACCTATAATTTCACAGGTCTTTTATTTGCCATAACCGACGCTCTTTTCAAGGCAGGCCTTGATATCTGGGTCGCCAAAATATCGACAAATATCGACCAGGTTGTAGATGTTTTCTATGTCAGAGATGTCCACGGACAGAAAATCGATTCTGAAGACCAGGTATTGTTTATTAAAGAAGCCATTTATCAGCGACTACCTGAAATAATTTAATGCATCTAATATCGATGCAGGACGCAATACAGAAACAAAGGAGCATTAAAAATGAAAAAGATCGAAGCCATTGTAAAACCATTTAAACTGGACGACATCAAAGAAGCCCTCAATGAAATCGGTATTCAGGGTATGACCATTTCAGAGGTCAAGGGGTATGGCCGGCAGAAAGGCCACAAGGAAATTTACCGCGGCGCCGAATATGTCGTCGATTTTATCCCCAAAATCAAGATCGAGCTGGTTGTCGATGCTGAGATAGCGGATCAGGTGGTGGAAAAGATCCGTGGCGCAGCCAACACCGGTAAAATCGGTGATGGAAAGATATTTGTTTTTTCGGTGGAAGAGGCCATCCGTGTCCGTACCGGCGAAACCGGCATCGATGCCATCTAATCTTAATCTATATTTTGAAACAGGTTTATAAGAACAAACAAGGAGAATGCCCAATGACACCCAAAGACGTATTAGACATGGCAAAAGAGAACGGCGCAAAAGTTGTGGACCTGCGCTTCATGGACTTCCCGGGATTGTGGCAACATGTTACGGTTCCTATCAGAGAGCTGGATGAATCAAGCTTTGAAGATGGTTTTGGCTTTGACGGGTCGAGTATCCGGGGCTGGCAGCCGATCCACGCCAGCGATATGCTGATGATTCCGGATCCGACCACTGCAAAAATCGATCCTTTTTACAAAGAAACCAGCCTGGTCCTTCTTTGCAACATATTCGACCCGGTTACACGTGAACCCTATTCCAGGGACCCAAGGTATATTGTCCAGAAAGCTGAAGCCTACCTGAAGAGTACCGGTATCGGAGATGTTGCCCATATTGGACCTGAAGCAGAATTTTTTATTTTTGACGATATCGCTTTCGAGTCTTCCAAGCACCGAGCATTTTACGAAATCGACTCCATTGAGGGCATCTGGAACTCCGGTCGGGACGAAGGCCCCAACCTTGGCTACAAGCCCCGTCACAAGGAAGGCTACTTCCCTGTGCCTCCCATGGACAAGTTTCAGGACCTCAGGACCGAAATGCTCCTGGTACTGGAAAGCCTCGGTATCGAAGTCGAGGCACAGCACCACGAGGTTGCCACGGCCGGGCAGTCCGAAATTGACATGCGTTTCAAACCCCTCCTGGAAATGTCGGATCAGCTCATGTGGTTTAAATACGTATTGAAAAATGTGGCCTACAAAAACAACCACACGGTGACGTTCATGCCCAAACCCCTGTTCGAGGACAATGGGACCGGCATGCACACGCACCTCAGCATCTGGAAAAATGGTGAGCCGCTGTTTGCCGGAGACAAATATGCCGGTGTATCACAAGAAGCACTCTGGGCCATTGGCGGTATTTTGAATCACGCCCGGGCAATTTGTGCGTTCAGCAACCCCACAACCAACTCCTACAAACGTCTGGTCCCAGGGTTTGAAGCACCGGTCAACCTGGCCTATTCCAGTCGAAACAGAAGTGCGGCTGTTCGGATCCCCATGTATTCATCCTCACCCAAGGCCAAACGTATCGAATTCCGGACACCTGATCCATCGTGTAACGGGTACCTCGCGTTTTCCGCCCTGCTGCTGGCGGCGCTCGCGACGCGACCGGATGGCCCGAAGGTCCTGTGGGCACACGATGAGACCCCATGTGATGTTTGACGGTTGGAAACCCTCCGCCGCCCTTTGTGTCAGGTGGCGGACCAATCCCCCCATCGCCGTTTCTTCGGGAGGTGTCGGAAGTTCATGACCACCTAAGGCTGCCGCCAGGGTGCGGGCTGCGAGCAATCCCGTGGCCGCTGATTCGACGTAGCCTTCCACTCCCGTCAGTTGGCCGGCCAGCAAGAGATGCGGGTGGGAGATAACCCTGAGATGACGGTCGAGGTGGGCTGGCGCACGAATGAAGGTATTGCGGTGGATCATTCCGTAACGCACGAACCGGGCCTGTTCGAGGCCCGGGAGGAGACGAAAAACCCGGCGTTGCTCGTTCTGCCTGAGTTTGGTCTGGAATCCGACCAGATTCCAGTGTTCGGCGGCAAGATCATCCTGGCGAAGTTGGAGAACTGCCCACGGCCGACGGCCCGTTTTGGGGTCGGTCAAGCCGACCGGTTTCATGGGACCGTAGCGAAGCGTTTCCCGCCCTCTTTCGGCCATCACCTCGATAGGAAGGCAGCCTTCGAAGTAGGGGGTGTCCTCTTCGAAGTCCCGAAAGGGGACCTTTTTAGCCGCCAGCAGCGTGTCGATGAACCGCTCGTAGGCCTGTTGGTCGAGAGCCGCGTTGAGGTAATCCGCGCCTCCCCCTTTTTGGTACCGGGATTCGCGGAAAAGCACGTCGAGATCGAGAGAGTCTGCCGCCACGACCGGAGCGATGGCGTCAAAAAAGGCCAATGAGCCCTCTCCAAGGACCTCCTCCAGTGCACGGTGGAGGTCGGGTGACGTCAGGGGTCCGGTGGCAATGATCGTTGCACGATTGTCAATCTCGACGACCTCTCGACGATGCAGGCTGATCCGTGGGTGATTACTGATCGTATGGGTCACCGTTTCTGAGAAGAGCTCCCGATCAACGGCCAAGGCGCCTCCCGCTGGAACAGCCGCCGCCCGGGCGGTCTTGATCACCAAAGAGTCGAGTGCTGCCATCTCCCGTTTAAGCAGACCAACAGCGTTGGTTGGGGCGTCACCGCGCAGTGAGTTGGAGCACACCAACTCCGCGAGGTTTCCTGTGCTATGAACTGGCGTCGTGCGCTCCGGACGCATCTCCACGAGATCGACTGCAATACCCGCCTCGGCGAGCTGCCACGCTGCTTCACAGCCGGCCAACCCACCGCCAATCACCAGCGGGCGCTCCCCCCTTAGATCCCGATTCTTTGCCATTACACTACCTTTCGGGGGGCGTTCGGCACCTGAGCTCTGAGGCGGCGGTATGTTCCATCCGAAGCGCGCTCAAGGCGTAATTCGACCTCCATCTCGAGAACGAGGGCGACGACAACAGCAACTGGTTGCCCGAGGCGCTGCGCCAGTTCGTCGATCGACACCGACTCCGCGGAGCCAAGCACCCCGGTCAATGGGTCGTCTTCTTCGGTGTCGATCCCTGTTTCTAAATCAAGCGTCTCGAGCACGTCAACCGGCGTCGTCACCGGGGCCGCGCCGGCGCGGATCAGTCCGTTGGGGCCGACTGAAACCTCCGAGAAGATACTCCCGGGTACGGCCATGACATCACGGTTTTCATCGATTGCATGCCGCGCGGTATTGAGGGCGCCGGATCGCGCGGCCGCTTCCACCACAACCACCACGTCGCTCAGTCCAGCAATGATCCGATTTCTCTCTAGGAAATGGTGCCGCCGGCCCGGTGTTCCGGGCGGGTACTCCGTAATCAAAGCCCCACGCTCTGCAATGGCTTCGGCCAACTTCTTATTCTCCGTAGGGTACAGCCGATCGGGCCCCGTGGCCCACACCGCCCAGGTGCTCCCGCGCGCGGCGAGGGCGCCCGTGTGGGCGGCGGTGTCGATCCCACGAGCCATTCCAGAAATCACTGTTCCACCCGCCGCGGCTACCGCTTCCGCCACGCTTCGGGCAGCCTGAAGACCGTAGGTTGTCGCACGCCGGGACCCGACGATCGCCGCGGTTGGCCCTCCCTTCAGGCTACCCCGAACGAACAATCCGAGTGGTGGATCCGCGGTGTTTGAGAGCGTCGCAGGATACTCGGTATCCTCTGGAGTCAACCAACGCCATCCCGCTGCAGCTATTCGCCTCAAGAGGGATGGAACGGATGAGTGCACGACCTCCTTGGCCTCCCGGACCACAGCCGGGGGCAGCGTTGCATGTTTCTGCTCGGCGTCCTGGTCGCAGCTCTTTCCGGCGACGATCCGCCTCGTTCGATGCCCTCCGGCTACCAAAAGCAACGCAAGACGAAAGGCAATTGGGTCGATTTCTTTCTGTTCGAAGACAAAAAATGGCCTGCTGGCGTGATTCACGAGACAATCCTACCGGTTCTTTGGGCCAACCTACCATCGCCTCGGGTTATACTGATTTCATGAGACTCCGCATCCTGGGAAGCTTCGGCGGCGACAGTCCCGATTGTCGCATGACGTCTTTCCTTCTCGACGGCACCGTCGCCATCGACGCTGGTGCTATCACGCGCGCCCTCTCGATCGAGGAGCAGTGCCGGATTCGGCACATCGTGCTCACCCATTCGCACATGGATCACACCGCCACGATCCCCTTTCTCATTGAGAATATTTTTGGTACAAACGACGAAGCCGTCACAATCTATTCGACGCGACGTGTACTGGCCAACGTTCGCCGTCATCTGTTCAACAACGACACCTGGCCCGATTTCAGCCGCATACCGAACCATCTCTGTCCGTCGGTCCGCTTCGTTGAGTTCGAAGCTGGGGAAAAGTTCACCATCACCGGCCTTCCCGGCGGGGATCTCGGCGTTGTCCCGATTTCGGTTAATCATGTGGTCCCAACTGTTGGTTTGATCCTCGTTCAGGGTGACAGCTCTGTGGCCTTCACTTCGGATACCGGGCCGACAACCGAGATCTGGGACACCATCAACTCCCTCGACACGGTCGATGCGGTCATCACCGAGTGTTCCTTCCCGAATCGGCTGCAGAACGTGGCGGACGTCAGCTTGCACCTGACCCCCGCGACTCTCACGTCCGAGCTCGAGAAGCTCGATGGCGCTCAACGTGTCTTGCTGTACCACTTCAAACCGCCGTATGTTGAAGAACTCCGTCAAGAGATCCCGACCTCCGTCGGTGAGCACTCTCTCGAGGAGCTTGTGCAGGATCGGGTGTACGAGTTCTAGGAGGGTGTACCGAATAGATGGTGGATGGATTTCGGAGCGTCGTTTGAGGCCATTTTTCGATTGTTCTGCAGGTTCATACTGGTGGTATGGGCCAAGGAACAGGCGAAAAATGGACCAAACGCCGCCCGAAAGGCGCCGCCAATTCTATTCGGTACACCCTCCTAGATTGAGCGATTCTCACCAGCGATCTACACCAATGTATTGTAGCGTGGGCGTCCCGCCCGCGAATCCGCAAGCTGAACGGCATTGGGGCTAACGTCGACTCTCGTAGACCTCGCACACCGTGTCGAAGACCATGTCGACGGTGATGCGCTCCATGCACAGGTTGTTCGGGCAGGCCGACTGGCGATCGTTGAAGGCGTTGACGCATGGGCTGCAGACAAGATTGGACCACAAGATATGGCTGCGCGGCGTACGAGCGCCGAATACGGCCGGTGTCTCCGGGCCGAAGATGGTGACCACATCCATGGGAGTCAGGGTCGCGTAATGAGCCGGCCCGCTGTCGTTGGTGACCATGATCTCGGCCATTGAGTACAGCACCAGGAGCTGACGCAAAGTGGTCTTTCCGGCCATGCTGACGCATTTCTCGGAGCCCACCTCCGCGGCCAGGGCTTCTGCCTGGGGCGCTTCTTCAGGGGCGCCGGTGAGCACGATGCGGGCATCAGGGAAACGGTCGATGACCCGTCGCGCGAGATCCACATAACGGTCGGTCGCCCATCGCCTCAGAGGCAGCAGATCGCTGCAGTTGGCGTTGAGCAAGACGAGAGGCGGCAGCACATCGACGCCCAGCTCAGAGCACACGAGAGACGAGACCTCTTCGACCTCGTTCGGTTCGAACTCCAGCTGAGGCAGGGGTTCGTCCGGCGGCGGCTCAAGATCGATGCCCGGCAGGCCTTCTGGTGGGTGACGGAGCGACTCGACCAGGCTCTGGAACATCTCGCTCGCGTGCAGGAAGGGGTTGAGCCCATGCCGGTGAGTCATGAGGTCGCCCCGGTAGGACGCCTCGCCGAAATGAGCGTGGTAACCGGATCGCGACCGGGCGCCGCTGAGATAAGAGAGGATCGCCGATGACCTGGCGAAGAACTCGAAGTCAACCGTGGCGTCGATCCCCTCACGCCGCAAACGCCGGATCGCCCCTATCGTTCCAACGGCCACACGAAAAAGACCGTCAGTTCGAATCACGATGACATTGGGTGGAGGCACGACCTCGAGCAGGTCGAGGATGAATCGATTCTCGGCAAAGACAACAAAGAAGAGGTTGTCGGCGCCAACCATCTCCCGCGCCCTCTTCAGGGCCGAATACGCAAGTACAGTCGCACCCTGCTCGGCGAGCTTCATGACCGCGATGCGTTTCGGTGGAGTTGCCGGTCGGCGCCTCAGCACGAGGTCGTCGATCCGCCGCACAACCGTCAGCAGCGCACACACCGGCGCGCCGACCCACCGATCCACCAGGCGCATTGTTTTGACGTTCACCGGCTCAGAAACCCTCCTGATCGGGGGGAAAGGGTAACACGGGCCTCCCCGGCGGCTGATGAGCGGCCTAACCCGCATCAAGCCTACGCACCTGTCATTGACCGCTGTGCGGTCGAAAATGTTGATCGCCGGTGAGGATCTTTAACTTTCGGTATGATCAGGAGGTTCGGATCGCGTCCGCTTCGAGGAGACACCATGAGCAAAAACCGCCGGCCAAATACATGGACTTTAATCAGAAGGCGGGTCACCGCCAGTGCTGGCCTCATGGTGGTTGCAACGGCAATCGTCGCCGCCGTGATACTGACTGGTTGGACCGCCGATCGTTTAAACGAAGACCCCGCGGGCCGGCTCGAGCTGCTCGAGGAGCGGATGCCCAACAACTGGTTCTTCGCTGAGCGAGCCTTCCCGCAAGGGAAAATTCCACTCGAGTACTGGCGATCGGCGCAGCTCCAGGCCGCGCACATGCGTGCCATGGAGGGACCCGGGGCCGACGCCTGGACTCCCCGAGGACCCGACAACATCGGCGGCCGGATCACCGATATCGTGATCGACCCGGGAAACAGCAAACGTGTCTGGGCCGGAACCGCCGAGGGTGGCGTATTCCGAACGACCGACGAAGGCCAGTCCTGGACCCCTCTCTTCGATGACATGCCGACCCTTTCGATTGGCGCCCTCGCTCTGGATCCCGGGGACAGCGACGTACTCTATGCCGGAACCGGGGAGGTCAACCCGGGCGGCGGCAGCGTCGCCTACGGCGGCAGTGGGATCTACCGTTCGAGTGACGGGGGTGACACGTGGCAACATCTCGGTCTCGAAGACACCGGCTCGATCGGCCGCATCCGCGTCGACGCCTTGGACTCCGACACCATTTTCGTCGCAGCCATGGGCCATCTCTGGCAGGACAACGCCGAGCGCGGCGTCTACCGCTCAACCGACGGTGGTGTGACTTGGAATCTCATCCTCTTCGTGAACGACCAGACGGGTTGCGTCGATCTCATCCAACGACCCGACAATCCGGCCGTACTCCTGGCTGCGATGTGGCAACGAATCCGTCAGCCTGAGTACTACGACTATGGCGGTCCAGGTTGCGCCATCCACCGCTCCACAGACGGAGGAGACACCTGGACCATCGTCACCAGCGGTCTGCCCGCCCCCGGCGTCGATGGCGGTCGAATCGGTCTCAGTCTTTGCGCTTCCCAATCCAATATCATGCACGCCGTATACACCGACCACGACTCCGGTGCTTTCGCCGGTCTGTTCCGGTCGACCGACAGCGGTGCAACGTGGACCCGCACCACTGACAGTGCGTTGGCCCAGGCCTTCTCTTCCTACGGGTGGTGGTTCAGCAATGTTCGAACCCACCCCAACGACCCGGACTCGATCTACGTTCTCGGCCTTGAGTTCTGGCGTTCCGTCGATGGCGGCGCTTCGTACTTCCAAGCCAGTGGCGGGATGCACGTAGACCACCACGCCCTCGACTTCAGCTCCGGTCTCAACCCGGTCGCGTACTGTGGCAACGACGGCGGCGTCTACCGCTCCGACGACGGAGGCGGCACCTGGATCCACCTCCCCGATCAACCTCACGTGCAGGTCTACAGATTGGCTCTCGATCCCTCCAACCCAGACGCCGTCTACGTTGGCGCTCAGGACAACGGAACCCTGAGAACCCTGACCGGCGCCACCGACGACTGGGGCGAGATCTTCGGCGGCGACGGCTTCCAACCCATGGTGGACGCCAATAACCCGCAGTACATCTGGGCCCAGTACCAGTACGGGAGCCTTTTTTTCTCGAACAACGGCGGCTTGGCGTGGTACGGGGCGACAAACAGCATATCGGGCGCCGACCGGCGAAACTGGAACACGGCCCACGTGCGGGACCCGTCCGACCCGAGCCTGCGCTACTTCGGCACCAACCGGCTCTACCAGAGCACCAATGTCACCTCCTGGTCGGTCATCAGCCCGGACCTGACCGGAGGACCTCACGGCGGCAACAACGGCCAGGTCGACGGCATCTTGACCTCGATTTCGGTTTCGCCGGTCGACTCGGCGGTGATCTGGACCGGATCGGACGACGGCTACGTTCAGGTGACCACCGACACCGGCGCCACCTGGAACGACACCTCGGCCACCCTTCCCGAACGCTGGGTGACCTCGGTCCGCGCCGACCCATTCGACCGTGAGACGGCATACGCCACCATTTCGGGCTTCCGATGGACCGAACCCCTGCCGCACGTGTTCCGCACCACAGACATGGGCGCCTCGTGGATACCCATCGCCGCCAACCTCCCCGAGGCGCCGGTCAACGATCTGCTGGCGGATCCGGACAGGCCGGGCCGACTCGTGATAGCTACCGACGTTGGCGTTTTCGAGACTGCGGACAGCGGCGGGTCCTGGGCCATATTGGGCAGCGGTCTGCCCAACGTCATCTGCACCTCACTCGCACTGAACCCGGGGAACCAATCCCTGATCGTGGGCACGTACGGCCGGAGTCTTTTCGCCCTGCCGGTGCCACCCCCTGCAATCTTCGCAGACGGCTTCGAGTCCGGAAACACATCGGCGTGGTCGGGAACGCAACCGCCCCCGTAGCAGCCGTTGACCGCAACCGCGCCTCTCGGCTACGATGCCGACTTGGCCGACCCGCATTCTTGTGCACCAAGCCGAAAGGAAACAAGGACTTCGACATGAAGCTCGTCACCGGAGGCGCCGGATTCATCGGCTCCAACATCGTAGCCGGCCTGTGTGACCGCGGTGAAGACGTGGTCGTCTGCGACCGGCTCCGCCGTCACGAAAAATGGCGCAACATTGCGAAGCGCGACCTCGTCGACATCGTTGACCCCGAGACCCTCGCGGCCTGGCTCGATGTTCATGGCGGGGATCTCGATACGATCGTACATATGGGGGCGATCTCCTCGACGACAGAAACCGATGCCGACCTTATCGTCGAGACCAACTTTCGCCTCTCGCTCTTTCTGTGGAGGTGGTGCGCAACCCACGGCGTGCCGTTCATCTATGCGTCGTCGGCCGCAACCTACGGCGACGGTTCAGACGGCTTCGACGACGATTTCTCAAGATCATCCCTGGCCCGACTCCGACCGCTCAACGCTTACGGCTGGAGCAAGCACCTGTTCGACCGCCGAGTGCGCCGTGCGCTCGACAACAGCGAGACTGCACCCCCACAGTGGGCAGGGCTCAAGTTCTTCAACGTCTACGGTCCGAACGAATACCACAAGGGCGGCATGCAGAGCGTCGTCGCCCAGAAGCTGCCCCTGGCGCTGGCCGGCGAGCCGGTAACGCTCTTCAGATCGCACAACCCGGAGTACCCGGACGGTGGCCAACGCCGCGACTTCGTCTGGGTCTCCGATTGTGTCGACGTCGTACTCTGGTTGCTCGACAACCCACAGATCAGTGGCCTTTATAATCTCGGAACCGGGGTCGATCGCACCTTCGAGGATCTTGCTCGGGCCGTCTTCACCGCTCTCGGACATGAGCCTCAGATTGCCTTCATCGAGATGCCCGAGGCCATTCGAGACAAGTACCAATACTTCACACGCGCTCAAATGACCCGCCTGCGCGACGCCGGCTACACACGGCCGTTCACCTCGCTCGAGGATGGCGTCGGCGCATACATTCAGAAATACCTGACCGCAGCCGACCCCTATCGCTAGGCGTATCGATGAAAATATCGAACTCGTCAACTGGTCAGGATAAGGTCACCCGCCACGTCATCCTCGACCGAGACGGCGTACTCAACCAGGAGATGCCTGACGGCGCCTGGATGCACCGGGTCGAGGACTGGCACTGGGAGCCAAACGCTCTGGAAGGCCTGTGCAGGCTCGCCGCCGCCGCTGTCCACATCTCGGTGGCAACCAATCAGTCCGGGGTTGGCCGAGGAGTCTTCCCAGTGGCCGACGTC